>Ga0163152_10005388_pt1 | contig 15063 bp, 13 predicted proteins | sample OliLakLV19MP8IB2_FD_148635 | JGI IMG/M metagenome (GOLD analysis project Ga0163152, IMG submission 148635) | Freshwater microbial mat bacterial communities from Lake Vanda, McMurdo Dry Valleys, Antarctica - Oligotrophic Lake LV.19.MP8.IB-2 | ecosystem: Environmental > Aquatic > Freshwater >... | reverse complement strand
CCAAGGTCACTTAGTAGGCAAAGTTAAAGATGTCTATTTTGATGCTAGCGGTCAGTTAAACTTTGTGGTGGCAGGGCTAGGCAGCGAAAATACCCGCATTTTTTTATTAAGTATTAAGCTGCTAAAAAAAGTCGATTATCACCAAAAAGCCCTGTTTGTAAGTATCAATTCAGCTCAAGTCGAACTGCTGCCGGGAGTTTCGGCAAATGCGGGGAGTCAGTATTTAGAAAATGCCTCAGAAGCGCATAGTGAATTCAGCAACAGTGAGTTAACAAATCCCTCAACAGCTATGTCAAATCTAACAGATGCCGATCGCACAGATGCAAATTTGGAGACAGATCAGGATGAGGAAAACTTCGATATTGTCGATCAAGAAGTAATTCGCCTGCTAGAAGAACGATTGGTGATCAATCGCAGCAAGCGCAAAGTCGGCGAAGTTATAGTGCGTAAAGAAATTGAAACTCGGATGGTACAAGTGCCCATCCAGTGGGAAAAGCTGATTGTCGAACAAGTCGGCGACGATCCGAAGGTGTTGGCAGAAATAGATTTAGGCGAGGGAAACATCACCGGTATAGATTTGACGGAGATTAAGAGCGATCGCCAAGAACCGACAGTTAAGGCTGAATTTACCTCTGTGCAGAAAGCTAGCAAGATATTAAATTCGATCGCCTCTCAACCCCGTCACGGTTGCGTCAAAGTCCGCCTAGAACTCGTTCTGGAAGACAAGCAACTTGAGGATACTTACCAAAAATGGATGACGGAAAACCACTCAGAGAGTTAAACTCTTCGTCCTTTTCGCTGTGGATTTTAGCTATTAGCGAGAAACTTAAATCTAACAGCGGACTGTGGCGAGTCATGCTGGGAAGAAAGTTCACCGCCATCTACTAAGATCATGTTCGGTAAATTAACCGTAATTTTGGTAGGCGCGGGTTCACTCATATCTATAATATCAGCGCGAGATCCGTCAACCCGCCCCGACCGGGATATTGAAATTTTTAGCGATCGACCTCTAGACAAAATTGTACCGACTTGCGGTAAAATTGTGGTGGTCAAATTTAAAAGTATTTGAAAATGCCCAGCACAATCTCCGACATTAAAGTAAAAACGATCGCAGGCGAAGACAAGCAGCTAGGAGAGTACGGTGGCAAGGTACTCTTGATAGTTAATGTAGCTTCCAAATGTGGCTATACACCTCAATACAAAGGGCTCGAAGAATTGAGCCAGAAGTACAGCGCGGCTGGACTCCGTGTTTTAGGATTTCCCTGTAACGACTTCGGAGCTCAAGAACCCGGAAGTAATCCAGAAATCGTCAATTTCTGTACTACAAAATACGGCGTCACCTTTGAATTATTTGACAAAGTACGCGCTAAAGGTACTCAGCAGCACCCGCTGTACGCTAAGCTTACGAGTGCAGTCGAGCCCAAGGGTGAGGTTTCCTGGAATTTTGAGAAATTCTTAGTTAGCAAACAGGGTGAAGTGGTTGCCAGATTCCGCAGCAGTGTTGGCCCCGATTCGCCCGAACTAATCGCTGCTATCGATCGAGAATTGGCAAAATAAGCAGTTCGGCAAATAAGCTGTGTACAGGATTTAACTGATTTAACGGATGGATGTTTAGGGAAGAGGGAAGAAATTAATAGGCTTTTTTTCTGATAAGTTGATAGCTAATTTTTTTCTTCTAATCTTCCCCATTGTGTGCAAGCACTCAACCATGAACAAATACCGATGATTGTATTTAATTGGAGAACAGTTTAATTTAATGGAAAATACATCGGGATTAGATTTAGTGGTAGGTTTACTTGCCTTTGCAATTCTGGCAGGTGGTCTGGCCATGCTATTTGTAGGCATGGCATCGTTTCCTAAAGAAAAATAATACTAATCGATATGATGTGCGATCGCAGAACCCAAATAAAAGTCTTTGTAGTGAGGACTGAAGTCCTGATATAAATCGGAGTAGTCCAGTCCTCACTACCAACTTAAAATGCTTATTTCACACGGCACCATCTGAATAAATCAAACTGCATTCAATTTGAACATTCGCAATTGACAATCATGCAAACTACCGAAAACAACGTCAAAATTGTCCTCGCGCCGGGGAATTTGCGCCGCGTTCACCATATCGCTTTAAACGTGCGCGACATGAAAGCTTCCCGCCACTTCTACGGTACAATTCTCAGTCTGCACGAACTAACAGGTGCAGAAATTCCCGCAACTTTAACAGAAATGGTAGCCGCTGGTAAAGTCGCTAATTTCGTTACCCCAGACGGCACTGTTATTGACTTATTTTGGCAGCCCGACTTAGAACCGCCAAACCCAGACCCGGAGAAAGCTTTTACCCGGGCCAACCACTTAGCCTTCGATATTGATCCGGATTTGTTCGATCGCGCTCTGGAAGTGCTACAGTCAAATCAAATTGCGATCGACAGCGGCCCCGTCACTCGCGCTACAGGACGCGGCATTTACTTTTACGATCCTGATGGATTTATCATCGAAATCCGTTGTGATGCAGACAAGACGGCGGTTAAAACCGCGCCTATACAAGCAAAACCCGCCTCCGCGGGTTGAAGAGTGGGCGGTTAAAATTACGTTATCCTCTCTTAGTCCGCGGAGGCGGACATCGTTTGTGTAGACGCGGTTTCAACCGCCGTCTTATCTTATTTGCTAATAGGTTGCTTCGGCCAAGTAAACCGAAAAGTTGCTCCTTCACCTTCGGCAGATTCTAGGGAAATAGTACCCCCTTGACCTTCGACAATTTTCTTCACTAGCGACAAACCAATCCCAGTATTTTCTACTTTATCGCGAGCTTCCAAGGTCTGAAAAATCACAAAAACTTTATCGTGATATTGAGGAGCAATCCCCGGCCCGTCATCCTCTACAGAAAACTCGTAAAATTCATCTAACTCTTTAACCGAGATTTTTACATGACCCGATTCAGCTCGGTTGTGCTTAATTGCGTTGCTAATTAAATTAGAAAAAACCTGCTGCAACAGCAATCTTTCTGTCACAAAAGTTGGCATTCCCGGTTCAACTTTCACCTCAAATTCAGACGGCGGCGCCAACGAATCAATAATTTCGGCTAATAAATTATCAACTTTTACCATTTCTGAAGCTACTTTAATACGTCCAACACGGGAATATTGCAGCAGTCCCTCAATCAAACCTTCCATCCTGTGAACTCTGCCGCGCAGCAGGTTCATTTGGTGCAGAGTATCCTCTGTCATCGACTCGCTGAGGTCTTCTTCTATCCAAATGCTGAGATTGGCGATCGCCCTGAGTGGCGCTTTCAAATCGTGAGAAACTACATAAGCAAACTGGTCTAATTCTTGATTCCGCTTTCTTAAACTATTCGTCGTTTGAGCCAGATTTTGGGCTGTCAACCTCAATTCTTGAGCGCGCAACCGCAGCGATTCCTCCGCTTGTTTCCGATCCCTAATATCTTCTACCACACTCATCAGAAATTGACTGCCATTTTGTTCTCGCAGCAGCGAAACCGTTAAGTTGGCCCAAACCAACTCTCCGTCTTTGCGGATGTAGCGCTTTTCCAGAGAGAAATTTTCAATTTCTGCTGCTAACAATTGGCGCAAAAGTTCCAGTTCGCTTGCCAAATCTCCAGACCAAGTAATATCCTGAAATCTTTTCTCTACCAATTCTTGGCGGCTGTAGCCCAAAATATCGCAAAGTTTTTGATTGACTAACAGAAATTTACCTTCCACACTCGCTTGAACCATGCCGACTGCCGCCTGCTCAAAAGTAGCGCGAAACCGCTGCGCGCTTTGGGCTAAAGCAATTTCTGAGCGTTTGCGATCGCTAATATCGTTGCTAATTTCCAAAATAGCAACGGGTTGATCTTGATCGTCGTACTGCAAAGTCCATCGGCTTGCCACCGTTATTTTTGTCCCGTCTTTCTTAGTTCGCACCAGTTCTCCTTGCCAAGAACCCTGCTCGAAAAATACTTTTTGAATTACCTCAAAAGGTTTGCTCCATTCTGTTTTTAAAAGCTTGTGAATATTTTTTCCTATTGCTTGCGACTTCCGCCAGCCGTAGAGCCACTTTGCCCCCGAATTCCAATAATAAATCGCCCCGTTCAAGTCTAGTACGGCGATCGTATCGTTTGCTAAATCCAGCATTTGGGCTTGCTTTCGCAGAGTTTCCTCGGCTTGTTTCCGTCCTCTGGCATCGCGGCAAATTGCAATAAACAAGTGTTGATTTGCCAGACGCATTTCGCTGACAGCTAACTCCATCGGAAACTTAGTTCCGTCGTGGCGAAGTCCAACTGTTTCTTGCTGGTAAGTCTTCAGCGTAGTATCGGGATGTAACACAAAATATTCGATTGAATAATCCCCCACGCTGCTGTAAGGCTGCGGTTGAGATATCAGCCGCCGCAAGTTTGAGCCAATTATTCGATCGGCTTTCACGCCAAAAATCTTTTCTGCTGCCCTATTAAAAGACTCAATATTTCCCCGTTCGTCCAAAGTAATAATACCGTCAGCCGCATTGTCAACCACAGCTTGAATGCGACTTTTACTTTCTTCCAAGCCAGCTTCCCGCTTCCTCAATTCCTTCTCTAAACTATCAAATAAATACCAGGCAGCCCCTGCACCCAAACAGTTGAAAAGCAAACCAGCAAATTGCAGGAAATTAGTGAAATCTCTCAACTCCTGTATTTTCCGATCTACAGCTTTTTGGTAGGCTTCGCTGGCATCAGCAAAGGCATTAATTTTTGCGCGCAGGTTATCCAGGTTCAATTTGCCTTGAACGAACACCTGAATTATTTCCGGCGACTGCACCCTTGTTGCCGAATTGTCGAGCTTATTCAAAGTATTTTGCAACAAATTTATATACTGTTCGCTACTTTTTTTAATTTCTTCAAATCGCTGAGCTTGCAGTTTGTTTTCTTGAACCAAAACCTTGAGTTTAGCCAGCAACGGAGGCAAACTCTTCTTTGCTTCTAAGTAGGGTGATAGAAATTCGCGGCGCTGCGTCAACCCGTAACCCCGAACGCCGGTTTCCGCATCCACAACCATGGTTAACAAGCGGTTAGTTTCCTGAAGTATTGCCTTATTAGTATCTGCTCGCTTTCTTAGGTGTAGGGCACTATCGCGGAGACCTGCAATTCCTATCAGCGAAGCAAACAGACAAATCACGGGGATAGCAACGATGATTGTTCCCCGCTGGCGAATTGGTCGGTCTGTCCATACAAACTGGACGCCGCGATCGAGCAAATACTTCACGGATATTGAAGGAGAAAGTTTGCTGCCAGTATATCGCTTTTTGGCAGTTTAGGCTATGGATAAGTTTGTTTTGTTTGGTTTGACGAGCGCCGGGGACTAACCGTGGAAACTAGATTAGACCCGGCGATAGCTACCTGCTGACACTAACAGCAGATTTTTTGGCACGGTGTTTAAACTGAGGCACGGAGAAAGAAAGGACTTTTTTCGACACCGAGACAGCAGGCGAAGCAGAAAGGATAGTTTCTGCTTTACCTTCGTTTTCGCCTTCGGCTTCTGCTTTTAAACTAGAGTCTGTTTCGCAAGTGTTTGGAACACTTGTAACTACAGTAGTCCACCTGCCTGTAGCCGGATCGCGATAACAAGTAAAAGGATTTATTTTTAGCGGTTGACTGCAAGGTTTAATCATGTAGATGCACTCCTTTGATTCTGAGAAATTGTGCATTGCTTTCAGCAGCAGTGCTATCTCGCCAGTAGAAGCAGTATGAAGGCAAAAAGCAGAATTGTGTTTCTGCGTCCAGAGACTTTTGAAACTTCCTGATTTCCTGTTAACTTTTGCCTTCTACTGCTTCGCGACCATAGCATTACTTTTACCAAATTGCCTGTCTGGAAGCAACCCCCCACCCCCTTAATTAGGTTGAGGTGGGACTTGTGAATGCAGCGAGGCGCCTGATCGTGCCTGCAGGACAATCTTGGAATAATATAGGTATTGTAGGCTGAAAAAAAATGCTACTGTGTGATCGATAACAGAGGTTGATCGCGATCGGTGTCACAATTAAAAAGGGAATTGGTAATTGGTAATGGGTAATTGGTAATGGGAAAATTGGTAATTGGGAAATTATTCCATCTTTTGCCATCCGTTAAATCCGTTAAATCCCAATACGGTTCACTTAAGACAGATCCCCCCTAACCCCCCTTCCCAAGGGGGGGGGACAAGAATGCCCTCAAAGTCCCCCTTCTTAAGGGGGATTTAGGGGGATCTCCGGGGCATAAATATGTTAAGTGAACCGTATTGCGTTAAATCCGGTACACAATTCCTGGCAAAACCCCCACCCGTTAAATCCCTTAAATCCCCTACATTGCTAGTTGCCCAACTTGCTTCTAACTAATATCAACTTTTGTCTTTAAATGAACAGTAAAAGTAGAGCCAACATCCAACTCACTCTCAACAGTGATATCGCCGCCCATCATCTGGCAAAACAAGCGGCTAATGGCCAATCCTAAACCAGTGCCACCGTACTTGCGAGTAGTCGAAGCGTCCCCTTGAATAAAAGGTTGAAACAAACCCTGCTGCTGTTCTGCCGACATCCCAATCCCCGTATCGGATACCTGCAAATAAACCGAATCGCTGCCACCTGCTGATTCGCGAGTCCCGCTCAACAGAACGGTTCCACCTTCGGTAAACTTCAGGGCATTCGAGAGCAAATTGAATAGAATTTGCCGGACTTTAGTCAAATCTGCATACATCACTCCCAAATTTTCAGAGCAAGAAACTTGCAATTGATTGTGATTTTTTTCGACCAAAGGGTGCAAAGTTGCAACGACTTCTTCTATTAAATTACTGAGGTCAAATTTTTCTAAATAAAGCTCCATCCGACCGGCTTCTATCTTAGAAAGGTCTAGAATATCGTTAATTAAAGTCAGCAAGTGTTTGCCGGCATTATAAATTTTTTGGGTATCGGGAATGATGTCTTCGAGTCCCGATTCCCGTGCTTCTTCTTGTAGCATTTCGCTGTAACCGATAATCGCGTTGAGCGGCGTCCGCAGCTCGTGGCTCATATTGGCTAAAAAAGTGCTTTTAGCTCTCGAAGCTGCTTCAGCTTTGTGTAAGGCTTCTTGCAAGGCTATTTCGGCTCTTTTTCGCTCGGCAATTTCGATGCGGAGCAGTTTATTGGCGGTGGTGAGTTGAGTGGTGCGCTGATCGACGGTCATTTCTAGCTGCGCTTTGGCTTTGGAGAGTGCTTCCTGAGCCCGCTGGCGCTCAAATCCTTCGATCGCCAACGCTACCAAATTTGCCAAAGAATCGGCGAAGGTGCGCTCCTCCAGAGCCCACTGGCGGGGCGCGCCTATATGTTCGAGAGAGAGGATGCCCACGATCTGGCCGCCAAGCCTAATTGCTACATTTAATATGGATGAATTAGGCTTGCTGGCATTTGGCAGCACAGCGGAATGTTCGGCTAGCGAAGATGAGTGGGACAAATTTGTTTGTAGAGAGTTTTGAGTCTTTGTCGTAGGTTCTAAAGCATTGTCCGATCGCCAATTTTCGCCCGGTGCGTCGCCTTCAACCTCTAAAATTGATAAACTTAAATCGCTTGCCGATTTTGACTCCCGGCTCAAATGATTCTCCTGGGTGCGATCGTACAAGTCGAGACAAACTAATTTGAGGCTGGGGATTTTAAACTTAGAATGATTGCCCCCCTCGTGTTGCTCTGGGGGGGTGGCGTCTGTATCGAGTGGCTCTGTTTGGTTGTGAGCGATCACTCTCTCGGTAAAATTTAGCTGGGGATCTGTCGGGTAGCGAGTTCCAAATTTTCCATGGTTGTAAAGCCAGACGCTGACTTTTTCCACTTCCAAAGTGCGGGAAGCAGCCTCGGTAATTTCGCGAATTCCGACATTCAGCGCGCCGTTGTTGAGAGTCCTCTGCCTACCTAGCTGCAACAAAGCCAAACTCTGGCGGCGGAGACGCTTTTCGCTCTCTTGGAGGGTTTGTTCTGCTTCCTTGCGCTGGGTGAGGTCGTACAAGGCGCACAATGCCGTCTGCTGCCCGTTAAACATCAGCGACTGAACCGAGATCATCGCCCAGAAAGCGGTGCCGTCTGATTTTTTGCAGTGGAGTTCGTAGTTTTGCAGGTATCCCTCTTTAGCAAGTGCCTCAAGTACCTTTGGGCGATCGCCCGCATTCAAGTAAAAGTCGGGAGTGCTGCAGCCGATCAATTCTTCTAGGGGTATGTTCAGGAGAGAAGCCAATTGAGCGTTCGCATACAGAATTAAGCCGTCACAGAGGCGAGAAACTAATACCGGCACGGGAGTTGCCGAGGCGATCGCCCGAAACTGCTCTTCGCTTGAACGCAGCGCCAACTGAGCTTTGCTCAGCAAGTGAGCTTCCATCGTATCTGAATGTTCCGTGGTAGTCTCCAGCAAAATTTCTAGGTCAACCTTTTCGCGCTTCAAGTTTTCAAGTTCCGCACTCAGCCGCTGAACGTCGAAAAGTAGCTGTTCTGTCGATGATGGTTCTTCCTGCATAGCAATTGAAAATTGGTAATTTTTAGTCGGTTCTGAAGTTTTTAGGGTTTTGTGCTAGTTTAACTATGACTTATTCCGATTAACTTCAGCCACCCTCATCCTGGTTCGCGGACTTAGCCGGGGATTCAACTTTACCTTTTTCGCTACTATTCCAATTCTAAGTGCAAGGAAGGCATCAGCCTCTGCAAGTTTTTCAGGGATTTTATCTGCCAGGGGATCTGTTTAGAGCCTTTGATGGCGATTTGAATATTTTTTTGCTGGCGCACTTTGATCACAAATTTTGAGAGAATATTAATTCCAGAACTATTTAAAAATTCTAGCTTTCGCAAGTCTAGAGTAACGGTGTTTGGGCAGGAGTCAGCCACTTCGTTGAGCAGATCGACGATCGGTGCGTATTCTTCCGCCTGGCTGAGTCGGAACGAGCCGCTACAGGTGACTGTTTGCGTAGCGCGATCGTACTGGATCGTGTAATCTTTGGTCTGAATCTCCATACTTTTGTCAGTTGCCGGTTTTGAGTGGTAAAGGGGCTTTGGCTGCGTGAGCGAGGATTGAGCTTCAGGCTAGCACGATCAAAATTCAGCCGTTTGCCGAATGCCGAAGGCCTTTGCGTGTGTAACTTTTATTACATATACTGCCAACTGTACCATTGCCACAGGGCAGTTATGAGTTATTTTAGGATTTATCGGTTGTGATACCTGTTGGAAAAAAGAATGCAACTGTTGACTAGCTCCAAACCCTGATAGTCATCAGTCATTGCCAATCTAACATCTCAAATCTCAAATCTCAAATTGTATGAGTTGTGGGTTGACGAGAGCAGCTTTTGCTGAAGTTCCGAGCTATCAATTCGATTTTTTTTCTCAACTTAGTATTGACAAAATCACCAAAATGTGAGAAATATTTCACATCTGACACAGAAGTGAAGGGGAGAATATTTAATGGCAATTTCAGGAATTACAGAAAAGCTTTTGGCGGCTAAAAAAGCTAAGGGAATTAGTTTTGCAGATTTGGAAAAAGTTTTGGGGCGCGACGAAGTTTGGATTGCTGCGGTTATTTACCGTCAAGCTACCGCATCGGTCGATGAAGCTGAGAAAATTGTCTCGGCTTTGGGACTAGATAGCGAGACGGCTGCGGTTCTCTGTGAACCTCCGTTAAAAGGTTCTTTGGAGGCCTCGGTTCCGGTTGACCCCCTGATTTATCGTTTCTATGAAATTATGCAGGTTTACGGGATGCCACTCAAAGCAGTGATTCACGAAAAATTTGGTGACGGGATTATGAGCGCGATCGACTTTACTTTGGATGTCGAGAAAGAAGCAGACCCAAAAGGCGATCGAGTGAAAATAATTATGTCGGGAAAATTTTTGGAATACAAAAAATGGTAAGCCCGTGCCTCTTTATTTTAAAGTGAAAATGAAAAATTCAAATTTGCTCGAATGACTCATGACTAATAACTAAAGCCTCAAAAGTGTTAACTTAGAAATAGAGATCGCGAAGCTTGACTGGCTTGGGTGTCCGATCGGGAAACCCTTCTAGGGCAAAGCTAAGGTCGCTCCCGCGGCAAATTCCCCAGTCGAAACAAGCAACCGCAACCGTAAATTAAGAGGCAAATATGTCAAAATATGACTCCCATCTCAGATGCTCCTTTTGCGGCAAGTCGCAGGAGTACGTCCGCAAGTTAATAGCTGGGCCCGGCGTATACATTTGCGATGAATGCGTGGAACTGTGCAATGAAATTTTAGAGGAGGAGTTCTTTGACTCTAGCAAAACAATTGGTCAACAGATTCCCCAGTCAGAGGTGCGAGAGTCTCAGGGACAAGGAACGCGACGCCAGGGTCGATCGAACAAATCGAAAATTGTTTTAGCTCAAATTCCGAAACCAACAGAGATTAAGCAGCATTTAGACAACCACGTCATCGGCCAACATTCAGCAAAAAAAGTCCTTTCTGTAGCAGTTTACAACCACTACAAGCGCTTGAGCGTTGACCAAGCTAAAGATAGCGACAAGTCTTCCCCTGACAGCGATGTAGAACTGCAAAAATCCAATATCCTCCTAGTCGGGCCCACAGGTTGCGGTAAAACCTTGTTAGCGCAGAGTTTGGCGCAAATGCTCGAAGTCCCGTTTGCGGTAGCCGACGCGACAACGCTGACAGAAGCTGGATATGTCGGCGACGATGTAGAAAATATCTTGCTGCGGCTGTTGCAAATGTCCGATTTTGATGTTGAAGCGGCGCAACGTGGCATTATTTATATTGATGAAATTGACAAGATTGCCCGCAAAAGCGAAAACACTTCGATCACCAGAGATGTATCGGGAGAAGGAGTGCAGCAAGCGCTGCTAAAAATGTTGGAAGGAACGGTGGTTAATGTGCCCCCACAAGGCGGCCGCAAACATCCTTACCAAGATTTTATTCAAGTTGACACTAGCAAGATTCTGTTTATTTGCGGCGGTGCTTTTGTCGGTTTGGAAAAGATAGTTGAACAGCGTTTGGGTAAAAAATCCTTGGGCTTTATTCAGCCAACAGAAACCGAAAGTAACTCAACTTTGCCGGCGAAGGATAAGCGGGCGGCTGATATTTTGCAGCAGGTACAGCCGGATGATTTAGTCAAGTTTGGTTTGATTCCTGAGTTTGTGGGGCGGATTCCGGTGGTGACGGTGATTTCGCCGCTGGATGAGGCGGCTTTGATGCAGATATTGACTGAGCCCCGAAATGCTCTGGTGAAGCAGTATCAGAAGCTGTTGAAGATGGATAGTGTGGAGTTGGAATTTGAGCCGGATGCGCTACGGGCGATCGCCCAGGAGGCCTATCGACGCAAAACCGGCGCGAGAGCTCTCCGCAGCATTTTGGAGGAGTTAATGCTCGATGTGATGTACGAGTTGCCTTCTCGCAAGGATGTTGCTCACTGTATGATTACTCCTGAAATGGTCGAGAAGCGATCGACTGCCGAATTGCTGTGGCATCCCGCGTGGCGGCAACAGCACGAAACAGCTTAATTTGTAGTCTGTAGGGTGTGCCGAGGTGCACTCTACAGACTAAGCAGATGTACCTTATGGCAGCTTAAAAAATGTCAACAAATATAGATCAAACAAATAAAAAATCCCTATTTTCAGTATCCGGTTTGCTGGCACGGACTTTGATTTACAGCGGGGTTTGTATGGGGATAATAGCGTCTTTTTACGATTTCCAACTCAACAGTTTTGTAGTCAGCGGTACGAAATATCATTCACAATCAACACAATATATTAATTCCATCAACAAATCGCAAGAAGCTTACTATAGAAAATATGGCAAATTTAGTGATTCCATTGAAGAATTGCGTATAAAAAATCAAAAAAACAGAGATTATACTTACGAAATCCTGTCATCAATCGGTCCATTTCAATCCGACCAGAATCAACACAAAGCACCACAATTTGAAAACTCGATCGCGATCGCGATTGCTACATATCCAAACAGAGGTCATAAATCCTACACAGGAGGAGTATTTGTTTTCATAAACAAAGTTAGCCATCAATTAACAACTAAATCAGCCATTTGTGAAAGCGATCGAGTAAATCGAATTCCGCCAACTTTTGATGGCGTACAAATTCACTGCCCTCCAGGCACAAATATCTTATACCAATTTTATAAATAAAGTAGCGCTAGATATTACCCCCCAACCCCCCCGCGAGTTCGGGGGGGCTCAGACTTCATCCATAGCATATCTTTAGAAAAATGGTATTAAGGTAATACCTGCAAACTACTTTCTCCCACTCTTTGATTGTCTAAATAAAATTCAAACCTCCAATTCCCTGTCTTGTCTTTATCTTTAAAGTTGTACCAACACCAAGCATTCAATCTGTCCGCCGTTGTTATTAAACGAGATTGACCCCTGGCTGCCAATTTTCCTTGAGAGTCAAACACTTTACAAATACCTTCATATTCTCCCTGGGGCAACCCTGTCAAAATTACACTAAAAAAAAACTTTTTTTGGCGTTTTATTGACACACGATAGTCATTTTTCCAAGACCGAGAATGAGTACCCAACTTCACTTGAGTCAGAGGTTTTAACTTCGGTTTGATGATTTTTGGTTCGGCTGGTTCAACTACTTTTTTATGTTTTTGTTGGCTGGTTTCTTGTTCGATTTTAACTACTTTTTTATCTTCAGAAATTTTCAAGAATAATAAGCTAAAAACAGCAGCAGTTGCTATCACTAATCCGACTGATATTAATGCAAGTTTTGACTGTTTAGGCTGCTGAACCACCTCTAGGGGAATCAAGGCATTTAGCGCGGCATTTGCTGAAGCATAGCGGTGTTTAAAATTCGGTTCCACCATTTTTTGCAGCCACTCAAGGAATTCTGGAGTTAGCTGCGGTAAGCGATGTTTAAAATTAATCCGCCCCGTCTCATCCATCAAGCTGCCAACTTCGGTAGAATTGATGCCGATTAGCAAGCAAATTAGCGTCGCGCCGAGGCTGTATAAATCGGATGCGACTGTTAGCTGGCGGTTGAACATTTGTTCGGGCGGCATAAAGCCCAAGGTGCCTTTGACAACGCTGCTGGCGGCCACTTCTCCCCCACCGATTCTAGCAAATCCGAAATCGACAAGGCTGACATTTAGGCGATCGTCCACCAAGATATTTTCCGGCTTTAAATCTCTGTGAATGACTGGCGGCACCCGGTTTTGCAGATATTTGAGTATTTCTAACACAGAAATAGCAATTTGCTTGGTTTTTTGGGGTGTTTGCTGCGGCGCAGTAGCGAGGGAATTGGCATCTTTGTATTCCTGTACCATGCAGAAACCCGATGCAGTTTGGAAAGAATCTAAATAACGGGGAATGTGGGGGTTATCGAGTGCGCGCAAAATCTGAATTTCTTTTTCATAAGCTTGATATTCTGTCCAATTAGCACCAGTCTGGGCAAATTGAAACTGTTTGACAACGACGGAACGTTTGGTATTAATTTCGGTAGCGAGATAGGTAACTCTACCGCCCGCGCGGTTGTGTCCGAGTTCGCGAGTTACTTGATAGCCGTAGTTGGAAAAGTCAGGAAAATCGTTCATAAGTAAGTTATAAGGTTTGTAGTCAGGAATCAAGTCATGCAAAAAGTTCGATATTTACGGTTTAATTAAATTTCGTTCTGATTGGCGATATTGGTCAATAATTCTTTTGGGTTTAAAAACAATCAGGTCAAGTAATGGAATAGCAGTGACAGCTAAAGAGGCGATTGAAATGCTTGCTACACCTATAAACTCCATTGTGTCAACAAAGTCTATCTGATTTTTAAACTTTAAAAATACTTGACAGGCTACTCCCAAGCTAGTCCAAAATCCGGCTGTTAGAAAAGCAATTTTAGCAGCATCTATTTTGTATGCTTCTCTTTCTCCTTGCTCATAAATTAGCAGCTTAATTGTAAATTTGAACAGAAAAAAACAGACAGTAGCACTCAGAACTATATATATATATATCAGAAATATCAACACAACCAAGTTCACAACTAATAATCCCAAGTTAGATGCAGGCATAATAAACAATGAAAATCCCAAAATAGCAGCCGTTGAAGCTATTAAAGCTATAAAGTTGAGACGATTTCCAAATATAATTCCAGCTAAACTTCCCAACACTGGGGCAATGATGCAAACAACCCAACCAACAACTCCACTAATACCCCCATGAGACATAATAATTGCTATAATAACCGATATTAAACCTGAAAATCCACCGGCATATACAGCAGCATACCAATTAAATTTCTTTCCGGAGAATCCGTAGAGTTGGGACATAACTATAATTTCTGCTGCGATAATTCCCGGCAATATACTTGTAGCAGACCTTAGGTAAATCAAAAACGGGTTGTCAGAACTGAAATTATTGGGGTTGTTCATAGCGTCAACTAATGAAAAACCTACCCAGATAAACAAGCATATAAAACACAGTATGCCGACCGAGAAAGAAGTATTTTCTCGCGGTAGGGGAGCAGTTTTGACTTGAATGTTAATTTTATAGGTATCTGGCTCGGAATTAGCGTGCAAGATAATCTGGCGATCATAAATTTTATTGGCGAGTAATTGTCTGGCATCAACTGTGATTTGACACTCAACCTGATTGCTTTCAAATTTATGCGGTTGAAAGGATATCCAAGAGTGGTCATAGGGTGTGTGAGGCGGGTCATTCCGATGCGGTGCAACTTCCCATCTCCCACAAAGCATTGTCTTTGGAATTGGATTGCTAATTGCCAGGGTTTGTGTCATTATTTCTCCATATTCGGTAGCGGTGAATTCCAGACTAGAATGCCCAAATCTCACTTTCGGCAAGCTACTAACATCCAGAGATTTGAGCGCAGCTAAAGCCACAGCCGCTGACTTGTATCGGTCTTGCAATCTCGGCGCTACCATCCTGTCCAGCCAATTCATCCAACCCTGCTGCAATGGCGGTACTAAATGCCGGAAATGAATGCTATAATTATCATCAATTAAGTTGCCGACATCAACGGATTTTGTCCCAGTTAGCAAGCAAATCAGCGTCGCCCCCAACCCGTAAATGTCGGATGCTTTGGTTAATTTTCGGTTAAACATTTGCTCCGGCGGCATGAATCCCATTGTGCCTTTGACAATGCTGC
>Ga0163152_10005387_pt1 | contig 15064 bp, 13 predicted proteins | sample OliLakLV19MP8IB2_FD_148635 | JGI IMG/M metagenome (GOLD analysis project Ga0163152, IMG submission 148635) | Freshwater microbial mat bacterial communities from Lake Vanda, McMurdo Dry Valleys, Antarctica - Oligotrophic Lake LV.19.MP8.IB-2 | ecosystem: Environmental > Aquatic > Freshwater >... | reverse complement strand
GGGCTAGATAGATTGCTCCAAAAAGCTTACGAAGAGAAAGAGATTTTTATTAACAAAAACTTACTTCTTATACTTCTCCATAATCTGCCTATCGATCTCTTCTTTATCTCCACCATATGTTAGATATGACAAATGCTTCAAGCTATCTACCATGCCTGGCTCGCCTTTTGGTGATGGTAACGTTTTAATATTAAATGCTTTTGCCGGCCTACCTTTTACTAAAAGTTTAACAATCGCATTATAATTATCTATATTCATAATATCTTTTGCTGTAAAAACAGGAGAAAACTGTTTTTCTAAATATTCGGCATCTTCTGCGCTAATTCTAAAACTACATATAGACCCGACGTTTCCAAATACTGCATCTCTAATATTTTGATCAAGTTGAGCAATAAACTGGTGAGCTACATTTAATGACAATTTATATTTTCTTGCTTCTGAAAGAATTGTGGATATTGAATTAGTCGTGATATTTTGAAATTCATCTATGTATAAATAAAATGGCGGAAAACCTGTTGCAATAGAATCCACACGAGACAGAGCAGCCATAAGGATTTTGCCAACTAGAATAAGTCCAATGAGGTTTGCATTTATATCTCCCAACCTTCCTTTAGCTAAATTGACCAGTAAAATTTTCTTACTATCCATAATTTCACGAAAATTAAATGAAGATTTTTCCTGAGCGATAAGTGGTCGCATAATATCGTTTGCCAGGAAAACATCAAATTTACTTGTGATGTAGGGAACGATGTTTGCAAGAGACGCTTCCCCACCAGCTTTTTCCGCAACTTCTGTCCAAAACTGAACAACAATTGGATTTTTACATCGAGAAATTTTCAGATCCCGAAAAGTTTTATCCACCATGACACGTGATACATCTAAAAGAGTACAGCCCGTTTCAGGGTCTTCAATCACAAGCATGGTGGCATTTCTAAAATATTGTTCGAACATCGGTCCCATGGATTCCGGGTTTGCACCGTAAAGCTTTTGAAAAATACTAAAAAGTTCGTTTACAACAAACGTCTTTTGTTCAGGGTGGCTTCTATCGTATTCGAGCATGTTAAGTGCCATTGGACGCTCAGTGTACGTTGGATCAAAATAAATTACATCGTCCACTCTATCTTTAGGAATATTAGCTAAAATATCAATAATATCTGTACCATGAGGATCAATAAAACAAACTCCATTTCCAGCAATAATATCTTGTATCGCCAAATTTTTTAAGAAAACTGATTTACCTGTACCTGTTTGACCTATAGTATACAGATGTCTTAAGCGGTCTTCTGGCGCAAAACGTATCGTATTGTCTACATTTCTATAACTATTTACTCCCAAAACAACACCCTCGGTTGACACATCTTGTGGTGCAGGTGCCGAGACACTCTGTGAAGTCTTGAGTTGTGGCTGGACTGCATATGAAGAGTTAGGGAAGTGGAAAAAAGTTGCAATTTCTTTTGAGTTGAGCATGCATGCAATATCTGGATTAAACATGCGGAAAGAAAAGTCTCTTGAAAACTTTGTAAATGCCCCTTTCTCAAGTGGCACAAGAGTAAATGAATTTTCATGTACTTTTCCAAATTGGTGCAAACTCGACTCGATTTCTCCCAAGATTTTTTCTGCCTCAAGACGTGAGTTTCCGGAAGCAACAATACGAATATTAGTCGGATATATTTTTTCGCTAATTTTCTTTTTTATCGAAGCGAGCTGTTCAGCATTTACCGGCTTATCAGGCTCTGTCTTAATGGGCATAATAAGGTCTTTAAGTGCCTTGCCAAATCCAGCAACAAAAGTCCCCCCTCCGAGTGCATCTTTGAGTGGTACACCTTTTTCAAATTGAGCCACCCCGTGCTTAAACTGCTTGTCATATCCATCTCCAGAAGGTTTAATGATAATCTGTACCGCAGCACCTTCGCCTGATTTTTGTATCTTTGAAAAAGAGTTCAGTATTACTGTCAGTGGGTCAATATCAAAATCTTCGATTGTCTTTATAGGCAGTAGTGCTGTTTCTTTGACTGTCACGTATCCACCGACAGAGATGCCGTCTTCGTTGAAAATATTGTAGTCATTTGGGTCAATAGAAAATTTGACTCCAGGGAAAACAGAAGTGATTTGTTTTTCGAAGAGGTCTCTTTTTGAAAGTGGCACAGATACGTAAAAGATGAACTGCTCGCTCCCTTCTGCATTGGCGATTTCAAGTACAAAATAATTATCCTTGTCTGTCTTGCCACTGACGACCGAGTCCATACCAGCAATGAACTGCTGCATCGCGGAGACAGTCTCTTTGATTGTCCTTGTCTTGTCTTCCACCGCTTCAGGTAGGATCACTTCATACATAACCATGTTTCCTATCTTCTTAACATTCTCAGGCACTTTTTTGGCTGGATACCCCCCCTGCAAATACTGGACGAGCATTCGATGAAAGTCGTCTTCAAGATGTGGATCTCGGAGAGCAGAAAGCACTGAAAGAGTGTTTTTTACCCCTTTTGTCTGCATGAGACCTAAGAGCTCATTCATTTTCTTGTCATGAATCTCAGGTGCGAGATTGAGAACAATTTCTTGAAGTCTTTTTTCTGATAATGCATAGTTTGAATGCAATACGTCAGAGACTATCTTGTCTTTGTATTTAGAAATCTGTTCAGAGACTGCAGTCTCACTGCTTGACCAGACTCTTTTTTCACGCAACTCACTTTCGCGGTTGGCTATTTGTTCACGAAGATACGCAATTTCTTCGCTCGGAGATTTAAATGTAGGAGGTGCGTCAGGAGAAACATGTTCCATATGTGTTTAGTATATCAGAGAGTACGTGAACACAATACTCTTCTTTTCCACACATTATAAAAGAGGCTCAGGATTTACCAAAGCCTCAAAAAAACGACGGATAACTAGTGCACGTTGTTTGTATGTCATGCTTATGCATCAGTGCGTCGTATGCCGCAGCCAGGCTCAGTTTGCTGTCGGGATTCGCTAAATGCGAATCCTCCCACATGCAGCTAGAACAACGAGCATTGACAAAAGAAAGCTCTATTAAATTAGTCCTTTTTACTATTTCCACAAAACACCTTCCTCCCTATACAATACACTATTTAAATTTTTTGTAAAAAAAGAACCTGCATGCCTAGACTCCTAAATTTCCTATCTATTCTTTATTTTGTGATAATAAATATAAGATAACAGAAGTATTCCAAATATCACGCTATATAAGTAAGTTAGCTACCAGTGCAACAATTGTTTCTTTTTCTGTTGAATTACTTTCTGCAATAAGCAGGACGAGGGCGACAAGTGCATTGTCATGTATTTTTTTCTCTCCATTTTAACGATGCAGAATCTTATTCAGATCCAAATAAAAAGAGTCAGTAACGTTTTTTCGGTCTGCCTCTTTTCCTCAATGTAATTTCAAGACCAAACTTTTTTAAAATTAAAGTACCTAACACATTTAATCATAGAGGTATTTTAGGAAAACAAAAATCCGCCTCCACCGGATTTTGTGCCGGTAGGGCGGTTAGCATTTTCTTCCAATCCAATGAAGGATTGAGATGGAAAGTTTTATGTGACTATCCGACGCGAGAGTCAGATGACCTGCGCCTTCCACTACGTGAGTAGTGACGGAAGAATATTTCGACATGTTAAGGCCTAGTATTCCCTGGGCTTTTGGGCTAATCCAAGGGTCACGGTCTCCATAAATATGGAGACTTGGATATATATAACCCTGCAATTTCGCTGGGAAAAAAGCAAGCTCTCGTGCCTCTAAGCACGAGATTGCGGTACGTGATTCGTACACTTGATCTCTTAATTCTGGGGCAACATACCCCACGAGAGTCTTGTACTCCTCCTCGGTCGTTATGACCAGATTACCTCGGAGCAGGTCCCAAAGTCTTTTCTTCATCACACTCCAAAGAGGAGCTGTCATGAATAAAATTCCCCGAGGAACCGAGGGTGAAAGCTGAATCACCCCAGCAACGGGTGATTTCTTTTTTGAAAGCCATTCCGCTGCGACGCGAACAGCACCTCCTCCCGCGGACTGACCGACAAAGAATACTTTTCCCGAATGCCGGTAGTACTCGTTAAGTACCAGTTGAATCCGGTCCTGATGAGACCGAACTCCTGAAGTGTCGAGCAGAATCACCTCATGACCTTGCCTGACAAGTTCTTTTTTTAAAAAACCAAACGTCGTTTTTGGATGGCCACCAAGACCATCCACACAGATAATTGTAGCCATTTAGCTACCTCCTTTTTTATTATAACACTAAAGCATTTATATGTAAATAGTACCGCAATAGTTCAATAGCTTAAAACCCCTTTAACACTATTTATCTACTTGAGCCGGGTATTAAAAAACCGGCTCGTTTGCAAAAATGCAACAGAGACGGCGTGGGTAGGATCAGATGATCCAGGAAACGTGTCAGTGGTAAACCACTGACACGGGGGTGGGAAAGAACAGTGGTAGATGAAAGGGAGAAGAGTAAGCAAGCTTAGTCTCAAACCTTCCTAACCTGTAATTGATCACTCAATTACATATACATAATATACCCTACCCTTTTTCTTGTCAAGCGAATATATGCAACCTGTGGATAACTATTTACTCAAATTCTAGATACGAAAAAACCCGCCGTACAGCTGACGGATTCTCCGTCGCCGTGTTGGCGGATAAAAATTATTAAGCCTGTCCTCGCTTGGCAGGAAAAAAAGTACCTTTGCGATTATACAACTCAAGGTCACGATTATTTTTTTCTTTCAGTAAAAGCTTAGCGAGGAAATCTTCGGGCTTGTCTCCATCTTCTGTGGCGAGATCACAAAGCAATTCCATGCTTTCCAGTTTTATTTGAATTTGCATTTAAGAAATCTCCTTATAACATAAAACCATATAACGTATGTAATTGTCAACTCTTTACCTTACGAAGAGACACGATTACGTTTTCGGTCAGGAATAATTTTGATTTCATCAAATCAAAATTTTCACGACCCTGACTCGCGTTCTGTTTTTGCTAAAACAGAAATCGCTCCGTCTTTCGACTCTCCACGCAAAGCTGTAACACAGCTTTGTTGTAAGGTCATACGAAAACCGCCTTAAGGCGGTTTTGCTTGCATGACCTTACGGGGAATCGAACCCCGATTTAAGCCTTGAGAAGGCTTCGTCCTAACCGTTAGACGATAAGGCCCTAAAACTTTGTTTACAAAGTTCGGGCGAACAATTTTTACTAACATTGTTTTAGCCGATACGCTAGAGATTTAGTTATAAAACTCTAGCAGGAAAAATATAACACTCTTTTTCTCTTTTTTCAATCTTACCCCTCCTACCGCTCGAGCCACTCTTCACTTTGCCTTACCAAAAGCTTTTCCTTTTTTTCAGGTTCTAACATAATCTCTTCCACACATCGCTCCATGCGCATGTTTTGAGAGCCTTTAACTGCTACGAGGTCTCCTACTTTCAATATACCTTGGATGTACTGTCCTGCTTTTTCCGGCATATCAAACTGAAAGATTGACTCTTCTTTCATCCCTGCCTCCATTGCACTCACTTTCACAAAGCGGGACCGTACACCGACGCAAATGAGAACAATTTCATTGCAAAATTCTCTCCCGATCTCTCTTCCAATTTCTCTGTGCACCTCCGTAGTAAAGCGCCCGAGCTCGAGCATGTCACCAAGCACAAGAATGCTTCTTTGTACTTTTTTTTCAGCATTCACTTTTTTAATAACAGAAATCAGTTCCTCAACAGCCACTGGAGAAGAGTTGTATGAATCATCAAGAATAACTGAACCTTTGATCCCTGGAAGGATTCTCATACGTCCAGGAGAAAAAGACATTTTTTCAAATGAAGGATTCATTGAAAATGGATGTTCTCCGAGCGCCTGTAGCACTGCCATGGCACAGAGCACGCCATTGACCGCATGGATGCCCATTGTCTCTTTGATCATGATCGGTTCATTAGAGCTCGGGCGCAGAAGATTGAAAGAAATGCCTGTAGGTACATTACCCTCATATAAAATCTTATACTTTTTTGCAGAGATGTCGGCTTCCTTTGAGCTACCGTAGGAAATAACTGAATGACCTGAAGCAGTACCTAAAGATTTCGAATATTCATCGTCCGCATATGCCACCACTTTCGAAGTATCTTTGAGTGCCCCCACGATGAGTTCATACTCTGCTCGGAGCGCCCCTGGTGTATCAAAATGTTCGACATGAGCAGGAATTTCTCCGATTGCAGTCACTACAAGTAGGTCAACGGGAAGCCAGTCGACGAGTCTCCCAACTTCACCTTTTGTATGACCATCGATTTCAAGAATGACATACTCAGGATATTCACGACTCCAAAAAGTTTGCTGTAATGTATTGTAAATATTATTTACTATTCCTTCAAAGGTACGAATGCTGTAACGGCAACCGAGGAGCGTCATGGACACTCCGAGGTCAGTCGTGAGACTCTGCTCGCTCTTACGCACGGAATTCTTTTTAGAAAGCACTGCGTAAATAGCATTGCGAGCAGTGGTCTTCCCCACGCTTCCAATGATTGCGATAATAAACGGCTTATGCTTCTTAAGCACCTTTACCGCGAGCACAACCAAAAGTTTTTTTACAATATCTTTGAGAGTATCCATGACAGAGACTACCGATCAGGCGGTATTTCGTAATAATTTAGAAGGAATTTTGTAATATCGAAAAATGGATCAGATAGGGACTCCGAGCCGTACCGCACACCTCTTGGCTTTACAGTATACATAAAAATCAAGAAGCGGGGGTTGTATGCCGGGAAGAAGCCGACAAAGGAGTGGAGGAAATCATCTTCGCTGTATCTACCGTTTACTGCAATCTGCGCCGTACCAGTCTTTACTGCCACGCTGTAGTTCGGTAGCTTTAGTTTACCCGCCCGCAGATATTCGTCAACACTCCGCACCATCATACGTGTCACCTCTTCAGCTGTCTTTTTCTGGATAACCTGCTCTCCTGGGGCGTATGCAATATCTTTTGTAACTCCTACTTTGTATTTTATTTTCGTCACAACATGAGGGTGTATCAAGTATCCCCCATTAGCAATGGTGGAAAGTGCACGGACAGTGGATACAGGAGAAAGAGCGATACCTTGGCCAAATGATGCGGTCACATGTTCGATGTCTCGCGGACTCTTGAGGTTTGATATCAGGTTCTTTGCTTCGTTTGGAAGATCAATGTTAGTCTTCGTATCAAGACCAAATTTATACATATATTCCGAAAACACGTCATTACCTACTTTTCTTACAATATACGCCATACCGACATTAAGCGAATCTGAAAGAGCGGTCTGCATTGGAGTAACACCTCGCTCTTTTCCGTCGAAGTTTGATATTTTTTTGTTGTTTACAATAATGAAACCTTTGTCGTAGTACGTCGTATCTGCAGTAATCTTTCCTGTATCAATTCCGATTGCAACAGTGAGAGGCTTTATTATAGAACCCATTTCATAGACATTTTCTACCAAGGGATCTGAAAAAACACTTATATTGCTTTCTGCTTTTGTATTATTGGGGTCAAAGCTTGGACTCGTTGCCATCGCATAAATCACCCCTGTCTTCGGATCGATAATAATGGCTCCTGTATATTCAGAAGAATACTTCTTGTTCACATCTTCCATGATGTTTTGTAAGTATGCCTGAACTGTTGGCTCAATCGATGTCACCAAATCTCCTTCTTTCGTATCAGTTGAAGCTTTTTCAATATTTGAAAATATCTGAGCAAAGAAATTTACATATGCACCGGGAGAGCGCTTGAGTGTGCTTTCGTAAAAGCTCTCGAGTCCATAGCGGCCAGCCAGGTCATCCCCCTGATAGCCCAAAAATCCGACTGCATGCGAAGCGAGGGTGTCTCCTGGGTAAAAGCGCCAGCGGTCCTTGTAGACGTTAACGCCAGGTATGCCAAGACTCCCAATCTGCTCTCCTACACTATATTCAACTCGCTTTGCCACTTCTTCATAAGGGTCATTGACTTTAGTAGCTTTTTGCAGAAATCCAATCTTTTCAAGAGGAATTATAGCTGAAATCTGCGCAAAGGCAGTCTCTGGATTCTTAAGAATTTCTGGATTCACAGCAACCGTAAAACCATTTTTAAGTGTTGCAGCAGAAACTTCCTCTCCGAGCTTACTCGTAAAAAAAATAGATCCTCGATTGAAAATACTGGTACCCGAGCGAGCGTACTGGCGGTCTGCTTTCTCGCTATAGGTATCATGTTCCATTACTTGGAGCACATAGAGTCTTCCGATAATTAACAGTGCCACAAAGACGACGCAGAGAGACAGAAAACGTATCCTTGATGTGCTTGGAGAAGAAGACATAACAAAAAAGTATCACTGTATTATAGCAGAAATACTATCCTAAACGGAATAATTTTTAGTAATCAAACTGAGTTCGAGAAGCGAAACTTACAGAGTGAGGAGTGATGAATATCTTATTCTTGACTTCTGAAAAACCAAGGTTTTGTGCCCGAGCAAGTGTGATGTTGTTTTTAAGACCAATTAGGTCAAATTCTTTCTGTCCGATTGAAAGTGCGATTTCCCCCGACTTTGTTTCAAGACGCTCTCGCGCTACCACATTATGAATCGTACTTGTGATGCAGTATATATAGAAGATAGCTGAAAAGAATATGATACCTGAAAGAATCCAGAATATATTTTTTTCGTCCTTAAGCACGTGAGCATGAGTGTTCATAATGGGTAATAGTTTAGAAAGAGCTAATTTTTTTCAATAATTCGTAACTTGGCGCTTCGTGAACGAGGGTTGTCGTACACTTCTTCTTCGTTTGGTGTGATGGGCTTTTTGGTAATCCGCATTCCTAGTTTTCCCGCCTCAAGGGATTTGAAATGTTCTTTTACGATGCGGTCTTCCAGGCTGTGAAAAGAAATGATGGCGAGCCTACCTTTAGGTGCGAGCGCAAGAAAGCTTTTCTCCAGTCCTTCTTCCAGAGCATAGATCTCGTCATTGACCGTAATTCGCAAAGCCTGGAATGTTCTGGTCGCCGGATGTGTCTTACCATGGTGGTAGAAGCGAGGAGTGGAGGCGAGAATCACATTGACGAGGTCTGTCGTAGTCTTTATCTCACTTAGTTCCCGAGTCCGGAGGATCCCCCTTGCAATGCGCCCTGCAAACTTTTCTTCTCCATATGAGCGAATGATTGTCCGAATAGAATCTTCGTCCCATGTGTTTACGATAGTGTGAGCATCGTATTCTTCTTCCCCAAGCTCCTTTTTGAAGGTCATTTTCAAAGGCTCATCAGAACGAAAGGCAAACCCTCGCCCCGACTCTTCAAGCTGATTTGAAGAAAGTCCGATATCGAGAAGCACTTTGTTGACTGACTCTATACCGAGAGTTTGGAGATGCTGATCGATGTTTCGAAAACTTCCGAGTACATAGGTTATGTCGCAATCGACTCCTTTTAGTCTCTCCTTGGTACGCTCGAGCGCATCGAGATCAAGATCAATGCCGATGAGTCTGACGCTCTTTCCAAACTTTTCTGCGATCGCGAGCGTATGTCCTCCATTCCCTAGTGTCCCATCTACAATGACGTCACCTGGCTGGATATCAAGGCATTCGATCACTTTATCTAGAAGAACGGAGCGATGGATCATGGGAGTTAAAAGTGTAAAGTTATAAAGTTCATAAAGTTAAATGCGTATGTATGTTGATTTACTTTATAGACTTTATGACTTTCGACTTCTACTTTCTACTAAAGCACCCCTACTTGCCCCAGCTTTTCTGCGAGCGTATCGGCTTGTTTTTCCACGACCTTCTTATACTCTCCCCACGCTTTCTCATTCCAGATTTCTACTCGATTTGAGACTCCGATCAGTACCACTTTGTTTTTCAAAGAAGCACGGTCGCGGAGAAAGTCGGGAATAAGAATTCGTCCGATAGAATCGACTTCTGCCTCAACCGCGCCACCAAACATAAAGCGATTGAAACTTCGATTATCAGACTGTAAGAGAGAAGAACTGTTGAGCTTTGACTCGATTGTTGACCATTCTTTGAGCGTGAATACAAAGAGACAATTATCGAGTCCTGGAGTAACCACAAGCTTCTTTCCCATTTCAGAACGAAACTTCGCTGGAAGCGAAACTCTGTTCTTCTCATCGATGCTGTGTGTGTATTCTCCGATCAACATATATGTTTAGTTAAAAGTGTAAAGTTATAAAGTTTGTAAAGTTAAATGCTTATGTTTTTTGAATTACTTTAGAAACCTTCTACTTTTAGCTTTTTACTATCCATTCCCTAAAACATTTTCAGCAGGAAAATGTTCGGGCGAGCATTTTTCGATATTTCTTATCGAAAATGCTTTAGCCCACTTCTTCCCACTTACATAGTATTATATACCACTCTCTCCCACCATCCAACACCTGGAGCTGTGGATAAGAAAAAAACCACCAATGGCGGTTTTTTTATGAAGTTTAAACAAGGTAATATTACTCGACCCTCGGTCGCATGAGGGGAAATGTTTGAAGCTCGCGTAGTGGCTTGTCGGTCAAAAATGCAAAGAGTCTTTCGCCAAAACCAAAACCACAAGTCGGTGGCATGCCGTATTCGAGCATTTCTACAAAGTCCATATCCGGCATCATCGCTTCTTTGTCCCCTCCCTCGATTAGTTTCTGCTGGAGTGCGAAACGTTCCGCTTGGTCGATCGGGTCATTCAGTTCTGAATATCCTTTTCCGAGCTCGCTTCCTGCGATGATCGGCTGAAATATCTGCACCGTCTTTCCGTCTGCATTAAGCTTTGCGAGTGGTCCAACGAGTGCAGGATGATTTACGAGAAAAGCAGGACCTGTAATGTTTTTACGACAATATTTCCACAGTGTGTCAGTCAGTCTTTCTTTATTTTCCCCTTCATATCGAACTTTGAGTTCCTGAAGCTTCATTTTCATGTCGTCTTCGCTCGCAGAAGTGACATCAATACCTGTTTGTTTTTTAATCTCATCTACATAGTCCACCTGTGGCCATTCGTGTGCCAGGTCAAACGTATGTCCGCGAGTAGTAAACTCTGTCTTTCCGAATACTTCAATTGCGATTGTTCGATACATCTTCGTCACCAGCTCCATACCATCAGTGTAGTCGGCAAAAGACCAGTAGAATTCCATATTGGTGAATTCCTGCAAATGCTCGGGACTTGAACCTTCGTTACGATACGCTCGTCCAATTTCAAATGTTTTTGGGAACCCACCTGCCATAAGGCGCTTCTGCCAGAGCTCTCCGACTGAAATGCGTAGGAATACAGGTAAATCATAGTCATGGTGATGCGTTTTGAACGGCTCTGCCTCTGCACCTCCTGTAGTCGTTTCCAGAGTTGGAGTTTCTACTTCCAAAAAACCTTCTTTTTTCAAGAATTCTCGAGTGACATCCCAAAATTTACTTTTCTTAAACACAAGTTCTCGAGCTTCATCATCCATCAAAAAGTCGAGATATCGCTTTCGATATCGTTCGTCCACATCCGTAAGACCATGCCATTTTTCTGGAAGTGGGAGCAGTGTCTTCACACCCATTGTCCACGACTTTGCGAGAACACTCGCTTCCCCACGTTGGCTTGTGAGAGCAATACCCGTAACAGAGATAAAATCACCAATGTCGACAGTATCTGTAAAAAAAGATAGTTCTTCTTCTCCTAGTTCATCTTTTTTTAGAATAACTTGGAATTTTGCTGTACCATCAAAAAGTACGACGAAGAGGATTGCTCCCTGTCCTCGGAGAGCCATAATGCGTCCAGCTACAGAAAAAGACTCACCTGAAGTTTCTTTCTCTGCGAAATCATTATTAAGTTCAGCAAGGGAAAAATCTCTTGGAATTTTTGCAGGGTACGGGTTAATCCCCTTTGCTTTCAAAAGTTCAAGTTTATGTAGTCGTCCTTCGCGAATTTCATCAAGTGATGCCATAGTTTAATTTCAAATTTCAAATTTGAAATTTTAAATTATTTTATTTCGGTAACTTTATACGTCACACTTCCAGAAGGTGCTTCAAAACTGAAGGAGTCGCCTTTTTTCTTCCCAATAACCGCCTGTCCAAATGGAGATCTGATGGAAATCTTTCCAGAAAGAGCATCTGCTTCTTCGGTGCCGACAATTATGTACTGTATTTTCTTTCCGTTTTTTTCAACAGTAATCTCTGAACCGACATTTACAGTACTTGTACTGTGTTCGGTAATAATGACTACGGATTTGAGAATCCCTTCGAGTTTCGCGATGCGATCTTCAACAAAAGCCTGACTGTCTCGCGCTTCATGATACTCTGCATTTTCTGATAGGTCTCCGAGAGACTTAGCGTACTCAAGTTGCTCTGCAACCTCCTTTCGTTTAGTTGATTTCAGGTGCTCAAGCTCTTTCTCAAACTCATCAAATTTATCTTGTGTGAGGTATTCTTTTTCGTTCATGGATATGTAGAAATATTAACTGATTGGCACTACTATACCAAAAATGAACTAAAAGGTCAAAATAGCGTTATAGCCAATAATAAATGACACCCAACCCTGAGTGGATAGCTAATAATTAAGGTACCGTAGTTTCCATATGACCACGGAAACAAAACAAAAAGTATTCTCCGTCATACAACGAGTATGTCTACGAATATTTTCCGAAATGTATACACTACCTTGGCTCAAATCTGAAAGTCTTAATTAAAATATTAGAAAGAAGTCCTACTCAGTAAAATATTCAGGGGCGTAAAGATTCATCCAATTAAGTACATCGCGCATGATTAAGGTCGCTCCCACTTGGTTATTTGCTCTTCCCTTCTCCATTACCACCGCAAATGCATACCTCGGCTTGTCTGCCGGAAAAAAACCAACGGTCCATGAGTTGACGAGGCTTTTAGTGGGGCCCAGCTCCGCAGTACCCGTCTTTGCAGATACTTTTACAAAAGGAAATGAAAGGGACTGAGCAGTACCCTCAGTTACGGTCATTCGCATTCCTTCCCTCACGATTTGAAAATTTGACTCCGCAAGCGGGACCGGAGTTGAAAGACTTTGATATGAGTCATTGGGTTTGATTACTGTCGGATACAAAAGCTTGCCACCATTTGCAATGGCACTGATCGCTCGTACTGCCTGGAGTGGCGTCACTTGGACGCCGTATTGGCCAATCGATGTGTTGTAGGTATCTCCAAGTCTCCATTCTTCATCTGCGCCGAAAAGTGCTTTCTTCCAGGTCGGGTTTGGTATCACTCCTGCTTTTTCACTGTAGCTCTCGATTCCTGTCTTTTCACCAAAACCAAACAGCCTCATGTATTTTTCTATTCTTGAAATACCAAGACCTCTTTGTCCCTCAAATCCCCCTCCGACTTCAAAAAAGTAGACGTTTGACGAGACGGCGATCGCTCTGCGGAGATTCACCAGTCCATGTGCTTTCCAGTCACGGAAGACAGTAGGTTTGTCAGGATTATAAGGATTTGGAATAGTGAGAGAGCCAGTAGACAAGATCTGTTTGTTTGGATCGATAATTCCTTCGGTGAGCGCACCCATTGCGATGAATGGTTTTACAATGGAGCCTGGAGTATAGAGACCTGAAACAACTCGATTCAAAAAGGGATTATTCTTGTCAGTCAGATATCCGGTAATTTTTGCATTATCAGAGCCCAAAGAAAGGACATTGGAATCATATTCAGGAAAGCTTACCATTGCAATAATCTCTCCTGACTCTACATCCATAATCACACCTCCTCCTCCGCGGTAGCCGGCGACCACTGCATACTTCTGCATTGCATCATGCATGCTTTTTTGGACTCCTGCATCTATTGAAAGATGTAGGTTTGCCCCATCCACTCCTGGCTCTACTACCTTGAGCGATGTTGCTTTGCCGAGTGCATCGGTCTCTGTCAGTTTGTAGCCATTCGCCCCGGAAAGTTCGCTATCATAGAGTTTTTCGATTCCATCTTTCGGGACATAGGTGGTCTGATAATAGAAACCCGATGAGTCTTTAGTGGGATATTTTACGTATCCGAGTACAGTAGAAAGTCCAGTTGAGGTGGCATAGACTCGGCGCGCGAAATCTCCATTTGTTGTATTCAAGTCATTCCACGCAAGAGGTGTGTCGTTTCGATCGAAAATCACTCCTCTGTTTGCAAAGACAATAGAATCTGCAAGACGATTATTCTCGCTTTTCTGTGTATATTTTTTTGCTTCAGTCACTTGTAGACCCCAGAGCTTGTAGATAAACACACTTCCAATGATAAGAAAAAGTAATGCAAGGAGTGAAATAGAGTTCTTTGAGATAGGTTGTTCAATACGTCCTTCAAACTGATGTACATCAAACTCTGGGAGATTTTCTCCGTCGATAAAAATCTCATCAGGATCAATATCTTTGTATTGTTTTTTAAATCTAAATAAAGAAAGAAGCCAAGAAAACATGCCTACATAATACCTGAGAAACTTTAAGTCCGCACGTATGACTTTATGAAATAGACTAAGAAGCAGACGATGCTTGTTGTATAGGTATATGTATTTGATACTCCATAAAGATTATCGGCCAAGAAGCCAAGAGCTATCACTTCTACTGCAGGAGTGTAGTAGATGCAATATGCGAGCACGGCTGGCACTAAAGTCCACCAGGGTAATAAGAAAAAAGCGAGAAAGAGTGTTGCGAAACATATGAGGCGTAATTGTATGTTTGTATCCATTTATTATTTGTGTGAATTTAAAAACTCTTTCTCGCCACAAGCTTCCCTGGGCAATCTGTCTAGCCCTGCTGGACTAGTGAACCTTCTTACAGAAGCTGTACACTTTTCACCTGCTGAGTACAGAATGCTCAAGGTCTTGCGAAGTGATAAAATCACTTCTCACTCGTCGCTCAAGAAAATTATAAATGGAATACCGTTTTAATTTTTTAAGCTTCTGCGCAAGGCCCTGGGAAACTTGTGACTCAACGAGTTTTTGAATTCATAATATTATTACAATCCGATCAACACCGATTTTGACCGGAAAATCGCTTTCGGCACGCGAGCATACACCCTTTTAAATGAATTCTGTGATGTCTCGTCGACTGCATAAACCTCTGCCACAATACCCACGTCATACGAAGGTTCAGTCAGGCTGTCCCCTACTTTAATATCAAAATCTTTCGGTACGT
>Ga0163152_10005385_pt1 | contig 15066 bp, 15 predicted proteins | sample OliLakLV19MP8IB2_FD_148635 | JGI IMG/M metagenome (GOLD analysis project Ga0163152, IMG submission 148635) | Freshwater microbial mat bacterial communities from Lake Vanda, McMurdo Dry Valleys, Antarctica - Oligotrophic Lake LV.19.MP8.IB-2 | ecosystem: Environmental > Aquatic > Freshwater >... | reverse complement strand
ATATCTTGCCGGTGAGGATACGTTCAACGAGCGCTGCTTTCATGGCTGCGAGTTGGTAAGCGTGGTGGTTTTTCATGCCTCCACGGTAGACCGCTAATGTGTAAGGTTAATTGCTGCAATAAGAACACATTCTGTCAAAATATGAGCGAACTTCAAATATATAGCGAGAAAGATTGGTTTTAGCGATTAAGGAATAATCTCCTCATCGATGCAGATAAAAATATTGATGTGTTTCGACCTGAATAGTTTTCGAAAGCTATTCTATAGTCAAAAATTGACTAAAGTGTTCTGAATACTATTCACTTCTTCCACAACATATCACGCCGACAACCCCGGCACCTTCTTCTTCAGAAAATCGATCACTTTATTGAGGTCGTCATTCACCATGAGGTGATCGAAGAGATCTTTGCGATTCTGGAAGAATTGCAAATCCTGCTCCGCCACATCAAGGCGGGCTGCGATCTGTTCCTCGGTCTCGCGTCCGCGCTGGCGGAGTCTGCGAAGCAAGCAGCTTAACATGGTGCGCTTGCTGCGGCCCGGCGGGAGTAAGCCAAAGGAAAGTATAGAGCGTCGGCTGTAGTGATTGGCCAGACCCTGCAGCAAATGTGTCTCGGTGATCACGAGCGGTACTTTCCCTTTCTTCCAAATCGCTTCGATGTCGCGAGCGCGATAGCCGTACCAGCGTGCCTCATCTTGAGAGGGAATTTTTGTGACGGCGACGATTTCTCCATCTTCCAGCCACTGCGAAAATTTTTCTTTGGAGACGTACCTGTACTCGCCCTCGTCGCCTGGTTTGCGGGCGCGTGTCGTGAGGATCGGAACATTCTGGACGTACTCGGCGCAGGCGTGGAGCAACAGGCGCGAAACCGTTGATTTGCCAACTCCTGATGGTCCCGTGAGCGCGAGGATATAGCCGGGAAAGGGTGCATGCTCAGGCACTCTCTGAAGAGCGAGCGGCTCGTACGACACGTCATACATGCGCAGCTGATCTTCTGTGATATGTGACAGGCGCATACGCGGTCGAACCGTCTGCCCGATCACTCCGGGCGCCGTGAGAGACGCAAGTGACTTGGATCCGTCTTCCAAGCGTATCAGCGCGATCGTACGAGGGCGGTTGCCGAAAGCCGCGAGCGGATGCGTGAGTGTCGTCAAAGAAATAATGGTTCCTTCTTGGAGGGAGCGTGGTCTGCGAGCAGCAGCACGCGCGGCGATGGCAGGAGTGATTTTCATGGAGTCAGGAGGGGAGATGTTCAAGAACATGCACCGCACAGGTGGCGCACACGCCGCCGAAATTATGTGCCATACCGAAGCGGCTGTTTGAAGCGCGAAGTTGTTTGCCGGTATCAATGAGTTGCTTGATGCCCGTTGCGGCAACGGGATGGCCGCAGGCCTTCAGTCCGCCACTGCGATTGACTGCGAGCGTTCCGGGAATTCCGTCATACAAATTTCGGTAGATTGATATGGCTTCACCTGGCTCTGCGAAGCCAAGATCTTCTAGGTTGATCAGAGCTGCAATGCTGAAGCAGTCATGCGTTTCCAGGACCTCAATATCTTTAGGGCGGATATTTGCTTCCAAATACGCGCGTTCGGATGCATCGCGGTTCGCAGCAAAGGAAGTCAGCTCTTCACGATCTGCGAGGCTTAATGCATCGGTGGCTATCTGCGATGCGACGAGACGGAGATCGCTTTGAAAGGCTGTGGAAAGAATGCACGCAGCAGCTCCATCGCTGATGGGTGAGCAGTCGAGCAGCCGAAGTGGATCCGCGATGAGAGGACTCTTGGAAATGGTCTCCGGAGAAATTTCTGATCGAAATTGCGCGAAAGGATTCTCCGTCGCCTGACGGTGATGGACGGCGCTCACTAAACTTAGTTCATCGCGCTGCAAGCCGTAATCGTGCATATAGCGGGCGGCGACCAGTCCGAAAATACCCGGAAAGGTGATGCCGGAAGGTCGATCTTTTTCTGCATCAGCCGCACCCATGAGGGCATCGGCTGCTTCATCCGCGGACGCATCGGTCATTTTCTCCACGCCAATCACCAAGACGGTTCGTGCTCTACCGCTCTCCAGCATTGCTGAGGCCGTATGCAACGCAAATGCTCCCGATCCGCATGCTGATTCCACGCGCAGCGCGGGTGGACGGTGGGGAAGGAGTGTCGATGCGAGCGCGCTCAAGTGTGCTTGGCCGTTGAGCGTTTCGGCCAACATATTTCCGACAATGATGAGATCAATATCCAAAGCGGTGCAGGGGGCTGCATCCAATGCGGCATTGGTCGCCTCCGCCATCAAATCTTTAATACCTTTGCCCCACCACTCGCCGAAGCGCGTTTGACCGAAGCCGATAAGAGACACAGCTCGTTCCATTACGTGCGAGGGGGAATATGCGCATGTTCCAGATACTCTGCGTAGGAGAGATACTGCGGCTCACGTTCGTCGGGTGGCAGGAGAACGCCGTTACGCAGCATCGTCATGATGAATGCATCTGCGCCCGAACCCGAGCCGTAGGATACCATCAAAATGCTGTCATTTTTCTTCGCATATTGGAGCACTTCTGTCAGTCCCAAAAGTGAACAAGCGCTGTAGGTATTGCCGATCCACGGCACAATGAATCCATGCTTCATTTGCTCTTTGCTGAAGCCAAATTCCTTCGCGATGACGTTTGGGAATTTTGCGTTGGGCATGTGCAGTACGACATGATCGAAATCAGCAGCTTTCATGCGCGCTGTCTGAAGCATGCCTTCGATAGCGGCGCGAACGTGTCGGAAGTATCCTGGTTCGCCCGTGAAGCGGCCCGCGTGGCGTGGATATTTTTCATCAGCTGCACGCCAAAAGTCGGGGGTGTCTGTGGTGAAAGAGAGCGTTTGCTCAATGCGGCACAATGCGTCTTTTGTGGTGTCCGGTCCCAGAATGATTGCGGCAGCGCCGGCAGCTGCGGAATATTCCAGCGCATCGCCTGGCTTTGCCTGAGCCGTATCGGACCCGATGGCGAGCCCGAAAGAAACTTGTTTCGAGCGGACAAATGCATCCACGATCTGTATGGCGGCTGTTCCTGCTTTGCAGGCGAATTCCAGATCTGCAGCGTGAGAGAAGGGATCCAATTCCAATGCAGTCACCAGCATCGCGCTCGTCGGCTTTACGGCATAAGGATGACTCTCGGAGCCGACGAAGACGGCGGACACTTGGGAAGACCTGATACCGGCCGTATCGATCGCTTGTCGTGCCGCCTCAAAAGCCATGGTAAATGTATCTTCATCCCGTCCAGGTACCGTCTTTTCCTCAATGCCGAGTGTTGCTGCAATCGCGCCGCTTTCTTGTCGCCAGTGTTCGGCGATCTGCGCCGTTTTTAAACGGAAAGCAGGCATGTACCTGCCAAATCCCACGACTGCTGAATGAGTCATCGAAGAGATTCTAGCAGAAACCTTCTGCGCGGCCACTAAGTCAGAGAGATAGCGTTGATGTGTTGTTCTTGGCTCTGCAGAGAGCCCGTTCAAGCAGCGGTTGCCGCACTGTGTCGGGCGAGTGTCGCATGCGCCGTTGCCAGATGATGGCTAGCCTGTGCGGCAAGGAGCGAAACTTCTCCCGCGAGCACCGCCGCTGCGATGCTTTCTGCCAATTGATGGCATGGATGCAAAGCGGTCTTCTCTTTGAGAAGTAATCCTAAGCACTGCGATTGAGCGGGAAGTCCCGTTCCGCCTCCTCGTACTCCCGCGATGATAGCTGGCAATCGCACGCGGATCTTCAGCCCGTCGCCCCAACGCGTAACGTCCGTATCCGCAAGCGCGCCTTCGGTGACATGCGCCGCGTCTTGGCCGGTCGCCAGATACAATGCGGCGATGACGTTCGCCGCTTGTAAGTTGTGTCCGATGGATCCTGCAATGGAAGAACCGACATCCAGTTTGGCATGTGCCGTTTCCATCATGGTTGGAACCGATGCGCGTAGGACATCCGTGATGATCGAGGCGGGGAGAAACACTTCGGCCATCGCTTCAAAGCCGCGTCCCCGCTGGTGCGTACGCGTATTTGCTTTCTTGTCACTGTCTACGTTGCCGGCGACGGTTACAAAGACGCAGCCGCCAAGCGTTTGTTCGATCCATTCTCCCACTGCCTGCGCGGCAATGGTGATCATATTCATGCCCATTGCTTCATCGGTATCTGCTGCAAGCGTCAGAAAGAGATAGCGATCCTGTATATCGATTTCATACGAGAGCAACTGAAGATGATTGCTGGTGGATTCGGCAATCGCACGCCACTCATCCGCCTTGCGACGGAGCTGCTCTTTCACGTCCCACGGCGAGAGCACGCAGCGCAGCGCAATCGAGCGCGTGATGCCGTGACGAATGGATTGCGTTGCCACTTCGCAGAGGGAGAGCGCCTTGCAACCCCGGTTCACACTCGCAACGAGTGCGCCTTCCGTTGTCGCCAAAGGCAGATGGAGAGATCGTTCCTCCCCGGAACTGAAAGTCATCTTCAGCGGTCCCGCGTAGCCGACCGGAATCGATACGCCGCCGATCATTTGCTCGCAATTTTTCAAATCCGCTTCGCCTGGATGCTCAATGGAAAGCGCAGAAAGAGCTGTTGCAAGCCATGTTGCAAGCCTGTGCCTGCGCTCGGTAATGCGCTCGGAAGGGGAGAGGCCGTCGGGGAGAGTGCGGAGATCCATAGATGAGGATTGATCGGCCTTCGCCTCCTGGCTACGGCCGACAAGGAATCAGAAGAGCATGCTGCCTGGTCCCACTTTTGCTTCGAAGATGGTGCAATTGGGCTGTGCGTGGGCGAAGTCCTTCACGGTTTTCACCGCATCGTCCGTGCAAAAAAGATGCACGGTGGGGCCGGCGTCCATGGTATAGAGAACTGGGAGGTGTTCACTCTCACGGAGTTGCGTGATGTCTTTGATAATACGGTGCGTGTCGTCCGATAGATAATCGAGCGATGGCGAACTTGTCCTCATGACGGCGTGCATATCCAAGCAGTCTTCCTCTGTTACGGCGCGCAGGCGGTCGAAGTCGCGGGTGAGGATTGCTGCAATACATTCTCTCTGACGCGCGGGAATAGCAGCGATGCGGGCTTTGTAGAGAGGACTCGTGTGCGCAAAAGCATGGCCTTCGGTAGAGCCGTATTTTTTTTCCTCATGCGTTGGCACAACGATAATGTCGTGAAGCGACCAATGATGCTCGTCTGCAATCTGTACGGCATGCGCAGCATCGATATCCTCACCGGCTCCCGCAGTGATCGCGACGTATCCGCCAAAAGCTCCTCTGCACGCAGAGCCGGAACCCAGCCGTCCTATCACGCTCACTTCTTCGCGGGTGAGTTGACGTACCGGTGCAACAATACCTGCGTAGGCTTCCGCAAGACATCCGAAGACGGCTGCCGAAGAAGCGATACCGATGCTGGGAGGGATGGCTGATCGAATGGTGAGAGAAACGCTCCCGGGTAGCGCTTCGGCGATGCCGAGTTTTTGGAGATACTGTTTGGTCAGTGAGAGATGTTTTTCAAAACGTGTGAGATGCTTGTCTGTCATCGCACGCTCCGTGCCGTCCACATCAAAGGATCGAACAGTCAGGGTATCAGCATGATCGGTCTCGATCTCCACGATCGGCTGATCAAGTGCAACAGAGAGCGAGTCTGCCATCGGCAGGCGCATCTCTTCATTTCGGTTGCCCCAATATTTAATCAGGGCAATGTTCGGTGTGGAGCGGGCGTGAATACTCATAGGGAAGAGACAGGATAGGCGTTTCCTACAAGGCTTTCCAGTCGTTTTGGGTCTGCATGGATTGCAAGCACCATTCCGCCCCCTCCGGTCCTGGCGCCGGCTCCAATGACCTTTGCCGCTCCATCATTCTCTTCAATGTGCAGGATCAAGGCATGTACTGCATCCGGCACAACGCCGATCGCCAGCTGTGCACGGTGGTGGTCCGGAAACACGGTCAGCGGGTGCTCACCACTGAGCAAGGCCTCCGAGCAATCGCCAATGATTGCGAACGCATCTTGGAGATCAGCTTCACGTCCTTTCACCCATTCGACCAGCGCGCTGGTCGGTTCGTTTGGCTTTCCCGTATCGATGAGCATTGCTCCGTGCAGCATCAGTGGATCGATTTCCACTGTCTTTGCACCCTCGTCCTTTTGAAAGCGAATGGCAGAGCCTTCCCAGATCACGGCAAAGTCCATGCCGCTATGGCCGGGGTTGATCTGATCTTCGATGAGCAGCGCCTGCTCGCGGCAGTCTTCACCCAGCAAAGCCCGAGCGACTGCGATGACGAGAGCTGTCGAAGAACCCATGCCTTTTCCAAGGGGCAGATGGTTTTCTATGGTGAGTGTTCCACGCTTCGGTCCTCCGAATTTTTCCGCCAATGCCACGATGCTACGCACCGTTCTCATCTCTCTTTCATCGCCACGCATTTCTTCCCAGAACACAGTCAGCTGTTCTTGCGGTTCATCATTCCAGGTCACCGTCAGCGTGCGGGAGGAGGGGATGGCAAGACCGGGTTTCCCAAAGACCATGGCGTATTCACCGCTCAGAATGATTTTGCCGGGGATGGAAGCGTGGCGTGTGGTCATGGGTCACAGGTAGAATAGAGCAGATGACGAAAGACGCCACAGGTGCATATACACATTCGGCGGCAAAATGGATGCCATGTATTGAAAAGGCGGTCGATGAGGCACTGACATTTCCCGACTCGGTGAGCGAAACGCTCGTCTCGGCCATGCGCTATAGCGTGCTTCTTCCCGGAAAGCGTATTCGTCCCTTACTCGTGCTACTCGCTTGCCAAGCATGCGGTGGCGATCCAGAGAAAGCGGTACCTGCGGCGACAGCTATCGAGATGGTGCACGCGTTCTCGTTGATCCATGACGATCTCCCGGCAATGGACAATGATGATTTGCGCCGCGGACATCCGACGAATCACAAAGTGTACGGAGAAGCCGAAGCGATTTTAGCGGGGGATGCGTTGCTTGCGCGCGCCTTTCAGGTGCTCGCCACACTCGATTCACCCGCGGCTCTTCCTTGCATTCGCTTGCTCGCCAAAGCGTCTGGTCCGGAAGGAATGACCGGCGGCCAGTCGATCGATATGAGGGGATTGCCCGCGGACGCTGTGATCGAGGACGTGCGTCGTCTGCACGAAGCGAAGACGGGTGCGTTGATCGTCTGCGCGACGCAGATGGGGGCGGTCATCGCAGGCGCTGATCAGCTGAAAGAAAAAGCATTGGTGACTTATGCCGGGCATCTCGGACTGCTCTTCCAAGTCACGGATGATTTGTTGGATGTGTCCGGCGATCAAGTGATTGCTGGAAAAGCGCTGGGCAAAGATGCAGCCGCTGGCAAAAAAACATATCCGATGCTTCTTGGAATTGAGAAATGTCGACAGTGGACCATCGAATTGGCGGAGAAGGCTGTGGCAAATCTTTCGATTTTTGGTGATGAAGCGGAGCCGCTTCGATCATTGGCGATTGCGGTGAGGGATCGGCAGCGGTAGCAATTGCCTATCATCCTGAGTCCTTCGGCGCGTCTCAGGCTGAGCTACGCCCCAAACCTTCGCTTCCTTCCCTCAAAATCATCCAAAGATTTTTCCAGATCCTTCGGACTGAAATCCGGGAAGAGCGTGTCTACAAACATCCACTCCGCGTATGCGCTCTGCCAGAGAAAAAAATTGCTTGTCCGTTGTTCGCCGGATGTGCGGATGATCAGATCGATATCCGGCAACAGTGGATGATCCAGATGCGCGCGAATATCTTCTTCCGTTGCTTTGGCGGTATTTTTCAATTGCTGAACTGCGCGGATAATCTCATCTTTACCGCCGTAATCGAGCGCTAACTGCAGGGTCATCTTGGGGGCAGCGGATGTTTCTTCTTCAATCGTATCGATCAGATCCAGCAGATGTTTCGGGACGCGGTCACTGCGGCCGGAGCGGATCAGATGAATATGGTTTTCTTGCAAGCTTACTCGTTCTTTTTGCAGATATTTTCCAAGCAAACGCATCAACTCATCAATCTCACGCTTGTCGCGCTTCCAATTTTCCGTCGAGAAACACCAGAAGGTGAGCACGGAAATGCGCTCTGATTTTCTGCACCATTCCACCAGATCATGAAAATTTTCACCCGCTTTCTCGTGTCCTTTCCAGGGAAACAAAGATCGCTTCTTTGCCCAACGGCGATTGCCATCGGGGATGATGGCCAAGTGGAGCGGGGTTTTGGCCATCAGAAAGAGCGGGGAGAGTGTTGCCAAACGATTTCCATACCCAGATGAAACCAGGGCGCGAAGTCATCGGGTTTTTTCTTCATGAGCGCGCGTAGAGCCTCAACGTTGATCCATTGATAGGCAGCTACTTCATCTGGATTGGGATGAACCGCGGCGGTATCTCCCGTGCCAAGCAAAAGCGTGACGTGCTCATGCTCCACGCCTTTGCCACTCGGGTCCTCAGCGCGATAGACGAAATCTTGCAACGGCGTGAGGGGAACGGTGAAGCCGAGTTCTTCTTGAAGCCGTCTCTCTCCCGCAGCTGTCGGAGTTTCGTTTTCAAAAGGATGACTGCAGCAGGTATTCGCCCAGATCAGCGGCCAAAGCATTTTTTTGATGCTGCGTTGCTGCATCAGGATTTCTTGGCCATCCTTGCGAAAGACATAGACGGAGAACGCTTTGTGCAGTTTTCCTGTGCCCGTATGGGCTTCCATAATCTCCGCTGTGCCGATGGGGGAGCCGTGTTCATTAACGAGTGTGACCGTACGCGCCATAGGGTCAGCTTGCGGGAGAGTGACCGCTTTCGCAAGAACCCCCGGCGTACGAAAAAATCCCCGCACACGGCGGGGATTTTAATGTACTCACGCGATTAGCGGCGGCTCTTCTTGCTCTTTGCCTTCTTCATCGGCTTCTTGGCTGATTTCTTCATCTTGCCCCCTTTCTTCATGGCCTTCTTTGCAGAGCCTTTCTTGGTTGCCTTGCTCTTCATCGGCTTCTTCGCAGCCTTTTTCAGCGGTTTCTTAGCAGCCTTCTTTGCTTTCTTCATCGGCTTTACCTTCTTTTTTGCGGGTGCCTTTGCCTTCTTTGCAGCTGGTTTTGCCTTTGGCTTCGAAGATTTCATGGGTGCAGGCACAGGAGGAAGGACACCGCCCATAGTCATGTCGGATGCAGGTGCTGCCGCAGGAGCGGGATTGGCTGCAGGTGTAGGCATCATCGGTTCCGCTGGCTTGCTTGCTGGTGGGGTTGGCTCAGAACTACCGAAAATGGAAGAGAATCCGCCGTTGTCTTGGAACTCAATAGGCATAGGAATTGGTGAAGTGAAGTGAGGTGAGAAACTATACTGCTCAAGCGGATGTGATTTCAAGCGAAGTCTTGATGGAATGGAAAGATTCAATGGAAACAAAGGTTTTGAGGGCTGCAAAAGAGAAGTGCGAAGCTCATTGTATTACGCAATTTCCCTTTTCAGGTCTTCGATTGACGGTCCGTTGATGACTGTTCCTTTGCACGCAAAGCGTGAGCCATGGCAGGGGCAGTCCCAGGTCTGCTCAAAACTATTCCAGGCGACGATACAGCCTTTATGCGGGCAGATTGCCGAGAAGGTATGCAGGTCACCTTTTTCATCGCGAAATACGGCAATTTTCTTGATGCCTTTGCGCAAAACTGCGCCCTGACCTTTTTTGATCTCTTGTTCGTCTTCCACGTCGCCACGCGTGAGATAATCGGTGAACTGGGCGGCCACATTGGCGTTTTCCTTCAGAAAATCTCCAGCAGCTTTTACGGGAGTACGGGACGGTTCATAAGCCTCCTTCCAGGGGTTTTCGCGACCCGCTATGAGATCTGTCAGCAATATTCCCGCGATGGTCCCATGGGTCATACCCATGCCGGAATCTCCGGTGGCAATATAGATACTTGCGGTTTCGGCCGGTTTCTTTCCGATCATTGCGAGGCCGTCGATGGTTTCCAAGACTTGTCCGGACCACCGATGCGTGATGTCTCCCATCTCTGGAAAATGTGTTCGCGCCCAAACCTCCAGCGCATGAAACCGTTTTTCCGCATCGTTCGCCTGTCCTGTTTTATGATCTTCGCCGCCGATGATCAGCGAATCCGTATGGGTCGTTTTCGGTTGAATACGGACATAATGATACATTTCCAGCGTATCCCAGTAGAGTCCCAGCGGAACGTACCCCTTGGGAACATCTGCTGCAATTACATAGCTGATGTAGGGCGCTTGTTTACTGTAAATCTGCGCATTATCCGAGATCGGCGCGTTGGTTGCGAGAATGGCATGCCAAGCTCTGATGGTGCCTGTTGCCGTTTTCAATTGAATGGTCTTGTCACTTTCAATGCCGGACACATGTGTCCCGGTATGGATTACGCCGCCGTGTTTTTTCACGGCTTTCGCGAGACCATTCAAATAGTTGAGCGGATGAAATTGTCCTTGTCTGGGAAAACGCAGACACGGTCGCGTATCAAACGGCAGAGGGGCACGAGCTATTTTTTCAACATCCTGCAGCCCCGCTCGCCTCGCCGCATCCAGTTCTTTGTCCAAACTATCAGTCGATTCTTCGGGTGCCGCGAAGAGATAGCCGTCCACGCGCAAAAAATCGCAATCGATTTCTTCTTCCTCCGCAATGCTCTCGATGCGGTCGATTGCGGCGGTGTGGCTTTCGGCGGCCACGCGCGAGATTTCCTCACCCCGGATGCCTTCCAAAACGGTGTATCGGTCATCGATGGCATTACTCAGATGGGCAGTGGTCTTTTGCGTCTGTCCGCTGCCGACAGGGCCGTCATCGATCACGATCACACCCTTGCCGTCACGCGCCAGAAGATAAGCGGCCGTGAGCCCCGCAATACCCGCGCCCACGATGCACACCTCGCATTCGATATCCTCTGCAAGTGGCGGGAAAACCGATTGCTTCTCCGTTTCCATCCAAAGGGACATGCTTGTTCCTTGCCGATCGGCGCTGTGGGCGGGCATGAGTGATGGGGAGAATTGCAATGAACACGGCGCTGGAGTGCACCGTGTTCAAAGAACCGAGTACAAGAATTGTTTACGCATTATTGGTGCGCACCATTTTGATGACGGCCAGCAGAAGCACCGCTCCAATGACTGACATGACAACCGAGCCGATAAATCCATAGGTCGTGATGCCCATGAGATCGAAGAGGAAGCCTCCGATGAGCGCTCCGACGATACCGACCACAATGTCACCGACCATACCGAAACCGTAACCGCGAACCACTTGTCCCGCGATCCAGCCGGCAATCAATCCAACAACGATAAAGGTGAGGATTTCCATAAAGATAAGACGGAAGAAAGTAAAAAGTGCTGTGCGATCCTCTTTGTATGACGAATGAAGTGCACATGACTTACAGGAGTCATGATCTGTGTATGGTCTGCTCTTTCTTGGCTTGTAGATGTAAAAACTATATGGGATTACTTACGCATTTGGCACAAATTCCAGCGCAAGAGTCGCCAATCCCAGGAAAGAAAAGAAACCGAAGATGTCCGTTGCCGTCGTGACAAAGACGCTGCTTGCGATAGCTGGATCGATTTTAAATGTTTTTAAGAGAATCGGGATAATGGAGCCGAAAAACCCGGCGACGACCAAGTTAATAACCATGGAAAGCCCCAGCACCAGCCCGATCATTGGGCTGCCACCCGGCCAGACAGAGACGACGACAAAGACAATGACGCCGTTGATAAGGCCGTTTGCGAACCCGGCAATAACCTCTTTTCGAATCACTCTGTTTCTTGTTTTGTTCGTCATTTCTCCCAGAGCCAAACCGCGAACGACAACAGCCAGTGTCTGCGTGCCTGCATTGCCGCCCATGCCTGCGACGATCGGCATATAGGCCGCAAGAATGGCCATCTTTGCGATGGTTCCCTGAAAGAGCGTGACGACGGATGCGGCAAGAAACGCTGTTCCTAAGTTGATAATCAGCCAGCGATAGCGCATGCGGATAGCGGTACTTGCAGGACTAAGCATTTCTTCATCGGGACTGACACCCGCGAATTTGTACACGTCTTCCGTTGCTTCAAGCTGCGAGATTTTGAGGAGGTCTTGGAGTTGGATGATTCCGAGAAAATGATTCTGATCGTCCACGACGCCCACTGCTTCGCTTTTCTCGCGCATCGCGAATTTTACGACATGTTCCTGATCAGTCGTGTGTGGAATCAGGGGCAACGGCTGGGCGACCGTGCGAACAATTTTTGAGGAAGGGGAGAGGAGGAGCAACTTGTAGGAGAGAAAGCCTTCCGTCTTTCCTTGCTCATCGGCCACGACGATCAGCGGAGCTTGTTTGTGCACCCCGATGTATTTGCGCACGCTTTCCAGAATGTCTTTCAGCGTCGTTTCCGGTTTTACCAAAAGGAAGTTGAGATCCATGAGACCACCCGCGGTCTCGGGATCGAAGTGCAGCAGCTTCTCAATTTTTCCGCGCTTGTCTTGCTTCAAAAATGCGAGAATTTTTTCCTGTCTCTCGGGTGAAACGAATTGCACGCAGTCCACTGCATCGTCTTCATAACAGAAGTGCAAAAAACGTGCGATCGTATGATCGGAAAGACGGGGAATGATGAATGCTTTGCTCTGCTCAGAAAGCTGCCAAACGACTTCCGCTTGGATTTCTGGCGGAAGGATCGCAAATGTTTTACGTTTTCCGTTGGAGAGATGATCGATAACCTGCGCGATCAACGCATCGTCTGTGCGTGTCAAAAGGCTCTTCAGCTTGCGATCATCCTTCTTCGCCAAATAGGCATCGACGGTGGCGACAAGCTCGGGCGAAGGCATGGGGGGAGTGTAAAGGAGCGATGGAGTGATTACAAAAAAGACAGCGGGGGTCCGTTCCAAGTATCAAACCAATTAACTAATTAACCAAGTAACGACCCGAGGCCTCCTAGCTGACCGAGTCATCGTTCTAAGCAAGTCCGTGACGAGTTAATTGGTTACTTGGAATCAAACTCCCATCCCTCACAAATACTGCTGAATCTTCTCCCATAGCTCATCTTCCTCCAAGTTACTCTTCACAAAGAACGCTTTCGCTCCCAGGGACAGGCATTTCTCCTGATCGATTTCCTGGCTCATGTTTGAAAGGATGATAATGGGAATGTCGTATTTTTTCTGATTGATGTGTTCCAATACGGCAAATCCGTCGACGACCGGCATCAGGAGATCCAGGAGGAGAAGATTTGGTAATTCTTTATCAAGGGAAGTGATGACATCCTGTCCATTCACGGCCAACTCCACACCCATGCCGTGCTCCTCCAATCCCAGCTTGATCATTTGACCGATGAAGAAGTCATCCTCAGCGACCAGCACCGTTTTGCCCATAAGTTGGAAGGGTAATCGGAAGAAGAAGGGTAAACGTCGTTCCTCGGTTCTCTTCAGAGACGAAAGTAATAGAACCACCTATCAATCGTACCAAAGCATACACCAAATAGAGACCGAGACCAGTACCATCCGGATCATTTTGTACGATATTATCTCCCCGGAAAAACTTGGAAAATACTTTGTGCTGTTGATTGGGGGGTATCCCGAAGCCTGTGTCTTGGATCTCGATCCAAATGTGTTTGCCATGCTGACTGGCCTGCAGGTGGATCTTCCCGTGTTCTGGCGTATATTTTATGGCATTCGTTAAAAGGTTGGAGACGATTTCATGAAGCACGTTCGGGTCTGTGCGTGCGCGCAGGTCTTTGTCGCAATCCAGTGTGACTTTCTGGCGCTTCTGTTCATATAAATGCGCGCACTCATGGATGAGATTGCTGAGAAAAATGTCCAGTCTCAGATCCCATGGCTTGAGTTCGATGCGCTCGGCTTCGACTCGGGAAATGCTGAGCATGGTATCAATAGTTTCTGCCATGCGGGACGTGGCGCTCCGTGCGGCTGCCAGCATTTGTTGCTGGTGCTCCGTAAAGACATCTTTTCCTTTGTGAAGCCGACCAAGCGCCCAGCGTATGCCGGTCAGCGGCGTTCGCAACTGATGGCTCGCCAACGATACGAAGTCGGTTTTTGCCCTGTCCAATCGCCGACGGCGCGTGATGTCGTGAGCGACTCCGACAAGAAAGGTGCTCCCGTCCGCATCTTTGAGCGGGTACACGGTCAGTTCCATCTCAAAATCAGCTCCGTTCTTCCTGTGCGCAGGAATGTCTTCGGTATAAAAAGATTCACCTCGCCGAATCGCATTGTGAAATTGAGTGCGAAAATGCGAGTCGGTTTGCATGTCAGTAAAGATCCATGCGTCTTGTCCCATCAATTCTTCGCGAGAGTAGCCGGTGAGTCGTTCCCAAGCCGGATTCACATAGACGATGCGTGAATCTTTGGAAGCCATAAACACCGCATCAAAAGCGGATTCCACCGCTTGTTGGAATTTCCGCACATTGCTCACCTCCTGTTCAATACGTTCATTGGCGGCCATTAATTCTCGTGTCCGTTCATGCACCCGTTCTTTCAATGCTTCTTGAGATACCTTGAGTTTTTTCGTCATGTCCAAAAAAGACAATCCGAGTCCATCTAATTCATCGTGGCTCAATTTCCAGTCGCTGGGAGCCTGCAGGTCGCCTCGCGATATGCGCTCGACGTGGGCTTTCAACTGCTTGATCGGACGAATGATCAGCATGTTGTGATAGGTGGACGCAATGAACATGAAGGCGAATGACAGGGCCAAGAGGCCGATTAATAACCGTCGTATTTTTTCGTTGGTTACATGTGATTGATCAATCACTTTTTCCAAAAGCTCTTTTTTATAGGTGATAAGGTCCAGCAGTTTTACATGTGCGTTCTCCGATTGCGTGAGCCATTTTTCGTACAGTTCTTCTTGTAGATTCTCATCGTCAGTTTGCAAGGCCTCGATCAAATCTTTCCGGGCCGAGGCGATGATTGCGCGGCTCACTTTGTAGCTGAGGAGCAAACCGATGCCCTTTTGGGTGACGGTGATATCCTGGAGCTCGCCGAAGATTGCAAGAACTTGGGTATTGGATTTTTCGATCCCTGTTCTTATTGCAGCAATTAACCTTACACATTAGCGGTCTACCGTGGAGGCATGAAAAACCACCACGCTTACCAACTCGCAGCCATGAAAGCAGCGCTCGTTGAACGTATCCTCACCGGCAAGATAT
>Ga0163152_10005374_pt1 | contig 15107 bp, 14 predicted proteins | sample OliLakLV19MP8IB2_FD_148635 | JGI IMG/M metagenome (GOLD analysis project Ga0163152, IMG submission 148635) | Freshwater microbial mat bacterial communities from Lake Vanda, McMurdo Dry Valleys, Antarctica - Oligotrophic Lake LV.19.MP8.IB-2 | ecosystem: Environmental > Aquatic > Freshwater >... | reverse complement strand
ACTTGACGCTCCGTTGGGTCTATGTAGTTGGTCTGAGGCGTGACTGTCTTGTGGGCACGCCGGGTTTTTCGTGTGAGAATTCTGTGAACCCTAACTAAATGAACGGCAAAGAGTTATACGAGTTCGGCCGTTTCAGGCTCGACCCCACTCAGCGCGAGCTCGTGCGAGACGGACGGCCGATCCCGCTGACGCCCAAGGCCTTCGACACGCTTCTCCTCCTCGTCGAACGCCGTGGCAGCCTGGTCAGCAAAGCCGACATGTTGGCGGCCATCTGGCCGGACACTTCTGTCGAAGAAGGCAACCTGGCCTGGAACGTGTCGGCGGTCAGAAAAGCGTTGGCCGGCGACTCCCAACGCCGGGATTGAGATGAGGCGACGCCGCCTACATCGAGACCATCCCCAAATTCGGCTATCGATTCGTGGGGGAAGTCCGGGTGATTCAAACGGCCCCTGCCGCGCTGCCGGCTTCGGTTGTCCCGGTGCCGTTCGTGCCCGTGCCCGTGCCGGCGCGCGTCGCCTCATCTCAATCCCGGCGTTGGCTGCCGGTCGCCATCACGATCATGGTCGTCGCCGCGATCGTCACGGCGCTGGTCGCGTTGCGTTCGCGTCCGTCCGCGTTAGCCGAGCGCGACTGGATTCTGATCGCAAACGTCGACAACCGCACGGGCGAGGCGGATTTCGACGATGTGCTCACAGACACGGTTGCCGTCCAGTTCGACCAGTCACCCTATTTCAGGGTGTTCTCGCGCGAACGCATCGACGAACAGCTCGCGCTCATGCGCCGGCAGGCCGGCGATCGCGTCACCGACGAGATCGCCCGGGAAGTGTGCGAGCGCGCGTCCGTCAAAGCCTTCGTGTCCGGCTCGATCGACAAGGTCGGAAATGCATACGTGGTGCGCCTGGCCGCCATTGATGCACGAAGCGGGGACACGATCAGCCGCAACCAGAACCAGGTTCGCGATGCGGCAGCCGTGCTCAGGGTGATCGGTGAGGCGTCCGCTGCGATCCGGCGCGATCTCGGTGAATCGCTCCAATCGATCGATCGCTTCGATGTTCCGCCGGCGCTAGCCACGACGTCGTCGCTCGCGGCGTTGCGCGCGTTTCGGCAGGGACAGGCGGTGTTGTCGAGCTCGAACGTCTCGCACGTCGTTGCGAAACAGTTCTTCACCCAGGCCATCGAGCTCGACCCCGACTTTGCCTTGGCCTACGCTCGCCTCGGTTCGACGCTCGCCAACCTTCGCGACCGGAACGGATCCGCCGCGGCGGCTCAAGAGGCCTTTCTGCGCCGCGATCGGGTCAGCGAGCGGGAGCGCTACGAGATCGCCTCGTTGTATTACCGCGATGTCTCCGGCGAAATGCCGAAGGCGCTCGAGTCCCTGCTGATGTGGAGTCGTGCGTATCCAGACGAGCCTCGGCCATTCAACGCTCTACAAATCAGCCAGCGTGACATCGGGTTGCTGATCGACGCCGCCGTCAACGGCGAAACCGCGGTGCGCTTGCGGCCGGACTATCCAACCTATCACTCGAATCTGGTGGGCAGCTACCTGCGGCTGAATCGATTTGACGATGCCAGGCGCGTGGCGGACGAGGCGATTCGTAATAACGTCGCCAGCCTGGCGACGCATCGGCTCCTGCAGCGCATTGCGGTGCTGACCAACGATCGCGAGCTGGATGCGCGCGAGGCCAAGTGGCGCGTCGAGAAGGCGCCCAATGCGACGACGGTCGAACTCGACGCGGCGCTGGCCGGTGCCGCAGGACGAATGCAGGACGCGAGGCGCGGTTACGCTCAGGCGATCAAGATGAGCAGCAGTATTCCCGGGCGAGCGGCCGATTACTTGAGCCGACTGGCCTCGTATGAAGCCTACGCCGGCGCTCGGCACGAGGCCGTCGCGGCGGCGAAGCAGGTGCGGGCCGGCGATGCCAGTCGCTACGTCGCCGCCGACGCCGCCTTCGTGTTGGCACTGCTTGATTCCGATCTGACGCCGCTCGTCACCATCGCCGCCGAGTATCCGCAAGACACGCTGATCGCCGAGCTGTGGATGCCACTGGCTCGAGGCGTGGTGGCCCTGCGCGCGGGCCGTGCCGCTGAGGCGATTGGCTTGCTGCGATCGATGGCGACGTACGATCTCGGCGACTACGCCTATCTGCGCGGCAGCTATCACCTCGGCGAGGCGTTCCTGGCGCTGAGGGATGGCGCGCAGGCGCGGCAGGCCTTTCAGCGAGTGATCGACCACCGCGGCGTCATTCCCAACCAGTCGCTGTTCGCCATCGCCCATCTCGGCCTGGCTCGCGTCGCGGCCATGACGGGGGATCGTGTCGAGGCGCGCGCCGCGTACGCGCGCTTCTTCGAGACGTGGCCGGACGCAGATCCGGATCTGCCGGTGATGCGCGCCGCTCGGGCGGAAGCCGGGCGGCTGAAGTAGGGATCGGCCGACTTCGTTCAACTGAATCGAAAGCCGCTTCGAGGACGCGACGCGGGTGTGGTCGGCGAGCGCCATGATGAGCCATGATGAGCCACGATGCGCCACGGGATCGTCGCCGTCACGCCACGGGATACGCCTGCGCAATCCTGGTCCCCATCTTGTAGTGCACGCCTGGCTGTGCGGTGAAGCTGACATTGCTCTTCGCCTCGAACAGCACGACGATGTCAGAGCCGCCGAACTGGAAGTACGACAGCTCCTCGCCCTTGCGCAGCGTCACGCCCACTTCCGCAGTGAGGATCACGGACGAGACCTGGCACATGCCGACGGACCGGGGCGAGCCGGCGTCGGCCCGACGAATCACCCGCGACGGCTTCCAGAACGACCTCCAGATAGACCTGCCCCGGAATCACGCGCGCTTCGACGACGGTGCCGCCAACCGGGGCGTGCCGCCGGTGATAGTCGCTAGGCTCGATCTAGTGATTCACAGGGAGACACAGAGCCACGGAGGATTTTTTCTAAATTAATCGGTGAGACAAGCCGTCGGTCGCCTTGACCTGAGTGAACCGACGGAATAGAGTGTCGCATCTCACAATTTGAACTTTCTGCTTGACATTCTCCTGTGGGGGGGGGGAAGACTCTGCGCCAGACGTTTCAAGTGGCAACATGCCCACTTGTGATTAGACCGTGTTCCAACTTCGAATGATGGACGGAGGCTACTAGTGAAAAGAGTGCTTGTAACGATGTTGCTCGTGGTGGGTGGTGCTGCGGTTCATTCGGCCGATGTTCTTGCCCAAGGCCAAGGATGCGCGACGGTCGGCAGTCCTGATGCGAAGACCTGCGTCTTTCCAGGTGGTACTTTCGTGATTGCCACAGCGCAGACCTATTGGGAGATGCCCTACGATAGTGCGTCGACCGCCGTATGGGTTGACGGAGGGACGGGGGAAGACAGCGGCGTCTGGACCGCCAAAAAGCGCGAGTCCTTCGGAATCTGCGGCGAAGTGACCGCCTATGGCAACCACTGGCGGATCGACGGCTACGACTGGGATCTGGTCGCCGAACACTTGTCGGCCTCGGATGTCGGCTTCGAGTGTGATTGACCATGTGGCGGCAGTGGTTGGCAATTTGTCTACTGGTGGGTTTAGCACAGGCTGGTCCGCATGTGCAGTCGGACGCGCAGGAAGCACGCGTCCGCCTGTTCGTTCTTGATATTGACGGAGACGGTGTTCGACTGACGAACCCCGCTGGCGGGATCATGTTCGATATGGATTCGACCGAGCAGCCTGTTCGAACTGCTTGGACGGCTGCCGGTCAGGACGATAGCTTCGTCGTTATTGATCCCAAGGCCGGTCCTGCGGTTCGCGGCGATCAGTTGTTAGGCACGGGGATGCGGATGCCAGACGGCAGGCGCATTCTTGGTCCCGACAAGGCGATGCTGGCCCTGCAGGGCTATCAGCTTGCCCTTGATTGGTCACGGCCCAATCGCTCACCGCAGGACGACGTAGTTCTCAATGCTCGCGACCCTGTGTTTGCGACCCTGCGACTCTGGGCAGACCGCAATCATGACGGCCGCGCTCAGGCAGGCGAACTTCGGCCACTGATGGCTGCGCAGATCGACTCGATGGGCAGTTCGTTTCGGGTCGGCAAGTCGACTGATTCCATGGGTAATGTGCTTGGACCACTGGGGCACTTTTACCGCGAGATCAATGGCCAGTTGATTCTGCATCGAGCCGAGGTCGTCGAGTTTGCCAGGTAGAAGCTGCCGCGTTGCGTTGGCCACGTCGCTGCTCCTCATCGGTGGTAGCGCACATGGCGAAGAACAACGGGCAACAGCGAGTCCAGGGCAAGTCGTTGTTCGAGTGGTTCAGGCAGGCGACCACGCGCCGATCGCCTTTGCGGTGGTCACGCTCAGTCACCTCGACACCAAGACGGTGCGCCGGATGGCGACCGACACCTCAGGACGCACGGCCTTTACTTCAGTCGACCTCGGCAGGTACCGCCTCCGAGTGACTGCATCCGGCTTTCTCAACTGGGGTGACAGCGGAGTCGACGCTTTCACGTCGACGGCGTTCGAGCTGACTGCGGCGTCCGTGCACCGGTCACTCTCTGTTCGTTTGGTGCCGATGTCCTCCATCTCTGGCAGCGTCCTGACGACCGACGGAGCCCCGGTGCCCGACGTGGTCGTTCACGCGATCGAGGTTGGGGCATCAGTAAGCGATGGCCCGCCGATGCCAAGTTCGCGGGCGGTCACCGATGACCTGGGCCGATTCGCGATTGCGGAACTCAAGCCCGGCTCGTACATCGTCGGGGTCGGCGCACGCGAACTCGGCGACACCATGACGGGGCGCATCGGCGTGCCAGCGTCGTTCTATCCTGGCGCAGTTCTTGTCGAGGACGCGGAAAAGATTCCTCTGGATCCAGGTGAACATCGCCTGGCTGTGACGGTCCAGACCCACTTGACAACTTTTCACACTGTCCAGGGACAGATAGTCGGTGGCCAGCCAATCGGCGGAGCAGCGGTCTGGATCGCTCCGAGTTCGGACTTGATTTCAGACGAGGCGATCTATTCGACCACCGCCGGTCCTGACGGGGCGTTTAAGTTCCCGGCGGTAGCTGCAGGGTCGTATCTAATCAAGGTCTGGTCCCGCTCTCCAGCCGCTAGCGCATCGCAGGAGATTTCGGTCGACGCCGAGTCCACTGCGCAACCGATTGTTATATCGGCAGTCCCTCATGACGCCATTAGCGGCACGGTCGGTGCAGCCCCCCTCACCGGAGCCGCTCGCAGGTCGTTGCGCGTCATGATTGATCCTGTGGGAGTGGGGCTCGCCCGATGGTCAGCAATGCGACAAAACGCAAGCGCAGACGTCACTGGCAAGTTCCAGTTGTCTGGTCTTCTTCCCGGCCGGTATCGGGTGAGCGTGATCGGAATCGACGCCGCCGTGCAGTCGGTGACCATTGACGGCCGTGCTTATCGTGGCCATGAGGTGGATGTTGATGAGTTGGTCAGCACGATGGACATCAGCTTGACGACCGATGTGGGCCGGATCCTCGGGACATCGGCTGGCAATGATGGCGTGACCCATGTCGCGTTGTTCCCCGAAGCGTCCGCCCTGTGGTCACTGGCGGACAGAGGTTCATCGCTGTTCAGACTCGCATTGGTCGGCCCAGAAGGCGAGTTCCGGTTTTCACAGGTGCTTCCAGGCGAGTACATCGTGGCAGGCCTGGACCCGAGTGCGCTGAGCGGCTGGCGTCGGCCAGCCGTACTTGGCACCTTGGCGGCCGGTGGGGTTCGCGTCATAGTGAATGGCCGCAAAGACTACCCTGTTCAGTTGAGGCACGGCCGGTGATGCACATTGCGCTCATCGCGGTCCTCATGGCTTGGCAGTTGGGCGGAGCCTCCGCCCCCGTGCCGGCCTTCAGAGTGTCTGGCGTCGTTCTCGAGGAGCATTCCCTGGTGCCGGTGCCAATGGCCACAGTTGTACTCGAACACGAAACGCAACCACGGCAGATGGTGGTGGCTGATGGTCGCGGACAATTTTGGTTTGACGCAGTTCCAGCTGGGCGAATTACCCTGAGGGCGAGTCACACGGGCTTTGTGCCCGTTCCGTTGGTGGTTGACGAACCGCCAAGAACGGTTGTCGTACGAGCCAGCGAGGACGCACAGGATGTCGTGCTTCACTTGGTCCGCGGTGGAGCCATCGAGGGGCGGGTTCTCAGTCCGGCGCATGCCCCGTTGTCCGGTGCTACGGTAGTCGCGATGCAATGTGTGGACCGAGACGTCTGTACAAGAATCACGGGACGCGGGGCAGTAGCTCGCACGGACCATCGTGGGGGCTATCGGCTTTTCGGACTTCGCGGGGGCGATTACATCATCGCGGCCTCTGCGCGACTGAGTACTGACGTCAGTGAGGTGGGTCTGTTCGATCCGCAGAGTTCGCGCGAACTGGGTGAAGGACGACCGAGGCCACTATCGGCGCCGGCACCCGCGATCGCACTCTTGACCACTTTTGCTCCGGGTAGCCTGGATCCCTTGTCTGCGGCTCGAATCAAGGTTGAAGTCGGCCAGACGGTCGAGATGCAGGATGTCTATCTTCGGTTGGGTGGTGCGGGGCGCCTCAGCGGGCGCGTGGCCCCGGGTGCTCTGAGTCCAGCGCTTCCCAGGGCTCTGTTCCTGTTTCCAGATTCAGTGGATGCCATGGTGCCACCCCAGATATCCGTCGAAGTGAGACCCGACGGGTCATTCGAGACGACAACTCTGCCAGCAGGGACATATCGGCTCGTCGCGAAGGTAGCCGCGCCTGGTGCGCCCACTCACTGGGCTGAGGCCCGCGTGTCTCACACGGGTGGCCAAACCGCGGGCCTTCTTATGGCCTTGCAGCCGACCTTGTCCTTCACAGGAGCCGTTCATGTGGACGGTGTTCGGTCGGCGTCCCCGCAAGTGTCTCTCAGTCTGCGACGTCGAGATGTTGCGATCGTTGCGTCGAACGTCGACATCGGCGAGGCGCGATTCGACGGCGAAGGGCGTTTCTCGGTGGACGCCCTATTACCAGGTCGCTACGGCCTGCAAGTCACACCACAGTCAGGATCCCAACGAACCCTCTGGCTGAAGGGCGTACTCGATCCAAACGGCACCGATCTGCGGGACGACGCCATCACCATTCGCGCGGATGCTCCTCCAGGTTCGGCCGTAGTAGAGCTATCGGCAAGGCCCTCGGTGGTGGAGGGGACTCTCCAGAAGGACGGTCTGCCCCCCGCCGGGGCAATGGTCGTTGCATTTCCGCGAGACTCAGAACAGCGTTCACTCCGTCATCGTGTGGCGACGGCGTTAGTAGCTCCTGATGGAGCGTTCTCAATCCTTGGTCTCCCGAGCGGTGACTACATTCTCGCGCCGATTTCGACGATTGACCCGGACGACCTTACGTTGTCCGCGTTTGCAGCGCTTGCGACTGTTGGCACCCCCGTCTCCGTCATTTGGGGTTCGACCGTGACGCGGACGCTTCGCCTTTCGCGCTAACCAGTGCAGCCAATTGAAGAGACCTCAGACTCCGTGTCTCAGTGCCTCCCTGCAAGCTGCCTTGAGTCTGTCGCTGGCCCTCAGTACACGCCTTCTGTGACCGCCGTGCCCAACTTTGCGAAGGGCCTCACGTTTCGCACGCCATCCCACGGATAGGTGTCGCACGGGGGTTCGCGCTCGGCTTGGTCCCGCTCGAGGAAGCGCGGCACAAAAAACTCCTTCGTCAGTGTCGTGAGTCGCACACGCCCGGTTTTGCCATAGGGCACGAGCTTCATCGGGTTCTCGGGATCCACGACCTCAAGGACTGCACGCGGGATCGGCGGGTAATAGATGATCGCGTAGTTGTCCTTGATGTCGAAGGGTTTGCCAACGGCGAGACCCATGAGCGTGTTGCCGTAGGTGGGCGCGAAAAACACGCCATCGAGCACTTCCTCACGAACCCAGCGATGGAACTGGGGCGTCATCTCGGTGCCGCCGCAAAAAATGCCGGTGATGCCCGCCTTCTTGATCGAGATCTTCTCCGCGAGCGCCTCCAGCAGCTTCGGTGTGATGAACATGCACTTGATGTTGTCGTGCGCCTTGAGCAGCGTCATCGCCTGATCAATCACGTGGCGTTTGTAGGCTTCGACCTGATCCATCTGCCGGGCCTTGATGAGTTTGATGACCCAGCGGGGATCGAGGTCCACGCAGAAGCTGATGCCCCCGCGATGTTGCGCCAGATGTTCGACGGCGAGGCGAAGACGACGGGGGCCTGAGGGGCCGACCAGCCTGAGGGGCCGACCATCAGCCAGTCGGCGCCCTTCGGAAAGTGCTCGTCCGGCAACGTGTCACTGAACATCTCGTAGTCGATGCGGAAGTCGTCGATATTGATGCGTGACTTCGGGACGCCGGTCGAGCCGCCCGTTTCAAACGTGTAAATGGGTTTGTTGGCGTACGCCTTCGGTACCCAGCGACGCACAGGTCCTCCGCGGAGCCATTCGTCTTCGAAGAAGCCGAACCGGTCGAGGTCTTCGTACGCGCGGATCTCCTTGCGGGGATCCCAGTCGAGCTTTTTTGCAAAGTCCAGCCAGAACGGGGTGCCCGTCTCCGGACTGAAGTGCCAGTGGACAATCTCCCGCACGTGGGCGTCAAGCGCGTCTTTGGTCTGGGGCTGCATACGGAATAAGAGACTACCGCACTCCGCACCTCGCACCTCGCACTCCGCACTATAATTGCGCATGGTCCACATCCCCCTGATTCGCCGCGGTGTCAGCTACCGCAGCATCGACGTGGCGACGATCGTTCATCACGCGACTCGCGAACCGTTTGCCGAAATCAGCCAGGCCAATGCGGGGCTGATTCGTCGCGACCTGCTGGCGCAGGACGCCATGCGCGCCTCCCTGCTGGCGATTCCCGTCGCCCGTTTGATGGAGATGACAAAACAGGCGGCGCACCACTTTGTTTACGACACGTTGCCGCTGGGTGACACCCAGCAGACGCCCGACGACTACGTTCGCCAGTTGTCGGCGACAACCGGCATGCCGCATGTGATGGTCCGCCGCAACATGCAGCGCATCGTGTCGGTCATGGAGAATGTCCCGGACATTCTGCGAGGGCTGACGCGTGGATTGGACCTGTCGATCCTGGACCATGGGTTCGGCGAGGTGAATGGGCAGGCGCTCAGCTTCTTCCCGAAGGCGAAGTCGCTCGGGGTGGTGTTGCCGAGTAACTCACCTGGTGTACATGGCCTGTGGATTCCGGCGATTTCGATGAAGATGCCGCTGGTGCTCCGGCCGGGTGGCACCGAGCCGTGGAGTCCGTATCGCATCATCCAGGCGCTGATGAAGGCGGGTGTCCCAGGGGACGCATTCAACTTCTTCCCGAGTGACCATGCCGGCGCCGGGGAGATTGTCAGGCGGACCGGTCGCAGCATGTTCTTCGGTGACGTGAGCGCAGTGGGTTCGGTGGCCGGTGATCCGAGGGTCGAACTGCATGGTCCCGGGTACAGCAAACTGGTATTTGGCAATGACCTGTCGCCGAAGTGGGCCGACTACCTCGACGTGATCGCGCTTTCGGTTGCCGAAAACGGCGGACGCTCGTGTGTGAACGCCTCCGGGGTCTGGACCCCGTCGCATGGACGCGAACTCGCCGAGGCCCTCGCGGCACGGCTGATCAAGATTCAGCCGCGCGCTGAGGATGATCCCGACGCGGAGATCTCACCGTTTGTCGATCCCAGGGTCGCCGAGCGAATCTCCCAGCAAATCGACGCGGCACTCCTCGAGGCCGGTGCCCAGGACGTGACCATGCGCTTGCGCGGTGGGCCGCGTCTCGTCAAGGCACACGGGGGCACGTTCCTCCTGCCGACGGTCATCCACTGCGCGTCATCTCAGCACCCGTTGGCGAATCGCGAATTCCTGTTCCCGTTTGTCTCGGTGGTGGATGTCACGGCCGATGAACTGGCCGCGATGCCCGAGTGCCTTGGCTCGACACTGGCGGTCACTGCGCTGACCAATGACGCGGCGCTGCGCCAACGGTTAGTCGAATCCGATTTGATCGGCCGCCTCAACCTCGGCCCACTGCAGACCAATCGCATCGCCTGGGATCAGCCCCACGAAGGCAATTTGTTCGATCATCTGTACGCTCATGGCGCGTGGCCACGACGTCGTGTTGATGCCCATCTACACGCCGACCACGACCGACGAAAAAAACGTCAGCAGCACGAAGGTATTCTTCGGCGGGATCAGCGTGTTCCTCGAGCAGAACGTGCCGCTGTTCAGGCACACCCCGGCGTTCGTGGACAAGTTGTGGGACGCCGAGTGGGTGCTGAAGCTCGCCTCGAAGAAACAGATCAAGGTGGACCCGACCTTCCTGGGCTCGATGACCGTTTCGATGCTCAAGGGAACCGATGGCTACCAGAAGAAGGAAGTCGAAAAACTCGTGCACTGGCTGAAACACGAGTCACGTTTTGATCTCGTGAGCCTGCCGTTTGCCTTGCTCATCAGCCTGGCCAAGCCGATCAAAGAAGCGTTGGGATGCCCGGTGGTGTGCACACTTCAGGGCGAGGACTTGTTTCTCGACCAGCTGCGCGAGCCCTGGAAATCCGAGGCGATGGCGCTGATCCGTGCGGCTGTGCCCCACGTAGATCACTTCGTGGCGGTCAGCGAGTACTACGCGACGTTCATGGTCAAGTACTTCGGGATTCCTCCGGAGAAGATTTCGGTCGTGCCGCTCGGCATTGACTTCACCGGGCACGAGGCCAGGCCGGTTCGCCTCACCCCGCCGTACACGATTGGCTACTTCGCACGCATCGCACCAGAGAAAGGCCTGCATGTGTTGTGTGAGGCCTACCATCTTCTTCGGAAATACGACGATGTGCCGGAGACGAAGTTGGTGGTGGGTGGGTATCTGCTCGACGAACATCGCGAGTATCTGGCGTCATGCCAGACCCGCATGAAGGATTGGGGGATCGCCGACCAGTTCACCTACGTCGGTGCACCCGACCGGGCCGGCAAGATTGCGTTGCTGCAATCGTTTGATGCGTTCTCTGTTCCCACCACGTATGCGGACCCGAAAGGTCTCTTCCTGATCGAAGCGATGGCCAATGGTCTGCCGGTGGTTGAGCCCAGGCATGGCGCGTTCCCGGAAATCATCAATCTCACCAGCGGCGGGATGTTGATCACGCCGGAAGAACCCGCCTCACTCGCACACGCGCTCTATACACTCGTGACGGACCGCGCGCGCGCCGCTCAACTGGGGCAGGCGGCGGCGGCCGGGGTGCGAGAACACTTCACCGTCGCACAAGCAGCGGCCAAGGCAGAGACGATCTATCAGGGAGTGATTGGGTAACCATGCTTGTCGCCACACATCTCGCCAAACGTTACGCCACACATCTCGCCAAACGTTACGACACCGCTCGCGGCGGTGTGCCCATCATTGACGACGTCTCGCTGGAGGTCGCGCGTGGCGACGCCATCGCGATCATGGGACCGTCGGGATGCGGCAAAAGTACGCTGCTGTACATCCTCGGCGCACTTGAGCGTCCCAGTGCGGGCACGGTGACCCTCGACGGCAAGAATCCGTTTGAACTCGACGAGGCGGCGCAGGCGGCGTTTCGCAATGCGCATGTGGGCTTTGTGTTTCAGGACCATTTGCTCCTTCCGCAGCTTTCCGCGCTCGACAACGTGATCGCGCCGAGCCTCGTCTCGGCGACGCCGGAGCCGGCCGTCTCCGTTCGCGATCGCTCGCGCACGTTGCTCACGCAGGTGGGCCTGGCCGATCGCCTCGACCATCGTCCTGGCGAATTATCAGGCGGGGAACGGCAGCGGGTCGCGATCGCGCGCGCGTTGATTCAGAAGCCGTCGCTCCTGTTGTGTGATGAGCCGACGGGCAACCTGGACCGTACGTCCGCCGAGGCCGTAGCGGATCTGCTCGCCAATCTCCAGAAGTACCACAACACGATGCTCGTCGTCGTGACCCATAGTCCGGCGCTCGCCGCACGATTCCCGCGCCGGTATGAGTTGACCGATCGGAAGCTCGTGACCGCATGACACTGGGAGATCTGTCGCGTCGGAGTCTGTCGTATTACCGGCGCACACACGCCGCGGTCGTCTTCGGTGTTGCCGCGGCTGTGGCCGTGCTCGCCGGATCGCTGCTGGTCGGATCATCAGTGCGCGCCAGCCTTGCAGGTCTGGTCACCGCGCGCCTTGGCAATGCGGACGTCGTTGTCTCAGCCGAGAATCCGTTTACGGAAGGCTTGTCGGCCCGGCTTCAGGAGCAACCCGAACTCTCAGCCGTTCAAGCGACGGTCGCGCCGCTGTTTGCGCTTGAGGGCATTCTCACGCACCAGTCCTCCGGACTCAGGGCCGGCAACGTCAGCGTGTATGGCGTTGATGCGCGGTTTTTTCAATTCCACGGCGTCGAGGTTGAAGCGCCGACCGGTGGGCAGGTCTGGTTGAGCCCGGACCTCGCGGCGGAGCTTGGCGCGGCTGAACAGGATGCGGTGGTGTTGCGCGTGGCTCGCCCGTCCGACATTCCGCTCGATTCACTCCACGGTCGAAAAGACGATGTGGGGAGGGCGATACGGTTGAGTGTCAAGGGCACGCTCGCCCGGGAATTGATGGGGGAGTTCTCGCTCTCGCCCAGTCAGGGCCCTGTGCGCGCGATGTTCATTGCGCTGCCGCGCTTGCAACGCGATCTGGAGCAGGCGGACCGCGTCAATGCGATGCTGATCGCACGTGGAACTGCGGCGCTTGCGTCGGCGGATGTCGAAAAGGCGCTTGATGCCGCGATTGATGGCGACGACCTCGGCTTGCGCATCGAGACGTTGCCCGACGGGTCCGTGCTGGTGGAGACGGCTGCTGGTCTGATTCCCGAGTCGATCAACAACGCCATCGCCGGGATCGCGACACGTTTGTCATTTGAGCGCACCGAGGTGCTGACGTGGCTCGCCAATCGGATGACATCGGGTGAACGTTCGGTGCCGTATTCGCTCGTGGCCGGTCTGGGCCCGTCAGCCGCAAGCGATGCGGCGATGGCGACGATGCTGGCTGATAGTGGCGCGGGGGCGCCGCCGATTGTTCTCAACGACTGGACGGCGCGAGATCTTGGTGTGTCGGTTGGCGCGCCGCTTGATCTTGAGTACTACCGCTGGGCCGATGAAGGACGCCTCGTCACCGAGCGCACCTCGTTCCGCGTCGCCGGGATCGTCCCCATCACCGGTATCGCCGCCGACCGACGACTGTCACCCGCGTATCCCGGCATCACCGACGCCGAGAGCGTCGGCGACTGGGATCCCCCGTTCCCGATCGATCTCCAGTTGGTGCGCCCGGTCGACGAAGAATATTGGGACAAGTACCGCACGACCGCAAAAGCCTTTGTGCCACTCGAGATTGCGCAAGAGTTGTGGAGAACCCGCTACGGCGCAGTGAGCTCGGTCCGCCTCCGGACCTCGGGACCTCAGGACCCCGGGACCTCGGGACTTCGAGAAAGTGTCGCCCGTTCCGTCGGCGCCATCCGCGGCGGCCTGGTCGTCGTCGATGTCCGTTCGCAGAATGTGTCGGCGTCGGTCGGCGCGACCGACTTCGGCGCGTATTTTTCGTACTTCAGTTTTTTCCTGGTTGTCTCAGCGCTCTTGCTGACCGCGTTGTTCTTCCGTCTTGGGATCGAGCAGCGGTTGCGCGAAATCGGTGTGCTGCGCGCGGCCGGGTTCAGCATCACGACGATTCAGCGGCATCAAGGCGATTCAGCGGCTCTTCCTCCAGGAGGGGATTGTCGTGGCGGCCGTTGGTGCATTGCTCGGCGTCGGACTGGCGGTCGCGTGGGCGGCCGTGATGATGTACGGCCTGCGCACATGGTGGGTCGGCGCGGTCGGCACCACGGCACTTCAGCTTCATGTTGATCCCGTCACACTCGTGGCCGGCGCAGTCGGCGGTGTCCTCGCGGCCATCGTGTGTATCTGGCTGACCGTTCGTGGCGTCCGCACATTCTCTCCGCGTGAACTGCTGAGCGGATCCACGACCAGCGCACTGACGGCGACTCAGAAACCATCGGCGCTGCGTCAATTCCTGGCGCCCGCCATGCTTGTGGTGGCCGTTGTTCTCTCAGGCGCGTCGATGGCCGGTGCCATTCCCGCAGCCGCCGGGTTCTTCGGCGCCGGCGCGCTCGTCCTCATCGGTGGGTTGCTGATGCTTGGCGTCCGGCTGCGCAAGCCACAGGTGGCAGTGCTGGGTGGACAGGGACTGGGTGCGCTGTCCGCGTTCGGGTGGCGCAATGCGTCATGGCGACCCGGCCGCAGCATGACGTCGGCCGGTCTGGTGGCCGTCGCCGCGTTCCTGCTCGTCTCGGTCGACGCCTTCCGCAAGAGCACACACGCCGCCGAGGGCGCTCAAGGCGGCACGGGTGGCTTCGCGCTCATCAGCGAGACCGTGCTTCCGATGGTGCACGACCCCTCGACAAGCTCTGGACGCGAGGAGCTCGGCCTGCAGTTCCAGTCGAGCGATCCGGTCTTCGCCGGCGCGTCGGTATTCGGCGCTCGACTTCGTCCTGGTGATGACGCGAGCTGTTTGAATTTGTATCAGCCGAAGCAGCCGCGTGTGCTCGGCGTGACGGACGCATTTATTGACGCCGACCGGTTTACGTTTGCGAAGAGTCTCGCCGAGTCCGACGCCGATCGCGAAAACCCCTGGCGCCTGCTGCGGGGTGCAGATGCGGATGGCGTCGTGCCTGCCGTGGTGGACGCGACGTCGCTGCAGTACGTGCTGCATGCGGCAGTGGGGGACGTGATCACGATTGACGCCGAGACCGCGCGACCCCTGCGTCTGCGGATTGTCGGGTCGACCCCTGCGTCTGCGGATTGTCGGGTCGCTCTCAGACAGCGTGTTGCAGGGCGAGATTATGATCGCCGAATCGGCCTTCACCCGGGTCTTCCCGGATGCGGCAGGCTACCGCGTGATGCTCGTGCAGGTGGAGGCGGGTCGCGGTGATGAGGTCGCGATGGCGATTGAAGACCGGCTTGAGCCATATGGCGCGGACGTGCAGTCGACCCTGCGCAAACTTGAGGCGTACCACCGTGTCGAGAACACCTACCTGTCGACATTTCAGACACTCGGCGGACTTGGTCTCGTACTCGGCACCATAGGTCTGGCCGCCGTCACCGCCCGCAACGTCCTCGAGCGTCGTCGTGAACTCGCGCTACTC
>Ga0163152_10005372_pt1 | contig 15108 bp, 13 predicted proteins | sample OliLakLV19MP8IB2_FD_148635 | JGI IMG/M metagenome (GOLD analysis project Ga0163152, IMG submission 148635) | Freshwater microbial mat bacterial communities from Lake Vanda, McMurdo Dry Valleys, Antarctica - Oligotrophic Lake LV.19.MP8.IB-2 | ecosystem: Environmental > Aquatic > Freshwater >... | reverse complement strand
GTGCAGGCCTTTCGCCGAATGATCCGCGAGCGGGCCGGCGCCTCCTTGGAAAGTTGGCTGCAATTGGCGAGCGCGGCCGGGATCAAAGAACTGAAGAGCTTTGCGACTGGCCTGCGGCGCGACTTCGCAGCTGTCCAGAATGGCCTGAGTTTGACGTGGAGCAATGGTCAGACCGAAGGCCAGGTCAACCGGCTGAAAGATATCAAGGGCGAGATGTATGGCCGTGCCAAATTTGATTTGCTACGACAACGCATCTTTTGCCCGACCTGACACCTCGTCCGGTGGGTCCGGCCGGTGTGGAATCACGGACACACGCTTTTGCCGCGACGATCCACAAGGCGCACGGCTCAGAATTTCCGGTTGTGGTGATCCCGGTCCTGTTACAGTAGCGCCGGATGTTGAGACGCAACCTGCTCTACACGGCCATCACGCGCGCCCAGAAGTTATGTGTCCTGGTGGGCACCCGGCAAACCATTCGGTATGCAGCAGAAAATTCGAACCAGGCCATGCGTTGGAGCGGATTGGTCTTGCGGTTGCAAATCTGAAGTTGGGTTAATGCACAGGTGAGAGTCAATTGAGCGAGATATTTGGAATCCAGGTTGCAATGATTAGTTCGTTGCGATTTGATACGAGTACGGAGTGTAATGTCTGCGGTCGAGCGCCTCTTCACAGCATACAGCTTGCACGTTAGGCGTCGGAGAACTTTGAAATAGGGCGGGCGGTAACTTCGAAGTACTATGCCAGGACTAACGTTCAACCCATCGCACTACGGGCTAGCCGAGATCTTCCTATTGGCTTTACCGCGCAAGTACTTTTGACGTAGGCCGGCAGCCCAGGTTGCATAATCTCGCTTTTTAAGGTTGCGCTGCAATTCAGTGATAACCCGAAGGTGATCGTCGAAGTCTCTCTCAAACGTTGGCTTTGATACTATCAAATCATGTATCGCCGTTGATAACGACTCGAGAAGACCCTTCCTGAATTGTAGGAAAAGAAGATTCTCGACCCTGAGTGCGTCCATTTGATTTTGCGCTATATCGTTACCATCGCTATTCAACGGGTAAACCCATTGGCCATGGGCAAGCTTGTTCCGCAATTCGATAATAGAACCGAGGTCGTTCTGGAGCATGTTCGATAGAGTCACGTACCTTGCATGGGCTGAGTGAGGCAGAGTATCGACCGAAAGTGCGGCCTTTGGGATGTTGTATTGTCGACGAAACGCTAGCTCTACCGATTTTTGCCACTGTTTCAACTGCGTGCTTTCCCCACTTATTGTATTGCGATCCGATTCGTCAAACCCATGCGGCTCGTACATGAGCTTCCGCAAGCGACATTCAGCCCATGCCCCCAATAACAGAGCATACAGTCGCATGTACGACGACATTGTTATCGCATCGTTCTGAGAAATGGCCGCGCGAAGTGATCGTGCCACCCTTTGCATAGCACGGTCAATTTCTCGAAGATTGTCAACGTGAAACTTGTAGAGCTTTGCAGGGGGCTTCACTTTGTGGATTCCCAAGCGCCAAAGGGCACTAGTAGCAACTAATGGCCTTTGGCGCTTGGGAATCGAACCCAAGTAGACTCCCACAACGTAGGTATGTTTCCATTACACTATCGCCCCATGAAATCATGGCTATCGTGCTATGAATTGTGGAATATTGCTGGATTATAACATGACCATGAGCAAGGCTTTGCAGCATTGTGAGTGCGCAAAGCTTGTCAGGAAACAGCCATGAACCGGAATGCCACTATCGACTGCACACTGATCGTCAACCAGCGCACGAAGCACCCCAGCGCCATTGGCCAGGCTAGACGTTGTATGCACTATCAAAACTCGCATCGCTTTGCTCGATGTCCGCTCGCCGGCTGACAAACTTTGCACACACACCATTCGCGCCATCTTGTTCAAAATATCGAAATGTGTAAATCGTTATCAGTTGATTTGGGTCTATTCGGCCGTATATGTGAAAGAGCGCCGACTTCAAATCCTGAACAGTAGAAAAGCCATCCCGAGTGGCGTCACGCGCAGAGAGTTCGGAGTACCTTTTGACCACCAACTGAGTCAATTGCACCCAACCGGCTTGCGGACTTTCAAGAAGACTATCGAGTGTTGTCGGATGCAATGGCAATACAAATCGTTGCGGTATGTCCACCCGGCCTTTGCGGAAGCGAACAGTAGTATCCTTTTTTCCAAGTTTTACCCAATCAACATACTCGCTTATTAGGCCTAACCGGTCTCTCAACGGAAACGAACTCTCGAAACCACATGCCTGAACCTGAGAGACAAGCTCTTCTGGCGTTAGTTTGGTAAGGTCGAAGACCTTCATTTACTCACCTCCAGACGCGAAGCTAGCTTCTTTCAAATATCCAATTGCCAATGACTAACATATCAAGCCCAAGGTCTAAGAACGATATAGCCGCCTCCTTGGCGGTTTCAACTATGGGTTGACCTTTGCCGTTGAAGGACGTATTTGCCAAAATTGGGACACCGCTCAACTTGCCGAATTCCGCGATCAGATCATAAAATTGTGTGTTTTGCTCTCGGTTTACAGTCTGAATTCGCGCAGAGTTGTCTGCATGGATAACAGCAGGCACTAGTGCAGAGGTCATTGCCCTAACCGGGACTGCGCGAAGCATATATGGACTTGGCCAATCGGTCTGAAAGTACTCCGATGCAGCCTCCTCCAAGACAGCCGGAGCCACGGGCACAAACCATTCGCGTTTCTTGATTGAATTCAATCTCTGTTTACTCGAGGCTTGCCTTGGGTCCGCTAGGATACTGCGATTACCAAGGGCACGTGGGCCGATCTCACTGCGCCCTTGGACCCAACCTACTATTTTCCCGTCGGCTAACCTCGCGGCAGTGACACGTAGCAGTGTGTTGTTCTCGTGGTATGTGCACTGTATGCCCACTCTATCCGCGAGAATGTGCGATACCTCGGCTATTTCCAAGTTCCAATCATATTGTATCCCCAAATAAGGGCTGAAGTGGCCCTGACCATTGACCCACTCGCCCACCAAATTAGCTCCCCAGATGGCGTTGCCTAAAGATTGACCATGGTCGCCAGCAGCAGGCTGGACAAAGATCCTTTCAATTGGTGTCTCGCGTAGAATCCGATCATTGATCACGCAATTTAGTGCTACTCCTCCCGCAAGACACAGCTGTCTTAATCCAGACTCCTTAGATAGATGGGTAATCTTACCTAGCAAGGCATCACCTACCTGATCCTGAACATATCGGGCCAAGTCAAAGTGAACTTGAGTTACCTCGTCTTGTGGATTTCGTGCCGGAACTGCTGTAAAACCATTTTCTGCAAAAAACCGAGGAAGTGTTGCGGGATTTACCGGGTCATTTGCAATTGACGATTCCAATTGTCCCGACCAACTATTAAATGTGACCAGACTAACATGTCGAAATCGCTTGGGATCACCCAGCGCGGCTACCGACATCACCTTGCCAGCATCAGTGGATTTCCATCCAAGGTGATGTGTAAAATATCGGAAAATTTCGCCCAGACCTGCCTCATAAGGGCCATCAAAATCTCTCCCGATTAGCTGAATACCTCTGTCGCTGCCAATGTAATAGGTACTTTGTTCGCGCGGCAGGGTCCACCATTTTGGGCTATTTCCTTCCAATACACTGCCGCCTGCATCGGCGACTATGATTAATGCTTCTTCGAAATTAGAAACTCCAAAGCAACTGACTGCATGGGAAAGGTGGTGGGAAACAAAGTGAATTTTGTCGGGCGCAAAGGAGACCAGGGCATTGCTACCACTAATGGAGTCGGTATTTTCACAACAAGATGATACAACCACATGGTCCAAATCCTTTATAGTTAAGCCATGATGCCGAAGGATAGCGGGTAAGGATTGGTCGAAGCCACCAGCGCGTTTGTTACGTGATATGCGCTCCTCTGCGGTTGCAACTAGAATACGGCCATCGCTGACTATGCAGGCTCCACCGTCTCTTAACTGTTTAGAAGAACGCGTGCTACCAAGATTTATACCCGCGATCAGCATTGTTCCGCCCCCTGCGTCTAGCATCAAACTCATGCTTCGACGTTGTATTCATCAGCCTTCAGGTCGATTGAGATTTAGTCTCGACAAGACATCTCGAACTAGCTCCCGCGCTTCGGGCGCACTTAATATAAGTGCCAAAATACTAATCCGCTGGGCCAGGTCGACCTGTTGCGGAAACCAACTGTCGGAGAAGAGCAAAGCGAAGACCGCCGCTACGAAGGTTACTGCTGCTGCAATTTGAACTACGAGATGCCTCGAGGACGTCTCAATTCTAATAGGCACCGTGACCGTAGGCACGATAAGCGTGCTGCCGGTACGCGTTACATCAATTGGTAATTCAGTATCCCGGCTCCGCTGCCGAATACTTGTCCGAAATCGAAATTCAAAACGGTCATACTTCCCAGTAATTGCAAAATTCCCTTTGATAATACGCACGGCGTCTGGCTCACCGCCTATGGTTATCGATCTGGTCGAAACTGAGCTATCGCCCGTCTTTCGTGTGTTTGACCTCTGGAATACTTCTAGTGTGTACGTACTGTCATTCTTGAGTTGATAACGGACCGTACCTTCGGCAAACACCAATTTGCTTGATTTCCCTGCGTTGTTCGCCATTCCGATAATCTTAATAAAGTCAACATCAAGAAATACGTCGAAGCTTTCTAGTAGATCAACGACCTTCCCCCAGTTATCGGACTCTCGCTCAATCTTGTCGACTGGTGGTTGCGAGTCTGCGATGCTAGCAGCCAAATCCGGTGCTAAGAATACGAGCTTATCCAAATTGGATTTTGGTGTATTTGCATACCCCTTCAGCTCTAGCGCGATCTTGTCATTAAAGTCCTGCACTTGCTGGGTTCGAGTTGCTTCAGCTGAGTCGTACTCAACAATATCCCCAAGTACGTAGTTGATATAGTAGATCTTTCCGACCCGTTGAACCTTACCAGTTCTAACTCGGCGCAGCGGCACAAGTTGAGCCGTATCCCAGTTTCTAAGGACCAAAAGCGTATCTCGGTTCTCAATTTCGCTTGGGGCCTTTATGTCTGGATGCCAAGCCCGCCGAAATCTAGCTCGATAAGGCATGCCATTGGGCAGGGCGAGAATATTATTTGCTTCGTATGCGTATGGAGGAATAGAATTGAAGATAATATACGCGATACGACGGTCAGTAGTTACATTAGCCGTAGACCCCATATATTTCTTATGCCTCCAGGACCAGCGATGCCAATGCGTTAATTATCGTCTTGTTCGCCGCCAAACGACGGGAGAAGCGGCTGAATATCTACATCAGTTTGATTTTGATCGAGGATTGGGAAGCCTTCCTGCTTCATCCACTCAATTAGTGGAAAGTCAGCATCCCATCGTGTAAGCACATATCCATGCTCGCGGCGCTTTCTTATGCGCTTCTTAGCCGCTTCTAACATTGACCTATGGTCGGCGAACGGGTAAGTCAAGTTCTGGCCAACCTTACGTCTTAGTCCGCCTCTGTGCGTCACCATTAGGTATGGTTTTTGAACCTCGGGATCAAATCCCGCGATCGCATTTGGGTCGAACTGGATAATTAAGTTGTATTGCCGGCCCCGCCTATCTTGGTGCTTTGCGCCGCCCTTCTTAGGTAATATGCTTAGTGGCACTCGAAACTCGGCCAGAGATGTTGTCTTATACCACGCACTCTGTAACTTTATCCCCAGTTGTACTGCAAGGTCAACCAAGAACTCACGACTGCCTGCCAGCACTTTGAGGAAATCAATATCGTCGATCTGAAACCAAGCTACGTCACCTATTTTGCTGTTTGGCTTGGTTTCTGCCTTTTTGGGCGACATCAGGTCGCAATGGAAACAGACCACATGGGTATTTTGCCGGAAGTCGGGATAGTCACGGACGACTGTGAATACGCGAGCCAGTTGGGTTTTTGCTCTGACACGATAGCCCGTTTCTTCCAGAAATTCTCTCTCTACCGCGTGTCCTGGGGCCTCATTGGCTTCGACCTTGCCTCCTGGTAGTTCCCACTTGTTATCAATCTCTGGCAATTGCTGTTCTCGACGTTTTGCTAGTAGAACCTCGTAATGGCCTTCGCCACCAATAAACGATGCCTGACCTGTTGAAGCGTCCTGCGAAACTGGACGAAAAAGACACCCAATAGCGACATGGATTGACTTTGTAGGCTTCTTCTTAGTTGCCATGGGTAATCGCCAGCGAGTCAGCCCTTCGGGTTAAAAAGGAAGTGTATGTGTGTTAGACATTGCACGCAAGTATTAGCACAACTGGTGAGTTGCGCGAAATTCGCCATGGATTTGCGAGCTTCTAATCAGATTGTTCTGCATCTGCCGCAAAGTGAAGATGTGCGGAACTATGCACACCGCGCTTTCAGTCTCAAAAGGAAAATCCCCGGAGTGTGGCAAAGTGGCTGACCAGGCCTCTTCACCAAATGCACATAACAACCAGTCTTCGATTTACACGGACAGCTTGGGGCTAGGATGCGCGCCGCAGCCCTTATGGAACTGTCCACTCGATCGGAACAAGCTTGCGGCCTAGCCGCCAGTCCTCAATAAGCGTCAGGCCTTCAATCTCGCCCCAGGTATCCTCAGATGCGTGGTCGAGGACGATTACTTGTAACCTGCTGCCGCTCTCTTGGACGGCGTTGGCTAATGTGCGAAATGCCTTCTGAACGGCAACTATGTCTTCGTCCCTGAGCTGGACATCTTGCTCACTATCCAAACCTTCACCTGCAAGGCGTCGTGGGAAATACACCTGGCTCGGTTGATCATATACGATAAAGGATGGCACGGGGCTATTTGGCAGGGACAAGAAATACTGCTGTAGGGCTAGTGATACCGCAATATGGTAAGAAAGCCAATTTGAACCGCTCCCTATTTCCCACAGATAGTCTTCCCGTTTTGCTCCGCCTACGGTTATGGTTAAATCGTTTATTGAGAGAGTGATCGGGTCATTCGGACGCTCGGCATCAAGGTGTGGCATAAACCGGCCGGCAAGTAGGTTGACTGTGCCCAGGGCACGCCTTATCGCAGCCTTAATATCTGCTTGCGCGATCTGCTGATCGAGGCTGGTGACACGCTCCGCAAGTTTCGACACTTCACTCTCAAGCTCGCTATCCGTCCCAATTCTTCTATACATCTCCAGTGCCTGCTCAACATTGCCGACAAACCTCGATACTTTGAGCGAGTCGTATTGATACTGTCTGGCTGACTGTGATGTTCGCTCAAGGGCCTCTCTTCTGATTCTGGCCGCCCCTAAGTGTTCAACCGCGTTTCGTACATCTGTCTTGACGCGTTCATATTCGCGGTCAAATGCTGCAGGTACGGAACTGAAGTCGCCAGCGGCCTGCTCGATGTCGTGAAGTGCTTCATACAATGAAGCTAATTGTTCTGTGGATGCCTCCAAAGGACTATTGCAGAGAGGACAACGTTGTTCTAAATCGGTGATTTTGTGAAGCCAATCCGCGATTGCCAAGCGATCGCGTTGAATTTGGAGAGCGGAGTGATATTGGGATGTGCTTTCCCTCAGCGCGGTCATCTCGACCAATCGCTTGCGCAGGCCCGATAAACCAAGGGATATGCTCGACTCTTCTCTCTGTAATCCGATCAACTCCTGCACCGCATCATTGATGGTGTGCTCAGAAGCCGCCGCGTCATCCTTTGGCGTGTCCACAACCCTTCGCAGGAGGTCAACCAGCCCTTCTTTGTTAAGCGCAGAAATGTCAATGTCATCCACCAAACCCAGTTCCTTTGCCTCAGTTGCATTGGCCTGGATCTCGGCTATCCACCGCTCGGATACTTCCTGTATGGTACCGAGCTCGCCCTGTTTTCTGCGCAATTCTCTTTGAAGTAGCAGCAGTTCATGCTGCTTTGCTAGAGTCTCTGGTGTAACGGCGTTCAGAACGTACGGAAAAATCGTCCTAATCTTTTCTCGGTGTTCATATGTGTCGGCCTTGTAGAACAATATGTCAGGATTGGCGACGACGTTTTGTGGCTGAAACATGAAGGCCGCTAGGTCTCGAAAGCTGGGACGCCCTTGAAAGCCGCTTCCTGTGCCATCCACGTCAAAATCTAACGCCGTTAATCCTGCCAATTCATCCAGCGACCTCTTTACAATGTCGACGGTCGTGTTTTTTGATGGGGCCGTTATTGGTATGTCGACTGATTTGCCTTCGACCACATACATGTCGCCAGTAGTCTTCTGGTCACCTGGTTCGCGACGCGCGAAGAGTTTCTCGCCAAAGTCGGTTTCAACTACAACGCCAAACCATGAACAGGCATCCCGCACTGTCTTAACGGGTATGGTGCATTTGTCAGCGCCGAGACAATAGTCAATTATCGGAATGATTGCCGACTTGCCTGTTCGTGAGTTGCCACTTATTACATTTACGCTGCCTCGCTGAAATGTCAGTTTCCTTGGTGCGAATGCCTCATTCCTTGGCCAGAGTATGATTTGCTTGATATGGAAGTTCACTCTAAAACCTCACTCTCAAGACACTGGATACTTCATGTAGCGAAATGACCGAGCACCAGCCGCCCAACTTTTCAGCGACTCTCGTCATCTTCCTGATAGGAGTCGGTACGCCAGCCCGTGGTGGCGTCATCGTTCCGGCTAGAGCAACCCCTTGTTCAGGGACAAGGAGTACTAGTTTGGAGCCAACTGCCAATCGAAGCGAAGTAAGCGTAAGGCCTCGCATGCGAAGTGCTCTTTCGTGAATGGCAAGCAACAGGTCGCCCTTGGAATTGTTCGATGCCGAGAACTTGCCCGCAAATGCCCGCAGACCTGATCCGGTTTGAGTGCTTTCCGCCAACTTAGCCGTCGGATCATGGAGACATATCGGCAATACAAGAAAGAGCAAGGGCAAAGGGGTTGGCTGGCTGGTCTTGCTGCCTGTCGAGAAACCAGCAATAAAGCGCCATAGAAGCATGGCGCCCAGGGCCGGATTTTGGACCAGTACTGTTTCTCGGTTGAGCGTCGACATTGATTTGTGCCTTACAGCGACTTGGTGAGCAACTTGTGGTAGTCCGGATGCCAGCCAACGATTTCAGTATCAGAAAGCGCATGGAAGCTTCCCGGAACGAAATATTGCGGCACCTCCAGTCCCTCCAACTTCGCCTGAACGAGACAACACTCAGCGTATAGGTACTGGCCACGATTGACTTCTGTATCGGCGGAAAGGGCAATGTCTGTTTTTTGCTTATGATTGGTCCAGGACCTGACCAGCGAGTCCTCATATTCGTGGAAACTGGACTCGTCGACCATACCCAACGCGCCCCACTGCGTGCGATCAGCCGATGCTTGAAGGAAATCCCGAATTGCGGTTAGCTTCTGTTCATCAGTGCCCTCGATAAGGTCAAGCTGTGCAACATAAGTCTTAATTCTGAGATGCGCGTCGATCGCCGCCTGATCAGGGGCCCTTGCTAGCCCTGCCAGCATGGATCTTCGATCATGCTTGCGCACATACGCGATCAGTTTTCCGTGAAAGATATCAGCAGAGATTGTGGCCGGTAGCTTTAGTTCAATTAAGCGGTCAGTTTGTTCCTTGACCCAGCCCAATGCGAATTGAAGTACATCCTCAATGAGCTCCTCCGGCACGAGGAGTCGGGCGAAAGTCTTTCTAAGATCGTCGTGCGGGCTGCCATTACTGTGCAAGAGTTCGAACGAACAAATCATGGCGCACGTTGTGTCATCAACTCCGCCGAGGACTTTTTCAACATATGGAGCTAGCTCAGCTGCTACAGTCGACTTGAGGGCGTATTGCGGTGATAGTCCCCACAAAGAGCTTCGTGCTGCCTGCAATGCCTTGCGAGCATCCTCTGCCGTCTTGGCATCATCGAAGCTGGACACGATAGCCCCGTTTTTTTGCGGCGACACATAAATTACGAACTTGGTCTTTCCAAGTACTAGCTCGCCACTATCAACAGCGTCGGCCCAGTTGGCAAAAGTCTTCCACAACTCCACTGATTTGTCAGAGACAGGATTGCTGCTCGACGCGCTCTTAGTTTGTTCGGCGACGCGTGTTCCATCCTGTTCTTCTACGCCGACATCTTCAAAGACTTCAAGGCTGACTGTCCAACCTGGTTCCGCCTCAAGCAACCTGGCCAGGAGCCGTGTCGTCTGTAGTGAATAGCCATAATATTGGGCGGGCACATGGGGCGATTGACGGTTGGGCGTGGTCACAGTTGAGTCCTCGCTTAGATATTTAAGCGTGCTTGGCCGGCAAGCTCTGCTTCAATATAAGCCTTACAAGCGCACAACGTGCGGCAGCTCTTGGCAATGACACCCCAACCGACCCAGCGCTCCAGGCCGTCCTAGCCATGATCGAGACTATGCTTCAGCCCGCGTGCCCGCCGCATGTGACTGATGCGGCCTTTGATGCCGTTGCGGCAGCGCAGCGCCGCCCGATACCAGGGCTGCCGTTCCTGGCGTTGGCGGCGCGCCGATTTGTATCCCGGCTTAGGCAAGCACTTCCGGCGCACTTCCAAATGACGCAAGCGGGGTTCATTCTCAGCCGAGTGCGCCCGCGGTCGCCACTGACTTCGCGTAGGGCATGACCAAATCTGCGGCGGTGCGCCTGCACACTGGGAACCACGTGGGGCGCGTCCGGTGGGTTGCCACTCAGCTGGCGATATTCACTGATCAGCCCGCCCTCGACTTCGGCATACTAGGCCTTGATGCCAAACTCCATCTCGTGCGGAGCCACTTTACCACGCCAAATGATGCCGGTGTGCAGCTCGAACAAACTGACGAGTTTCTCCCGGGCCGGCACGCGCTTGCCTTCCAACACGCGCTGGCCGGATTCAGCCACGATCTGCCGTCCAAAGGCCAACGTCGCACAACAATTCGTTCTCTCAGCAGCCTACCGCTCCAGACACCTCGCTATCGTCGGATCCCAAAGCATATCGTGTTACACCTTCGGGTCTGCCCATGGCTTTTTAACTGTTCTTCTTACCTTTCACATATCTCTCAAACAGCCAGTCCTTGAACAGCTTGGCAAATTCGGCGTCGTCGGTTATTTGTTTGTAGAACTTGAAATTCGAGTCGACCATCTCTTGTACCTGGTCGTTCATCACGTTATCAAACGTCAGCCGCGCATTGTCCCGTGTGTTCACAAGCAGGCTGGCCTGCAAGGCGTTGTCGTCCGCCAGGCGCTCCTCTAATTGTCGGATGAACACTCGATCTTCTTCGCTAAACCCTGTTCCGAAGCGCTGGTTTAGCTCGCGGATGATCAATGAGAGCGGCTCTAGGTCATCTGGCAGGGAGCTCAGGATAGCCTGCATATTCACAGGCTCCAGCTCGGACGCCCCTCGCTCTAGTTTGATCTTTCCACCCGAGGTCTTTTGGACACGGTAGGATTCGATATCAATATTGCGCTGAATCTCGACCGGCAAGCGCTCGCGGTCCAATGGCAACTTCCGGGTCAGCAAGCGAGCAAAGTGGTACAACCGCTCCAAGTCGGCATCGCTGAATGGGATAATTTGCGACAAAAACGCGTAGAGGCGCACATATTCAGTCAGGTGGCCGCGAAACGCCGTTTGCTCATCCTTCTCCAGCGCCCCGTAGCGCTCGACCACCGGTGTCAGCGCGGCATGCAAACGGTCTTGGGTCGCCTTTGGGTTGAAGTAAATTTGGGCGAAGCTGGTCACCTCTTCTTCGGTGTAAAGATGAAAGTCAGCCAGCCGGGTCTGCAAGTCGTACAAAAGATTCGGGTCGGTCGCTTCGCGCAATAGGGTACGATCGTAGTACGGTGCGAAGGCACCCTGGATGTCATCGACAGTGTTGGCGAAGTCCAACACCATTGTTTCTTCCTTGCCAGGATGGGTGCGGTTTAATCGCGATAGAGTCTGGACCGCGTTGACGGCCTCTAGCCGTCGATCCACGTACATGGTGTGCAGCAGAGGCTGGTCAAATCCTGTCTGGAACTTATAGGCCACGATGAGCAGGCGGTGTTCATTCTTCTTGAACATCTCAGCTGTCTGCGCCTCGGGGAAACCGTTCATTTGCGCCTCGCTATAAGTCAGTCCGCTATCCGGGTCTTTGACTTTTCCGGAAAAAGCGACAAGCGCGGTGAATGGTAAATGATGCTCTTTGAGATACTGATCCACCGCTTGTTTGTAGCGCACCGCGTGCAGGCGAGAACGAGTGACGATCATGGCCTTGGCTTGGCCACCGATCCGTCCTAACACTTGCCCACCAAAGTGCTCAACCATCACCTCGACTTTCTTGACTATGGTGTGCGGGTGCAATTCCACAAACGAGCGCAGCAGCAGGGTGGCCTTCCGGCGGTCGTAGCGTGGGTCATCGGCAATGGTCTTGAGCAGGTTCCAATAGGCCTGGTAGGTGGTGTAATTTTCCAGTACGTCCAGGATGAACCCCTCTTCAATCGCCTGCCGCATGGTGTACAGGCTGAATGGCTCGTAGCGCCCATCTTCGCGCCGACTACCAAAGAGCTCCAGGGTCTTGGCCTTGGGCGTGGCCGTGAAGGCGAAGAAGCTCATGTTGGGCATTTGCCCGCGCGCCTTCATCTCCTCGATCAGCAAGTCATCCGGGTCTTTGGCTTCGGCAGCATCCTCGGCCTCGGCGGTTTCCAGATTGGCCGGGGCCAACACCGCCTTCATCTTGGCACTGCTCTCGCCCGTTTGCGAGGAGTGAGCTTCGTCGACAATAACGGCGAAACGCTGCCCCGCCAGCCCGCGCATCTCGTCGGCGATGACCGGGAATTTTTGCAGGGTCGTAACGATAATGGTCTTGCCTTCTTCCAGGGCCTGCTTGAGCTTTTTGGAAGTCGTGTCAATCTTCTCAACAACTCCCAGCGTCTGCTCGAACTGCTGGACGGCGGCTTGCAATTGCCGATCAATCACGCGCCGATCACTGACAACGATGATCGAGTCGAACACCCGCCGGTCCTGGTCATCGTGCAGCACTGAGAGTTGGTGCGCCAGCCAGGAAATGGAGTTACTCTTGCCAGAGCCGGCGCTGTGTTGGATCAAATAGCGCCGGCCCGGCCCGAACTGACGCGCGTGCGCCACCAGCCGCCGCACCGAATCCAATTGGTGGTAGCGCGGAAAGATGATCTTGCGCTCGCCGGTTTTTTGTCCCTTGTCGTCCAGCACGTCCACCATCTGGATAAAGCGCTCGATCAGGTCGAGCAGGCTGTCCCTGGCCCACACCTGTTCCCACAAGTAGGCGGTTGGGAAGCCGCGCAGGGCGGGGGAGTTTCCGGCCCCGCCATAGCGTCCCTGGTTGAACGGCAGGAACTTGGTCTGCGCGCCTTCCAGGCGCGTGGTCACGTAGACCAGGTCGGGGTCCACTGCGAAATGCGCCAGGCAACGCCCAAAGGCGAACAGCGGCTCCTTGGGGTCGCGCGTGGTCTTGTATTGCCGGATGGCATCTTGCACGGTCTGGCTGGTGAGCGGGTTCTTCAGCTCGGCCGTGAACAGCGGCAGTCCGTTAAGGAACAACGCCATATCAAGGCTGTTCTCGTTCTTCTCGCTGTATTTCAATTGCCGCAACACGGCAAACTGGTTGGCGTTGTACAGCGTCTGGGTTTCCACGTTCAAGCGGGTGGCCGGCCGGAAGTAGGCCAGCCGGAACTTGCAGCCGTTGGCCTTCAGGCCTTTGCGGAGCACTTCCAGGGTTCCCCGGCTGCGAACTTCGCCGGCCAGGCGCTGCAAGAAACGGGCTTTGGCCTCGTCCTTATATTGCACCTTGAATTTGTCCCATTCAAGCGGCTGGGTGGCATAGATGAAATCCAGCGCCGCGCCTGGGTCAAGGCACAACGCCTTGTCGTAGTCACCGGGTTTGCGCCGGCGGTAACCGCCCGGAGTGAATGGGCCAGGCGTGGCGCGTTCCCCCAACGTGCCTTCCTTGGGCGCGTCCGGGCCGCCGGCCAAAAGAACGGCGTCTATTGTCGACTCGAAGTTTTTCTCCGATATGTCCATTATGGGGTTTCAAATACCTGTTCCATGATCTCGAGAAAACGAAAGACCAGCTCCTGCAATTGGTGAATATCGAATTCCGCCTCCCAGTTCTTAATACCCTTGGATGTCTCGTTCCATACTCGTAGTCCGGTTATCTCGTAGCTTGTTGGGTCAGCCAAGAATCTGATATTACCGTGTGCAAACCCGTTCCGCAGATAGCGCATGAGCTGTTGAAGATTATCTTCCCTAAGCGAACCAAAAACGGTGTTGATGTGCGGCCAGCCTTGATTTTCTAGTTCAGGCAGTAAATGCTTTGGAATCAGGTCAAAGTACGCTACTTCAGGCAAAATCAACAAGCCCAGCATCGAATTTATGAGCTGTGTCGTTTCGAATACGATTGGCCCCGGTCTCTTGCGTTTCCGCCTCGCTGCTTTATTGACGTAGTCGAGATTAATACGTGTACGAGCAGCGAAATCACGGACAAGTTTTTCGTAGTTCATGTCAGCTTACGCCTCTGCTTTGATGCGCACATCGATTTTTCCGGTCACAGCTCCCACGGTCAGCGCCGACCGGTATTCGCGCAGTTTGCCAATGCTATCGTGCACTTTAGACGCCAGTGCGTCGATTTTGGCTATCTCTCTGTCAAGATAGGCAGTGATATTATTTTGCTCCTCAAGAGTTGGCAGACAAATTGCAATCGACTTGAATTTGGAGGCCTTAATGCCTTCTGCAGTTGATCCGGTCGCTTGGCGTTGAAGTTCACTCTGGCCTACAGCAGCGAGGAAGTAATACTTGAGATACGCATTTGCCAACCGCCTCGGATCTGCCTTCAACAAAATTAACCGTTGGGCCAGGGCGACGTTCGTATCGGTAATTTGGGCCACATTGCCCAATGGTGCCTCTGTTGTTACGACTACATCGCCAACTTCTGGCAGTCCCCGAACCATCCACTCATCATAGAGCTCCTCAGCTATAAACTCTTGCGAGTCGTTTAGGTCCAGAAAACCGAATTTCACATTCCGAGCCGTAATCAGCAGAACGCCGCTGGGAACCTTGGGTGGTGTATGTCCACGGTAGTCCACAAATTTGTCTATTGCACGGCGCAAGGCCACTACTTCCCAATGCGCCGGTAACTGCCCAAACCAAAGCACACCGGAGTCCTTCAACTTTAACGATGGCA
>Ga0163152_10005369_pt1 | contig 15116 bp, 18 predicted proteins | sample OliLakLV19MP8IB2_FD_148635 | JGI IMG/M metagenome (GOLD analysis project Ga0163152, IMG submission 148635) | Freshwater microbial mat bacterial communities from Lake Vanda, McMurdo Dry Valleys, Antarctica - Oligotrophic Lake LV.19.MP8.IB-2 | ecosystem: Environmental > Aquatic > Freshwater >... | reverse complement strand
GAACTCGGCTGGGTGTCGCGACGAGGGCCAGATGAAGGCCGGGTTCTTCGAGTCTGAAATTTGCGTAGTCGACGCGCAATTTTGTTGGCTCGGATTGGAAGAGGTGGCTGTAAAAAGCGACCGCATTTTCCAGGTTCGAAACTTCAAGGCTGACGTGCACACGAGACTGCATAGGGCCTCCTTTTTCGACAATCGTCGAACAACGAAATAAAGATGAAAAAAAAGCTATAGATTCGCAACCAGATCCTTTATAAGCCTCAACGCCGCAGGATGAACACAGTAACAACGCCGCTGCCCGTCGATGGTTCCTTGCACAAGGCCCGCCTCTTTCAAAAGTCGCAGGTGCTCGGAAATTGTGGACTGCGCGTGATCGAATTCACCCGCAAGATCGCCCGAAATGCACTCGCCCTTCTGGATGAGGATCCGAAGAAGCCTCACCCGCACGGGATGACCAAGCGCCTTGCACACGGTGGCAAGCACCTCGTCCACTTCGCCACGCAATATCTTTGGCAAAGCGGGCTCACAGCATTTTGTCGCCATCGAAAACTCCACAACTCCCAAAGCTCGCAGCAGCCAGACATCTCCACCAACGTCTTTCGTCGAATAACGATATAATGCACAACGTCTGCGATGGCAAGACCCGCTCGTGGAATCCATGTAGGGCAGAAGTGGGAGAATCACGGGTTGCAGCAAGCGCCTACAACCTTCTGACACAGGCTGGCGAACCTTATCCCGCGGCCGAGCTGCCGCTGACCCGTGCGGTTTTGCACGATGAGATCGTGATGGATGAAATTTGGAAAATCCAGCAGCCAAGTGGAAATATCGTGGAAGTGGAAGGAAGTGCCGTTCCGGTCTTCGACAAAAATGGGGCCAAGATAGGCGCAGTCCTGACTATTCGCAGAGCACGCGGAACGCGGTGATCCACCGGACATCCACTTCAACGGCTCTCCAAAGTTTTCAGGATCGTGGATTCCAATTTCGACAGGTCAAATGGCTTGGCAAGAATTGCGTCAGCCTGAAGTCGTCTCGCTTCGTCCGCCAAATTGTCGCGACCCGAGGCGAGTATCAATTTGACCGATTGAGATGTGCGCAGGCAACGCGCGCCTTCTACGAAATCCTCCACACACGTGCCCGAAAGTCCTAGGTCGAGGAGAACCAGGGAGATGTCGGGATTTTTGGAAAACACCTCCAGTGCTTCATCCGCATCTCTGGCCAGCGCGGCTCTCAGGCCCATACCTTGAATGACCACTCCCATCAGCTCGCGCATGTCGGCATCGTCTTCCACGACAAGAATGTGATGCGTAATTTCCTTCATGGATCTCCAAAGTGCGAACGGACGAACCGAGACTATTCTTCCAATACCATCTTTGACGTCATAACCTTTTCTGAGCTTCCTCGTGGGAAGGATCGTCGAAAAGATCGGGCGGAGCAGTCATTGGCTGGAACATGGAGACATTGGAACGTCCAGAGTTCCCTTCCGGGTACTTCCTGAGAAGGGACCCGGGAGCCGCAACGAGAATGCGCGCTACCTGACCCACAACCTCTTTTCTGTCCCGCGCAATGAGGGCGACACGGAGCATCTCGATGTGAGTGACAACGTGCGGCCAGGCGTAGGGCTGACTCAAGATGTGCGCACGTTCAAGAAGTGCCCAGCCCCTCTCCGTCTCACCTTTGTCGAAGGAGGCGCAGGCGCGCTCCATCACATTCTTCCAGAGTGTCCTGCGGTCGCTCGGTGGCATGTCACACTCCGTTGTTGCGGGGGCCCATCAGGAGTCGAAGCGCGTTGAGTGTCACGAGCACGGTCGCTCCCGTGTCCGAAAGAACGGCAAGCCACAATCCTGTGAAGCCCGCAAGCGTCGTCACAAGGAAAACGCCCTTGAGGCCCAGCGCGAAGGTGATGTTCTGCACGATCACCGCTTTGGCCCGGCGCGACAGGCGGACGAGTTCCACCACCCCGCGCAGGTTGTCCTGGTGGAGGATGGCGTCGGATGATTCCACTGCAACATCGGTTCCCGAGCCCATGGCGATTCCCACGTCCGCAGCCGCCAGTGCGGGCGCGTCGTTGATGCCATCGCCCACCATGGCGGTCTTTCCCTGCGTCTTGAGAATGCGCAACTCGGCGAGCTTCTCTTCGGGCCGCAGGTCGCTCTTCACCTCAAGGCCAAGTGCGGTGCCAACCTGCCCGGCCGCACGCGCGTTGTCGCCGGTCAAAAGAACCACACGCACGCCGAGGGCTTTGAGCTCCGACACTGTTCGATGCGCGTCGTCGCGAAGAGTGTCGGACAGGGCGAGCAGGCCCATCAGGCGGGGATTTGAATTCGTCACATCGACGAGCCCGACGACCGTCCGCCCGAGGCCCTCCTCTTCTTCCATCCTCTTTTGAAGCTCAGCCCCAATACCGTGTGACTCACGCATGGCCCGCGGTGATAATACGGCGTACTTATTTGCGCCGATAAATCCGCTCAGGCCACTTCCCGGCAAAGCCTGTGCCGTTTCGACGCGAGAGAAAGTGAGCCCTTCAGCCTTCGCCGCCTTCACTATCGCTTTCGCCAGAGGATGAGACGCACTTTGCTCCAGGCTCGATGCAATGCCGAGCACCTCCTGTCGCGTGACTCCTCCAGTGGGGTGTACGCCCACGAGTGTGGGAGCCCCTTTCGTGAGGGTTCCTGTCTTGTCGAAGGCAATGATCTTTACGCCACCAATTGCTTCGAGCGCGGCACCTCCTTTCACCAGGAGGCCCATCCGGGTTCCCCTTGCGATAGCCGACGTCACGGTGGCAGGAACCGACAGCACCAGGGCGCAAGGACAGCCGATGAGCAACAACCCCAGGGCCCGGTAAATCCAGGTGCGGAAATCGCCATCGGTGACAAGCGGCGGAACCACGGCAACAATAAGCGCAAGCGCAAAAATCGAGGGCGTGTACCACTGGCTGAAACGATCGATGAAGCGAGCTGTTTGGCCCTTCTCCGATTCAGCCAGCTCGATGAGCCGGTGGATGCGGGCAATCGTGTTGTTTTCGGTCGTGGCTTCGACCTGCACGAGCAGCCGCCCGTCACCATTGAGCGTACCGGCAGAAACTGCTTCACCGACGCGGCGCGAGACCGGCACAGATTCGCCCGTGAGGAGGGATTCATCGAGGAGACTTTCGCCCTCAACTATGAGGCCATCGGTGGGAAGGCGGTCTCCCGGACGGACCTGGATGATATCTCCACGCACCAGCGAATCCGCGGGCACCTCGGATAGATCTGAGCCCCTCATCAACCATGCTGTCGCAGGCGCGAGCGAGATGAGCGCCTGAATTCCGCTCCGCGCTTTCGCGGTGGCCACCGATTCAAGCCATTCGCCCAAAAGAAAAAGAACAATCACCAATGCAGCTTCTTCCATCGCACCGATGAGGATGGCCCCCAGGGCCGCCACCGTCATGAGGCTTTCAATGGAAAACGGAACCCCCGCCCGTGCGCTCGAAAACGCCCTGTGAAAAACCGGCCACCCGCACATCAGAGTCGCAATCGACCAAATCCAGCGAGCCTCATCTGGCAATGCCCTGCCCCCCGCCCAGGCAACGAAGAGAAGGCATGCCGCAAGTGCAACGTCTTTTGCCTTGGCGTTCCAGTAAAGGGTCAGTGCAGTCGCGGGCGATGTGGACGCGAGAGGCCGGGGCGGTGCGAGAGGGTCCGCTGCACCCGAAGTCGTGAGAGCTCCTTTGGTCTCGCTTTTTCGGTCAGCCAAAGAAGTCACTTCGAATCCAAGGCCCGAGACCGTTCGCGCAAGATGGTCTGCGCTCACCACGCCGCTGTCGAATTCCACGGTCATCAGTTTGTTCATGAAATTTACGTTTCCGGCCACGACACCGGGCGTCTTTCCAAGGACCCGCTCGATCTTCGTTTTGCAGCCCGAGCAATCCATGCCCTCAACTGTCCATGTGCCTTTGGAAACGGAAGCATTCGGCTGTTGCATGTCGTCCTCGCGTCCCGTTCGACAAAATAATATAGGATACCCCCCTACCCTATTAGACTATCGGTTCCTGCGCCAGTGACTTGAGGACTCACTTGACTCCGCTGCCAAGAATCTCTTGGGCCTTGCTGCGCAGCCCGTTCGGGCTCAAATCCTGGAGCTGGTCGCCATTGACGAACACGGTCGGGGTTCCCTTCACTCCGAGGATCTTGCCATCAGCCATGTCACGGTCAGCCAGCGCCAACCATTTTTGATCGACGAAGCTCTCCTTGAACTTAGGCATGTCGAGCCCCAGCCTCTCGGCGTACTTTTCGAAATAGGCAGGCACCGGCTCGGGTTTGTGGCTCCATTCGTCAGCCGTCTCGAACAGGACATCAAGCATATCCCAGTTGCGCCCCTGCAATCCGGCGGACTCGATGGCGCCTATGGCCATCCGTGAACTCGTATGGAAAGCCATGTACCGCACCACGAAGCGGACCTTGCCCTCGTTCTCACTGAAGAACTGCTTCATGATCGGATGAAAGGCCCTGCAGGATTCGCATTCGGGATCGAGGTACTCGACGATTGTCAGAGCGGCATTTTCGGGACCACGGGAATGGCTGTCGGGACGGATAAGTTCATCGCGAAAATTCATCCCATAGCCGGCTCCGGTTGCTGTTCCAGCGCCAGGATCTTTCAACGCGCTGGGCGCAGCGGGTTGGCTCCGATTGTAGAGGCTCGCAGCGACCGCAACTCCTACGCCCACAAGTGCCAGGAGCGCGACGAGGACTTTGACTTCTTTTTTCATATCGATTTCCTATTGAGAGGTAACAAAAGGCAGGCCAGGATGACCAAGAACGCAGCGAGCGACAGAAACGGGATTGTGATGAAACCGGCCCACTCGATCTGCCGTGAGGTGCAGGAAACCCCCGACGTGCAGGGTGTGATGCTCTCGGGTATGAGTTTGTAATAAAGAAGGTTGTGGTAGACGGCGATGGCGAAGCCCACGATTGCCAAAGGAAGCGCGTAGGCGCGCTCGGCATTGTCGCGGCGCAGGATGCTCACAGCAAGGACAGCCACCAACGGATACATGGCAATGCGTTGATACCAGCACAGCACACAAGGAGGAAGAGTCATGACTTCGCTGAAGAACAGACTTCCTGCCGTAGCGAGTACGGCCTGAAACCAGGCGACATAAAGAAACACGGGCACGTCGTGCCCATTGGCTTTAGGATTTTTCATAGGGACTTTCGTGAGGAATGAACGATCTCGACTCCTGGCGGTCGAGACGCTTCAGATCCTCAGGACAGTCGTACGGATGGAAAGATGAGTGGAACTACGAAGTGGGCATTCACCCCGAGGCCGAAAGGCCTGCCAAGACGAATGCCAACGAGAAAATCTGTGGGTGCGCCAAGACATCACCGCATGCGGTTGATGCTCCTTTGAGGCATCGCGCAGGGTCCGCTTCTTCATGATCGCGCCAACGATGCCAGGCTTCACACCTTCCAGTGCATGCGCATGGACGAGCACATCCCTGCAACCCGATACACCGGCACATTCTGCCTCACATTGCGCAGTTGCCCAACACGAATTTAGGTTTAAGGCATGATCGAACGGGCGGCTTGTGGCATCAAAGGCCTCGCAACGTTCGAAGTCGAGGCCACGCGGCGTCAAACACAACGCCGATACTAGTGTCAGGAGTATGAGAATGGCCCAAGCCTTCATGCGAAACGACAAAGATGCATATAAGGAAAGTTCCCACAGTGAAAACTGACGCTCGGCTTGCGGCCGAGACTTCGACCAAGCACTCTTGAATTATAGGCTTACCCCCTATGGGTCAAGATGGCGTAGCAAGAGGAATGGCTTCATTGGCACACGTCATAACTGACAAGAAGAAGCTCATCGCTCGGGTGAGGCGCATCCGTGGACAGGTGGAAGGAGTCGAGCGAGCACTCGAAGCCGACGAAGACTGTCACCAGATTCTCGAAACCATCGCCTCGATCCGAGGCGCTTTACGTGGCCTCATGAGCGAGGTGATGGAGGGCCATCTGCTCAATCACGTGCTCGACACCAAACACAAACCTGTTGGAGAGCGGACCCGCGAGGCCAAGAAAATGATCGAAATCCTCAAGACGTTCGTGAAATAGAAGGACTCGTGATGCGCGTTCCGGCTTTGATCTCCACATGCTCTTTTTTCTCCGTGGCGATGGCGTCACACGGTGCACGGGCGCCGAATGAGCAAGTCGACAGCCATCACTCCATCACGCCGGTTCCTGCGGCGAGAACGGCCGGCCCCAAAGCTCCCATCGGACACACTCTGCGCACGCCGACAGCCAAGCGTCGTCTCGCCGATCTTATCGCGCAGGAGGCGCAGGCGCACGAGGGCACCGGCGAGGAAGCGCACGCTTTCCATGACGAATCCCTTCTCAGTGGGATTCCGCGCGCTTTTGTCAGTCTTGGCGCTAACGAGCAGTCTTTCGGAATCATCGTCGAGAAGCTCCACCACCGACTCACTGTGTTTCGCCGCGACGAGCAGGGGGCGATCTCGCGCGTAAAGACATACCGCGCGATCACCGGAAAGAAATACGGAGACAAGGAAACACGCGGAGACCTGAAGACTCCTGAGGGAGTCTATTTCGCGACCGGCAAGCTCGCGGGAAACGGCCTTCCCGCGAAATATGGAGCCATGGCGTTCACGCTTGATTTTCCAAACATCTACGACAGGCAGGAGCGCAAAACAGGTGGTGGCATCTGGATCCATGCAACGGACAAGCCCACCCGCCTTCTCACCCCCTTTGACACCGAAGGATGCGTTGCTCTTTCGAACGAAGATATTGGCGACCTCCAGCAGTACATCACTCCCTTCCGCACGCCTGTGGTCATCACGAAAGAAATCACGGTTGCCGAAGATGCTGCGGAGACGGTCCGTGCGAGAGACGCTTCGCTTGCGATGATTGAAGGTTGGCGTGCCGCGTGGGAGGCATCCGATTTCGAAGCCTATTCGGCATACTATTCCGAGTCTTTTCGATCGGATGGCCACACGAAGTCGCGGTGGTTGAAGATGAAAAGTACGCTGAGCAAGATGCGCGACGGAGACATTCGCGTTCGGCTCTCCGAGCCGCGCATTGTGGCATTCGAGGATCAGCTTCTCGCGGTATTTTCGCAGGAGTACGAGGCTCCTGGAAAACAGGATGCTGGTGAGAAATTTCTGTATCTGAAATGGGAAAACGACCGTTATCGAATCATAGCGGAGAAGTGGTATTCGAAGGCAAAAACCACGCGATAGGACGCAAGTGACGAGCGCGTTTTTGTAAATCCGGATTCTACTTTCGAACTGAGGCAGGCGGCTTTCCGCCATGCGTCGTCGATGGCATTGCTCGTAGTCAGGCTCCTTCAATGACTCACACTGGGCGGAAAGGACCTCGAGCACAGGGTCGATGCCTCTAGGCCGATGAAGGAGCTGATGGGTATGATGAAAGCGTACTTGAAGTGAGGGGACTTATTTGCACGCCTCGATGCACTTGAGACATGCCTCGTAACAGGCCTTGCACTGCGCATGGTGTCCAACGTGCGCCTTGCAACTGGCTGCGCATGCTTCGCACGCTTCCAGGCAGACCTTTGCCGTTTTCGCCGTCAGAGCCGATCCGTAATTCGCGAGCGTCCCCGTTGCTTCGCAGAGTGGAACGAGTTCGAGGCAGCTCTTGAGGCATTCTCCGAGCATGGTGTCGCCCTGCGCGAGCAAGGACTGGCAGTGCATGATGCAGATCTCGCAGGCTCGGATACAGTCGCTGGTGGCCTGAGCGATGGCTGAAAAGCCAGTCGTCTTGGTGACCGCAACGGCCGCGGGCGTCTTCATCTTTTGAGCCAGGGCAGGCGCCGCGAGCGCCGCACCACCAAGCGCAATTCCTGCAAATTTCATGACATCGCGACGTTCCATGGCAATCTCCTTCGGGTAGGGTGTGTGACGGGTCAATTTAAGTACGCTGCGGTGGGTGCTTCTGTGACACATGACGTCACAAAGGCGCGGCAGGCCGCGTATCCGTTAGAGAAGAGGAGGAACCCATCATCGAGCCCACGGACGAGCATTTGCTGGCCGAGTGGTTTTTCGGCGACTCCGCCGCGTTCGCGACTTTCTACGCCCGGCACTGGGGCCGCACCGTAGTGTGGCTGAAGTCGCGAGGACTTTCGGGAGCGCTCGCCGATGACGTGGCTCAGGAGGCCTTTTTGCGCCTGCACGCACACATAGGCAGCTACGACAGGGTGCGGCCCGCACTCCCGTGGTTTTTCACCATCGTGCGATCAGCGCTCGTGGACTTTTTCCGCCGCGAAAGTCGGGTGGCTGCACGGGCCCGCGCATGGAAGTCCGAGGCCGAAGCCCCCTATGGCGCTCTTGGCGCAGAAGGCGACAGGGAAACAGAGGCCGAACGGCGCACACTGATCGAGCGGGCGCTCGCGTCGCTGTCGAGCGAGCAGCGCGATCTTGTGCTTGCGAGGGTCTTCGAGGAAGAAAGTTACGACTCGTTGGCAGAGCGCAGCGGCAAATCGGCGCCTTCGTTGCGCAAGGCGATCGAAAGGATCCTGAAAAAACTACGCGCGCGCATGAACGAGCTGGAGTGAGGATGCAGGACAGGAACGACCAGGAGTACGAACAATTTATGTTGGCAGGAACGCAACTCGGACTTGCGCCCGTTTCGATTGCGCCAACGAGGAGTCCTGCTTATCAGCGCATCCGCAAGGATCTCGTTGCTTCAAGGTGGAAACTGGCGGCACTTTATATTGCGCTCACGTGTGGTGGATACGGCGTGTCTCTTTCCCTCTGCGCTCAAAACGGAGTCGGAATTTTGCCGCTCTCATACAGAGTCGCGGGCTCCATGCACTTCATTCCATGGCCGTGGTGTCCTCTGGTCTGTGGAGCGCTCTTCACAGCGGTACCGAATATTTTCTCGCGTGTTTTTTTCACACGCTTCCAGCAACGCTACCTGATGAAAAGGCTGGGTTGGCTGGTCGCTGCCGCGCCCTTCCTGGCTTCGGTGTCGCTCGTGCTGATGGGAGAACGCAACCCCTCCGCTTTTTTCGAAGGGCTCATGGTAGCTGATTTCGCAGCGAGCGAGTGGCTGGTCCTGTGGGGGATCGGTGCTTTGGTTTCTGTTGCTCTTCTTGAGTTGGGAGCGGCATTTGTTATCTTTCGGCGTCACGTGCCGACGGCATGATCGCACCAACGGTTCACGACGATGCAACGCGTGCTATCCTGACAAGCCGGTTTCTCACCCGGTCGGGCGACCAGGCCTGGGATTTCGCACTTCCGGTGACGCTTGCGCTCCTTATGCCGACGCAGATGAACCTCGTCATCCTGCTTTTCCTCCTCACGAAACTCGCGACGATTTTTATCCTGCCCAGGCTCGCCTCGATCGTCGATTGCTGGCCGAGGCTCAAGACATCAGTTCTGGGAACGGCTGTCCAGGCAACGGGCGTCCTTGTTGTTACGGCATGCGTCTTTGCGCTGGCTCTTTTGCCGGTGGAATATGGGCTCTTGCATGGCGTGGGAATGCAGGACCTAAAAACGCTCGGATTGTTTTCGGGCATCGTCGCGGGCGCCGTGGCTGCCAGCCTCGGATCAAGCCTGATGGAAATCGCCCTCGGAAACGATTGGCTTCCGGACCTGGTCGCCCCCGATGCCCTCGCGCATGTCAACAGTCGCATGAGACAAGTCGATCTCGCGGCTGAAGTGGGCGCGCCGCTTGTCGCCGGACTCCTGCTCCTCGTGACTCATCCTGCCGTCCCTCTAGCCGGTTTTCTTCTCGTAGGGCTTTGGAACGTTGTTTCGTTTGTCCCGGAGATTCTTATTCTACGGGGCATCGTGTTGCGCACCGATGCGCTCAGAACACGAACCTCTGTTGCCCCTCCCATAAAAAAGTCACCATTCTCGAGATTCATGCGCGGGTGGAAAACCTTCGCCGCTCAACCCGCCGCTCTGGGCATGGTGGCCTATGCTTTTCTCTGGCTTTCCGCGCTCAGTCCACACGGCGTCCTGCTGACAACTTATCTGAAAGGGGCGTGGAAGATGCCCGAGCTGGGCCTCGGCCTCTTTCGAGCGGGAGGCGCGATCTTCGGCCTCTTGGCTACAATGGCCTTCACGCGCGTCCGGGCACGAACAGGCATGGTGCGAACGGGCTTCTTGTTCCTGACGTTTCAGGCCGTCGCACTTCTCGTCGCACTGCCTCTGTTTTTTACGAAGGCGTTTGGCGGGTGGGCCTTCCTTGCGGCCATTCTCGTGTCACGAGTCGGCCTGTATGGTTTCAGTCTCGCAGAAACGGAGATTCGACAGCGGAGCATCCCGGCAGGTGTTCGTGGTGAAGTCAACGGCGTCGCAGCCGCGCTCACGAGCTTCGCGACGCTCGCCCTCTTCGGTCTTGGGAGCGTGTTTTCAACCGCGACTAGGTTTGGTACTCTCGTTGTGGTCTCGGTGGGCGCTGTAGTCGTTGCCTGGTTCATCTTCCACCGCTGGTGCATTTCTTCCCGCACGACAAACCTGGAGAACACTTGATGCGGAGACGGTCGTTGCACGCCTACCGCGCTTTGATGTTCGTCCTCGTCGTCCTGTGTTCGCTTTTCGCAGCGGGAACAGCGGGCATCCACGGGCACTCCGACACGCACGGACAGGTTCATCATCATTCTCACGGGGGAGACGAGCAGCGCCCGCTTCCGTTGGTCACGCCGCGAGTCGCACTCCATCTCAAGCCATCCAGGCCCTTCTATAGAATCCGGCCCCGCTCCGATGCGTGGGCGATGGTTTCCAGGCCGTGGAGTGGCGCGTATCCGCCCGCAGTTCTAAGTGGAAGCAGCCTATCTGCCACTGCCTCTATCCACCTCCGGTGCCTCGCGACAATCCGCCTCACGATTTGAGATGCTCGTCTCTGCACGCCATCTCAACAAAAGAGGATTGAATGAGCACATTTTTGAGTCGGGGACGCGCGTGGTGCCACGCGCTGGTCTTGCTCTTCCTTGCGATTCCCTGGACCGCGTTGGCGCACGGCATTTCGGACACCGATAAACAACGCATGCTCGAGGGCGGCTATCTCCAGTATATCGGCCTTGGCGCGACCCACATGCTCACGGGCTACGACCATCTGCTGTTCCTGTTCGGCGTTGTTTTTTTCCTGACGACGTTCAAGGACATCACGAAGTTCATCACCGTTTTCACCCTCGGCCATTGCATCACGCTCGTGCTGGCGACCTTCTTTCGCATCACTATCAACTATTGGCTCATCGACGCCGTGATCGCGCTGAGCGTGATGTACAAGGGGTTCGACAACAACGGCGGCTTCGAAAAGCACCTTGGAATGAAGTCGCCAAATCTGCTTTGGATGGTGTTCATCTTCGGGCTCATCCACGGTTTCGGCCTGTCGACTCGCCTCCAACAGCTTCCTCTTGGCGATGATCCGATGTCGATGCTCGGACGTATTCTAAGCTTCAATGTTGGGGTCGAGGTCGGTCAGATCGCAGCACTGTCAGTGATGGTCGCACTGCTATCGTTGTGGCGCAAACGTCCGTCCTTCGCGCGCTTCAGCACGATCGCGAACATGGGCATCATCGCCGCCGGCTTTTTCTTGTTGTTTATGCAGCTGCATGGATTCTTCCATCACATTCAGGCGGAAGACTTCCGTTTCCCGGAGAAAGAACACGGTCATATCCACGAGGACATGGCCATCGAAGAATCGGAAAAGGAGTCAACTCATGACAGTCTCTAAAGCTCTTGCCACACTCATCGCCCCTGTTGCCTTTCTTGCCATGCCGCACCTCGCAATTGCTGGCGGTTCCTCTAGCTGCCATTTTCACGGTTCAACTCCTGCGCCCGAAAAAACCGTGCTCGAATGCGCCGCGAAGCGCCTCGACACACTCGCATCCAAGAGCAAGATCGACCCGCTTTGGAAAGGAAAGACGCACGACTCCATCGAAGTCGTGGAAGCTGCAAAGGGTAAGGAGTGGAAGGTGACATACGCAGACCCGCAGGCGAAGGATGCGGCGAAAACCAAGCTGTACTTGTACTTCTCGCACTCGGGAAACTTCCTGGCAGTGAACCACACGGGTAAGTGATGGTGCGCTCCATGCACTCCACTCGTAACGTCGCGCCTGGACGAAATATGCGACTGATCCGTCTCACCTCAAAGCCTCACCAAAGGTCTGTTTCTGAACGTCAAAATGCGGGTGGCTGTGCTCTCGACAGACCAGTCCGGGACGCGGCTTGAAATCGAACCAGGTCGAATGCGGTGGCAGAAACTGGCCGCGGTCCGCCACGGCATACACTTCCTCAATCCGAGGCGAAGCAAAAACGAAACCAAGCGAAGACCGGCACTCTCGGACGACTCTTTCCACTCCATGCGCAGCATCGCGACCTTCGACGAATTCGATTCTTGGGTCCGTCGAAGGCTCGTAGATTCCGAAAATGGAATGGAATATTTTTTCCTGCCAAAATTGCGCGTCAGTCAACTCACCGCAATCGGAAGCTGCCAACGAACGATAATAACTCCACTGGCCCTTCCAACAGACCGCGAATTCTCGACGATTGAGATTCAGTGAGCGTCGATCGCCCAGTCGCTCGAAAGCCTGCGACAGACGCGTGAGTGCCCACACAGGATGAGTCACCTGGCGCACCACCCGGTTGTAGCTCTTCAGACGGATCTCATCATCCGATGCAATCACACAGAGAATCCGTGACTCGCTTCGCCCCTGCGACTTAGACCAGATGCGCAGGGTTGCTTCGAGCCGATGGTGTCCGTCGGCAACATAAAAGGCGTCGATGTGACCGTACACTTCCTGCAGGCTCGTATGGTGTTCTTCGGGTATGTGCAAAATCCGGTGCCGGATGCCGGCGGCGTCGGTCACGTCCGAGACTAGGCGACACCCTCCGAAGAGAGAGCCAAGAAATCTTCCGGCTTTCCCATTCGGGCGGTGCACGAGGAAGACGGGAGAAAAGTCCAGGGACGAAGATTCGAGTCCGCGAGCAAGGGCATCAACCTTTCGAGGCAAGGTGCGTTCATGAGGTCTGATTCTTCTCTCTGCGTAGTCCCTGAGGCTCACCTCCGCCACGATTGATGTTTGCCTGCGTCCGGCGCGTTCCTGAACGTAGAGGAAGAAGCCCGACTCTCGTCGAGCCGGCAGGTTTGAAGCCAGATCGGACGGATTGAATTCCGGATTCGCGCCGACGAGAGACGCAACCTTGCTCAACAGCCGAGAGGACTCGAATTCGTCCGCTGCAATGCGCGCCGTGATGGGAAACACCTCGGGCATCAGATCTCTCCCATTTCACGTATTCATGCACTTGTCGTCCGCACCTGCGCACAAAGCGCAGCTGCTTCGATCGAGAGTCCGACCAGCATGCCCCACGCGGCTGCCGGCGCCCCCTCACCACCCGAGACGATGAGGGCCCACGTCACCGCCAGCATCACGACGACTCCGAGAACGGTGGCTTGATTGACCTGCCAGTTGCGTTTCCGAAGGATGAGCGCTGCCTGCAATCCGTTCTGAACGGCGACAAGGAGAGGCACCGGCGTCGCAACTCTCAAAACCAAAACAATCGAATCCAGCAGCGCACCCTCACTGCCGAGAAGGGTGCTCAACAGAGCCTCCCCGGGACCGGTGTACGCCAGGATTGCAAGAAGGCTCGAAGCCACACCACCCACGCAAAGGACAAAGCGCGCGAGGTCTTGCTGCGCAGTCTTGCCGTCTCTTGAAATGACCACTTGTTGGACCATCCGAGTCGAGTTCGCGATGGTCAGTACGAACCCCCACGCCGCGGGCCAGGCCGCCAGCGCAAGGACTCCATCACCCGAACGAGCGACGAGGCCCACCAGAAGGGCCCTGCCACCCCACACCATGATCATCGTCGTCGCAAGCGGAGCGTAATACGCACCAACTCCTTTTAAGGTAACAGGCAGAGACAGAGCGTCAGAGCCGGTTGCCCCCAAGGTTTCGTCTTTTGGTAAAGTTTCACTCAGGCCACGCGCGAGAAATGACACAGCAAGCGCCTCCACGAGCACTCCACCCGCCAAAGCCGTGGCCGCAAGAATTGCCCCATTCCATCCTCTCCAGACTCCCGCGAAAAGAAGCATGGCGATGAACGCCAATCGAAAGAGGCTCGCACGAGCCACAAACCTGGATTTTCCGAGCCGGATAAGCAGCCCCTGGTAGTACCGCCTCCATGCGATGGCCATGGGCCAGATGCACATAATGGCGAGCGCCGGCTTTGCCACCGATGCGAGTTCGGGGCTGATGCCAAAGAGTGTGACAACGAGACTGTCGAACACCGGTCCCCATGCGAGAACCAACATGGTTGCGCTCAAGAGAAGTCCGAGGAGCACCATGAATCGTCCCAACGCCGCGTAAGACGACGACCGTCGGCTCATCGCGGTGGAAGCATGGAGCATCATGATGATGGGACTCTCAAGAAAAACTGCGAGCGCTTTGACCACTCCCAGGGCGCCAAGATTGACTTGGGCATTCGGAAGCCGGGCAAGCGCAATCGTTTGCATGGGATCCCCTACGGCCATCACGACGTCGGAGAGTGAAAGTGGAAGGAACTGCCTCCACAGAGACCACTGCACGGAATTCCGCTTTTCTTTATTCTCGTCCTCGCCCCGCAGAGCAGGAGGATTCGGCGCGGTCATCACGAGAACCGGATGGTCTCGAGAGAGGCTATGTCATTCTCGAGTTCCTCATTTTCGTGAATCCGAAATCCATGAGTCTCCAGCCAGTGGGCGTCATAGATCGTCTCGAGATACCTGTCTCCGCGGTCGGGGTTGATCATGACGATTCGGCTTCCTTTCGGACACAGCGATCCATACTTGAGAGCACCAGCGAGAATCACTCCGCTCGACGCACCAAGGAGAAGGCCATCCTTTTTTGCGAGCGCGTGGCAGAGGGAATAACCGATTGTCTCTGGGACAACGTAAGCCGCGTCAATAAGCGACTTGTCGAGACACGGAGGAACGAACGAGAGCCCGACTCCTGTCATCTTGTAGGGCTCGGCTGGCGTTCCCATGATGACAGAGCCCAACACGTCGACTCCAATGATAGCGACGTGAGGATAGGGTAGCGTGTAAAAAAGTGTGTCTGGCCTTGGCCCATGATATTTGGGCAGAAAGGTTCCAGTCACATGAGGATGTTCATGAGCATTGTGAAGGTCG
>Ga0163152_10005368_pt1 | contig 15117 bp, 12 predicted proteins | sample OliLakLV19MP8IB2_FD_148635 | JGI IMG/M metagenome (GOLD analysis project Ga0163152, IMG submission 148635) | Freshwater microbial mat bacterial communities from Lake Vanda, McMurdo Dry Valleys, Antarctica - Oligotrophic Lake LV.19.MP8.IB-2 | ecosystem: Environmental > Aquatic > Freshwater >... | reverse complement strand
GGGCGAGTTCGCTGGCGCAGCGGCGTTGGGCGAGTTCGGTGGCGCAGCAGCGTTGTTGGCAGCCGGCGCCGTGCGCGAGCCCCCATTGGCGTCGAAAGTGTCGTTGCCCGGATCGAGCGCAAAGTCGTCTCCTTCCAGCGCAGGAACGTTGTCTTGGGCGTGCGCCGTTTGAGCTGGCAGAACAAACGCCGCTGTCACACACCCGAGCGCAGCGCACAGGAATGTCACGTGCACCGCCCTGGCCTGCATTTTCGCGTTCCGGTGGGAACGGTGAGAATTTGGATTCGAATGATTGTTCTTCATGCAGACTTCATCCCTCAAGGCTCATCGCGCAGGCGTGTGAGGGCGGCGCGTGCCTCTTGGCCTTGGCGCCCTTCGGCCTGAGTGGCCAGCAATTCACGGTAAAGTGCCAACGCTTTTTGCCGCGCCCCCAGCTTCTCCTGAGCGCGTGCTTCTAGCAGTTTGGCCGCCGGGATCCGGAAGCTCGTTGGAAAGCGGGTGTAAATCTGTCGGACCGCTGGCAAAGCGTTCTGAGGTTCTCCGATTTTCAGCCAACCATCCGCCAGCAGGAGAAGACTGCGGCCGCCATCGTCAGACTGCGGGAACTTCGTCTGCACGTCGGTCAGGATGACCACCGCCTCGCCATAGCGGGCGAGACGCATTTTTTCCTCGGCCTCGTCGGTCAGCCTTGCGGGCGAAGCGTTGTCGGCGAGCGGGGTTTCCACGAGGCTCTCCGTGTCCCCTTCCAGGGCCGGCGGGAGTGGAACGCGCGCGCTTTCACTCAAGCGGTGTTCCGCATCCGCCACGCGCTTGCCCGCCTCCGGATCGAGGTCCACCGAGAGGCCGCTGCGGGTCTTGCGCGCATCAAGCTCCACCAACTTGCGGACTGAGCGCATCTGCGAACGGAGTTCCTGGAGTTCGTGCTGGAACTGCGTGGCGTCGCGACGCGCGGAGTGGCTTGCTTTCTCGAAACCCTCAAGACGTTCATCAATGCGCACCAGACGTGCATCGATTTTCGCGAGCGCGGCCTGAAGGGCGGCCTCTTGCGGCTTTGCCTCTGCCGACGCCTCTTCTGATTTGTCAGACTCGCCTCCAAACCAAGTGGCGCATCCTGCAAGCGGCGACACGAGGAGCGCAAGCAACAGCGCTGCGCGAGCTGATGCCGGCGTGGGTCGCAGAGTGTGCGGTTGGGCGCGCTTGGTCATATGGGTCCTCCAAGGATGAGGGTACCCTCGCGCGGGGTGCGAGATGCCTGTAGATGTTGCCCTGTAGTGTCAACCTGTCCTTGGAAAGGATTGCCCATGTCCGCAGCTGGCCCACAGAACATGCGACCTCTCATCGTTGGAACGGGTTTCTCCCGCGGTATCGGCCTGGAGATCGCGCGCGCACTCGCACCTCGCGTTCAGCTTGTTTCTTTGCAGAGAGGATCCGGGCGACCGGCAGAGGGTGTGCAAGTCGTGCCCTGGGACCTTTCACGCGCGCCTGCGGCTTCGGACTTTCGTGCTCTCGAAGCCGCATTGGGCGGGCGCCCCGTGTGGGGATTTTTGCATGCAGCGGGCATCCTGGGACCCATTGGAACAGGCCGCACTTTTGAATCCGAACCTGGCGGCTCGTCGGCACGCCCTGCGCACGAGAGGTGTCTCGCCTATGCCGAGGAATTTGAACGCGCGCAAAGGGTGAACCATCTTTCCGTCGTGCCCGTCATTGAATGGCTGTTGCCGCGCCTCGACGCAGCGAATGCGACGGATGGGGCAGATGCGACAGCGAAGGCCCTGAGTGGCGCGCGGCCCCCGTTCGTTCTTCACCTCTCTTCGGGTGCTGCATTTACGGCATACGTTGGCCTGGACGCGTACTGCACTTCGAAAGCCGCGTGCCTCATGCACTTTCGCCTGCTCGCGGCCCGGGTTGGCAAGGATCCAGGCGCACCACGTGTGCTCTCTGTCGCGCCGGGCACCGTGATGACCGACATGATGAAAACGCTGCTCTCCTCCTCTGAAAACGTTTTTCCAGGCGTTGCAAAATTCCGTGAACTGGAACAGGGCGGCGGCCTTGTGACTCCCGAAAAACCTGCCCGGGAAATCACCCGTTTGTTACTTGACGCGCCGCCCGCGGAACTCGATCCGCTGCACGGAGAGTATTTCGATCTGCGCAAGGGCGTCATGAAAGTGAATTGATCGGCACGACAGTATGCAGAGGAACCCTGGTGCGTCGGTGCGCCTATGTGGCTCAGTGCGAGCGCGTGAGGAGCGAATCCACCAGCGAACGGAGGCCATCGGCGGCAGAAGCCGACACCGCACCGCGTGTTCCTGCGCGCGTGAGTCTGTCAAGTTCCGCGAGCAGACTGCGTGCCTCAGCAGTGTACCCTGCCGCCGCCTCACGTGCTCCATCCAAGCCGAGGGTTGAAACGCTGGTGAGCTTTCCTTCACGTTCGTCTTTGCCGACGCTCTTTCCCAGAGTCTCAGGCGTGCCGGTGACGTCGAGCAGATCGTCGATGATCTGGAACGCGATGCCGATGTTCTCTCCGGCCATGCGTGCGCACTCGCGCCAGCTCTCCGCGAGCGTTTCATCGCCCTCATGGCCCAGCGTGTGCAGTCCGTGCACCACGCCGCATTCGAGCGCGGCAGCGAGCAGCCGTCCTGTTTTCAAGCGATGGATGTTTTCCACCATTGCGAAATCTCGCGTGAGTGAAGGTGCCGCGGCCTTGGTGCCGACAGGTTCTGTCGAATTTTGCGTAAGGGAACAGTCGAGCCACTGTCCGCCCACCATTCCGTAGGGGCCAGCCGCCAGCGTGAGCGTTTCCACCACGTCGCACGCCTCTTCACGCGTACTCAGAGATTCCAGCCATGGCGTCGTGCGGCCGCGGCTCGCCACAAGAAAAAGTGCATGCGTCAGCAGACCATCTCCCACGAGAAGGCCTTTTGCCTCGCCATAGAGTGTGTGCGTGGTGGGGCGTCCTCGGCGCAGCGCATCGTTGTCCATGCACGGAAGATCGTCGTGCACGAGGGAGTAGGTGTGGATGAGTTCGATGGCCGCAGCGGTGGGGCGCGCACGCAAGAGCGCCGCTTCGCCACCGATGGCAGCGGCGGTGAGCAGGACGAGCAGTGGGCGGATGCGTTTCGCGCCTCCCGGAGCGAGCGGATACGCATGCGCTTCGATGCATTCCTCCAGAGGACTTCCGTGCAGCCAAAGCGCTTCAAGATCGTGTTCGATGGTGCGCAGGAGCGCGTCGGATGTGAGCATGGAGTTGGTTTTCCTTCGAGATCAGTGCGCCCCTGGACTGCGGCGCATCATTCTTCCACGGAAACGCGGCTTGCGCCATTGCCATCGGGAGTGACAACGATGCGCGCGGCGAGTCGTTCTGAAAGGCCCGGCACGTGCGATATAAGGCCCACCTGGCGGCCCTCTGCCTGCAGCGCGTCCAGCATGGACAGCGTGGTTTCGAGCGTCGCCGGATCAAGGGTGCCAAAGCCTTCGTCGATAAAAAGCGTGCCGAGGAACACGTGCTTTGCGGACAGGGAACACAGGCCGAGCGCAAGAGCCAACGATACAAGAAAAGTTTCGCCGCCCGAAAGCGATCCGACGCCGCGCGGTTCTTCGCCCATCCAGAGGTCGGAGACAAGGACGTCCATCTCTCCCGCAGCGGAGGCGATGAGCCGGTAGCGCGGACACAGCCGCGCAAGCGTCTCGTTGGTGCTCTCAAGCAGCGAGGCAAGCGTCAGCGCCTGTGCTTTGCGGCGGAACGAGTCGCCGTCGGCTGAACCGATGAACTCCGACAGTTTTTGCCACGTGTCCACGCGCGGCGTCGCGCTTTGGATCTCTGAGCCGAGGGAGTCGCGATCGCGTGCCTGAGCTTCGAGGACGCGCTCCTGTTCCCGCAGGCGTCCCAGGGCTTCGGCGCCTTCGCCGAGCGCATTCCTGATGGCTGTGAGCGTCGCACGGAGGTCGAGGGCATGGCCACGCACTGCATCGAGGGAGGGAGCTTCCGGAACGGCGGTCTCCACGGTTTCAAAAACGTCATCCGCGTCGAGTGGGTCGTCAAAGCACGGCTGCGGTTCATTGGAAAAGTCAGTGTCGGGCCGAGTGAGGTTCTGAGCAGCGGCATTTCCGAACACGCGTTCGGAAAGAGTCTGAATCTCACGTGCAAGATCTTCAAGGCGTGCATCGGCGGCCCGGATCTCACCCTCGAGCCGCGCCGCTGTGGCATTTCCCTGCGCCACGGCGGCACGTGCCTCATCCAACGCTTTGCGCGCCTTTTCCAGGGCAGTGCGGATGTTTTTTTCTTCCGCGTCGAGATCGTCGCCGAGCGCAAGTTCTGTGCGCTCGGCCAATGCCTGGCTCAGTTCGCCGGACTCAAGAAACGCTTGCGTGGCAAGGGTTTCGAGCTCAGCTTTCGCTTGGTTTTCCGCAATGGTGATCGCTTCGAGTTCGCGCGTGCAGGTCGAAATTTCTTCCTGGCGCGTGGTTTCAAGCGCCGTCTGCGCCTTGGCAATCGCCTCGCGCAGTTCGAGGTAGCTCACGCGCAGTTCTGCAAGCGATGTGAACGCCGGCAGGAGGAGTTGCGTCTCACTCCTATCCTGCATGAGCACATCTCGTTCTGACACGAGCTCCGGAGCAGAACGGGAGAGTGGGATGCCCGCGCGTTCGGCCTCAGTCGCCAGGGTGCGCAGGCGTTCATTGAGGCGCGCAAGGCGGCGTTCACTTTCTGCGAAACGGGAGCGAGTCGCCGCATGGTCGGCTGAGTTTTTTTCGAGAGCAAGAACCGCTGCCGCCCGCGCCCGCTCGAGTTTCGATGCGAGATCACCTTGCAACGAAACAGGATCCGTTGGTTGATCGTTTTGCGAGGCAATGCCTGCGTGGACAAGGGGATGCTCGCGCGAACCGCACAGGGGGCAGGGCTCGCCTTCGCGTAGGAGTTCTGCTCGCCTCGCGCCTATTTCACGTGCCTGTAAGGCAATGTGGTAGTCCGCTTCGAGCGTCGTGGCTTCAAGGCGAGCCGTGGCGATGAGTTCCGCGAGTCGAACAGTGCGTTCTTCGTCGAGCGTGCGTTCGTTCATGAGTTCCGCGCGCTCGTCTGTGAGCGCCGCTGAGTCAACCGCACGTTTGAGGGCCGCTTCGAGTGCGAGGAGGCGCGCCTCGCGCGCATCGCGCGCGGCTTCGAGTGCAGCGCGCGCTCCATGGGGATCGCGAGGGTCGAGGGCCGCCGCAGAAACCTGGCCAGAGCGGGCCGAGCCTCTTTGCGCGAGGAGAGCCGCGATGGTTTTGCGTTCGGCCCGACCTTTCGCTTCGACGTCTCCTACGCGTGCAATCAGATCCAACCAGTCTTTTGTCCGATGCACCACCCGGGCGGTGTGCAAGAAGGGAGCCCGTCCGGACCATCCGGCAGCCGTGCTTTCGCACCATGCGTGCCACTGCACCGCATGTGTGTCCGCAGGCGCGGCGGGTGCCGCTGGAAAAGATGTGGCGGCGGGCGCGGAGGAAGGGCAGGCGGCGAGCATCGCAGCCTGTGGCGCGAGCGTTGTCCGGCGAGCCACGGCCTCGCCCGCTGCCGCCCGCAGGCGCGCAGTGAGTGCCTCGCGCCCCACGCGCGCAGCCTGAAGTGCGCGTCGCTTGCCGTCGAGCGCTCGTGCGGCAGCGATACGTGCGTACGCGATTTCGCCGCCCGATTGTGCGGCCTCGAGCGCTTGCGTAGCCTGCTGCACTGCGGCTTCGCGCAACAGACTCGCACGGAGGAGTGCACCACGCTCCGCTTCTTTCCCTTGCCGCATCGCATGCACACGCGCGCTCTCTTCGTGTGCGCGCGTGAGCGCATCAGACTCCTCGAGCGCGCACTCCACGCGTTCCCGCTCTGCCTGGAGCCGGGCAATTTCGTCTGCCTGAAAAGTGAGGCGCGCGCGGCTCTCGTTTACGGCATCGTGCGTCGCGTGAGCCAGTGCACCATGGCGTTCCCTGAGCCCGGCCAGCGCGCTGCGTTTTTCCTTCGCGAACCGGTACGCCGCGCGCGAGACGGCGCCAAACACTCCCGTGCCTGTGAGGTGCTCGAGCAATTGCGCTTTTTCTCCTGCGGGAGAACGAAGGAACTGCGCAAAATCTCCTTGCGCAAGGAGCACGGCACGACAGAATTGTGCATAGGTCAGGCCGAGCGCATGTTCGATGGAGGCAAGTGTCTGCTCTTTTCCGGGCGAGGTGAGGGACGCACCCGTGGTAAGATCGTCGAGTGCCATGCTCACTTTTTGCAAGGCGCCGTCGTCGCGCCCGTAGGATCTTCCCACGCGCCACTGGGCACGGAACGAATGCCCATGCCGCCCTTCAAAGGTCACCTCCGCGAATGCGCTTGACGTCTTGCGCCGCATGCAGTTGCGCGAGTCCGATTCGGAAAGCGTGTCGCGCGTGACCTTTGAGCCCTTCGTTCCCTTGAGTCTTGATTCAAGCCGCGGTGCGCGATCAAAGAGGCCGAGGCACAGAGCGTCAAGAAGCGATGACTTGCCTGCGCCGGTGGGGCCGGTGATGGCAAACACGCCTGCATCAGCGAGAAGGCCTTTGGAAAAGTCGATCTCGAATTCGGGCAGTGAGGCGATGTTGCGCCCGCGCATACGCTGGATCCTCAAGGGCTCACCTGGGCTTTCGCATCCGCAACTGCGCCACCTTCTTCCGCCTGTGCCGCTTCGACACACTCCAAAAACAGTTCACGCAGATCGTCGGTTGCGGGCGTGCCGTACTCGGTGACGTGACAGCGTTCGAAGATTTCAAGCGCGGAAAAATCTTGCAGCTCGCGCTTCGCGACTCTCGAGTCCTGCGAAGCGTTTGCGACATCGGGTTCGATGGATTCCCGCTGCAGCGATATCTGCAACAGACGCATGCCTTTTTCGCGCAATGCCTTTTCGATCTCGGGCCGCAATGAAGCGCCTGTGGGGCCTCGAACCAAAATCCGCGCCTCCACCAGAGGTGGGATTTCGTTTTCCATGGCGGACTGGGCATCCCTCAGGGCGGAAAAAAAATTTGCGGCAGGTCCGTGTTCGGTCGGCAGGCGCAGGAGTCGGCGTGGGCGTGGCACACGGATTTCACGCACGACCGCGGGTGAATCGCCCGGTTCCACATCCACGAGGACGACCTGGTGCGGATAATCAATTTCTGTGAAGGAGAGCGGCAGCGGCGAGCCCGAATAACGGACATGCGGCGTGCGCGCATCACCTTTCTGCAAGCACTGCGCTCGATGGAGATGGCCGAGCGCAACGTAACGACACGCATCGTCGCCCGCGCGGAAGGCATCGAGCGGAAGGGCGTCGAGGTTGCCGCGCTGAATGCGCCGCTCTGAATGCGCGGACACTTCACCGCCTGCGGCAAAAAGGTGGCCTGCCAGGATGAGCGGTTCGCGTGGAAAGAGTTTTGCGGAGTCGGCACGCAGGCCCGAAAAAAGCAGGGTGAGGAAATCGTGCAGAGGTCTGGTCCCTTCCGGGCCGAACTCACCAGGAACTTCTGCAGGCCGCACAAAGGGAACAAATCCAAAAATGCACACTCCGCCCTTCGTGTCCTCGCAGCGCACGAGGTGCTTTTTCGGATCGAGGCGCCATCGATTTTCACCTCTGGTGTCCGCCGCGTCCGCGTCGCTCAAAAAATGCAACCGCTCATGCACCTCAACGGCAAGAGAGCGCAGCACCGCGCGAGGCGCGCCGAGTCGTGCAGGCGAATCGTGGTTGCCAGCGATCACGTGTACGTGCGTGGTGGGAGAGACGCGAGAGAGCCGAGCGAGGAAAGAGTACCACGCCTCTTCGGCCTCGGCGGGTGGGTTGAGCGTGTCGAACACGTCTCCGCTCACGAGCAGCACATCGACCTTGTCGTCCACGCATCGGGACAGCAAAAAGTCGAGGAACGCGCGGTGTTCGGCGAGGCGGCTTTCACCGAAGAAGGACTGACCCAGATGCCAGTCGGATGTGTGCAATGCCCTCATGGGGCGACAACGTAACCCACCGGCGAAGCCTGTTCAAGCGCGCCGCCTGCAAGGGGCGATACCGTGGCCGAAGTCGCGAGCGCGCGTTTCGCTCCAGTCCTCCACTGGAAGAGCCCCACGGAGCCTTCACCTGGGTTTGTCGCCATGACGCGAAAAACTTCGCCGCCTTCAAAACAGCTCGGTGACGTCGAGGGATCCGCAATGAAGGAGTCAGAGATCATGTCGTCGTTGAACGAATGGTGGCAGACGACGAGCTGCTTCGATGTGAGTCCGGCGCTTGTGAGCGCGGCCACTGCACTCTCGGGGAAGATGAACGCCACCGCTCCGGTGTAGGTGAACCCTCGTTCAGAAAGCGGCCACGTGCCACAGCCCGCTGCCGCAGTCGCTGGGTAGCCGGCGTCCGCGCAAACGGAATGAAACAGCCGTGACGTGCCGGTCTTGGTCCAAACGTGCAATTTGCGCACGGGCACGCAGGTGCCATTGAGCATGATGTTGTCGTTGGGGCAGGTGGGTTGAATGACGGCACTTCCCTGCTTTGGACCGATGACCGCCACCGGCACGCTCGCAGGATTCACGGCAGGCAGAGCCGGGGGCTGCGTGAAGTTCGAAGGAAACGAAACAACCGTCGCGGTGCCTATTGCACCGGGCAAGGTCACGCCTGTCCCTTTTGGGTCGCGATTTTTGAATCCACCTTCGGTGGGCAGAACCGCAATGTCGCTCCCCGTCGTGGCAGGCGCCTGGGAAAGCGGCCGGGCTTCCACTGTCGGATAAGGTGTGGGAATGGGCGTTGGCGCAGGATCCTTTTTGCCGGCGAATTTGCTGCCTCCGCAGCCCGTATTCACAAGGACGAGGCAAAGGCTCAGGAGTGCATTCTGCCGTTGCCGGCATGCTCTGGTCCATTTTCGAGTGTTCGTGCGAGTGTTCGCCCCAAGCACATTCATCATTTGCCCCTCACGGACAGATTGAGATTCACTTGGTCAGAGGTTTTGCAGGCGCATCGCGCGCTGGCGCCGCCACGGCCGGTGCTTCACGCGCTGGCGCAGGTGCGCGTGGCGCCGAGCCGGAGGACGAGCATCCTGAGGTCATTTTTCCAAACTTGGCCGCGCCACGGCAGTTGTCGCTTGGGGCGTTCCAGTCGATGACAAGCTTACGTGGATACACGGCTGTCTCGTCTGCCACCATTCCCAGCGCTCTCCACGTCGCCTCAGGAAGTTCGGGCCTCGACTTGAGATCCTCTTTGACACTGACAGCCGAGCGCCCGGGCGTGATTGTCCCGGCGGGTGCTCCCGGAGCGCATGTCTCTGGAGGTAGGTTCGTGACAACTTCGCACGCGTTCTTGGGAGCGGGCTTTTCTTTTTCAGGATTGTTTTTCGCGTACTCGGATGCGCACTCTGCCAGTTTCACGGCTTTGTCGCTGGGAGGAGGGCTTTGAGTGCGTGGTGCTGGCGCGTCAGGAGCGCCCGGAGCTGCGGGCGCACCCGCCGGAGCGCGCGGGGCCGCAGGCGCGCCAGTGGACGGCGCTTCCGTGCTGGGAGCAAGGTCCATTGGTGCGGTCGTAGTTGGTGCCGTCGTAGTTGGAGCGTCAACCCTGAGCAAAGTACTTCCTGCTTTGAGCTGCTCCGCGCTGAACGTACCGCAGCCGGTTTGGGGCCCCTGCGCCGCCTGGGTGGTCAACCCTTCGTTGAAGCTGCACGCGGAAGACATCAATCCCGCGATGCCGAGACAGAGTGCTGTGGTGGAGCGTCGGGTGCCATTGGTTCTTGTCATGCTGTCTTTGTCCTTATGCCACCATGGGTGGCCGCAGTTTCGTCCTGGTTCGCTGACACATGGCGCCGTCAAATCAGAGGCCGATGATGATGTCCGTAAACGTGCGGCCTTCAGGAACACTGATGGCTTTGCTTGAGGTCGCAGGCGATTCCACCGTGCTCGTGCTCAGAAGCGAGAAGCTTGACGAGCTGGTGAGAGAGGGCTGGGCGGGAGTCGCAGGGACACCTGTTGCCGCGTTGGCCGCTGCCGCTGGGACCCCCGCCGCGCGTCCCAGAATGTTGAAGGGCACCGAGGAAGGCACGAGGCTCTTGTTGTTTCCGGAGCCGACGTAAAATGCGAACACGCGGACCTCGCGGCAGTTGCGCTCCGTAACAAGTTTGAGCTTCACGTTGGTGGCGAGCTGACCAACGACTCCGTTCGCGCTGGTATCGCTGTCCCAGTCGGACTGTTCGATGACCTGCTTGGCCACGATCTCCTGCGGCTCGGTTTCGCCAGGTGCCGTGCAGAGGATGCGCAGACGCAGTTCGAGCGGTTCACGGCGCGACAGCGCGACGCTCATCTCTTTTTGCTCGACGACGATGTTGCCCAGATCGTTCGTGGCGAAATCCGTGGAGGCCGCCTTCGCCGCGTCAACGTCGGCGCGGACGCTGACCTCGAACTTCGGATAAAAATACAGCTTGCCTCCCACCTCATCGACCTGGTGATCCATGCCGTAGTTTTTGAAAATGTCCTGCGCTGCCCTTGCCGCTTCTTTGGCGTTGGTGCTTTGGCTTTTCTTGACGATGTCGGCGATGGCCTGGTTGAAACTCGAGCTTGCTTTGCTCATGCCCCCGCCAATGCCGAAGCCTCCGTACCCGAGACTCCCGTTGAACCCGCTCGAATTCGACTTGGCTTTGGAGTCGGCCGTGTATTTTCCGTTCTGTTCGATGATGTCCGCAAATTCTTTCGAGGACGTCGAAAGATTCGCTTCGCCCGCGGAGTCCACGACGTTCTGAAGTTCGGTGTTGAATTTGTTCAGTTCACTTCGAAACTCGTCGGGGCTTCCGAACAGCCGAATGGCTGCGGCCATGGCCTGATTGTCCCAGGCGGCGGGATCGTCGGGGTTGAGCCTGCCGGTTGCCAGCGCGGGCTCGATGGTCTTCGTGAGGAAGTTCATCATCTGCGCGTCGTAGTCCTTGGGCGTCTTGCCGTCCACGTCGGTCGAGCTCTTGGTGCAGCGCACGCTGGCCTTTTGCGCGAGCTTCTTGCGCTCCTCGCCTTTCATACAGGCTGTAATAGGAGCTTTCGCCAGTTTGACGAGGTCGGTGACCGCCGATTTTTTGTCCGACAAACCGAGGTTCTGCTTGACGCCTGGAGGCACTGTGTTTGATCCGGATGCTGCGGCTTTCGTCACCAGCGCGGCGGCGTCGGCATCGCTCTCCACCTTCACGTCCGTCGGAGCGGCGCAGGAGCTGTCCGAAAACATTTTGCGGATGTAGGTGTCGTCGATGTTGTAGTGGCAGTCCTGTTCCTTGTAACGCTGCACGTAATAACGGTACGTGATGGGCAACGAACTGAAGGCTTTCAGCAATTCACTTGTCGCGATGGCGCCGTTTGCGGCCACCACCATAGCGAGAATGGGTTTTGGAATGTCACTCTTGGGAATGACAATCGAAATACGCGTGAGGTCACGCTCGACGGTCGCTGGGTATTCGCGATTGAAGGCCTTGAGCTGCCCGGTCGCCGAGGCGAGCGGGAGCATGTTGATCTTGTCGACGTTGATTTTGTAGGCTTTCAACGTTTCCGAAAGCTTCGCCGCAATCTTGCCGCGCACGTACTTTGCCGTCGCGAGGTTGCTGATGTTGATGTTGAGTTCGCCCGTCGGGAGCAACACGATCTCGGGAGTGTCCGGAATGAACACTGGCGAGAAATAGAAAAGAGGATCCGCAACGGTTCCGGCACCGGTGGCGGCCTGCCGACCCAAGTTGTCGTACAGGGCGCTGTAGGCGTCCTGATAGATGTTTACATTTTTGCCGTAGATGTCCACGAATCCCAGGACGCGTGCAATCGACTCCTGAAGGAGTTCCGTCGACTGGCTTTCCGTGGCGCCAAGGTTGGCCACCACCGAAGGATCCTTGAACTCCGCCTGCGGTGCTTCCACCTGTTTCGGCTGTGCCTTCTTTGGTCGAGCGCCCGAGCACGCGAGCAGCGCGAAAAGCGCAATCCCCGCCGGCAGTGCCAGGAGTCTACCCAATGTGCCCTTCATGATGTCTCCCTCATTCGCTCCCGTACAGATGCGCGCTGCGTGGCGCCACCCGACGAAAAGTGTGCGATCTTTTCCTGAAGGTAACATCGGTTGAGGGCGGCATTTCCTTGAGGCGTCTGAGGGAACAGTCTGGGATCAGTCGGTTCCCTGGAGAGCCTGTGGGCGAGTGTCGTCTTGCTGCGCTTCCCGAGGCCTCGCCTGCGGCGCGGAGTTCACGGGTGCGGAGGTCATGGGGGCGGGGATAGCGGGAGCAGTGGAAAGCCCAACCTGCAAAGAAAAATACACGGGCTGACTGGTGTCGTCAGGACCGAAATTCGCGAACACCTGACCGATGTGCACGCCTTCCGGTGCCTGTCCGAGAGGCACCTTGATGAGTGCTGTGTTGTAGATCGCGGGCGCGGAAACGGGCGCGATGGTCCCCCCTTTCGCCTGGAAGGTGAAGCTTTGCGCCTGCTTGTTTTGTGCGGTGCGCACGTTTACGGACAGCAGGAGATTGGTGCCCCTGCCCGTGATATAAATTGGACTGACGCCACGGATTTCGCTGGTTTCCTGGCTTCCATAAATGCTTGCCGGATCGGGTGTCGGAGAAATGGTAGGGGCCACGTACTGGTCGCCATTCACGGGCGTGCGGGGCGCGCTCTCGGTTTTTCCGCACGCCGCCGCAGCGGCCGTGCAAAGTAACAAAGCAATGGCCGTTGCAGCGAGCAGCGGCGAGGGCCGCCGGGAGCCGATGCGGCAGGTCGTCAGGCGCTGCGTCGAAAGACGCTGCATCGACTGATGCTGCGCATTTCTCTGCGAAGTCGCTTGAGTTGTAAACCGCTTTGCCACTGCGCGTTGTCCTCCTCCGCCTGTTTCGGCAGAGTCGTTGTGTGACTTGAGCCTGCTTGAGGAAAATCCTCACAGGATGCTCAGGCCTTTGCGTTTTCCACAGGAAAAAAGACGAAGGCCGACTGATAAACAGTGCGGTCGGCCCGTGGCGTGTCTTCGCAGGAGGCCACGCTGTCGAGCCATTCCTTGTAACGAGTCACAATCTGGGGAGTGGCCCCACTTGGCAGCGAGAATGCGGCAGCAGTAAAGTAACAAGTTGGATCGCGGTAATCGTCCGCGGCGCGTCGCGAACTCTCCTGCAGGACGGCGCGAATGTAGTTTCGTTCCGATACCGTATGCCCGAGACGCGAGAGATGGATGTGAAATTCGCCCTCGCTCGTTCGATCGAGGACACCCAGTTCTTCCATGTGCGCGAGGAGCCCGGTGGCCTCGGCCTCGGTCAGCGGAAAACGTTTCGAGAGTTCGGTCGCAAGTTCCGTCCGTGACCGTGCGCCGCCACCCGGGCTGGTGCGCTCCACCACATCAAGCAACGAAACAAGCACGGCGGGGTAGAACCAGCGTTCCAGCAGCGACGCTGAAGGGACATGCAGTGTGACATGTTTTGCCTGTGTGCCCCCGCCCTTGAGTTTTTCAAGGCGGCGCGCGTGCAGGGCTTTTTCGTCGGGGTCGGTGGCGTCGTCGTGGCGCACGAGCAAGTCGAAATGGTCGAGATCGTCCTCGTCCCATTGCAACAAGCGCGAAAGGCGAATGCACGTGGAGGTCTGCAAATTGCGTTTGCCCGAGAGGATCATGGAAAGCGCCGACACCGAGAGGCCGATGCTCTCGGCGAAACGGGCGAGCGTGAAGGCTGGGTTCGTGCGTTTTTCGCGCTCCACGAGATCCAAAAGAAACGCGCGGTACGTGGAAAACGCGCGAAGAGGATTCACTGGTTGCCGACAGAGGCGATGGAAGGAGACGGCGCAATGAGCTGGCCGGCACTCTTCACCACGAAGACAGCGTCCACCTGCACGTCACCCGCGATGGGAAGGGTGAAGGTGCTCGGCGCAGGAAATTGGAACGCGTTTCCCGATACGCACTGATGCGCGTGATTCATCTGCGTGACCGCGAGTTGGCCGAACGCGGCGTCGAGTTCAGCGCGTGCAGTGTCGCTCTCCGGCGTCACAAGGTAACGGACGCCATCGCGCGTTGCTATGTAGGTGTGGGCCTCGACCGGCACAACGTCGGCAGCCGAAAAACACAGCGTAAGGGCAACGATAAGGCTCATGGTGTTTCCTTGTGACGCGGTAGGGTAGCGACTGGTGCCTGGTTCAGTGGACAGCTGCCGCGCAACGCACCTTCAGAACGGGTGGCATCGACATCATGGGCACAGCGCACGGTCCCTTCGCTTTGGGGTTCATGTCAAGGCGAATTCCTTCCTGGAGCTGTCCTTCGAACGAAGCGAACGAGGTTTCCTTCAGATCGACTAGCCAGTTCGAAGAGATGACAAAGCAGCTGTTCTGGTTTTCGGGAAGGGAGAAGTCCACGTCCACGCTGGGCGTAGTGATCCGCAGTGCCCTGTCGGCGTCATAAGCCACGGTGGCGGCGTCCGAGAGCAGTCGAGTCGCGCCTTCAGGAGAAGAAAGAGTCAGGCTCGCCGTGTTCGCATTTGAAAATGACACATCGAGATGCGCACGGGGAGAATCTCCGTGTGAGCCCAGCACGACGCAGCTGATTTTTGCGATTCCGATAGCGAGAGGAAGGACTATGCTCATTGTTTTTCTCCTGAAAGGCGTTGGTTTCACCGCTGTTGCTTGAGCGGTTTTTCATCCGGCACCTGCCGGACTGCCCTATAGCTACAGCCGTAACAATCCTCTCGCAATCGTAGAAACGCCGCGACGATGGCCCAGAGGTGAGTTTCGTTTCACAGATTGTGAAAGGCCAATCTCCTCGGGGTGTTCCCTTGCGAGATTGGCCTGGCGGTTTCCGTTTCAGGAAGTCACTAAGACCCGGCCCTCCTCACATGCGGTCGGGTGCGGGGATCCCAAGAAGCGCGAGGCCGGCTTTCATGGTCTGAGCGGTGGCCTGCACGAGTGCGAGCCGTGAAGTGCGCAGATCGCCCGTGGCTTCGCGGATAGAGCAGTGCTCGTAAAAACGATTGAAGCCTTTGGCGAGGTCGAACAACGCGCCTGCGACGATACTAGGACGCAGTTCCTGCGCCGCTTTCAAGGCGAAGTCGTTGAAGCGACCCAGCGCGAACAGGAGTTCTTTTTCCTGCGGTTCTTCGGTCACGAAAACAAACGTTGAGTCGGTCAGGCTTGTCGGACTCGATGGGCTCGACGCGTCCGTGGCTCCC
>Ga0163152_10005362_pt1 | contig 15131 bp, 13 predicted proteins | sample OliLakLV19MP8IB2_FD_148635 | JGI IMG/M metagenome (GOLD analysis project Ga0163152, IMG submission 148635) | Freshwater microbial mat bacterial communities from Lake Vanda, McMurdo Dry Valleys, Antarctica - Oligotrophic Lake LV.19.MP8.IB-2 | ecosystem: Environmental > Aquatic > Freshwater >... | reverse complement strand
GCTTTCCGTTCCCACTGGTGCTGTCGGCTTGCTCGGGCCCAATGGGTCGGGCAAGACGACCATGATCCGGACTCTCCTGGGCCTGATCACCGTCGATAAGGGCTCGGGGTCGATTCTCGATCTCGACTTTCGGGAACGTCAACTCGATATTCGCCGTCAGGTCGGCTTTGCCCCGGAGGACGAATGCCTTTTCCCACGAGTGGCCGGCGTCGAATTCGCGGCCTATGCGGGTGAGTTGGTGGGGATGAGGTCGAAAGACGCGATGCAACGCGCTCACGAGGTTCTCGATTATGTCGGCCTAGGCGAAGCTCGTTATCGTCGAGTCGAAACGTACTCCACCGGCATGAAACAGCGGCTCAAGCTTGCTTCTGCCATCGTTCACGATCCAAAGCTGCTCATCCTCGACGAACCGACCAACGGCATGGACCCGGCCGGCCGCGAGGAAGTTATCGAACTCTCGCGCGATTTGGCCCACAACAAAGGCATGAGCCTGATTTTCTCAAGCCATTTGTTGCAAGACGTCGAGGCGGTTTGCGATCATATCGTGGTGCTCGGCGGCGGCAAATTGTTGGCCGAAGGAAAGCTCAAGGATCTCAAGCAAGTTCACACGTCGTGCTTCGAAATACGGCTGAAATCGGAGCCGGCCTCGTTTGCCGCGCGATTGAACAGCCTGGGCTGCACCACCGACATTCGCGAAGAATTGATAGTCGTTCGCGTTCCCGATGGGCAATCGCAGCAGATGCTCTGGAAGGCCGCGGCCGAGCATCACGAGCAGATTCGATTTCTCAGGCCGCAGCGTAGCACCCTCGAAGAGGTCTTTCTTAAAGCCGTGGAGCAACACTAATGCCCATCTTCGATCAAGGGTATCAGCACTGGTCGGGGGAATTGACTGGCCACACCTGGCGCTGGCTGGCCATCACCCGGCACGGTGTGCGCATCGGCATGAAGAACCGGCTCCTCCGACTCGCCATGATGCTAGCCTGGCTACCGGCTCTATTCTTGGCGTTTAGTCTGTGCGTCTGGGGATTGCTCGAACAGAAGTCCGATCTCGTCAAGCCGCTTTTAGGCATGCTGAGTTTTCTCGGCCCGGAAATTCTCGATAACCCGAAGAATTATCGCGTCGAGATCTGGACGCTGTGTTACGAGTATTTCCTGCTGACCGAATTGCGTTTCTCGATGATCGTGATCCTACTTGTGGGTCCGAGCCTCATCAGCCAGGATTTGCGCTTCAACGCGATGCCCCTGTATTTCTCGCGGCCCATACGCCGGATCGATTACTTCATCGGCAAGCTCGGCATCATCGGCTACTTCCTAGGTCTGGTGCTGATCGTGCCCTCGTTGGTTGCCTATCTGCTCGGAATGCTCTTCAGCCTGGATCTCTCGATTATTCCGGATACCTTTCCACTCCTCTTGGCCTGCATCGGCTATGGCTTGCTTATGACGCTCTCGGCCGGGCTGCTGATCCTGGCACTCTCTTCGTTGTCGCGGAGTTCACGCTACGTCGGCCTGTTTTGGTTGGGTATCTGGTTTGTCACCAGCATCGTGGGCTCCGTGCTCGAAGGGGTAAATCGCGAACAGCGAATGCACGACGCCTATCGAAAGTCTTATGCAATGGAACGGAGCATCCAGGCAGGCCCCATGCCCAAAAACCCCGAAGAGCAAAGAAAGCGGATGGTGGAACAGCGCGAGGCAGCGCAAAAACTGCGGGCCGAGATCTACCGCGATGAGTTGGAAGGTGCCCAGAGCGATTGGCGGCCGATGGTTTCTTATACGGGCAATCTGGCCCGAGTGGGGCAGCACTGGCTGCGAAGCGATGCGAGTTGGCAAAAGATTGGTCAAACGGTGCCCGCTGATGCCCGCGACGAGTTTCTGTTGCGGAGTATGGGCCCCCGTTATCCCTGGTATTGGTCGTTGCTGTTGTTGGCCATTCTCTTTGGAATTTCCGTATGCATTCTGAACTTCCGCGTGAAGTCGCTGGATCGCCTGAAGTGAAGCCGGTCGTCGAGTTCCACAAGGTCTCGAAGTGGTACGGCAACGTCATCGGCGTCAACAAGCTGTCGATCCGCATCCCAGCCGGCGTCACGGGACTGCTCGGCCCGAACGGTGCCGGCAAGTCCACGCTGTTGCAACTTGCCACCGGCCAGCTATTTCCCAGTCAGGGAAGCGTTCGCGTTCTCGGTCAAGAGGTCTGGAATAACACGGCCATGAATCGGCTGATCGGCCTGTGCCCCGAACAAGATGCCTTTTACGAATGGATGACCGGCTGGGATTTCATTTACACCTGTGCGCGACTAGGGGGACTACCCCGTGCCGACGCCAAGGATGCTGCTGCTCGGACGCTCGATGCCGTCGGCATGTTTAAGCACAAGGATCGATCGGTACGCGGCTACTCCAAGGGCATGAGACAGCGCACCAAGTTGGCCCAGGCACTCGTTCACGATCCGGAAGTTTTGTTTCTGGATGAGCCGTTCACTGGAACCGATCCCGTGGCTCGTCGCGATCTCATGGAGATCATTCGCAAACTTGGGGCCGAAGGCAAAAGCGTGCTGGTTTCCAGCCATGTTTTGCACGAAGTCCACACGCTGACGCCGAACATCATCCTGTTGAATCGTGGACGGCTGGTTGCCGAAGGCCAGGTACGCGAGATCCGCGACTTGATCGACAAGCACCCGCATCACATTGTCCTGGTCTGCGATGAATACCGCAAACTCGCCGGCCGAGTATTGACCTGGGACGATGTGGAAGGTGTCCGCGTCCTGAATCGCGACAAGGGCCTGATGGTGGAAACCCGGTCGCCGGACAAATTCTACAGCCGGCTGCCGCAACTCTCGCTTGAAGACGGGCTGTCGATTAAAGAGGTTTATTCGGACGACGATAATCTTGAGGCCGTCTTCAAGTACCTGGTGAACAAATGAAAGACGTGGCAACACTCGAATCGTCGCACTCCGCCTCACCCGGCCACCGGGCGACCGGCGGGTTCAGTTGGATTGCACTCTGGACGCTTTACACGCTCACGTTCCGGCAGCATATGCACGGCAGGCGCTGGATCGTGATGGGCGTGCTATTCCTGTTGCCCCCAGGTTTGGCGGTTCTCATTCGTGCCACGGCCCCAGATGCCCCGTCCATCGTGACCGAGTTTCTACTGGCATTCCTGCTAATCCCACAGGCTCTGTTGCCGTTGATCGCCTTGGTCTATGCGTCGGGAATTATCCAGGACGAGCAAGAGGATCAAACTCTCACGTACCTGTTGATCCGGCCGATTCCGCGCTGGGCGATCTATGTCGTCAAGCTCTTGGCGACATTGACGACCACTGTTCTGCTGACGACTATTTTCACGGTGCTGATGTATGCGGCGATCTACCTGGGAAGCGAGGCGAGTTTCAACACGATTGTGCGACGTTGCTCGATCGCCATTGCGATTCATGGGCTCGCCGTGGTGGCCTATTGTTGTTTGTTCGGTCTGATTGGTTTGTACACCAAGCGGGCCCTCATCGCCGGCATTCTGTACACCGCCGTCATCGAAGGGTTGCTGGCGAATCTTCCGTTCGGCCTGCGATTCGTTACCATCATCTACTACGCCCGCATCGGGGCCTATCGGTCGATGGACTTCATTTTCACCAGAAACGGTCGCGATCACAACGTCGCCGCGGAAACATGGCAGATCGATGTGAAAAAGGATCCGGAACTGCTCGATCACCCGCAATTATTGACCTGCGTGATAGTCCTCGCGGGTGCCAGCCTGGTGTTCGCGGTCATTGGGGCCCTGATGTGTGCCCGCCGCGAGTTCCACGTCAAGACGCCGGAAGGCAGTTGAGTCGACGAGCCTGAAGCGTAAGCGAAGGCAGGCTCAACGTCGTCCGTTGGGATGATGACGGCCTTCATGGCATCGCGAACTTCGAGCCAGGTGAGATCCTCGATCCAGACGCAGTCCACGGCTTCGATTGGCCGCGGTGCATCGAGTTTTGGGAATTGTGCGAACAGCGGGTTCGCCGCTAGGAGTCCGATGAAGATCAGGGAACGATGCACGGTCATCTCCGCGTGTTCGAGGATACTTACAAGGAACCGAATGTTTCCCTTGCTCGGAATAAGCAAACCAAGAGGTACTTTGTCGAAAGGTCTAACGGTTTGAATCGGCGACTTGCTTTGCTACTGGTTGGCCTTCGCTTAGCTCGTAATAGTGGCCGGGGTCTAGGTTGTCCCATGACTCCGTTTGGCCCCACGACCACTTGACTGTGACACGGCGAGAATTCTTGGTGTTTCCCAACCCGAAGAGGACGCGCGAGTCACTTGCGCTCAGGTAGCTCCCTCCCCCCTTGGTGAATCGTGTCAATGGAGTGGGTTGGCTTTCCACAGCAATGGTAGAGCCGACCACGTCTCGACTTCCCTTCCCGAGCAATCGAATGCCCAGCCAAGTCGTGTTTGGGTTTGTCCTGACCCCATCATTACGGAGGATTGTCATTGGGCTGTTGATGTGAGTGACGATCAAATCGGGCCAGCCATCGTTGTCGAGGTCGCCGACAGCCAGTCCACGGCCGACCGATGGGGTCTGAAATGGAGGCCCAGCCCGCGCACTCACATCCAGAAATGTTCGCTTTCCTCGTTCCTCGACATTCCGGAGCAATAGCGTCGGCTGTTTGACGGGCGAGCCAGCGGGATGACGGAAGAGATGGCCGTTGACCACAACTAGATCCTCCCACCCATCACAGTCGGCATCCACGAATGCGGTTCCCCAGCCCACGTAGGCACGCGTCAAGGCACCAAGACCCGCAGGCCGGGAGTGGTGGAAGAACGATTCCTTGCCTAGGTTGCGATAGAGGCTGTGCAATTCGCGTTGAAAATTCGTGACGAACAACGAAGGACGAGATGTACCTTCGAAATCCCCCGCGTCGACGCCCATACTGGCCGTGGCAGTTCCAGAATCATCCAGCGATGCTCCAGCACCTAATCCCCGTTCTTCCAGTTTGCCGCCGCGATTCCAAAACAAGAAATTCCGACTCATGTCGTTGGCCACGTAAGCGTCTGGTCGTCCGTCGTCATTGAGGTCAAGAGTCACGACCCCTAGCCCGTAGCCGGAAACTTTGGCACCAAAAGCCTCGCTTGCCTCAACGAATTTCTGTCCGTTGATGTTTTTGAAAATGGAGTGTGGCTGGGGATTGAATCGGTGCGGGGTGCAGATATCCCGAGTAACTCCCGGAACCTGCCCGACGCAGATGGGGTGATTCTGGAAGGACCAGTCGGTGTAATGACACACATAAAATTCGGGATAGCCATCGCCATCGAAATCGGCCCACCCGGCTCCGGTGCTCCAGTTTGCATCCTGCAACCCAACTTTCTCCGTGACGTCCACGAACTTGCGACCGCCGCGCGCATCCGATTCGTTGTGGAAAAGGCCGATCCTTCCGAATCCAGTCACTAATAAGTCCGGCCATCCATCTCGATCGTAATCGGCAACAGCGGCACCGTGCGTGTACCACCATGAGATGTTTAACCCAGCCTCTTTCGTGACGTCCTGAAATCTAAAGTTTCCGAGATTGCGGAAGAGCTTGCTCGGTGCGCCGCGGATCGTTTGCTTGTCTGGTCCATCAAAGAAGCCGCCACCAATCAGAAATATGTCCAACAGCCCATCTCCATCATAATCCAGCAGCGCAACCCCACTGCCGATAGACTCCAGGATCGTGAACTGATTGGCATCTTCTCCGTTGAGAGCGACAAAACTGATCCCCGAGTCGCCGGTCGCGTCGCGAAACCAGGCTGGCCCGCGACTGGCTTCGTTCTCGCCTCCAGGTTTGAGGGCGATGCCACTCGTATCAGGGGTTCCAGGTCTTTTCTCGCCTGTTGGGGCAGTGGATACGACGATCCAATAGTAGGCAGCCAATCCCCCCAACACCGCTATTCCAAGGACTAACATGGTGAAGGTGCGGAAGCTGCCCCTTCGTTTATTGCCAGAGTTTGGAGAAGAATGCACGGTCGGTTTCTCAGGGTGTAATGGGAATCGCTCGGATCAGGAGGCGGGGGTGATTTATGTACCGGGTGGCCCCAATCCGAGTTCCATTTTTTTTCGCATTTCGCGTTGAGCCTCCGCCTGCCGCTCGCCAGCCCTCAGCTGCTCGGATGACAACTCCGTGTATCGTTGCTCGTGATGTCTGCCCTGGGACTCCTTCCCGGAAAGGAGCAGGCATCGGCTGAGTGCCAGATGAACGAACGGGTCATTGGGTGCTCGGTCAAGAGCCTGACGCAGGAATCGTTCGGCCTCGGCAGGTCGATCCAAGTCCAAAGCTGCCTTGCCCCGCTCAAGCAGAGCGTTAGGTTCGTCCGGGGTCCGCAGTAGCACCTCGTCCAGGAGTAGTATGGCACCTTGGAATTCGCCAATATTTCTGCGCGAGATCGCAAGTTGAATGCTGACGTGTTGATCGCTAGGCACACGCTGGTGCAGCAATTCCAAATGTTGGGTCGCCTCGCGAGCATCGTAGTTCATTAAAGACATCGCGAGAGATGTACGGGCCTTGAAATGGTTCGGGTCTATCTCCAAGGCCCGCCGATAATCCGAGTGTGTCGACGCCAAGTTGACCCATTGATTCAGATTCGCTCGCCAGATGAGTCCCTGGACCTGATCCGCTTGCCCGGGACGCCTCTGAAACCAGAGTTGAATTGCCAACTCTGTCCTATCCCGAGCCTTCCCTCTTGGGCCCTCCAGGATGGACATGCCGGCACGCACGGAGCTATCGAGAAAGTTCAGCATTTGTTCGATGGCAACTTCGCATGCAAGGTCCACATCCTCGGGCGGCGTGGCCGAAAGACATGATTCCAACAAGTCCACGACCTCGGCACCTCCGTCTTCTTGTGCAAGCAATAACTGTCGCTCTCGGGCGCGTGGCTCCTTTGGTCCATCGAGATCCTGATAGATCCGAAGATGCTTGCGTGCGATATCGAAATCTCGATTGCGTCTGGCCGTCTGGGCCGCGAGAAGTCGTATCGGAATATCCTTTGGCCTCGCTGCCAGATATTCATTCAGATGAGCGGAAGCGGCAGCAAAGTCGCGTCCTTCGATAGACTCATTTGCAGCATCGATGATAGCGTCTAAGCGGCGACTTTCTGCCACGCGATTGGCAAAGATAACGAACCCCGCCACAAGGCAGATCGCGAGGCAAACGACGCCTTTCTTGCGGACGCCTTGCATTGATAATCCTCTCTGCGACCTGCACGCTTGTCTGGAGTCGCGAGATAGGGCCGTCACAATCCAATCTTAGACCCTGTCGGACAGAAATCGAGGGAAAATCCACCGTGCCTCCATTGAAGCGACGCGATGCTGGGGCATCGCTTCACCTGACGAACTATGCCAGCAGGCGGACGGCGTAAGACAAATACCTGGCGAATTTGAGTGCGGAATACCAGCCGAGACCGGAGCGCCAGCGAGGCGGAATATCGAAACCGCCTCGCTAAGGCTTCGGGCTTTCGCCTCGCAGTTCCAAAACCGCTTCGCCAAAAGCCCGGCCGATTTTGAGCATGGTCTTCGCGCTGCCCAGATAGTGGTACGGGAAGTCGCTGCCGACTTTGTTCCATTCGTCCAGGTTTTCTTTCCAGCCCTTCTTGAAGACTGCATCCGCGTCTGTGTCCCATAATGCATCGGTCTTGACCAGTGCGACGTTGCCTTTGAATTCTGCAACATCCATGACGGCGGCTTGGGAGTCCTTGAACTTCTTGACGTTGGCGGCCGCGTTCACGCCATCTACGCCCATTTGGCCAATAACGAAGGGGAGTTTCTCCGCCTTCAGATCCCTGCGGACATCGCGAATGAAGGCTGTCAGATTGGAGGTGTACTCTTTGGTGGCATCGGCGCTAATCATGTCGTTCCAGCCCTGAAACCAGATGAAACCGGCGAGTTCATAGCCCTGGCCAGCGTAGCTTGGAAAGAGCGTCTTCAGGTTGCCGAGAGTCTTGGCGACTTCGGCCAGCATCTCGCGATAGGAGGCACCGAAGGTTTTTTTCACATCGTCGAGTGTCGCATCAGCCTTGCGTTTCTTGAGATCGACGAGTATTTTTTCCAGCACCTCGCTCGCTGGCAATCCGGCCGATGGGGGACGAAAATCGCGGAACAGGCTGCGACCTCCCCAGGCCGTCTTGATCAGCAGTGCGGGCTCGGCATAGCGATCGCCGACGACGGTGCCGAATTCCAACTCGGGGCCGATGCAGTTCGGCGAGCCGAAGCCGACCGTGAGGTTACCCTTGCGATCCAGGAACTTGATCCACACATCGTCGCGGGCAATCCACTTGCCGTCTTTCCGCAGATGCTTGAAAGGAGGCTGTTCCGCCTGATAATTCAGAAGCGAAAGCTTGGCCTTGCCCTCCATGTTCGACTGGCCGGCCAGGATGAATACCTTGATCGGCTTGGCTGGCTCGGCAACGAGAGGGGACGAAGCGAGGAAGACAAGCGAACCGAGCACAAGGAGAGACTTCATTGGCGATCCACATTTGGTACGAAAAAAAGCGGCCCCAGGTAAACCTGGAGCCGCACCGCCCGAGCGTCGCCCAAACACTCGAAACGGCATAATAACTGTATCACTTCAGTCAAGCGAACACAAACAAAAAACAGGCGATCTTGCGTGGAAGCTTGGCACTAGGATAATACTCTTCCCTCATCCCCCATATTTAACGAGAACTGCCATGATCCTTCGGCACCTTGCAATCGTCCTCTTCGCCGCAGTGGTGCAGAGTGCTTGTGCAGCCGACTGGCCCAATTTTCGCGGCCCGGGCGGTAGCGGCGTGATCGCGGACAGCACGCTCCCTCCCGATCGTTGGAGCAAGACCGAGAACGTGGCCTGGAAATACGACGTCCCCGGATACGGCTGGTCCTGCCCAATCGTGGTTGCTGGCCGGGTCTTTGTCACCAGCTGCGCGAGCGACACGAAAATGCCCGCACCGAAAACGGGCTACTATGCTCCTCGCGACACCAAGACGCTGACCGGTGAACATCGCTGGACGGTGTATTGTCTGGACGCGGCCACGGGCAAGGTCATCTGGGAACGAGTCGCCCACAAGGGGCCGCCACAATACCCGATTCATGTGAAGTCGAGTTACGCCTCGGAAACGCCGGTGAGCGACGGCGAACGTGTCTACGCGTACTTCGGCAACGTTGGTCTCTTCTGCTACGACCGCGATGGCATGCAACTCTGGTCGAAATCGTGGGGCGTATTCCCCACACGTATCGATTGGGGAACCGGGGCCTCGCCGGTTTTGCACGGCGATCGCATCTACATCGTCAACGATAACGAGAAGAGTTCGTTCATCGTGGCACTCGACAAGAAGACCGGCAAAGAACTCTGGAAGATCGACCGCGATGAGAAAAGCAACTGGGCCACGCCATTCATTTGGGAGAATGGCAAGCGAACCGAGATCATCACCACTGGCACGAAGAAAGTTCGATCTTACGATCTCGATGGCAAGCTCCTCTGGCAACTCGGCGGCATGTCATCAATCTGCGTTCCGTCGCCGATTGTGGCACACGGAATGTTGTTCGTGAGTTCCGGCTACGAGTTCGGCAAACCTCGCCCGGTAGTCGCGATCAAGCCAGGCGCGTCGAGAGACATCTCGCTGAAGAAGGACGAAACCAGCAGTGAGTTCATCGCCTGGTTCCGCGATTCGATCGGGGCCTATCATCCCACGCCGCTGATTCTCGGCGACTATTTGTACATGCTCTATTCAACCGGCTTTATCTCCTGCTACGAGGCGAAAACCGGCAAGACGGTCTACGAACGCGAGCGGCTCCTGGGCAGTTTCACGGCCTCGCCGTGGTCTTTTGGCGACAAGATTTTCTGCCTGAGCGAGGAGGGGATCACCTACGTGGTGAAAGCCGGGCCGAAGTTTGAGCTGCTGGAAAAGAATGTACTTGGCGAGGTGGCTCTCTCGACCCCGGCCGTTGCGGATGGGCGACTGTTTATTCGGACGGTGACGAGTTTGTATTGCATTCAGAAGCCTACAAAGTAGCCCTGTCGTTCCGCGAGAGGGAGGCAGCGCTCGCCGCAAGTCTTTCGGCTCCTGTTTCTACCATGTCCCGCTTCCCTCTCGCGGAGCGAGAGGGCTACAATGTGGTGCCCTCCTCGCTTGCGAACCTCCTTGCTTAATTAAGTGTCCCCAGACTGTTCGCCCCAGCAGATAACGAAAAGGACGGTGCATCATGCCGAACGAAGACTTCGAACTCGAACATTCCTTTCGAAACGATGAGCAAGCGTCGTAAGGGATTCCCATCGGAAACCAAGGTGAAACGCGGCGAACGAATCGTTCACGGCGACAAGGAACTGGCGGAGAAGGTTGGCCGCAATGATCCGTGCCCTTGCGGTTCCGGCAAGCTCTTCAAGAAATGTTGCCGAGACACCGGCTGCTTTCGATGGCGTGAATCGCGATCACTACTTTTAGGGACTGAGTCTTCGCAAGACGACGAACACTAATCTTCACTGATCTTCACTAATCTGCACAGAATCGCGCCACTCTCTTTTGCCTTTTATTAGTGAAGATTAGTGAAGATTAGTGTTAAGAAATCTTGGCTTCGGCGATCAAGATTCCTGCTCGGGCCGTTCGTTCTGCCCCGCGTCTTCCTTCAAATACCCACGACAGCGAAGCACCGGCTGGCCTGGGTACTTCGGAAAGGCGTTATCGGTGAGGGCCAGTTCGCAGAGCAGGAAACGCGAGCCTTTAGCCGAGATAACCTCGCGCATCCGCTGGCAAGTTTCGCAAAGACTGCTGCTCATCGTTTGCTTCCATCGGACAATTCTCTTCCCGCTCAGACGAGATTCTCTAGTCTCACTGTAATAGGGAACGCTCCTGCACGCGAGGCTTGACAGCGATGTTCATCAACGGCGAAGACGATGGAAAGGATCCGGACTTACCGGCCATGTGTCAGATCGGCGACATGATGGGTCCGGCCGCACCGCACACCAAAGCGTCGGTCGAAGGGGAACTCAGCGATCTCACCGAGCTGATCGTGAAACTCGTTTCGACCGTGGCTCGGTTCACTACGGATTGGGTAGCCAAGCAGCTATGCTTGTCGATGCCATTGACCAGGGAGTTGCTCGACAGCATTACGCAGGAAGGTCTGATCGAGGAACTTTGGCAGACCGGGCAGGGGAGTGCTCACTACCGGATCGCACAACAAGGCCGAGACCTTGCGGTTCGTCTGATCGAAGCCTGCGGGTACATTGGCCCGGCTCCCGTGAAGATGGAAGCCTATGCGTCCATGCTGCGCTGGCAATTCAACAACACGCCGCCCGTTAAGCCGGAGCATGTGGCGAGCTCGCTGCAAACCATGGTGCTGACCAAGAAGTCCGCACAACTGGCCGGACTGGCCGTTTCCTCCGGACGGAGCCTGTTCGTGTACGGGCCTTCCGGCAACGGGAAAAGTACTCTTGGAAAATGTATTCACTCTGCCATGCCTGGCGATTACTGGGTACCCTACGCCATCAGCGTCGGCAACAGCGTAATTCGCGTGTACGACTATCAATGCCACAAGAAGGTCGATCTCGGCGCGGATGCGGAACTGGCGGATAATCGCTGGATTCGCATTCGACGCCCCTTCGTCGTGGTCGGCGGTGAATTAACACTCGATCAACTCGACTTGATCTATAGCCCTTCGTTCCGATTCTATGAAGCCCCGGCCCACCTAAAATCCAATGGCGGCGTATTCCTCGTCGATGACTTCGGCCGCGAACGTGTGTCGCCGGAGCAATTGCTCAATCGCTTTATCACGCCGATGGAACATCAGATCGACTATTTTACCTTGCGAACGGGCCAGAAGATCCAGTTGCCATTGCGGCACGTTCTGATCATCGCAACCAACCTCAGTCCGGATACCGTAACCGATCCGGCTTTCTTGCGGCGCATGGGCTATCGACTTTATCTCGGGCCGCCAACGGAAGAGCAGTACACAAAAATCTTCAATTCGTATGCCAAGAAGATGGGGGCCACGGTTGCTCCCGAGATGATCGAGAAACTGCTTGAACGCTATCGCTCGATCGGAAAAGAACTGCGTGGCTGCGAGCCTCGCGATTTGATCGAGCGATCGAATGACGTTTGCAAGTTCCACAATCGGCCGCTCGAACTGACGCAAAAGGTGCTCGACTTGGCCTGGACGGGCTACTTCGGCGACCAAAACATGGGGGGAGCAAAGTACTCGCCAACTCTCAAGCGGGAATTGTCTGCGGAAGAGGGAGAGTGAAAACGAGAAAGCCCTGGGGTGCAGCCGCATTCGCCAGAACCCAGACTCAGTCACGCTAAACCCCCTATAATTCACTTTTCGCACTGTAATCCGGGGTTTTGTCATGCCATTGCCCGTCGTGGCTATTGTTGGTCGGCCGAATGTCGGCAAATCGTCTGTGTTCAACTGGCTGGTTGGCAAACGCATTAGCATCGTCGATCCGACGGCCGGAGTGACGCGCGACCGGGTTTCTTCCATCGTCGAAGAACACGGACGATTCTTCGACCTCACCGATACGGGGGGCATCGGCATCGTCGATTCGGACGACCTGTCCGAAGACGTCGATCAACAAATTCAACTCGCGATCGATCAGGCAAATGTGATCCTCTATGTGACCGACGCTCGCAGCGGGCCGGTCGCACTCGATCAGAACGTGGCCGACCGTTTACGGCCCATTGGAAAGCCGACAATTTGCGTCGTGAACAAGTGCGACACGGATAATCTGGCTCTCCAGGCATCCGATTTTCATAGCTTCGGCTTCCAGCCTGTCATTCCGGTTAGTGCCGAGCAGAATCGTGGCCAGCGCGAACTACTCTCGGCCATCGTAAAAGCACTTCCTCCGGCAGATGAAGGGGAGAAAGCACCGACCGAAGCGACGCTGAAGCTAGCCATTGTAGGGCGACGTAATGCGGGAAAGAGCACGTTCATCAATGCTCTCGCTCAGGCCGACCGGGTGATCGTCAGCGAGATTCCCGGCACCACGCGCGACAGCGTCGATGTGCGATTCGAACGCGACGGCAAGACATTCGTGGCCATCGATACGGCAGGCGTGCGGAATCGAAGCAGCCTGGCCAACTCGATCGAGTTTTACAGCCTAGCCCGAGCCGAGCGTTCCATTCGCCGGTCGGATGTGGTGATGCTCTTCTTCGATGCCGAGCGTACGATTGGCCGCATCGACAAACAATTGACCGAGTACATTCTCGATCATCACAAGCCCGCGATCTTCGTGTTCAACAAATGGGATTTGCTAAAGGGGCAGGTCGAGACCGAGGACTTCGTGAACTACGTGAAAAAGTCCTTCCCGATGCTCGATTATGTTCCGATGGCCTTCGTGACCGCGAAGGAAGGCAAGAACGTCTTCCGTGTATTGAACCTGGCCCAACAATTGGTGAAGCAAGCCCGCGAACGCATTTCGACCGGGGAACTCAATCGAGTGCTTCGACATGCACTCGATATGAATCCGCCGATTCAGAAAGGCAAGAAGCTGCCCAAGGTGTACTACGCCTCGCAAGTCGCCGTCGAACCGCCGACGATCGTTCTCTTCACGAACGGCCCGGATCTATTTGATAATGTGTACCGGCGCTATCTGATCAAGCACTTTCGCGATCAACTGCCGTTCTCGGAGGTGCCGATCAAGCTCGACTTCCGGGCCCGCAACGATGTGAAGGGAACCCGCGACTCGGACGACGATCAGAACAGAAAGAACAAGGTGACGAAGGATTTGCAACCAAAATTACTTCCCGCCCCGAAGCCGCGCAAGCCGAGCCGGAAGAAAAAGGATGTGAAGGCGGAATTGTGGGATGTGTAATTCCGCTGGAAAAAATCTCTTAAAGGCGAATCACGAAAGTACGAAAGCACGAAAATGAATGGCTGGGTCTTCTTTCGTGATTTCGTACTTTCGCGTTTTCGTGATCGCCTTTTCTTCCGACCGGCCTTGCTGCGGGTTCATTAGCTAATATTCAGGTGACGAAAGCTCTTGGTTTCCAAGGATTAGTAGGCATATGTCTTCGAAACTCTTTTAGCGGGCTATTGAGGTGGGGCTTCCAATTCCTCGGAATGAAAGAACACGACGACCTCGCCGTCTATCAACGCCTGTTCGTAATACTCTAATCCCTCAGGTTTGTCGGCATAATCCTGTCGGTCAAGCGTGTAGTCTTCCAGCAAGCTCTGAATGTGCCATCCTTGGTCGTGGATGATACGCCCCGCCTTGTCGATTGCGGCATCATGGTTTGAATCGAGGATACAACAACTTACAAAGGCCACGCTTCCCTTCGGGTACTTGCCGAGGGATAAGTCAGGAGATGTGCGAAAGAGAAAGAATCGCACCATAAACAACCCGCCTTGATCGCTCCGTTTCGAGACTGGCCATGTCTGAACCTAAGGCCTCGCGCAACAATAAATTTCCGAATTGCATGGAGCCGAAACGGCGGAGGCCGAAGCGAAGCGAGGCACCGCCGTTTCGGTCCCATATCTGATAACTACATGGAATTCCGCCTCGCTTCGCTTCGGCCTCCGCTCTGATTAATCAATGCGAATCTACGGAGTCGGCCAGAATACCAGGTCAATTCGGTAGGTTAATCGTGCGCGGATCCTAAGCCGATAGCCCCCGCATCGTGCCTTTGCTCGTCGCAAAGTGATCGGCCTCGATGCCGAGCCGTTGCAACATGCTCACGTATAGGTTGGGCAGCGGGTAGTTCTTTTTGGCGTCGAACGCGAGATGCCCGGCGTGTTTGAACCCGCCGCCCGCCAGGAGCACGGGCAGGTTCGTGTTGGCATGTGAATTCGCACTGCCCATCGGCGTGCCGTAGAGCACCATCGTGCGATCCAGCAGTGTTTCGCTCTGTTCCTTCGCGGCATTCAGCTTGCCCAGGAACTCGGCCAGCACCCTGAACTGGGCCGCTTCGATTGTGAAGAGTTGATCGAGAGCCTCTTTTCGCCCGCCGTGATGCGTGATCGAATGCGTCTCGTCCTTCACGCCAGGCAGGTCCGCGACGATGCTAAATGTGTTGATGAACAGTGTAACCACACGCGTGGAATCGGATTCGAAGCCGAGCCTTGCGATTTCGAGCATCAGGCGAATCTTGTCGATCAGCTTACGGTTATCCGTGAGGTCTGTCGGGGCCGATGTTGTCGTCGTCGGCTTCGGCTTGCGTTCCCACTCTTGGGC
>Ga0163152_10005358_pt1 | contig 15135 bp, 18 predicted proteins | sample OliLakLV19MP8IB2_FD_148635 | JGI IMG/M metagenome (GOLD analysis project Ga0163152, IMG submission 148635) | Freshwater microbial mat bacterial communities from Lake Vanda, McMurdo Dry Valleys, Antarctica - Oligotrophic Lake LV.19.MP8.IB-2 | ecosystem: Environmental > Aquatic > Freshwater >... | reverse complement strand
CGAAGTGATCGCGACAGGTTTTCGCGCGCCCAACGGGATCGGCGTCGGTCCCAATGGCGAAGTGACCACAGGCGACAATGAGGGAACTTGGGTTCCGGCCTGCCCGCTCAATTGGGTTGAGCCTGGTGGATTTTATGGCGTGGAAAGCACCGCTCATCGCAATCCCATTCCGACGTTCAAGCAGCCTCTTTGCTGGATGTCGCATAAAGAAATTGATAACTCGGGCGGCGGACAAGTCTGGGTGACGAGTGAGAAATGGGGTCCGCTGAAAGGCGAGCTGCTCCACATGTCCTACGGGAAATGTGCATTGTATCTGGTCCTGAAGGAGGCCGTTCAGGTGCAGGGCAAGAATGGACCGGAAGTTCAAATGCAAGGGGGCGTGGTGAAAATTCCATTGAAATTTACCTCGTCGGCGATGCGGGCGCGGTTCAATCCAAAAGACGGCCAGCTCTATATTGCGGGCTTGCAGGGATGGCAAACCACGGCGGCGCGAATTGCCGGGTTAGATCGCGTGCGTTACACGGGCAAAGCGGTTTATTCCGTGAACGGATTGAAGGTGAAGAAAAATTCCGTCGAGTTGTCCTTCCTGCAACCGCTCGACCCCACCTACGCGACGGACGCCCAGAATTACAGCGCAAAACGATGGAACTACGAACGGGCCGAGCATTATGGATCGCCCGAGTTTTCGGTGGCCAATCCGAAGAAGCAGGGGCGCGATGATTTGCCGATCCAGGGAGCAAAGTTGTCGCCGGATGGAAAAACGGTCACGCTGGAGATCGCGGATCTGAAACCGGTGATGGGCCAGTCGATCACTTACAATTTGAAAGCCAAAGATGGAACCGAAATCAGCCAGACGATCCATCACACGATCAATGCAATTCCGTAAATCCATATTCGAGATGCGAGATTCGTTTCTACCCCGGGGCGTCGTAGCGCAGCTTTGCAAGCTGCTGTATCGCGGGTTTGAAACCCGCTGGGCGTCCGCGAATCCGGCGGGCTCGCCTCCGCTCTGCCGATTGCAAATCGGCGATACAGCAGCTTGCAAAGCTGCGCTACCGGTTCGCCGGCATCGAACGCATGAAATCGCCTGGCTACTCGTGTTCGTTCTTTTTTCCTGCGGCGTCGCCCTTGGCCAGAGTGACGCGCTGAAACCGATTCCAGGGTTGAGCGTTCGTTATTCCGGTTCCCAGGGAGTGAGCGATGTCACGACCGCGCCCAATGTCTGGCTTTACGTCCCAAGCGGACAGCCGCCCACACCGTTTCTGCCGGAAGGTAAATTCACCGCCGTTTGGACGGGCTATATTTCCGCGGATCTGCGGGGCGACTTCTCCTTCCAAGCCGAGTTGAACGGAACGTTAAAACTCGAAATCAACGGCGAGACCGCTTTGGACGCGACGGGAACGAACTCCACTTCCGGGCTGGGCAAGTCGATTCGCCTGAACAAAGGCACCAACGCCTTTGTGGCGACCTTCACCAGTCCGGCGCAAGGCGACGCCTTTGTCCGGCTGGAGTGGAAACCCAAAGACAGTCTTCCCTATCCCATTCCCATGGCGATACTGACTCATCTCCCGGCTTCCGGGGAGGAAGCCGGAAAAAAATTGCGGCTTGGGCGCGAGCTCTTCGTCGAGCATCGCTGCGCCAAGTGCCACCTCGGGCCGGACGTGGGAATGCCGGAACTCGGGATGGATGCTCCAACTTTTGAGGAGATCGGCGCGAGGCGGAATCCGGAATGGATGGCTCAGTGGATTGAGGATCCAAAAAAATTGCGCGCGTCGGCCCACATGCCCCGGATTTTCTCCGGAGATTCGGCTGCGGAAAACTCCGCGGCGATTGCGGCCTACCTCGGTTCGTTGAAACCCGGCTCGTCATCGTCTTTGGGGAAACCGCCTGATCCGTCCGAGGCCGAAAGCGGGAAGAACCTCTTTGCGACGCTCCATTGCGCGGCGTGTCACGACACGCCAGGCACTTCGGAAGTGGACGTGACCAAAGTCTCCTTGAAACAGGTGTCGGGAAAATTTGCGTCGGGATCGCTGGTCGAGTTTCTCAAACAACCGGACTTGCATTACGCGTGGATTCGAATGCCGCGATTCGTTTTGTCCGACGATCAGCGTGATCAACTCGCCGCGTATTTGCTTTCGACGAGTGAAAAGGCGGCCAACGCTCCTGTGCTTGCGCCTGCGAATGCCGATTCGATCACGCGCGGCCAATTGCTGGTCCAAACAGCCGGCTGCCTGAACTGTCACGCGTCGAAATTGGAGAATCAGTTCTCGGCTGGGGCATTGGCCAAAATTGCGGATTGGAAGTCCGGTTGCATGGCAGAGAAACCAGTTGCGAACTCCAAAGCGCCGCAATTTGATTTTACCGTCGGCGAGCGCGACGCGTTGCACACCTTCGCGGACTCGGATCGCAGTTCGCTGGGCCGCCATGTTCCCGTCGAGTTTGCCGAGCGCCAGTCGCGCAGCCTGAACTGCTTCGAGTGTCACGGAAAAATCGAAGGAGTCCCGGCGTTTGAAATTCTCGGCGGAAAACTCAAACCGGAATGGTCCACCCGGTTTATTGCGGGAGAGATTTCTGATAAACCAAGGCCGTGGCTTGAATCCCAGATGCCGTCTCTCGGGAAACGCGCGCGATTTTTGGCCGAAGGTCTTTCCATGCAGCACGGCTTCCCTCCGAAAACGCCGGTGGAAAAACCGATCGATCCTGATGCAGCGGAAGTCGGGCGCAAATTGGTTTCCGTTCCACCGCTTGGATTCTCGTGCGTATCGTGTCATTCGGCTGGCAACGTGGGCGCGACCCAGGTATTCGAAGCGCCCGGAATCAATCTTGCCTCCAGCGGCGAGCGATTGCAGCCCTCGTTTTTCAAGCGTTGGTTGCGCAACCCGCCGTTGATTGATCCGACATCGAAAATGCCGGTCTATTTTGACGAGGAAGGGAACAGCCCCCTGACTGACGTTTACGAAGGCAGCGGTGATAAACAGATCGGCGCCTTCTGGCAATACCTCCGGCTCGGCGACAAAATGCCGGCGCCGAATACACAGTGAGGCTGGTCCGGTTCTCGACTGGGCGTGGCAAGCGGGACGATTGAGGTTTGAAAACTCTCGGGAGCCCGGTTGTCGGTTCTTTGCGGAATCAATTCGTTGACTGCGCTGATCGCATTGAGCAGATTCTTTGACATGGCACGCGTTAAAGGAAGAAAACCGGATCGGGTCTTCTTGCAGCGCCCGCGCGGTGAATCCTGGTTCCGAGACGAAAATATTCGCCGATTTTAACTTTATGAAACGACTCACATTGCTTTGCGCCATGCTGTGGACCTGGGCTCTCCCGGTGTTCCCGGCTGAGAAAGCCGCGCCGCTCAACCAGCTTTCCAAAATGGAAATCGAGGAGGGATGGAAATTGCTGTTCGACGGCAAGTCCCTCGAAGGTTGGAGGAGTTACCGGAAACCCGACGCACCGACCAAGGGGTGGGTTGTGGAAAATGGAACGTTGCACTTGCAGCCCAAGAGCGGCGTCGGCGATCTGGTTTCCACCGGAAAATTTCGGGACTTTGATCTGCGTTGGGAATGGAAGCTGGCCGACAAAGCCAACAACGGCCTCAAGTATTTCGTCAACGAAGACCGGCTGGGCGCGCCTGGCCCGGAGTATCAGATGATCGACGACACGACGTCGCCGAACGCGAAAAGTTCCACCGCCTCGCTTTACGACGTGTTGCCTCCCCTGGCGGATAAAGAGTTGCGTCCGCCTGGCGTCTGGAATTCCTCGCGCATTCTCGTAAAGGGAAACCGGGTGGAACATTGGCTGAACGGAAAACTGGCTCTGGCCTACGAGCTGGGCAGTGCCGAGCTCAAGGTCGCCCTGGCGCAAAGCAAATTCAAAGACGCGAAAGGGTTTGGGGAGAAATTCTCCGGCCCAATCATGTTGACAGAGCATCACGATGAAACCTGGTACCGAAACATCAAGATTCTGGAACTCCCGAATCAATGATCGCCCGCAACCCTCATCCCTACGCCTGTGAGCAGGTTATTTAACATCGGAATCGTCCTGGTCTCAGGATTCTGCCTTTGTGGGTGGGCTGCCCGTGGTGACGGCCTCAGCGGAAGCCCTTCCGCCGAGGAGATCATCCGGAATGTAATCTTGCGCGCTGCGGAAGCGCCCGCGCACCTGGCCCAGTTGGAATACAGTTTTATTAAATCGACCGAGCGCGAAGAGTTCGATTCCAAGGGCCGCGTTACCGACCGCAAAAGCAGTTCCAACGAAATGGTCTTCAGCGCAGGAGTGGTTTCCAAAAAAGGCGGGGAGAATAAACCGTCTTCGGAGAAAGCAGGACACGCCAAGGCGGGAAAACCCAAGCGGGGAGAAAACGTCAACCTCCTGACGGACGAAATTCTTGGGAGGTATGTTTTCACATTGGCGGGCCGTACCAACTTGAATGGACGTCCTGCGTTTGAGTTGGCCTTCGAGCCCAGAAAAAAGAATTCGGGCAAGGACCTGATGGACCGCCTTCTGAACCGGATGGCCGGAACCATGTGGATTGATGTCGAGGAGTTCGAGTTGGCGCGGATGCAGGTTCAACTTGAGTCGGAAATGCTTGTGGGCGCCGGCCTGATCGGCTCGCTGAAGAAAGCCTCCTTCATCCTGGAACGGACGCGTATGCCCGACGGCCTATGGCTGGAGCGATCCGTCCAAGCGGATTACGAAGCGCGGAAATTCCTGGAATCAACGCGGGTCAGCACTCGGTCGGAATCCTCGGAATTCCGGAAGCGCGGCGGAAAGAGTTGATCGATTTCGCTCGCGTCGTTTTTCTCACCAGACCTGAACGGAATCCGCCGCGAAAATTTTCTCCAGCAGCTTCTTGTAATCCGCCTCGGCTTCCGTCAGATCAACTACGTCGATTTTGTTCGCGGAGTCAGCCCGCTGTTTCGCGATGATTTCGTTGGCGAGGGTGTCGCCTGGTTCCGTCAGAATGTGCAGGAGAATTGGCATGATCAAAAACGAACGACGTAAGTGCTTTTTACGGCGAGGTCCGCCAGATCGTCTTCGGAGAGCTCCTGAAATTTCAAGGCGGGCTCGCCGAGTTCTCCCAGTTGCGGCGAACCCCGTTGAACATAAATCGGCCTCCCCCCTTCCGCCGCGATCGGCAAATAGCGGGTAAAATTATCCTCGTCCACCAGCTCATCGACGAACTCGCCGAGCGCCAGCACGGCCGCACCGCGCAGATAAAGCGTGACATCAACCTTTTTCCACGCGCCAACCCCGGCGGCAATGCGCACTGCTTCCGCGGGCCGGGGACTGGTCCGCGGGTCGCCCGTGACGATGACAAGCATTTTGGGATTTGGCATGGTCGTTTTCCTGGCAGCCTAGTTGATACTGACAAACCGGTCGGTTCCGGCGATGAGATCGCTGACCACGGTCAACCCGGCGAAAGTGGCCTTGTCGCTCAGCGGCGCGTTGCGCCGGTGGGCGCCGTAGGCGCAGGCGTAAAGCTTCAAGCCGCGCTCTTTGAGGGATTGCAGCCGGGGTTGATCGACCCCGGGAACGGCGTCGTCGATGCAATACAGATAAACATCAACCCCCTCAGCGAGGGCGGTTTCCGCCAGGGACAATCCTTGTTTGAATTTGGGAGAATCGGGCCGCGACGAAATCAGCACTCCCAATTTTTTTCCGCGTAATGACATGGCACGCGAGGGTAGGTTATGGGTGGAACCGTGTCAAACCGGGGCGGGCGCGCACGGCTAACGTTTGAGCAGCGTCTTAATCGCCTTGGCCAGTTCATCGGGCTTGTACGGTTTGCTCAAAAACTGGTCCACTCGCACGGGTTGGTTTAGCAACGATTCGGCCTTCACGGTGCCGCTGACCAAAATCGTTTTGAGGGCGGGAATCTCCCGGCGGCAATGCGCAATCAATTCCAAACCGGTCATGGAGCCCATTTCATAATCCGTGAGCAACACATCGGGAAAGGGCGCTCCTCGTTTAAAGGCGGCAACCACCTGTTTCGGGTCGCAAAAGGCGTGGCACTGGAAGCCTTCCTCGGTGAGAATCATCTCGGCCATCTTCGTCAACGCAACATTGTCGTCCACCACATAGACCAAGGGAGGAATATTTCGGGTGCGAGTTGTTGTGTTGGATTCGCTCATATCGTGGCCTCTGGGGGGGCAATTGATTAAACCGGGGATGGTGTTCTTTGGCAAGCCTCGAAAATTCATTTGCCTGCCCCGCGCTTCTGGTCTTAGCTTCTCTCCGGTTCGATTTCCCTGAGCCGTTCCCCATAATCCGAAAGCTTATGAAACCAGAAAAAAAGAAACCCTCATCCAAACCGGTCCCTGGACCGGCCAGGAAAACTGCGGCACCCAAAAAGAAGATTGTCTCAGTCGAACCGGAACCGGCCCCCAGCAAAGCCAAAAAAAAGGAAACCACGAGCGCCGAACCGAAAAAAGCGGCCACGACGACATCCGATACGGTGAAAGCGGCCGTGCAATTTGTGAAGACCGCCGCCAAACGCGCCGTTCAAGCCACAAAAAAAATCAAAGCCGCCGTCGTCGAGGCCGCGCCCACGGTCAAGAAAGCCGTCCGTCCCGTGGGCAAGGCCGTGATGGAGATTCCCTCCTTTCTCCTGGAAGGGGACGCCCCATCCGCCCCTGCGCCCAGCGGGCCGGGAAAACGTTACGCGCTGGGCCCAGTTCCGTCCGAGGAGCAGCTCCCGACCGAAGGAGAGTTACCGGAGGCCTACGGCACGCAGAGTCTTTTGCTCACCGCGCGTGATCCGCATTGGCTCTATGCCCATTGGGATTTCACCCGCGAACAGCTCCGCAAATACAACGCCATGTCAAAGGATGGACATCTGGTTCTGCGCGTTTACAAAAATAAACCCGGCGGCAAGCCGAGGACGGAAATACACGTCCATCCCGAATCCCGCAACTGGTTCGTCCATGTTGAGGATGGCGGGACGAAATACGTGGCCGAACTGGGCTACATTGATCCCAGCGGAACCTGGACTCGCGTATCTGTTTCCGGGGCAACCATGACTCCGCCGGATTCGCTTTCCGAAGATACTTCGGTTCGCTTCGCGACGATTCCTGTGGATGTGCCCTTCGATGAATTGATCCGGATTGTCAAGCTGGCCGTGCTCGACAACGTCCCGCTGGCCGAGGCGATCATGCAATTGCGGGCGCAAGGCGTGAAGAATCTGCCCGAGCCGAGCAAATTCTCGTCCGCCAAGTGGACCGCCGCGCAACAGAAGGCGCTCGGTTCCCTGATCACGATGGATTCCGTTCGCCGGGTTTGGATCGGTTCGCTGGAGATCACCGAACTGATTCGACGCCAGCTCTCCCAGGAAGTTTCTTCGATGGGCGTTGCGCAATTCTCTTTGCCGAGCTCGCTCTCCGTGTCGAGCCTGTCGAGCCCGTTTGGCGGCGGCGAAAAGCGCAAAGGTTTTTGGTTCAACGTCAACGCCGAGCTGATCATTTACGGCGCGACCGAGCCGGACGCGAAAGTGGAAATTGGCGGGCGCAAAATCCAACTGCGTTCCGATGGCACGTTCAGTTTCCGGTTTATTCTGCCGGACGGCAATTACGACCTGCCCGCGCAGGCCACATCCGCCGACGGCGACGACACGCGCAGCGCGCACTTGAAATTCAGCCGGAAAACAAATTACAGCGGCGAGGTCGGCGCGCATCCGCAGGATCCGAAAATGAAGAAGCCGGAAGTGGCGAATGTAAGTTAAAAACGGGAGTGCAATGGAAGCGATGTCTCCAATTCTCGCACACGGATTTGATTTTATCGCGACCGGTTTCTCTGGAATCGGGGCATTCGTCGTGATTTGCGCCGGTGCAGTCGTCCTGTGGGTTGGTTGCGACGTAATCCGGAACGCGTTTCGGTTTGGGCGGGAAGGAATACCTTTGTTGGCGGTTGTTTCGATGGCGACACTTTTTTCGGGGGCGGCTTATTTTCTCGTCGGGTTCGGCGGATTATTTACAGGCGTGGCGCTCCTTTTGGCTTTTGCGGTTGGCCGTCGTTTGCCGAAAAAGAGTCGTGAATGGCAATGAACCCCTACACGAAAGCCGCTCTGTTCATCACACGTCTTGTTGCTTTTGGTTTCATTCTCTTCGGCGCGCTTCCACTTGGCACCGATTATCTTTCCCGTCGGCAGGGCAACCCCAGCGGCAGCGCGCTTTGGCTTTTCCTGGAAATTCTTTCCCTGCTGATTGGCTTCGTCCTTTTGTTGAAAAGCGGCGCGATTGCAAAAAAGTTGACGGAAGATTTTGAGGAATAAGCGGACTTCGTATTTGAATGTTTTTTGACAAAGATGTTTATTTGACGGGTGATGACCGCATTAGATTTGAAAAAGGCGTATTCAGAATTGCCGGAAAAAGAGCAGGTTTTAGTAGCATCTTTCATTGCCGCCGACCTGATGACGAAGGACTCTGAATTCGCGGCGAAACTTTCCCGCCGCCACGAGGAAATAGAAGGCGGCAACAAACGTGGTCATGCAGAGTTGCTGGAGCTTCACGACAAAATGGAGCGAGAGGGTCTTTGATTGTATCAACCGGTTTAAAATGCGGATGCAATGCCCCAAATCCTTTCTTTGCGTCCTGTCGCGAAACGGCGAATGATTATTTCCCAAATCGAAAGACTCGCGAACAACCCTTACACGGTTGGCGATTTCGAGGTAACAGATTGGAGTGGACGCAAGAATCAGGTTCAAGTGTTGCACGGTTTCTCAATTACGTATTGGGCTGATCACGCGGTGAAAGAGCTTCGCATTCTAGATGTCACCCGATTTGGTTGCCGGTTTTAAAAACATTTGGAGATGAGCCAAGCTGTAACGAAGCGAATGAACATCGAACACCAAGAACGAATGGTCACCCGAGCTGATCTTCAATTCGATGTTGGACGTGCGCTGTTCAATGTTCGATGTTTCCCTTCCTAAATCATGCAAGGCCATCTCGCACTCGTTCTCCACGCGCACCTGCCGTTTGTTCGCCATCCGGAGCACGACAGATTTCTCGAGGAGAACTGGCTCTTCGAGGCAATCACCGAAACCTACGTCCCGCTCATTCAGAAAATGGACGGCTGGCTCCGCGACGGAATGGAATCGCGTCTCACGCTCACCCTTTCGCCGACGCTTTGTTCGATGTTGCTCGATCCGCTCTTGCAGGAACGTTATCTCCGCCATCTCCACGGCCTGATCGAGCTCGCCGAAAAGGAGATTCACCGCACCCATTGGGAACCGTCCACCCATCAGCTCGCCTGGATGTATCACCACCGGTTCACCACGGTGCGCGACACCTATTTCGCCTACGGGAAAAATATCGTCGGGGCGTTTCGCAAATTTCAGGAACAGGGAAAACTTGAAATCATCACCACCGCCGCGACGCATGCGCTGCTGCCGCTGATGGCCGACCATCCGCAATCCATTCGCGCGCAGATTCTCGTGGCGCGCGATCATTACCGAAGCTGCTTCGGCTGCGACCCGCGAGGCATCTGGTTGCCCGAATGCGCTTACGTCGATGGCGTGGAGAACTTTCTCCAGGAAGCCAACATCCGCTGGTTCATCATCGACACGCACGGAATTCTTCACGCCAGACCGCGTCCGCGCTACGGCGTGTTCGCGCCAGTCTTCACGCCAAACGGCCTGGCGGCGTTCGGTCGGGATCTCGATTCCGCCCGCCAGGTCTGGAGCCGCGATGCGGGCTACCCCGGCGATGTTCGCTATCGCGATTTTTACCGGGACATCGGTTTCGATCTGGACTTTGATTACATCAAACCCTATCTGGCCTCGGCGGATCATCGCGGGTTCACCGGAATCAAATACCACCAGATCACCGGCGGCCCTTCGGAGAAGTTGCCCTATCAACGCGAGGTTGCATTGAACATTGCCGCCGAACACGCGCAACATTTCCTGAACGCGCGCGTCGCCCAGGTGCAGAACCTGGCCGGAATCATGGGACGCGAGCCGATGATCCTTTCGCCCTACGACGCCGAGCTGTTCGGCCATTGGTGGTACGAGGGGGTGGAGTTTTTGGATTACTTCATGCGGAAAGCCTGCTTCGACCAGGACGCTCTCGCCCTGACCACGCCCAACGAGTATTTGCGGCGCTGCCCGACCCAGCAGGTCGCCACTCCAAGCGCATCGAGCTGGGGCGACGAAGGCTATTGGCGGGTCTGGCTGAACGAGACCAACGAATGGATCTATCCGCACCTGCACGCCGCGCAGACGCGCATGACGAACCTCGCCCGGGCTTTTGCGAATCCTAATCTTGATCCTGATCCTACTCTTAATCGATCCGACGAATTAGAGAGTAAGATTACGAATAAGAGCAAGATTAAGAACCCCACGGCCCTTGAAGAACGCGCGCTCAAGCAGGCCGCGCGCGAACTGCTGCTCGCGCAATCGAGCGATTGGCCCTTCATCCTGCGCACCGGCACGAGTCCAGACTACGCCCGCAAACGGGTCAAAGATCATTTGCTCCGTTTCATTTCACTGCACGAGCAATTGACCACCACGAAAATCGACGAGGCGTGGCTGACCCGGATCGAGTCCATGGACAATATTTTTCCGGACGTGAATTACCGGTATTGGGCGTGAGTCTTGCCGAACTGTCCCGGAGTCGTATCTTGTTCGAGGCAGCGCCGCGACCAGAGTTATGAATGCGGACATTGTTCCACCCAGATCACCCGGACCAACCGTGAAACTCGGACGGCCCAAAGCGCGATTTTTCGTATTTCTCTCCTTTGTCTGGTGCGGGATTTCGCTGCTATCCGTGGGATGGTGGCTCTCGGGTTTTGGCGAGGTGATTCTCACGGGACCGCAGGATGCCGACCCTCCGGCCTGGTGGAGTCGGCGTCCAGAGGAAAACCCGATTTTTTGGATGTTGCTCGCGCCCCATCCGCTCTTCGTCCTGCTGGCAATTTATTTTCGGTTCACCGAAAGACCGCGTCGGATGGTGGTTCATTCGCGTGAGCCAGGCGGGCCCATTATTCACTGACGTTTCATAAATCCGTTTTGCGCGAAAAAGATTATACTCTTGACCGAATCACCGCCGGAAAAGTCGGCGAAATCCGGTTCACGCAGTTCGAGGCGCTGGACAATATTTTTCCAGAAGTGAATTATCGCTATTCTGCGTTAAGCGGAGCGCCGGTTTGCAAACCGGCTTTACGGATTCAAATTAAAAAGGCGTTGGTTTTATGCCTTAAAATCAATTTGAAGCGCAGAGCCGACTGCAACTCGGCGCTCCGTCACCCGGAGATTTGAATTTGGCAAATCCTGCCGACGTGACTAAATTCTTTCCATGAGCACCGTCGTTGAAATTGAACGCGCCATCGAGAGACTGTCTGCGCCGGATTTGACCCGACTCGCTCGATGGATTTTGCAGCGTGACAATGAGAATTGGGACCACCAAATGGACGAGGACGCCGCAAGTGGAAAGCTCGAGTTTTTGGTCAAGGAAGCAAAAACCGCCCGCCAGAACAAAACATTGAAAGAGTGGCCAAATAAGAGCTTGTGACCTCCGGGACGACGCCTGAATTCTGGAAGGGTTACCAGCGCTTGCCGGAAGCGATTCAACGTCTGGCAGACAAGAATTACAAACTTTGGTTGGAAAATCCACGTCATGCGTCCCTTCGCTTCAAGAAACTGGCAGGACATGAAACGCTTTATTCGGCGCGCGTCGGCGATCATTATCGCGCCATCGCCCACGTCGAAACCGGATCCATTGTGTGGACGTGGATAGGCTCGCATGAAGAATACAACAAGCTCGTCCGTCGCTGATTTCATCAACACTCCACGAGCAACTCACCGCCGGAAAAGTTGACGAAATCTGGCTCACGCAAATCGAGGCGATGGACAATAATTTTCAGGAAGTGAATTGTCGCTATTGGGCGTGAAGTTATTTCACTTGTAGGAGACGACGCGAGGAGTCTCCTACCATGGCAGTTCGCCGCGTAGAATTTGAATTTGGCAAATTCCGCCCACATGAGCAATGAAGACCAGCGTTTTGAGCGTCCTTCCCGGATTGCGACGATTGAAGACCAGCGCCTTGAACCCTCACCAGCTCTGTTGATTCCAATTGCAACGACTTTACTATCTGCGCGACCCTCGTCTGCTAGAACTTTCATCAAGTCGGCAATTTGTTTCTTTTCGCCGTCTGGTAGCTTGTGAAAATCGTCAATTATTACAGTTCCCAATGGCTGCATTTTGGGAAGCTCCTTGATGAGTGGGACATCGTCAGGTTTTCGGGCTGACAGCTTGACGACTTTCTCTGTGATTCCAACTTCTTCCATTGCCTTCGTGATGGCGGTCGTCTTGCCGATCCCCGATGGGCCTTCAACACTGATCCCTCGCCCTGGTGTTTTTAGTGCCATCAATAAACGTGGATACTCCTCTGGCTTTACAAAATTGTATTTCGGAACGCCTGAAATAGTGAAGACTTCGTGAAGTTGTAATTTTTGATTGTTGCTCATAATTCTCCTGTGAATGCTTTCTGCAAAATGGACTGGCGGAAGCGAGTGACGCGCTGGAGGTGGCCGACACCACCGACGCCAACTCATCCGCCACGCTCAATCGCCGATCCACTTCCGCCACAATCCGCGTCTGCTCGGCTGTCGGTAGCGCCGCGATGAGCATGGCGTCGATTTGTCGGCGGGCAAGCTGTTCGGGAATCATCGCAAAAATGAGGGCTCGATCGCCCAGTTATTCCATATTAAAAGTTGTCCGATCCCGCATTCGCCCAGGTCGAGGCGCTCAATGTCCAAGAAAAGGTTGCGGCATCCTATTTGAAACACGGGTGTCGGCAACGAAATTTTTGAGCTCCAGAAATTTCAGAGGCACGGCAATTCGGCACCCGCTCTTAACCTAAAAATGTTCCCGTCTACCCAACTGGAGTCGCGAGCGCAGGGCGCGGCGCGGATTCTGCTAATCGCAGGATATGCCGGAAGCATTCCTCATATTCCTGATCGTGGTGATGATCGTTCTGTTCCTCGTCGTCAACCGCGCCAAAAATACAACTTCCCAAGCTGCTCCGGCATTTTCGAGGAACAACACCGAAAATAGCCCACAAAAGATTTATACCAGCCGAAGTTTTTTGCTCACGAAATGCGAATCCAGTTTCTACGGAGTTTTAAAACTCGCGACAGACGGTCGTTTTGCGATCTGTCCAAAGGTGAGACTCAGCGATTTGATTCGATGCACGAGCGGGAATCCGGGGGATTCAAACCGGATCAATCAAAAGCATATCGATTTCGTCCTTTGCGAGAAGGATTCGATGAAGATTGTCTGCGCCATCGAATTAAACGACAGGAGCCATCTCGAAGGTTCCAGAAAAAAGAGAGATGAACTGGTTTCGAGCGCTCTGGACGAGGCGAAAATCAAATTCCTGCCGATTCGAGCCGCCGCCGAATATTCGGTTCAGGATTTGCGAAACGCGATTTTTTCAGAACGGAACCCTGAACGGCCTGAATCTCCCGAGCAGCCGAGAAAACTCGCTCGAACCTCCAGCAATATCAAGAGCCTGATTCACGCCGAAGGAAGCCCTGCGCCGGGCTTCGGCTGAACAGCTCCGCGGGCCGGTCGCCACTTAAAATCCGCCCCATTTATTTCGCAGCGAGCGCGGTTTCTAGGGCTTGAACGACCTCCGGCGCTTCGGGCGCGGTTTTTGGCTCGAAGCGTTTGATGATTTTTCCGTCCTTGCCGATCAGGAATTTTCCGAAGTTCCATTTGATGTCACCGGGAAAGGGCGATTGTTCGCCGGCGAGCGCGACGTAGAGCGGATGCCGTTTCGCGCCGTTCACCTCGATCTTGTCGAAGAGCGGAAAGGTGACGTCATATTTGCTGGAGCAGAACTGTTTGATTTCTTCATTCGTGCCGGGTTCTTGGCCGCCGAATTGATTGCACGGAAATCCGACCACGGTGAATCCTTGCGCCTTGTATTTCTGCTGGAGCGCCTCGAGGCCTTTATACTGGGGGGTCAGGCCGCACTTCGAGGCAACATTTACGACCAGGATTACTTTGCCCTTATAGGCGTTCAAGGAAGTGTCCTTGCCGCTGTTATCTTTGACCGGGATTTCGAGGACCGAGCCAGCGGGGACAGAAAGGGTTTGCATAAAAAGCAAAGCCGTCAGAAGAGCGAGTTTTTTCATTGGTAAAGAATGATCTGCCTGCCGGTCGTTGTCAATCTACAGCAGGGCAACCCACGCGCTCAAACAATCCTGATCAACTCAGTGTGGCGAGAATGGATTCGGCGGCGGCCCGCGGATCAGGCGCGCTGCAAATGGGTCGCCCAATCACGATCCAACTCGCACCCGCATCCATTGCTTCGCGCGGAGAAAGGGTCCGCTTCTGGTCGTCCGGCTGATGGGTGGCAACGCGAATGCCGGGGGTGACTAACTGCATTTCGTGCGGGAGGAATTGCCGCAGGTCGGCAATCTCCAGAGGCGAACAGACCAGTCCGCGCAATCCCGCGGCGGCCGCGAGGCTCGCGAGCCGCTCGACTTGTTTTCCCACATCGGAGCCGACACCCGTGGCGCTCAACTCGTTGCTGTCGAAGCTGGTGAGAACGGTGACGCCCAGCACAAGCGGCGGTTGACGGCCCATTTCGCGCGCGGTTTCCTGCGCGGATCTTTCCGCGGCACGCATCATCTCGGTGCCGCCGCCGGTGTGGATGGTCAGCATTTGCACGTCGAGACGGACGGCAGCGGCCACCGCTTTGGCGACTGTGTTCGGAATGTCATGATATTTGAGGTCCAGGAATACCGACGCACCGGTGGCGCGAATCCGCCGGACAATTTCGGGGCCGGCACTGGTGAACAGCTCGCTCCCGATTTTGAAAGCACCGACGACGGGAGCGAGCTTGGCCGCCAGTTCCAAGGCGACTTCGGCTTTCGAGACATCAAGGGCAACGATCATTGGATTTTTCATGGCTCAACGAAAACAGAATCGGGTCATTTACGCATCGTTTTTCTGATGATTTCGCCGAGTGAATTCATTTCGCCCACTTGCGCCAGCAAAGGCGGGGAACGACTCGAACAGTCGAGAACCTCAGAATCCGCCGGCGGGGGCAGCATCACAATTTGGTTTTGATGCCGCAGGCTCGAAGCCCACACCAGCCAAAAATCGCCTCGAATGCAACGAAGAGTCCCGAAGCC
>Ga0163152_10005357_pt1 | contig 15136 bp, 10 predicted proteins | sample OliLakLV19MP8IB2_FD_148635 | JGI IMG/M metagenome (GOLD analysis project Ga0163152, IMG submission 148635) | Freshwater microbial mat bacterial communities from Lake Vanda, McMurdo Dry Valleys, Antarctica - Oligotrophic Lake LV.19.MP8.IB-2 | ecosystem: Environmental > Aquatic > Freshwater >... | reverse complement strand
GCACAAGCCCCCCCCGCATCATGCCGACACTTTCGCCGATCTTCTTCCGCGTCCTCGTGCTGCTGTCTGCCCTCACTGGGATGAGACTACAGGCGGCGGAGTCGCCGCGCTTTGCCGGCGTGAGCCGCGTGGACTTCTTTGGTTACACGCAGTGCCTCGCGCTCGAAAACGAAGTCACGCGCGTCGTGCTGTGTCACCAGGCCGGGGGACGCGTGCTGGAGTATTCCTTGCACGGCAAGAACAGCATCTGGCTCGATCCGGCGGACGCGGGTTGGGTGATGCAGCCCGGAGCACCGGTGGTTAATCTATCCGGCGGCCGACTCGACATCGGACCGGAAATGGTCGTGCCCAAGCGCCCGGTTCTCTGGGCTGGCGCCTGGACGGCTGAAGCCATCGGACCTCGCGCCGCGCGACTGACTAGCGCGGAAGATCCGGAGACGGGCGTGCAGTTGGTGCGGGATTTCGTGCTCGATGCCACGACCTCGCAGCTGCGTTGCACCCAGACCATTCGCAATGTGTCGAAACGGGTCACGGAATGGTGTCACTGGAGCCGGACGCTCGCCCTCGGCGGCGGCATCGCGGTTGTCCCGCTCACCCGGCCGACCCGATTCCCGAATGATTACGTGATGTATGAGCCGGGCTCGTTGATTAACGCCCGCCCGAGTGATCCCAATATTCGCACCCGGGACGGGTTTCTCGAAATCGTGGGCCCGCCGAAGCATCGCAAACTGGGGATGGATTCGCAGGCGGGTTGGTTCGCCTACGTGATGCCCAATGACGTGATGTTCGTGAAGCGGTTTCCCGTGTATCCGGATCGAGTGTACAACGAAGTAGCTGCCCTGACGGTTTGCATTTATTACGACGGCGTCACGCGCTGCGAGCTGGAGCCCATCGGTCCCAGAGAACGCCTGGCCCCCGGAGCGGCAGCCTCGTTTACGGAAGAGTGGCAATTGGAGCCGTTCCCATTTCCCAAAGACGGGCGTGCCGTTGATCTCCAAGCGGTCGCGGCCCTGGCCAAGCCACGCGGCGAAAAAGCTACTCCGGGCAGATGACCCGTTTCAGGGACGAAGGTGAAACACGGATCTGCACCTTGGCTTTGGCGACAGCTCCTGTCGGCCCCGACCTCCGGGTGGGCGCTTAGAAAATGCGGCCTCCAACGGCCCGCCCGGAGGTCTGGCCCTACCATCGGAAGAGGCCATATCTCAGGTGATATTGGACTCCCTTATTGTTACGGCGCGTCCGAGGAATGACGGTTGGCTACCTCTTTGCGGCCTTCGCGGCGGCTGCATCGGTGGCAGCTTTTTTGCGGGCTTCAAGGGCATCGAGGCGGGCCTTCGTCTTGGCGTCGGCGTCGGCCTTGCGTTTGGCTACGGCTGCATCGGTATCCGCTTTACGTTTCGCCGCCGCGGCTGCGGCATCGGCGTCAGCATTCTCCTTGGCGGCAAGTGCATCCGCATCGGCTTTCTTTTTGGCGGCAACCGCATCCGCGGCGAGCTTGGCCTTTGCATTCTCGGCCTCCGCGAGCAAGGTGGCGATGCTGGTGTCGTCGGGCGCCGTCACCCGGTAACGTTTGATTACGTTGCCGGCGACAGTGAGAAATTGATACACACCGTCAGCGGTCATTTCCCAACGGCTGCCAATTCCGTCGTTGGGCGGAGACGGCAACTCCACGGCCAGGCGTCCATCCACGAAGACCCCATAGTCCCGCACCGTTTTGTCGGGGATGAGGGCAACCCAGATGAGGTGTTTGCTATCAGGGGTGAAGGCTGGCCGGAAGAACGTACTTCCGGTTGAACTCACCAGCTTGCCGTTCACAAAGAGGCCGCGTTCAGCTCCGCGGGTTCCGACATTAGCGACGTGTTGGCCATCGGGGCTAAGGACGAAATAACCCATGTGATTTAGCTGATCCGACGTGCCCCACATCATCCGGTGCGGAAGCATGCCAGGGACCTCTTCGCCGTCGATGATCAGAGCGCTGATGTCGCTTCGACCGGTTGCGGTGGCGACAAGGGCATACCGGGTGCCGTTCTCGCTGAACACGAGCGAATCCCCCATGGGCGCCCGCTTACTCATGGGTATGGGCGTCGCATCCACGACCAGGGTGTGCTCCGTGTTCATGCCATTGTAGGTGGTGTAGGCAAAGCGTTTGCCGGTTTTCGGTAGCGCAAGCTTCACATACTGCCCGCCGATGCCCTCAAAGCCGGCCGATTCCTGACCCTCGGTGATCACAAAGCTTTTCGACCCCGACCCAACCACATAGAGGGCGCGGGAGGAATCGTGCGTGAAGGTTGGCCAAGTGACGGTCCGGTATTCCGGGCCTTTCTTTCCATCCGTGATCACGAAATTCGCCGCTGCGGTTTGGCAGACCGCCAGGTAGCGTCTCCCATCCGGACTGAACACGACCTCGGTCACATTTCTGGCGCCATCGGCGGCTGCCACTTCTTTGCCGTCAATGACCAGGGCTATTTTCTCCGGCGCCTTGCGCACGGCTGCCGCAAACCGGGAGCCAACCGACGAGAACCAGATTTTTTCGGGCTGGGGCACTCCCTTCACGGCGGTTTTGCCTTCAATGTTCAAGGTCCATGTGCCCTGCGGATCGGGTGACACGGTGACTAATTTATTGTCGGCCGTGAAGCGCGTGATCTGGCCGGGATTCGTCACTTCCTTGCCGTCGACGACCATCAATCTTTCGTCCCGGGCGCCGCCAAACTTGGCCGCCGTATAGACCCAGCGGCTGTCGTCCGGGCTGAACGAAATGCTGAACGAATTATTGTTGGAGCTGAGCGGACCTGGCTTGCCGTTCACCACCAACCGCCACGCGTTTTGGCTGGGGGCCGGCGAGACCATGTCCATGAAGTAAACGTGTTTCCCCCCGGGTGACATCCTGAGTTGCCCGGTCGTCCCTTGGAACGGCCGGTTGGCCAACGGGCCGCGAAAGAGTTCTTTGCCGTCGCGTACCACACTATAGTTGTCGCCCACTCGTACCGCATACGCCTGGCTTTTGCCATCTGGACTGAAAAGGACGGAGTCAGGAGAATTAAACGAGCTTCCTCCCATGGGGATGAATTCATCAAATACCGGCCCTTCGGTCCCGTTGACGACCACCACGCTGCGAGTGCCTTTCATCACGAGCGACGCGAGGGTCAGTCCGTTGCGGCTAATGATATAATTGGGCGGGTTGCCGGGTTTAGGTCCGACTTCAAGCTGTTCCACTTTGGGCGCACCTACGCAGAAAGAAGCCAGGAGGCCGGTGGCAAACGCCACGACGAGGGGAAAAAGTAAAGGTCTCATAATGGGTGGGGGCGAGGCTCGGCGAGGGATAACCAAGCCGCAGATGTGATGCAATAAAACGCAAAAACAAGCGAGTGGCCGGCTAAACGACTATTCGTCCTGGGATATGTACATTTGGGCGGGCCGGAACGGGGCGTGTCTCGGTTAGGGATTCCGGATGCGGCCGGGGGCGGCCGCGGTCCCAGGGAGCCGAAGGCGGGAGTTAAGGTGGAGCGGCTTGTCCCTACGTCGCTGGATCGACGGCTTTACGAGCGAGGCGCACAACACCAGCCGCCAGCGGAACGCGATGGGGACAACACGCTCCGTCGATTCGCGAATATCTCGCATCTGACGATCCGACTCAATTAGTCTTCCCTTCGCGCCCTGCTGCTCGCCCGAACCTTTTTACCCTCCTGCCATGCTTCGCTTCATTCTGCTTTGTTTCGCCGCCGGCGCCGCCCTCCGTGCGGCGGATCGCCCCCATGTTCTCTTCATCGCCGTGGACGACCTACGTCCTGAATTCGGCGCGTACGGCGCCAGCTATATCAAGAGTCCGAACATGGACCGCATCGCCAAGGCCGGCGTTACGTTCAATCGGGCGTATTGCCAGCAAGCGGTGTGTTCGCCGACTCGCTCCAGTCTGATGACGGGTACCCGGCCCGACACGACGAAGGTCTGGGATTTGGAAACGCATTTTCGCGTCGCGCTCCCGAACGTCGTCACCCTTGGCCAGCACTTCAAACAGAACGGGTATTTCGTGCAGGGTATGGGTAAAATTTATCACGGGAGTTTCGATGATGCGCCGACCTGGTCGGTGCCGTGGCAGTCGCCGCGTGGAGCCTCGTATGCGCTGCCGGAAAATCTGGCGCTGAACCAACGCCAGTTTGCGGGGACCGGTGAGCCCGATGCCAAAAAGAAGGGCGCAAAAAAACAGCCCACCAAGGCCGGTTCACGCGGGCCCGCGTTTGAAGGGGCGGAAACGCCGGACAACACCTTTAATGATGGCAAGGTCGCTGAAATGGCGGTGCAGGCTCTGGGTGAGTTGAGCAAGAAGAACCAACCGTTCTTTCTCGCCGTGGGTTTTTCCAAGCCGCATCTGCCTTTCGTTGCCCCGAAAAAATATTGGGACATGTATGATCCGACCAAGATTCAGCTCGCCTCGAATAAGTTTCGACCGAAGGACGCGCCCGAGTACGCGATCCAGCCGGGCGGAGAGATGCGGGCCTACCACGGCATCCCGGCAGGTTCCATTCCCGATGACCTCGCGCGGCAGTTGAAGCACGGTTACTATGCGGCGATCAGCTATATGGACGCGCAACTCGGCAAGGTCCTCGATGAACTCGATCGGCTCGGCCTGCGCGAAAAAACCATCATCGTTCTCTGGGGCGACCACGGCTGGAAACTCGGCGAGCACGACGCGTGGTGTAAACATAGCAACGCGGAAAACGACACCAACGCGCCCCTGCTGATTTCAGCCCCGGGTACGAAGCAGCGCGGCGTGCGGAGTGACGCGCTGGTCGAGTTTGTCGACATCTATCCGACGCTCTCCGAACTCGCGGGGTTATCGCTGCCGTCCCATCTTGAAGGATCCAGTTTCAAGCCGCTGCTCGATGATGCCCGCCGGCCTTGGAAGCAGGCGGCGTTCAGTCAGTATCCACGAACCAACAACGGGCAGGCGCTCATGGGCTACTCCATGCGCACTGATCACTATCGGTTCACCATGTGGGTGCACCGGAACGCGCCCGACAAGATCGATGCGCTCGAGCTCTATGACCATAAGGCAGATCCCCAGGAAAACACCAACCTCGCCAAACTCCCGCAGCACGCCGCACTAGTGGCGAAGCTAACCGCGCAGTGCCGCGCCGGCTGGCGCGCAGCGCTGCCGGTTGCGAGTCGCTGACGTCACCGGATTGCGTGGGACCCTGGGACCCTGGGACCCGGGGACCTTGGGACCGCGGATGCCTTCGGCCTCATTTTGAATCAGGGACCCATGATCAGTGCCGATGGGTGAACATTAGTGGTTCACCGGCTTGGGCCCGAGATGACTTTCATCCTGGCATCTTGTCATCCTGTCACGCTTGGGATCGATCGCTGAAGGCCGGAGACAGGATGGACAGGATTTGAGGATCGAATCGACGGAGCGCGAAGTCTCCTGCGTATTCTTCAAGCCAGCGGCTTCGGGACAAGCCGCTCCACCTCGGCAACGCACGAATTTCACCGGCTTGGGTCCGAGATAACTTTCATCCTGGCATCTTGTCATCCTGTCGCGCTTGGGATCGATCGCTGAAGGCCGGAGACAGGATGGACAGGATTTGAGGATCGAATCGACGGAGCGCGAAGTCTCCTGCCCTCGTCAATCGCGTGCAACGGGCGCGCACTAAATCAGTCAGGTTGCGTCTTGAGCTTAAGGCCGGTGCCCGCATGCTGGCGTCCGCCGGTCACCGGCCAGTGCAACCCTCGCTGAACTCATGATTTGCTATATCGCGGCGGAGCCTTCTCCAGCGGAATTCCGTGTGCCTCTGACGCCGGCTACGGCGCAGGAACTGGCTAAACTCGGCCTGGAGCTGCGCGCTGCTCCGGGGTTGGGCCGCGCGAGCCACTACGCGGATGATGACTATCGGGCCGCCGGAGTGACGTTGACCGACGACCGCATCGGATCCCTCGCCGCCGCCGATCTCGTAGTGCGGGTGCTGAAGCCCGCGCTGGCGGATATCGCCGCGATGAAGCGCGGTGCAGTGCACGTCAGCTTTCTCGATCCGTTCAATGAGGCGGGACTCATTGCCGCCTTCGCCGATGCCGGAGTAACCGCGATCAGTCTGGAGATGATTCCGCGTACGACGCTCGCGCAAAAAATGGACGCGCTCAGTTCGCAAGCCAGTCTCGCTGGCTATGCGGCCGTAATCGAAGCCGCGCAGCGTTTAAGGAAGGCGCTGCCGATGATGATGACCCCGGCAGGCACAATCATGCCGGCGCGCGTTTTCGTGATCGGGGCCGGCGTGGCTGGACTCCAGGCGATTGCCACGGCCAAGCGCTTGGGTGCGCGGGTCGAAGCATTTGATACGCGGCCCGTCGTCGAGGAACAGGTGCGCTCATTGGGCGCGAAGTTCGTGAAGATTGATCTTGGCCAAACTGCGCAGACGGCGGGTGGCTATGCGCAGGCGCTGACGCCCGAGCAGGTCGAGCGGCAACAAGCGGGGATGGCGAAGCTCTGTGCCCAATCTGACATTGTCATTACGACGGCGAAAGTCTTTGGCCGCAAAGCTCCCCGGCTGGTCACCCGCGCGATGCTCGAAGGCATGCGGGATGGGAGCGTGGTCGTTGACCTGGCAGTCGACACGGGTGGGAACGTGGAAGGCTCGCAAGCCGGGCAGGATGTGGTGACGCCGAATGGAGTCATGATCGTCGGTCACGCAAATCTGGAAAACACGGTGGCGCATCACGCCTCGCAAGTGCTCGCGGCGAATTACGCGGCCTGGATCGCGCATTTCTGGGATGCGAAAGCGACGACGCTACGACTCGACCGCACGGACGAAATTCTGAAGGGATGTCTCATCACGCACGAGGGCCGGATCGTGCATCCGCAGTTTTCGAAATGAGCACCGGTTGCTGCAGGGCGGGAAAGTGAGAATCGGCCATGAGCAGGTGCGATTCCTTTTCAGAAATGAATGCGGCCGGGGGCGGCCGCGGTCCCAGGGAAGGGCGCCCGGCCGCATGCTCTCGGAGTGCATCGAATCAGCCCGATTATTTTCCCCTTTCTGAACTCCGGCCGGGGGGCGGCCGCGCTCCCGGGTTTCGGCCTTGGCCCACGTAAGCTTCACTTCATCACACCATGGAACTCATCCTGCTTTTCTTTATTTTCACGCTCGCGGGATTTCTCGGTTTCGAGCTGATCGCGAAAGTGCCGTCGCAGTTGCACACGCCATTGATGTCGGGATCCAATGCGATTTCGGGCATTACCATCGTCGGCGCCATCGTCGTCGCCGGGGCGGATGACGGCTCGTGGATCACGACGGTGCTCGGGACGGCGGCGGTCACCCTTGCGATGGTCAATGTGATTGGGGGATATTTCGTGACGGATCGGATGCTGGGTATGTTCAAGAAGAAGCCGATCGCCGCCAGGAAGGAGGCCGCGCCATGAATCGCGAGATCCTGATCAACGCGGCCTATATAATCGCCTCCGGCTTATTTATCCTGGGGTTGAAGATGCTGGGGCGGCAGGCGACGGCGCGGCGCGGAAATTTAATTTCCGGGATAGGGATGCTGATTGCCACGGTGGTCACACTGCTCGACCGCCATGTGATCAATTACACCTGGATCGTCGTGGGTCTCGTGGCGGGTACCGTGATTGGCCTGGCGTGCGCACGGCTGGTAAAGATGACGGCGATGCCCGAGATGGTGGCGCTGCTTAATGGCCTCGGTGGGCTCGCTTCGCTGATTGTTGGCGCGGCGGAGTTCATGCGCATTCGCATCGGCGAGAGTGCGCCGGTTCATCCGGCCTTCACCGCGGGCGCCATCTTTCTAGCCATCATCATTGGAGGAGTGACCTTTACGGGTTCTATTTATGCATTCTGTAAACTGGCAGAGTGGCTGAGCGGCCGGGCGGTATTGTTCGGCGGCCAGCACGTGATCAACGGGGCGATGATCGTAGCCATGATTTTCGCCGGACTGGTATTCACGGTGTCCGGCGATCCCAGCACCACCTTGTTGGCGTTTCTTATATTCACCGGCGTGTCGCTGGTCCTGGGTTGGACAATGGTGATGCCCATCGGCGGCGGAGATATGCCCGTCGTGATTGCGTTGCTGAATAGTTTGTCCGGCCTGGCGGCTTGCGCGGCCGGTTTCGTGATCAGCAATAATGTACTGATCGTGGCGGGGTGCCTGGTGGGAACGAGTGGCGTTATCCTGTCGCTCATCATGTGTCGCGCGATGAATCGTTCGATCGCGAATGTGGTGTTTTCGGGCTTTGGCGCGAAACCCGCCGCAACTGCGGCGGACGGAACGGTTGCGGAGGGTGAGTTGAAACCCATTTCGGCCGAGAATGTTTTCTCGGTGCTCGAGGCGGCACGGCAGGTGGTGTTCATTCCGGGATATGGCATGGCGGTGTCACAGGCCCAGCACGTGGTGCGGGAACTCGCGGAAATGCTGGAGCAGAACGGAGCCGAAGTGCGGTTCGCGATTCATCCGGTGGCGGGTCGGATGCCGGGGCACATGAATGTTTTACTCGCGGAGGCGGACGTCCCTTACGAGCAGTTGATCGAGATGGATGCGATCAATCCGTTGATGCCGACGATGGATGTGGCGATTGTGATCGGCGCCAATGACGTGGTGAATCCGGCGGCGGCGCGCGACAAGGCGTCACCCATTTACGGCATGCCTATCATTAAGGCGCATGAAGCGCGAACGGTCATCTGCCTCAAGCGCGGAAAAGGCACCGGATTTTCGGGCTTGGAGAATCAACTTTTTCTCCTGCCGAATAGCCGCATGCTTTACGGCGATGCGAAGTCCTCGCTGCAGTCCGTGATTGCCGAGTTTAAGAGTTTGATGAGCGCATAGGGCAAGAGGAACCGCAAATGGGACCGCGGCGGCTCCCGGCCGCTGTTTGAACGGATGCGGACGAGGGCGTCCGCGGTCCCAGGTCTGATTTGTGAATTACGGAACGTCGCGCTTCGCCCGGTTCGGAAAGGTCGATGGGACCGCGGCCGCCCCCGGCCGCTGTTTGAGGAAGGGATTTTCGAGGAGATCAACGATCAGATCGCGGTAAAGTAAATCGCGGTCGAAACCCCATGACGCCTCTTCTTGCCGGCGTACCTTCGCGCAACCAGGCCGGCTGCGGAGAGCCGGCCCTGCCTTGAGCTGTGATCGCTCCACGTAGCGGTCGGCCGGATCCGGGGTAGGGACCGCTCTTCGTAGCGGTCCTCATTGCATCCCCGCAAAGCCGAACTATGGTCACAAAAAAAGGCTGGATCGCACCGTGCGACCCAGCCTTTCGAAACAGTGAAAGGGGTATCCTGACTTACTTCGCCGGCGTGCCGAACACTTCAACTTCGCAGTAGTGGTTCAGCTCGTCCGAGGTATTGCCATTGCTGTAGAGGCGAACGTAACGACCTTTGGCGCCTTTGCCTTCAATCAGGCGGCCCGAAAACGTTTCGATGTAAGCTTTGTCGCTGCCTTTGCCGAGCTTCCCGGAGTTGTCGTCGTCGTTGTTGTACAACGTGGTGACACCCTTCTTGAAGTCCTTGTCGTCGGAGACCTGCACGATGACGTCGTGATAAACGCGCGCTTGGGAGTGGAAATGCCACGTCACGATCGCTGCTACGCTGGACGTGCTACCGAGGTCGACCTGCACCCATTGCAGTCCTGGCCCGAGCTCCACGTAAGTGCCGTCGGTACCGCTCTTGTCCCCATCGGTGAGGAACGACAGCTCGCCGATCACGGGGAGGGAGTCGCTGCTCGTGACGGTCTTGCCCTTAGAGAGCAGTTTCGTCCCAGCGGGGACCATCAGGTCCTTGCGGGGCGCAGCGCTCAGTGGCTCGAGATTGGCCATTTGGATCGGGCGCGGCGTGCCGGCAAATAGCGGGCGGGGCAGCTCGATCTTGAGTGGCACTTTGTCCTGAGCAAACGCCGACGAAGCGAGGGCGAGAGCGGCGAGGAGGAGGGGGAGTTTACGGTTCATGGATGAGAAAAAGGTAGAGATGCGACGACCGCGGCCGGAGAGAAATTCACGCATTGGCGGAATATAAACCTAAAAAACGCGGTTGAACCACTGATTTTCACTGAAGACCACTGATGCAAAAAGAGTTGCCCGATGGAGGCCGTTCACCCGGTAAGTGAAGGGAAAGTTCTATCCCATCGATCTGGATCGATTTGATCAGTGTTTATTAGTGCTCTGCTCATCAGTGGTTACTTCTGCTGCGGAATTTAGGTTAAATTCAAGCTTCGGTTTAGCCAAGACTAACGCCCGATTGCGGAATCCGCAATCGGGCACTGGATGGGCGAGGCTTCAAACGCCGTTAACAATGAAGTCCTCGGGACTGAACGTGAGGAGCTTCTTGGCCGCGATGGCTTCGTTGACCTTGAGCACGGTGACAGCCGTGGCGAAGGCGTCCTCGCCTGGGCAGTTGAGTTTCGCCTTGCCGCGAATGGCGTCAGCGAAGTTCTCGATGTGCGGTTGGTGAATGGCTTTGTCGAGCGTCACCGGAATGTCCCACGCGGAGAGCTGGGCGGTTTCGCGCACGTCGACGGTGGCGGCGGCCTTCGACGGACCACCGAGCTTCGCGCGCGGCTTTTCCCACGGCTTGAGGCCGACGACGGCGCCTTCACCTGAGTCCGGACGGGAGATGAGTTTCTTGGTGACGTAGTCGTCCCATTCCGGCGCGCGCGCTTCGCGGTAGATCTTGGTGAACTTTGGGTTCTCGGAGATCTTCATCGCGCCCTCGTCGCCCATGAAATATTCGTGGTAACCGCCGCCGGCGCTGGTGGTCGTGAGGACCTGGTAGCTGGCGCGGACGAGGCCTTGGGGAGTGGGGAACTCGTACACGATGATCGCGTTGTCGTACCACTCGTGAGTCTTGTAGTAATCAACGCCGCCGCTCGCCATGATGTTGCTCGGGTTGGAGCCGAGCATCCAGTTGTAAACGTCGATCTGGTGGGCGCCGAGGTCCGAGACGGGGCCGCCGGCGTAACGTTTAAACCAGCGCCAATTGCGGAACTCGTGCATATTGGCGAAGCCGAACTCGTTCAGTTTGGCGTCCGAAAGTTTTTGGTTGGCCGGAAAGCCGAAGTCCTCGGTGACGGCCCGGTGCCATTGGCCGGAAATGTTGGTGATGCGGCCGAGCATCTTGGCTTCGCGGATGATACGATCCCGGGCGTGCTGGTAACGTGGGTTGCTGCGGCGTTGGTGGCCGATCTGGAGCAGCTTCTTGGTTTCGCGGGAGGTTTGAACCATCGAGCGAGCGCCTTCGATTGTATTGGACATCAGCTTCTCGCAGTACACGTGCTTGCCGGCGCGCAGGGCGGCATTGGTGTGTTCGGCGTGGACGAAATCCGGGGTCGCAATGAGGACCGCGTCGATGTCCTTCACCGTCGCGAGCAGCTCCTTGTAGTTTTCAAACGGCTGGGCCTCATGCTCGAACTTTTTCAGGAGGCGTTCCGTACGGGTGAGATTGTAGGGCCAGATGTCGCAGACCGCCTTGAAGCGGATGTCCGGAATCTTGAGGGCAGCGTTGGTGAGGATGCGGCCTTGTTCGCCGCAGCCGATCAGCGCGACGTTGAGGGTGTCCTTACCGCCGACCCCGGCCGCAGCGGCCCGGGAAATGTAAGGTGCGGCAGCGAAGACGGCTCCCAGTTTGGCGCTGGTGCTGAGAAAATCGCGGCGGGTGAGAGGGGATTGCGAAGAGGGAAGGAGAGACATGACGTTGATTCGATTTTGGGCCAGCTAAGTCATAAAGCCGAAGGAGAGGGCCAGGCGGCAATGAAGCCGCGGTGGCCTTTCGCTTTTGGCTCGAAGTTCAGACGAGTCAGACGGGCAGACAGATGCTGGTAACTGATTAATTCTTGTCGGCGACGAGCGCAAATCGGTTGTAGCGAACGAGGGTGAGGGCAAACGCGAACATCAGGATTTGCATGCCGATCCAAGCGACGCCTTCGCCTTCCTGCACCGCCATCAGACCGAAACTCAGGCTGACATAAACCAACCCGGTGAGGCAGAGCGCCAAGCGGGTCTTGACGCCGAGGAGGATGGCGAGACCGAGAGCGATGAGCAAATAACCGAGCGGCAACGCGAAGCTCTTGGTGGCCCAGACCGGAAGGATCGAGGCGCCGCTGATGCCGGTTGCCATGCGGTTCATGTTCTCGTAGTAATTTGAGAACGAGAAGCTCTTGTTCGCTTCGAATTTTTCGAGGCCGGCCACCAGCGTCCGCAGGCCCAGGAAAAGCCGGAGGATCATGAAGGCAGAAGCGTGTCCGGGGCTATCGCTGGCCACGTGGGATGAAGCGGAATGAGCGGTCATAGTTGAGCGGGCAGATGAAGGAAGGACGTTGGACATGAAAAAAGGGTTTGGTTAAACGCCGAAACCGGGGCGGTAGGGTTTCGTTACAAACTGAGTAGCGTCAGAGAAATTGGTCACTTTCATCGCCGCGGAATTCCACTCCAAGGGACGACGGGCGCGGACCGCGACATTACTGAGCAGGCAAAGCTCGGTGAGGCGGGATGCGATATCGAAGTTAGAGCCGGCTGCCGGTCCGCCTTTGCACGCGCGCACCCACTCTTTGAAGTGGTCGGCGCCTTCCACCCGCGGGAGCGAACGCGGGGGCAGACTCGGGGCCATCTCCTGGCGCTTCGCCTCAGGAATGATGCGAACACTCTGGTAATAGAGGTTGGCGAAGACCGTCGCTTTCGAGCCGATGATGAGCGTGCCATTATCGGGCAATGGCGTTTTCGCATCCCATTCGGCTGGCGGCGGGGGAACGAGGCCGCCGTCGTACCATTTGAGCGTGAGCGGGGCCAGCTTGCCGCGGGCGGGGAATTTGTAGGTGATCATCGACGAACTTGGTCCCGTTAGTTCGTTGTGGAAGGCGCTGACCGCTTCGATGTGCGACGGTGCGTCAAGCTGAAGCGCCCAGTGCACACCGTCGAGCAGGTGGCAGCCCATGTCGCCGAGTGCGCCCGTACCGTAATCCCAGAAACCGCGCCAAGTGAAAGGCATGAACATGGGATCGTACGGGCGCTCCGGCGCGATGCCCTGCCACAGATTCCAGTCGAGGGTCGGCGGAATAACGGGTACGAATTTCGAGTGGTCAGGCGCCTTCGCGTTGGTTGCACCCTGCGGCCAGTGGCTCAGCGGACGGTTCGTCCAGCTTTGCACTTCGCGCACCTCGCCGAGAACTCCAGCGTCAACCCATTCCTTCAGCAGCCGAACGCCGTCGCTGGCGTGGCCCTGATTTCCCATCTGCGTTGCCACCTTCTTTTCCCGCGCGAGCTTAGCCAGCTCCCGGGCTTCCCAGACCGTATGCGTCATGGGCTTTTCCACGAACACGTGTTTCCCCAGTTTCAAGGCAGCCACCGCTATGGGAAAATGCATGTGGTCCGGCGTCGAAACCGTGACCGCATCGATGCTGCTCCCGAGCTTCTCCAGCATTTTGCGATAATCGCGGAAGGTCGGAACGTCAGGGAATTCCTTGAACGTTTGCGCAGCGCGCGTGTCGTCGACATCGCAAAACGCGACGTAGTTTTCGTCTTTAAGGCCTGTGACCGCCGCCCGGCCGCGGCCGCCGAGCCCAATGAGAGCGATGTTGAGTTTGTTGTTCGGAGACTGCCCTTGCTGGCTCCGCATCACACTCGGGAATGCGGCAGCGGCGGAGGCAATCGAAGCCGACTTCAAGAAGGAGCGACGCGAAAGCGGGGGGAGATTCATGACGGGGGGGATTAGTTTTGCCGGAAACGAGCGGCGGAAGGCAAGCCGCACCAGCAACTTTTATCGGACGCGTAAGGGGGCGGTCGAGCCTTCCCGTTTCGTGGTTTCGGAGTTGTTTCAAGATAGGGAAGCGGCGGCAAAATGCAAAGGCGCGATCGTTCGTTCAGCGCTTGGACCCGTTGGAGTAGAAGGAGGCCTCATGGCAGGTGAAAGATGCTTGGTTAGCGTGGGTGCGGGTGCGTCGAGATGTGTCCGGTGCGCTAGGAATGAGACGCGCCGTTCGACCCGTCTGAAGGTGGAGCGTGTTGTCCCAACGCGCTTGGCTCGCTGGCAATACCAGCCATCGTGGATAACGCAGATGAAGCGGATGCCCGAGGTAGTCGTGGGCTCAAGTCCAGACGGAGCATTTGGATGGGATGAATTTATCCGCGTAATCAGCGTAATCCGTGGTCAAAGGTTTGGGATGGTTGAGGTGCGACTAGATCCGCACTTGAACCGACGATTCTGAATTGGTTTCCGATGCCGATCAGAGGAGATCAGTGAAGATCAGTGGTTAAACGGATTGAGGCTGGATGTTGGGATTGTCCGAATCACATCGTCGCTGATCTTACTCCGGCACTTTCAGAATCCCGCGGCGGATCGCCTCAGCCGTAGCTTGCGCGCGGTCATTCACCGCGAGTTTCTCGAGGATGTGGCTAACGTGGCGCTTGACCGTGTCCTCGGAGACGCCGAATTCCGCGGCGATTTCCTTGTTGGCGCGGCCGGCGGCGATGAGCGCCAGGATCTCGCGTTCGCGGGGCGTCACGCTCGGGCCGAGACGGATGACGGTTAACCGCCGGGCGATTTCCGCCGGAAGCGAACGCCGTCCCTGCGCGACCATGCTCAGCGCGGAGAGGAGTTCCTCGCGGGAAGCTGATTTCTGAAGGTAGCCGAGGGCGCCCGCATCGAGTGCTGCCTGAATCTCGTCGTCCCGTGCAAACGTCGAAAAAATCAGGATGCGCGCGGCCGGATCGTGCGCGCGCAGGGCCGCGGTCGCTTGGATACCGCCGATACCGGGCAATTGCAGATCCATCAGCACAACGCGCGGGTACAGCTGATCGTACACGGCGATCACGTCTTCTCCGCGTTCCGCTTCACCCACGACCTTGATGCTGTCATCGAGTTCGAGCGACGCCGCCAAGCCGCTCCGCACCACGAAGTGGTCGTCGACAATCAGGACGGTCAGCGGCGCGGCGGGAGTGGGCGTCGTTTCAGGCATGATCCTAAATTCCAGAAGAAGTAACCACTATGAGCACTTATAAACACTGAATGAACCCTCCCCGGGGCAAGCCCCGAGGTATCACAGAAAGGGGCTTCGCCCCAATAACAGCGGGCGGCATCCATCCTCGCGGCGAGCCGCGTGGAATTGAGCCGTCCCGATTAAATAGATCCGGATCGATGGGATAGAGTTTTCC
>Ga0163152_10005355_pt1 | contig 15136 bp, 12 predicted proteins | sample OliLakLV19MP8IB2_FD_148635 | JGI IMG/M metagenome (GOLD analysis project Ga0163152, IMG submission 148635) | Freshwater microbial mat bacterial communities from Lake Vanda, McMurdo Dry Valleys, Antarctica - Oligotrophic Lake LV.19.MP8.IB-2 | ecosystem: Environmental > Aquatic > Freshwater >... | reverse complement strand
CGCATTGAGGCGCCTTCGAATCCGTGCTGCATGAACAGTTCTTCCGCGGCATCGAGGATGCGGCGGCGGGTTTCGTGCTGGGGCTTTACGGCGCGTAGCGTCATGGTCGGAGAAGTCAGTAGGTGAAATTCAAACGAACGTTTGAATAATACCGCCCCCGATGCTGCCGGTCAACGTGCCCCGAAAGCGCCCCCTCAATCGTCCAGGCCGGTCATGCCTTTTCGATGCGCGAGCAACTTTGCGCCGGCGATGCGGAAAGCCACCTTGCCCGGCCACGCGAGCTGGCCGTCCGGCCGCCGGCTGAACAGGATGCCGTCGGTACGTGCAAGGATCTGGGTGCGCGCCTTGGGTCCGCGCGCATCCGCGGGGTCGATGACTTCGCATACCGCCGAGCCCTTGCGGACCCGGGTGCCTTTGCGCACGTGGTAGACGAGGATTCCGGGCTTCGGGCAATAGCCAACGTCCATTCCTCCCATCGGGGTCGCCTGGGCCTTAAGCCGGGGCAGCGGCCCGGCGCGCCCGGCGATCGCGCCGCGGCGCACGAGGAACCGGTAGAGGTTGCGCGCGTCCGCTTCCCCGAGCTGGTGGCTGACTTCGTGCTGGCTGCGCAATTCCACCGTGGCTGAAAAGCACCCTTGCGGAATGCGTGCCCCTGGAAACCGTTCGGCGAGCCTGGGCCACAACGCGCTGTTCGCGCCGAAAAAAGTCAGGGTCGTGGGATACGGGTCGTTGTAGAGGGTCGCTTCGGCACCGATGTCGGCTGCGAGCTCTCGCGCCATGCCCGGCCAGTCCGGCCGCGAGATAAACAGGTGCAGCGCCGCCTCCGAGTCGCAGTGCAGGTCGAGCACGATGTCGGCGTCGACCGCGAGCTGCATGATCTGCGCCCGCAAGGTCTGCAGCTCGTTGGTTGGGCGCAGGGCGGCAATCGCGGCGAGTGCCGCCGCGCGAATCAGGGTGACGTTTGCGGCCGCGTCATTGCCAAGGCGCGTCCCGACGCGTTCGCCCACGGCCGGGGCCAGGTCGAGCCAGTTGCGGTTGAAGTTGTCGCGGCCGAGAAACTCGTAGCGCCCGAGGTGGTTGTTGCCGGCGATCTGCGCCAGCCCGATCGGGTTGACGGTCGGCAGCACCACGACCTCGCCTTTGATGCGGCCTTGGCGGTCCGCCTCGACGAGCATCGGCATGAGGTGATGCAGGGCCATCGCGCCGGGCAATTCGTTGGCGTGGATGGCGGCCTGCAGGTAGGCCTTGGGTCGCGCGCCCCGCTTTCCGAAGCGGTGCACGGCGATCGTCCTCGACGTCCCCGGGGTCATCGAGGGCAGCTTGATCGTGTGTTTCTGGTGGCCCATCTCTTCGCTCCCCGACAGGATTCTTACCGCGGACTTTCACTGTCCTGATGGCAGGTATACCATGGCCGCGCAGCACACGATCGCATTCAACGGGGGGCATCGCGTGAACGAGAAAACACTTCGCAGCCTGATCGATGGCGTAAAGACGAACAGGCTTTCCCGGCGCAGGTTCATCCAGATCCTCGCAGGCGTGGGCCTCACGGCCCCCATGGCCAACCAGCTTTTGTCGCTCTCGGGTGTTGCGCATGCGCAGACCCGGTCCGACTACAAGCCCGTCAAGCGCGGCGGCGGCGGGCCGCTCAAGGTCCTGTGGTGGCAGGGCGCCACGCTGCTGAATCCGCATTTCGCGGTAGGCACCAAGGACCAGGAAGGCTCGCGCATCTTCTACGAGCCGCTGGCCGGATGGGACCCGGAGGGCAACCTGGTGCCCATGCTCGCGGCGGAAGTCCCGAGCGTGCAGAACGGCGGCCTCGCGCGCGACGGCACGTCGGTCATCTGGAAGCTGAAGAAAGACGTCCAGTGGCACGACGGACGGCCGTTCACCGCGGATGACGTTGTGTTCACCTGGGAATACGCAGCCGACCCGGCGACCAGCGCGGTTACCAGCGGCAGCTACAAGGACTGCAAGGTCGAGAAGATCGATGCGTACACCGTGCGGGTCGTTTTCCAGAAGCCGACTCCGTACTGGGCCGATCCTTTGGTGGGCACCGTCGGCATGATCATCCCGAAGCACCTGTTCGAGGCCTACAAGGGCGCCAAGTCGCGCGAAGCCCCGACGAACCTGCGGCCGGTGGGCACCGGGCCGTACCGCTTCGTCGACTTCAAGCCCGGTGACATGGTCCGGGGCGCGCTCAACCCGACCTACCACCAGCCCAACCGGCCCTACTTCGACACTATCGAAATGAAGGGCGGCGGCGACGCGGTTTCGGCCGCACGCGCCGTGATCCAGACGGGCGAGTTCGATTACGCCTGGAACCTGCAGGTCGAGGACGAGATCCTGCTCAGGCTGGAGAAGGGCGGGCGCGGCCGCGCCGAGAACTTCGGCGGGGGCAGCATCGAGCACCTGCAGCTCAACTCCACCGATCCGTGGACCGAGGTCGACGGCGAAAGGGCGAGCGCGAAGAGCCGTCATCCGATCCTCACCGACCCGGCGGTGCGCCGGGCGCTGTCCATGCTGGTCGACCGCGCGGCGATCCAGGAGCACATCTACGGGCGCGGCGGCGCCTCCACCGCCAATTTCCTCAATAGCCCGACGCGCTTTCGCTCTCCCAACGCGAAATGGGAGTTCAACGTCGACAAGGCCGGCCAGCTGCTCGAAGCCGCAGGCTGGAAGCGCGGGCCGGAGGGCGTGCGGGTCAAAGACGGCAAGAAGTTGAAGCTCGTGTTCCAGACCTCGATCAACGCCCCGCGCCAGAAGTGCCAGGCCATCATCAAGCAGGCCTGCCAGAAGGCGGGCATCGACCTCGAGCTCAAGGCGGTCACCGCCTCGGTGTTCTTCTCCTCCGATGTCGCCAACCCGGACACTTACACGAAGTTCTTCTGTGATTTGCAGATGTACAACACGACCATGCCGCAGCCCGACCCGGAAAGGTTCATGAACCAGTTCACTTCCTGGGAGCTCTCGACCAAGGAGAACAAGTGGCAGGGCCGCAACATCACGCGCTGGAAGAGCGAGGAATACGACAAGACCTACCGCGCCGCAGAAAGCGAGCTTGACCCGGTCAAGCGCGCGGCGCTGTTCATCCGGCTGAACGACCTTGTGATCGAAGGACACGCGGTGGTTCCTGTTTCGCACCGCGCGCGGGTTTCCGCCGTGGCCGCCAAGCTCAAGGCGCCGCTGTCGGGCTGGGACAACGACCTCTGGAACCTGAAGGACTGGTACAGGGAAGCGTGAAAGGCGGCGTGGAAGGTCGCGTGCAAGACCGCCCATGAGCGGGTACATCGCCCGGCGCCTGCTCATTGCGATCCCGAGCCTGATCGGGATCAGCATCGTGTTGTTCACGGTGCTGGCGCTCGCCCCCGGCGATCCGTTCGAGGAACTCGCGACCAACCCGAACATCCCCGCCGAAGTGCGCGCAAGGCTGCGTGCCCAGTTCGGCCTGGACGACCCGGTCGCGACGCGCTATGTGCGCTGGTTCGGCTCCATGGTGCAGGGGGACTGGGGGTTCTCGTTCGCGAGCCGCGTCGATGTCGACACGCTGATCATGCAGCGCCTGCCCGTGACCTTGTTCGTCATCGGCTCATCCCAACTCCTCGCGCTGCTGATCGCCCTGCCGGTCGGCGTGTATGCCGCGACGCGGCCTTATTCGCTCTTCGACCAAGTTGCCAACACCCTCGCCTTCATCGGCTTTTCGCTGCCGACGTTCTTTACCGGCATCCTCTTCATCCTGCTCTTCAGCGTCTACCTCGACTGGCTGCCGTTCGTGTACCGGGCCGACATCAGCGCCACCGGCTGGCGCTGGTACTGGGAACACTTCCGGCAGGCGATCATGCCGGTCGCGGTCCTTGGCCTTTTCCAGGGCGCGTCGTGGACGCGCTACGTGCGCTCGGCGGTGCTGGACGTGATCAAGCTCGATTACGTCAACACCGCGCGCGCCAAGGGCCTGGCCGAGCGCGTGGTCGTAGTCAAGCACGTGGTGCGCAACGCCCTGATTCCCGTGGTCACGCTGGTGGCCTTGCAGATGCCCGCGATTTTCGGCGGAGCCATCGTCACCGAGCAGATCTTCCGCGTGCCGGGCATCGGGTCGCTCCTCATCAGCGCGATCCAGGCCAACGACACGCCGGTGATCATGGCGGTCACGTTCGTGCTTTCGGCGCTGGTCATCCTGTGCAACCTGCTTGCGGACATCATTTATGGCTGGCTCGATCCCCGCATCTCCTACCGATAGCGCGGCGCCCGCGGTTGCGCGCGCCAGGGGCCGCAGCACCTCCCCTGCGGCGGAGGCCTGGAGGCGTTTCCGCCGCCACAAGCTGGCGCTTGCAGGCGCGGTGATCCTCGCAGTGACCACGCTGGCGGTGCTGCTCGGCCCGCTCCTGTGGCAGGTTCCGATCAACGAGATCGATTTCGGCGCCAAGCTGAAAGGCCCCTCCTGGAAGCACCCGCTGGGCACCGACGATCTGGGCCAGGACATTCTTTCGCGCATGCTCTACGGCGGGCGCATCTCGCTCGCGGTGGGGCTGGCCGCAATGGTGATCGCGGTCGTCGTCGGTATCACGATCGGGGCGATTGCCGGCATTTCACGCGGCCGGGTCGACGTCGCGCTCATGTGGCTGACCGACTTGTTCCTGTCCCTGCCGCAGCTGCCGCTGCTGCTGCTCATCATTTACCTGTTTCGCGATTCTCTTAAGGTGATGGTCGGGCCGGAGATGGGCGTGTTCATTCTTATCGTCGCCGTCATCGGCGGTTTTCGCTGGATGCCGGTGGCGCGGCTGGTGCGCGCGCAGTTCATGTCGCTGCGCGAGAAGGAGTTCGTGGAGGCGGCGCGCGCGCTGGGCGCGACAACCTCGCGCCAGGTCGTTCGCCACATCCTGCCGAACTCCCTCGGTCCGGTCATCGTGGCCGGCACAATCGACGTGGCCGCCGCGATCATCGCCGAATCGACCCTGTCTTTTCTCGGGCTGGGCTTTCCGTCCGACATTCCCACCTGGGGCCGCATCCTGTACGACGCCAAGGACTATCTCGACGTCGCCCCGCACTGGGCCGTGGTCCCGGGCACCGCGATCTTCCTCATCGTGCTCTCGATCAATTACATGGGCGACGGCCTGCGCGATGCCCTCGACCCGCGCAAGGTGATGTAGTGGGGGGGCACCTGCTCGAGGTCCGCGGGCTGAAGACTTACTTCGATACCGACGAGGGCGTGGTGCACGCGGTGGACGGCGTCGACCTCCACATCGACCGCGGCGAGACGCTCGGCGTGGTCGGCGAGTCGGGCTGCGGCAAGAGCGTCACCGCGATGTCGGTCATGAAGCTCATCCCCACGCCGCCGGGCCGCATCGCGGCCGGACAGATCCTTTGGGAGGGCCGCGACCTCGTGCCGCTGACCGCGGAGGAAATGAACAAGCTGCGCAGCAAGGAAATCGGCATCGTGTTCCAGGAGCCGATGACTTCGCTAAACCCGGTCTACGGCGTCGGTGAGCAAATCGCAGAGGTACTGCGTCTTCACGAAGGGCTGGGCAGGCGCGCGGCTATCGAGCGCGCCATCGAGATGCTCGCGCTGGTGCAGATCCCCAATCCTGAGCGCAGGGTAAACGACTACCCGCACCAATTTTCCGGCGGCATGCGCCAGCGCGTCATGATCGCCATGGCGCTCGCGTGCAATCCACGGCTGCTGATCGCCGACGAGCCGACCACCGCGCTCGACGTGACCATCCAGGCCCAGATCCTCGAGCTGCTCGCCGGCCTGAAAGCGGAGTACGGCATGGCGGTGATGCTGATCACCCATGCCATGGGCGTGATCGCCGAGAACGCCCAGCGCGTCGTGGTGATGTACGCCGGCAAGGTCGTGGAGGAAGCGCCGGTGCGCGAGCTGTTCCGCAACCCGCGCCATCCCTATACGCAGGGACTGATCGCTTCGATTCCGCGCGTCGATACCGCAGTCACCGGCAAACGCAGGCTGCAGGCGATCGGCGGCATCGTGCCCAGCCTCGTCGATCCCGGGCCCGCATGCCGCTTCGCTTCGCGCTGCGGGTTCGTGCAGCCTGTGTGCTCCACGACTCCGCCGCTGCGCGAAATCGCGCCCGGGCACAAGGTCGCGTGCGTCCTGTGAAAAGGTTGACCGATGCCTGAAACGCTTTTGCGCGTGGACAACCTCGTCAAGCATTTCCCGCTCGCGGGGCGCTTGTTCTCGCGCGAATCCGAGGTCGTGCACGCGGTCGACGGCGTGAGCTTCGACATCGCAAAGGGCGAAACGCTCGGGCTCGTGGGCGAGTCGGGCTGCGGCAAGTCGACCACCGGGCGCGCCATCCTGCGTCTGATCGAACCCACGTCGGGGGAGGTCTGGTTCGACGGACGCAATGTGCCCGAGCTCGACGCCAACGCATTGCGTGCGGTCCGGCGAGAGATGCAGATCATCTTCCAGGACCCCTACGCCTCGCTCAATCCCCGCATGACGGTGGGGGCGATCATCGGTGAGGCGCTGCTGATCCACAAGCTCACCAACAGTGCCCGCGAGCTCGAAGACCGCGTGCTCGAGCTCCTCGAGACCGTCGGCCTGCAGCCGGACCACCTGCGCCGCTATCCGCACGAGTTCTCAGGCGGCCAGCGCCAGCGCATCGGCATCGCGCGCGCGCTTGCGGTCTCACCGAGGCTCATCGTTTGCGATGAGCCGGTCTCGGCCCTCGACGTCTCGATCCAGGCCCAGGTCATCAACCTGCTCGAGGACCTGCAGCAGAAATTCGACCTGACCTACCTTTTCATTGCGCACGATTTGTCGGTCGTGCAGCACATCAGCACGCGCGTGGCGGTCATGTATCTCGGGCGGATCGTCGAGATCGCCGGCGCCAGTGAGCTGTATACGTCGCCCCGGCACCCTTACACCGAAGCCTTGCTGTCCGCCGTCCCGATTCCCGACCCCGAGGTCAAGCGCCAGCGTATCGTGCTCAAGGGCGACGTGCCCAGCCCCGTGCGCCCGCCTTCGGGGTGCCATTTCCACACCCGCTGCCCGCGTGCTTTCGATCGCTGCAAAGTGGAAGCACCGCTGCTCAAAGAGGTCGGGACGGGACATCGCGCCGCCTGTCATTTGAACGGCTAGCGCGCTACAACAGCCGGGCAGGCCCCGCGGATCGGCGATAATTCGCCCCATGTCGGCAGTACCCTCAGCTTCCCCGCACTCCGCACCAGACGCCCCCGCCTCGCAGCAGGAAACCCGACGCAGCGAATGGCGCGTCATCGCAGGCCTGACGCCCTACCTGTGGGAATACCGCTGGCGGGTCGGCCTCGCGCTGGTGCTGCTGGTCGTCTCCAAGCTCGCGAACGTCAGCGTGCCGCTGCTGATGAAGCAGATCGTCGACGACCTCGATCCGAGGCAGGCGGTCCTCCTCATCCCGATGGCGCTGCTGCTGATGTACGGGCTGCTGCGATTCTCGACCACGCTGTTCGCCGAATTGCGCGATGTTGTCTTCGTGCGCGTCACCCAGCGCGCAATCAGGCGCGTGGCGCTTGGTGTGTTCCGCCACCTGCACGACCTGTCGCTGCGCTTCCATCTCGACCGCCAGACCGGCGGCATGACGCGCGACATCGAGCGCGGCACGCGCGGCATGTCGACGCTGCTTTCGTACCTCATCTTCTCGATCATTCCGGTGATCCTCGAATTCGCGCTGGTGGCCGCGGTGCTGCTCGCGAAGTTCGACTGGCGGTTCGCGGCGATCACGTTCGGTGCGGTCGCGGCGTACATCGCGTACACGTTCTTCATCTCCGAGTGGCGCATCGAGATCAGGAAGCACGCCAACGAGCTGGATTCGAAGGCCAACACGCGCGCGATCGACAGCCTGCTCAACTACGAGACGGTCAAGTACTTCGGCAACGAGGAATTCGAGGCCGGCCGCTACGACGAGAGCCTGCAGCGCTACGAAACGGCCGCAGTCAGGAACGAGATGTCGCTCGGCCTGCTCAACATCGGGCAGAGCCTGATCATCGCCGTGGCCGTGACGGCGCTCATGTGGCTTGCGGCCGATGGCGTGGCCCAGAAAAAGCTCACGCTCGGCGACCTCGTGCTCATCAATGGGCTGCTCATCCAGCTCTACGTGCCGCTCAACTTCCTCGGCATGGTCTATCGCGAGATCAAGCAGTCGCTCGCCGACATGGACCGCATGTTCAACCTGCTGTCGCAGAACCTGGAGGTGAAAGACAAGCCGGGGGCACCGGACGCGCCGCCCGGCCCTGCGCGCGTGGAATTCCGCGACGTGAACTTCAGCTATGACCCGAAACGCCAGATCCTTTTCGGCGTTTCATTCGCGATTCCCGCTGGGGCGCGAGTCGCGGTCGTGGGCCATTCCGGCTCGGGCAAGTCGACGCTTGCGCGTCTGCTCTACCGTTTCTATGACGTGACTGACGGATCGATCGTGGTGAACGGCGCCGACATCCGCGAAGTCACGCAAAAGAGCCTGCGCGGCGCGATCGGCATCGTCCCGCAGGACACGGTGCTCTTCAACGACACGATCCGCTACAACATCCACTATGGCCGCACCGAGGCGGCAAACGACGAAGTCATCGAGGCTGCGCGCGCGGCGCACATCCACGAGTTCATCGAGACCCTGCCTGCCCGGTACGAGTCACCGGTGGGCGAGCGCGGCCTCAAGCTCTCCGGCGGCGAAAAACAGCGCGTGGCGATTGCGCGCGCGATCCTCAAGAACCCGCGCATCCTGATTTTCGACGAAGCCACCTCGGCGCTCGATTCGGAAACCGAGCGCTACATCCAGGCCGAGCTCACGCGCATCGCGCAGGGGCGCACCACCCTCGTGATCGCGCACCGGCTGTCGACGATCATGGATGCCGACCAGATCCTGGTGATGGACGCAGGTCGCATCATCGAGCGCGGCACGCATCGCGAGCTGCTGGAAACCGGCGGCCAGTACGCCCAGATGTGGGCACTCCAGCAGCAGGAGGAGGAGGCTTCCGGCACGCCGGAGACCCCCGCAGCCTGATTCCGTAGTACCGTTAAGCAGTTCCTTTGGCGTGCGTGAAGTTCATGCCATTAGTGAAAAAACGGGCCCAGACCCTTATTTTTCCTTGATTTTTCGGAATCGCGCGCCTAGACTGCGCGAAAACCTGCTCAGGGCATAAATCGATGGAAGCGCATCCGCGTCAGCTCCACAGGCTGGAAAAAATCGTCGCTTTGTTTGCGGTTTTCGCTGTCCTTGCCCTCACCGTGGGGTTTGCGCAGGGCGCCGGACCGAAGAAAAAAGCCAAGGCAGCCGTCCAGAAAGTGAAGTTCGTCGACGAGTTCGACCGCGTCCAGGCCGCAAATCCCAACCAGATCTTCCTGCGCTCATCGAGCGCGCTGGTGCAGGACGCTTCGAGCGGCGAGACGATCTTCTCCAAGAATGCCGAAGCCGTGCTCCCGATCGCTTCGATCACCAAGCTCATGACCGCGATGGTGGTCCTCGACCGCGGGCTCGAGCTCGAAGACCGCGTCGTCATCAGTTCGGAAGACATGGACCATCTCAAGGGCACGCATTCGCGCTTGCGTCCCGGCGCGATGCTTTCACGCAATGAATTGCTGCTGCTTGCGCTCATGGCCTCGGAGAACCGCGCCGCCGCCGCGCTGGCGCGCACCTATCCGGGCGGCACCGCGGTCTTCATCGCCGCGATGAACGACAAGGCGCGCGCCCTCGGCATGCAGAGCTCCCGCTTCGCGGACTCGACCGGCCTCACGCCGGGCAACGTCTCCACGGCGCCCGACCTCGCGCGGCTGGTAACGGCTGCGCACGAATACCCGGTCATCCGCCAGTTCTCCACGCGCGACCAGGCGCAGGTGCAGGTGTTCGGGCAGCCGCTGCAGTACCACAACACCAACGGCCTCGTGCGCGGGCAGAGCTGGGAGATCGGACTTTCGAAGACCGGGTTCATCAACGAAGCCGGGCGATGCCTCGTCATGCGCGTGCGCCTTGCCAGCAAGGACGTCGTGGTGGTGCTGCTCGATTCGTGGGGCAAGAATTCGCGCATCGGCGACGCCCAGCGCATCAAGAAGTGGCTCGAGACCAGCACCGCGCCGCGTACGCGGGGATAACCGCCGCACAGGCTGGCGCAGTTCAAGATGATCGCGAACGCATGACCTCGAAAGGGCAGGTCAGCTTCCACGGCAGCGCGGTTGCGCCGGACAATTTCCTCGAAGACGTCGTCACAGGCCTCTCGCTCGCGCGAAAGGAGCTGCCGCCCAAGTATTTCTATGACGCGCGCGGCAGCGCCCTCTTCGAGGAGATCTGCACGCTGCCCGAGTATTACCCGACGCGCGCCGAGATCGCGCTCACCCGACAGCACATCGCGGAGATCGCCCGGTTCGCGGGGGAGGGCAGCGAGCTGATCGAATACGGCAGCGGCGCGAGCACCAAGACACGCATCCTGCTCGAGGCACTCGAGCCCGCGGTGTACGTGCCGGTCGATATCTCCGAATCCGCCTTGCGCGGGGCGGCAGCGCTATTGGAGACGGAATTTCCCTGGCTGAACGTGCGCGCGGTGGTCGGCGATTTCGGCCGGCCGCTGGCGATCCCCGCGTTCGCTGGCGCTGGCCGCAAGGTCGTCTACTTCCCCGGCTCGACGATCGGCAACCTGACCCGCGAGGAGTCGCTGGCCTTCCTGCACATGACGCGGGGACAGGTCGGCCCGGGAGGCGCCATGCTGGTCGGCGTGGACGTGAAGAAGGACCCCAACCTGCTGCACGCGGCGTACAACGACTCGCAAGGCGTCACGGCAAAGTTCAACCTCAACCTGCTGTCGCGGATCAACGCCGAGCTCGGCGGCGACTTCGAGGTCGGCAAGTTCGTCCACTACGCGTTCTACAACGCGCCGATGGGGCGCATCGAGATGCACCTCGCGAGCCTCGAGCGGCAGACGGCCAACGTGGGCAGCTACCGGTTCCGGTTCGCCCCGGGGGAGTCGATCCACACCGAGAACTCCTGCAAGTACTCAGTGGAGGAATTCCAGGCGCTGGCGGCGCAGGCGGGATTCCGCGGCGAGAAAGTCTGGATGGATGATGCGCGGCTCTTCAGCCTGCACGGCCTGGTGGCCGCGTAGACGGCCGGCTCAAGGCGAGCCGGCCTAGCGCCCTGCGGGATGCCCCAGCGCGAGGCAGATCTTCTCCGCCGTGTCTTTCACCAGCGCGCCCCACTGCGGCTTCATGCGGTCGGCCGGGGTCGAAAGGGAGAGCGCCGCGATAAGGCCGCCGTTGTCGTCCCGCACCGGCGCGGCCACGCACCGCACGCCGATCTCGACCTCTTCGTTGTCGGTCGCGTAGCCCTGCTTCTGCGTGCGCTCGAGGTCCCGCTCGAGCATCGCCAGCGTGGTGAGCGAGTTCTTGCTGTGCGCAGCCAGCCCAGTGCGCTTCGCGTACTCGCGCAGGCGCGGGAAGCCGTCCTCGAGGAGAAAGAGCTTGCCGGCCGCCGTGACGTGCAGGGGCGCGCGGGCGCCGATCACATGCACGATGCGCATCGCGGAGCGGCCGCTGCTCGTGCGCTCGACATAGACGATCTCGTCGTCCTGGCGCACCGAGAGGTTCACGGTCTCGCCGGTCTGGGCGTGCAGCTCGCGCATGATCGGCAGCGCCATTTCGCGCACGCTGATCCGTGAGCGCACCAGCGTGCCGAGTTCCAGCAGGCGCATTCCGAGGCGATAGCTGCCCGGCTCGATGCGGTCTACCAGGCGATCGGCCGACATGGCCGCGAGGATCCGGTGGGCCGTCGAGGGATGCAGGCCGGTGATCTGCGCGATCTTCTTGAGCCCCAGCGGCTCGGGATGCTCCGCAAGGACATCGAGCAGCTTCATCATCCGCTCGATGACCTGGATGGGATTCTTCTGGTCTTCCTTGGCGTCCTTGGTTGCGGGCATGGTTTGCTGCAAAGCATCAATTTGGCAGGCGCCATTCTAGACCATCATTTCCCACAATGTGAAACGGTCAGGGTGGGTCGCATGCTACGATTGAGGCCGTCAAGTTGCTGATTTCGTGGGGGAGAATTTCGATGCCAGTGGTCACTAACATTGCGGACCTGCGCCGCATGGCCAAGAAGAGGGTCGCCAAGGCAATCTTCGATTACGTCGACCGCGGCTCCTACGACGAGAATACCCTCCGGGCCAATACGTCAGATCTCGATGCGCTTAACTTCCGGCAACGTGTAGCGATCAACGTCGATAATCGCTCCACGGCGACCAAAATGATCGGTACGGACGTGTCGATGCCTGTCGCGATCGCCCCTACCGGGCTGACGGGGCTTAATTGGGCGGACGGGGAGATGCTCGGCGCCCGGGCGGCTGAGCGCTTCGGCATCCCGTTCACGCTGTCGACCATGTCGATCTGCTCGATCGAGGACGTTGCCAGCGTGGCTACCAAGCCGTTCTGGTTCCAGCTTTACGTCATGCGCGACCGGGGGTTTGCCGCTTCGCTCATCGAGCGTGCCAAAGCCGCGAAGTGCTCGGCGCTCATGCTCACTCTGGACCTGCAGATCCAGGGCCAGCGCCACCAGGACCTCAAGAACGGGCTGGCGGTCCCGCCGCGGCTCACGCTGGCCACGATGCTCGACGTGATGACCAAGCCCGGCTGGGCGCTGAACGTCATGACCGGCCGGCGCAAGTCGTTCGGCAACCTCGAAGGCCGCATCAAGAACGCGGACACGCTGACCACGCTCTCGCAATGGATCGCCGGGCAGTTCGACCCGACGCTCTCCTGGGCGGACGTGGAGTGGGTCAAGTCGCAGTGGGGCGGCAAGCTGATCCTCAAGGGCATCCTCGATGCGGAGGACGCAAAGATCGCCGCGGGCTGCGGCGTGGACGCGATGGTCGTCTCCAACCACGGCGGCCGGCAGCTCGACGGGGCGATCTCCTCGATCCGCGCACTGCCCGAGGTCGTTGAGGCCGTGGGCGACCGCACCGAGGTCTGGTTCGACGGCGGCATCCGCTCCGGCCAGGATGTGCTGCGGGCGGTTGCATTGGGCGCGCGCGGCACCCTCATCGGGAAATCGTTCCTCTACGGCCTCGGTGCCATGGGCGAGGAGGGCGTGACCCGCGCGCTCGAAATCATCCGCAAGGAGCTCGACGTCACGATGGCGTTGTGCGGCCTCAAGGACATCAAGGACGCGAGCCCTTCGATCCTGCGCGCAGCCTGAAGCGCTCCGGCGCGACCGCATCGGCGAGGCGTGCTTCCACCGGGAGCGGCTCGCCTTCGAGCTGGCTCGCAAGCAGCTCCGCCATCAGCGAGCACCAAAGGATCCCGCGCGAGCCATAGGCGAAGGCGCCGTGCAGGCCTCCTGTTTCCGGTAACGCGCCCACCAGCGGCAGGCGGTCGCGAGCGACTGCGCGAAACCCGACCCGTCCTTCGAGCGTCGAGGGGTCGAGCCCCGACCCGGCACCCGGCAGGATTCGCGCAAGCCGCTCGAGGTTGCCCGCGTGGCTGTCTGCACGGGGCGCGGGATCCATGTCGTCGATATCAAAGCTTGCGCCGGCCATGGCGATCCCTTCCACGGGAGGAACAGCCATTCCGCCGCGAAGCAGGACGCAGGCGAACGGCGGCAAGTTTCCCGCCCGCAGGTAGGTGACCTGGCCGCGCACGCGGCGCAGCTCGACCTCCGGCACTGGCGCGAGGCGCATCGCTTCGCCCGCATTCGCAAGGACCACGACAGGGGCTTTGGCAATCACACGCCCATCGGCATCGATGGCCGCCCAGCCATCGGAGATGGGCGATAGCGATGCGACCTCGGTGTTGAAGAGCATGCCGGGTGGGTGCAAGCGACCAGCCTTGGCCAGCAGCGCGCGCACGAGGCTCACCGGTTGCACCCACGCGGCGCGCTCGAACCACAACCCGCCCGCCGCAAGGGGAACACCCGCGATGTTTGAGGCTTCGGCGACAAAAAGGTGCCTTGCGTACTCCGGCGGGTAGCCGAGCAGCTCGAGCGCAGCGCGTTGCGAGACTTCTTCCGCGTCGTCACGCGGCATCTGGAGCACGCCGCATTGCGACCACGAAACACCTTCCAGTCCTTTCCATTGGCGCAGCGCATAAAGGAAAGCCGCGCGGCTGAGTTGCGCAAGGATGCTGTCGTCCCTGGTGACCAGCGGGTGAATCACTCCGGCGTGATTTCCCGAGGCTTCCATCGCGGGCGCGGCATGCCGCTCGATCAGCGTGACCTCCCAGCCACGCGCGGCTAGCCGCTCGACAACCGCGCTACCGGCCAGGCCAGCGCCTATGACGAGCGCGCGGCGGTCCGGCGATGGGCGCTGCGCGACAACGCGCGCAAACCGGCCGCGAAGCATGTCGCGCTTCCTCGCGAATCCCGGGCATTTTTCGACCACAAAGCCGGCCGCTGTCATTGCGTCGCGTACCGAAGAGGCCGCGGTGTAGGTCGCAAACGTCGCGCCTTCGGCCGCCAGCTTCGAAAGCGTCTTCAACGTCGAGGGCGACCACATGTCCGGATTCCTCGCCGGGGAGAAACCGTCGAGGTAGATCGCATCGGCCGAGAGGCGCAACTGCGGCAGCGCCGCGGCGATATCCGCAAAGCACAATGTCAGGACGATGCGGCCGTTCTCAAATTCCATGCGGTGCATGCCGGGCACGAGCATCGGCCAGTGCGCGCGGAGTTCGGACGACAGCGCGGCGAATTCCGGATGCGTCGCGTGCAGCTTTTCGAGATCGCCCGCGGCGAAGGGATGCTTTTCGATCGAGACGTAATGCAGTTTCGCGCCGCGGTTGGCGTCGACCTTCCACGCCGCCCAGGTCGCAAGGAAATTCAGCCCGAATCCGAACCCGGTCTCGAGAATCGTGAACCTGTTGCGGCCCCGCCAGCGCTCGGGCAGCCCGTTCCCGCCGAGGAAAACATGCAGCGCCTGCGCCGGCCCGCCTTCGCCCGAGTGATACACGTCGCCGAAGGCCTCGGACCACGGCGTGCCCGATTCGGTGAATGCGAGCGTGGCTGGAACGAGGACCTCGGGCATGGCCGCCGGAGTATAGCCAGCGCGGAGTAAAATCCGCGCAGGATCAGGTGAACCCGCGGTTCCCCCGAACCCGCACGCAGGATCAGGTGAACCCGCGGTTCCCCCGAACCCGCACGCAGGATCAGGTGAACCCGCGGTTCCCCCGAACCCCCTCCCTTTT
>Ga0163152_10005353_pt1 | contig 15140 bp, 9 predicted proteins | sample OliLakLV19MP8IB2_FD_148635 | JGI IMG/M metagenome (GOLD analysis project Ga0163152, IMG submission 148635) | Freshwater microbial mat bacterial communities from Lake Vanda, McMurdo Dry Valleys, Antarctica - Oligotrophic Lake LV.19.MP8.IB-2 | ecosystem: Environmental > Aquatic > Freshwater > Lake... | reverse complement strand
GTCCGATGTCGGCGTAACCGAGATCGTCGATGTTGATAATGATGACGTTTGGCTTCGCCGTGGCAGAGCTCGCCAGCAGACCGAAGCCAGCGCTCAGCCCGAGCAGCGCGGTGACGAGCACTCGGGCGAATTGAAGAGGGAAGGAGAGTTTCATTATCCTAAATTTAGCAGTTTATTTTAGCCACAGATACTATAGATGAGCACGGATACAGAGGATTGCTAATGAAGAGACACTTGGCCGCAGTTAACCACCAAGGGGAAGGAACTATAATTTAGAATACCCTGGTAGTTTGTGCTCATCAGTGAAATCTGTGGCCTCACCGGAATTTTATAGGATTATAAGGCTTTTTTCCGGGAGGAGGGAGCTCCTTTGCCGAGTTCACTGGCGCGAGCCGGATCGTATTGCGGATTGGGTACGGGCATCTGCGCACCGACTTTTTGCCGCCAGGTCGCGAGGGCGGCCTGCAGTTCTTTCGCCCGTGCCGGTTCGCGGCGCGCGAGGTTGTTTTTCTCTCCGAGATCGTTTGCCAGATTATAGAGTTCGAGGCGGCCGTCTTCGAAAAACTCGATCAGCTTCCAATCTCCTCGTCGGATGGCACTGGCCGGCGTGCTGTGATGATAATGCGGCAGGTGCCAGGTGAGTGTGTCGCGGGACAGGCTCGAGCGCGGATTCATGATCAACGACGCGAGGCTGACGCCGTCTTTTGGTTGCGATTTCTTGGCCGATGCCCCGGCGAGGGCGGTCAACGTGGGATGCCAGTCCATCGTGATGATGGGAGTATCGCTAGTGGTCTTCGCCGGCACTTTGCCCGTCCATCTCACCACCGCGGGAGTGCGAATACCGCCTTCATACAGGGACCCCTTCTCGCCGCGGAGCGGTTGATTGGACGTGACGACGCGGCCGCTTTGTTCGTGCTCGAGGCCGCCGTTGTCGGAGATAAATACAATCAGCGTGTTTTCGCCCAAGCCGAGACGATCCACGGTCTCGACGATCTTGCCGACGCTCTGATCGAGTTCCTCCAGAAGCCCGGCGTACTGGGGATTGCTGGGATAGCCGGGCATCGGCTTCCGGTCCTGATATTTTTTCAACAACGCCGGGGTGGTCGAGAGCGGGATATGAACCGCATAGTGGGAAACTTGGAGGAGGAAGGGCTGGCCCTTGGCGGACTCAATGAAGGCGACGGCCTTCTCCGTGAGGAACTCAGCCATGCGGCGGGGTTCGGTTCCGCCACTGACCGCAAGAGGCACGGTGTTGCCTTGGATCTCGAGCGCGGTTTGCCAGCCCTGGTCGGTGGGGCTGAACCCGGCGCCGCCGAGATGCCACTTGCCGAAGTAGCCGGTGCGATAGCCGGCGGCGCCGATCTGCTCCGCGAACGTCTCAACCTCCAGGGGCAAGTGCGACGCCACCACCGGATCGATCATCTTCGCGTAGGGCCGGCGGTGTCCGGGAATATGTTGAGTGATACCGAAGCGGGCCTGGTCCTGTCCGCTTTGTAGATTGGCGCGCGTCGGTGAACACACCGGGCCCGAATACGCCTGGGTGAAACGCATGCCCTGTTGGGCGAGGCGGTCGATATTCGGCGTTTCGTTATACTTATTTCCGTAGGCACTGAGATCCGCCCAGCCGAGGTCATCCGCGAGAATGGCAATTAGGTTGGGTTTGGTGCTGGCGGCCGCGGCATGGCTGCCCAGCAAGCCGAGGAACAGGAGACTGAGGGCAAGCGACTTCATGGTTGTTTGCGGGCGCGTTTTTCCAGGGGGAAATCAGGGGAATCGGTACGGGAGCGGCTCATTAACGTGTCCAGTCTCGCCACGATGTCGGGGTGGCGATCGGCAAGATTCGTCGTTTCGCCGATATCGTTTGCGAGGTTATATAATTCGATGGGTCGGTCCTGGGCAGCGCGATAGGCCTTCCAGTCGCCCTGGCGTAACGCCTGCTGAGGCGCGGCTTCCCAATAGTGATGCGAGCGGGGTTTCTGCTCCGCGGAACGGCCGAGGAGTGTTGAAAGAATGGATACGCCGTCGAGCCGGGCTGGGGTTTTCGCACCGGCGAGTTCGGCGAACGTGGGAAACATGTCCGCAAAATCCGAGATGAGTGGTGATTCCGTGCCGCGCGCAATCTTCCCGGGCCAGCGGGCGATGAACGGCACGCGGATGCCGCCTTCATAGAGCGTGAACTTCAAGTCGCGCAACGGGCCGGCGCTGTTGAAGAACGCAGGGTCTTGTCCGCCGGCGGTGATCGGGCCGTTGTCGCTGGTGAAGATGACGAGCGTGTTTTCCGAGAGCTTCAGCTCATCGAGGAGATCGAGCATTCGGCCGATATCTCGATCGAGTCGGGTGATCATCGCGGCGCGAACGGCGCGGGGCTGGGTTTGCGGCTGGTAGGTCTTGCTGCCGGGAAATGCCTTGGGCTCGGGCCATCGGCCCCGGTACTCCGCAAGTGAGTCGTCGGGTACGGCGACTTCGGCGTGGGGAATGGTAAACGCTGCGTAGAAGAAAAAGGGCTGATCCTTGTTCCTGCGGATGAACGAAAGCGCTTCCTGTGCGAAGAGATCGTGGGAATACACGGCGCGGCGGCCGCTTTGATTTTCAGGGATGTCCACGCGACGACCGTTGCGCCAGAGGTGATCGGGATAATACGTGTGCGCGTGCGTCTGATCGAGATAGCCGAAGAACTCGCTCATGCCTTTGACGGCCGGCGAGCCCGTGCTGCCTTCGATGCCCAAGGCCCATTTGCCCACCCCGCCCGTGGCGTAGCCCGCCTGCTTGAGCAGCTGCGAAACAGTGAAATCCTCCGGTAGCAAAGGCAGTTTGCTGTTGTCGCGAATGCGTGCGTGGCCCGTGTGTTTGCCCGTGAACAGCACGCACCGCGACGGATGACAGCTCGGCCCACCGGCATAGTGTTGGGTGAAGCGCATGCCTTCCCGCGCCATCTGGTCGAGCCGGGGCGTGCTGATCAGCTTTTGGCCATAGCTGCCGAGATCTCCATAGCCGAGATCGTCAGCGAGAATATAGATAATATTCGGGGGCCGCGGGGTGTCGGCGGCGACCGCGGGTCCCGTCAGGGCAAGCGCAAGGGCGAGAATCGCGCCCCATCTTCCCCAGGTTCGGGAATTCATCTGATTCATTTTTTAGCCTTGGCTTTGCCGGTACTTTTCGGAGCGGCGCCTTTGGCGGCTACATCGGCCGGTCGGGCGTGAGTATACTGATCGAGCGCGGTTTGAAGACGCTTGGCCTCGGTGGCTGCACCGCCCGAGAGCTTGGCAATCGAAAGCGGGCGTTCTTCAAACGGGTCCTGCGTTAGGTCGTAGAATTTACCGTCGCGATACAGCTTGTGCGTCGTGCTCAAGACAAACTCGAACGTCGCGGTGGGGCCACCATTGCGGGCGTACCAAAGGTAGAGCGAGTCGCGCGGCTGACCGGCCTGACCGAGCAGTTGCGGCAGGAAGCTGCGTCCGTCAATCTTGAGGGCAGCCGGGACCGGGGTTCCCGCTACCTCGCAGATCGTGGGCAGATAATCGACACTCGCGATCAGATCGGAGTTCACGCGCCCCGCCGGAATGCGGCCGGGCCAGTTCGCGATAAACGGCACGTGGGTCCCGCGCGCGGTACCGGTGCCCTTGCCACCTTGATATGCGGCACCCTTGAACTGGGAGGTCACGCTGGGGTGCGTGCCGTTGTCACCGAGAAACATGATCAGGGTGTTTTCGCGCAGTCCCAGTTCGTCCAATTTAGCGACGAGGCGGCCGATCATTTTATCCATATAAGCCGTCATGTCCGCAAAGTGCTTTACATCGCGCTGCACCTGTTCGCTCTTCGCCTTCGGATCCCAGTTTCCGCTGTCGGGTGTCGGCTGAAACGGGTCGTGCGTCAGGATCATCGGATAATACAGAAAGAAGGGGCGTTCGCGGTGGCGCGTGACGAAGTCGACGGCGAAATCGTTGAGCAGTTTCGGACCGTACTCGCCATTGTTGAAATCCTTCTCTTCGCCATTGTGCTCGAGTCCCGCATTGGCATAGCGCGGTGGCCGACGCGTGTGTTGCCACAGGTAGGATTCATCGAAACCGAAGTGTTGGGGCAGGTCCTTCCCGGCACCAAGTTGCCACTTGCCGCAGATGCCGGTGGCGTAGCCCGCTTGCTTGAGCAGGTGGCCAAAGGTGGTCGCCTTGGGATCGAGCAGGCCGAACTCGATATAATTTCGGACATTATAGATGCCGGTCATCAACTGCACGCGGGTGGGCGTGCAGAGGGGCTGGACGTGGCATCGCTCGAAGCGCATGCCGGTGGCGGCGAGGCGGTCGAGATGGGGCGTTTGATACGACTGGCCGCCGTTGGCCGTGACGGCTTCATAGCCGAAGTCGTCGGCCATGATGAGGATCACATTGGGTTTGCGGTCGGCGCCCTGCAGGCTCGCGCTGAGCGCGACGGTGAGGGCGAACGCCGCGGAGAGCAGCGAGGTACGGCGAGAGGAGTGGGGGGAAGTCATGGTTTTGATCCTGCGTCTTTCTGTTTTCGTTTTCCCTTCTTTGCCGGATTGGCGGCTTGGGTCGGGGTGGTCTCTGCACCGGTTTTCATGGTCGGCATCGCTGCGCCCACGTCGGTCCGCCAGGTGGCTAGTTTAGCGCGCAGCGCCTGCGTCTGCGCTGGCGACTGCTGGGCGAGATTTCGGGTTTCCCCGATGTCGTCACGGAGATTATAGAGTTCAACCGCGCCGGTTTCGAAGAACTCCATGAGCTTGAAATCGCCAGCGTGAATCACGCCGACCGGAGACGTGCGCCAGCCTTTCTCATGCACGTACGATTCCAGATAACCGGGAAAGTGCCAGTAGATCGCTTCGCGAGCCCACGATGCCCGCGGGTTCTTCAGTACGGAGGCGAAGCTGGTGCCGTCGAGTTGATAACCGCTGCGCGCCGTGCCGCCGGCAATCGCCAGGAAGGTAGGATAAATATCCACATGCGCCACGGGCACGTCGCTCGTGCTTCCGGCGGGCACCGAGCCCGGCCAGCGCACAATGAACGGAACGCGAATGCCGCCCTCATAGAGCGTGCCCTTGCCACCGCGTAGGGGGGTGTTGTCGGTGAAGCCTTTTTTCTCCGACGGATCCTCGGTGCGATGGTAGCCGCCCAAGCCGCCGTTGTCGGAGGAGAAAATGATCACGGTGTTGTCCGCGAGTTTCAGCTCCTCGAGCTTGGCGACGATCCGGCCGACGCTCTCGTCCACACTCTGCACCATGGCGGCGTAGGTGGCATGCCAGTGGTTGCCTTTCGCGGGTTTCTTTTCCCAGGCGGCGACGTAGTCCGCCTTGCCCTGGATGGGCGTGTGCACGGCGAAGTGCGGCACATAGAGGAAGAACGGGTGATCCCGATGCCGGGCGATGAAATCGACCGCGCGGTCCGTCAGGAAGTCAGCGAAGTACTGACCGTCCGGATACTCGGCTGGGGGAATGGTGGTGAAATTGAAGTGCTTGTTGTCCGAAACAAGCGCCTCGTCGAAGCCGCGCTGGCGCGGGTGGTGGCCCTCGTCATTACCGAGATGCCATTTGCCAAACATCCCCGTGGCATAACCGGCGGCCTTCAGCGCTTGGGGCAGGATGAACTTATCGAGCGGGAGCTGGGTGGTGTTCGCCGGCACGTTCATTTTCCGGTCGACCGCCTCGCCCCGTTCGAGGGTATTCACCGTATATATACCCGTGCGCGGAGCATATTGGCCGCTCATCAAAACCGCCCGGGTGGGGGCGCAGTTCTGGGAGTTATAGTAACGCAGCATCCGCATTCCCTGCTGCGCGAGGCGGTCGATGTGGGGTGTTTCGTAATACGTCGAGCCCTGGCAGCCGAGATCGGTCCAGCCCAGGTCATCCGCGAGGATGTAGACAATATTGGGCTTGGCCACGGTGGCGGCATTGGCGGCACTGGCCGCGACGCCAGCAAGACCGAGCAACCCGGCGAAAAGAGAGAGGAACTTCATGGGATCGGAGTGATACAGGCATTCCTGCCTGGAGGTTTTTAAAAGCGACTGACAGGAATAACTGTGTCACACGGGCGAACGTTACTCTTCGCCGGTCTGCTTCTTCCCCTTTTTCGCCTTCTGAGCCGGAGCGGCGGAGCCCGCGGGTGGCGGCGCGATGTTCGCGATCAGTCGGGGCACGTAGGGGTTGAACCGATCGTCGGGAGAGGGCCCGGTGGGGCTCATCGTGCGCACGAGGTCATGCAATGACGCGGCTTTGTTCCCCAGGGCTTCGATCGCACTGAGGGCCGACATGGCGACGAGGATCCCGTTCTTTGCCGGAGGAGCCAGTTCCCGCAGCACCGCGAGCGAGGGAGTGAGGTCCGCCGGAGCACCGTAGCCGGCGAGCGCTTGAGCGGCGACGATCCGCACTTCGGGCGAAGAGTCCTTGAGCGCGGCGCGCAGGCTCGGCGTGCCGCGGGTGACGCCCTCTTTGCCGCGCATCAGGAAACCGAGGGCCGCCCAATAGCGAACGGCGCTATCGGAATCCGACATGAGTTTCTCAAGTTGCGGCACCGCACTGGGCTCGAGCCGCGAGGCCAGGTCGGCGGTCGCCACGATTTTCTCCAACGGGTACTTCGCGGGATCGCGGGCCATATCATACGGCGTACTGCCTTGGGCCCTGGCGTGCATTTCAGCCTCGGGCAGGAAGGTCACGTCGCGGATCGCTTTAAGATGGGCCTGCTGCGCGGTGCGGAGTTTTTCCAGGATGGCGCGGTGTTGCGCCGAACCGGCGAGGTTGCGGACTTCGTCCGGATCGTTCTGCAGGTCGTAAAGTTCCTCGGGCGCCTTCGGAGTGCGCCAGAAGATCGATTGAGCGTCGTTGGTCTTACCTTGTTCGAAGAGTTGGTGCCAAAGACGGGTGGTGGGAGTCTCGAATTGATAACTCACCTTCTGCGCTTGCGATACGTGCGGGTAGTAATTGCGCAGGTATACATAACGGCCGTCCGTCACGCTGCGGACATTATCCATGCGTTCATCCATGCGCCCGCGGGAGCCGAAGAGGTACGGCTGCGGCTCGGTCTGATGCGGACCGGCGAACGCCTGACCCTGCATCCAGGTGGGCGGACGAATGCCGGCGATGCTCAGGACCGTGGGCGCAAGATCGACGAAGCTTACAAGCCGGTCGGACTTCCCGCCGGCCTTGTATTCTTTAGGTGCGAGATGCTGCCACTTCTGGGGAAAGTAAACGACGAGCGGCACGTGCAAACCCGAGTTGGAAGGCCAACGCTTGCTGCGCGGCATGCCGCTGCCGTGGTCGCCGTAGTAAAACACGATGGTATCATCGGTGAGTCCGGCGTCGGCGACTTCCTTGAGGCGTGCTCCGGCATCGGCGTCCGCTTCGCTGACTTTGTCGTAGTACTGCGCCCAATCCTGACGGACTTCCGGGATGTCCGGATGGTAGGCCGGCATGCGCATCTTGGCGGGATCGGCGATCTGCCGGTGCGGACGGGTGCGAATCTGGCTTTCGTGACTCTTGGTGGAATTGAAGATGGCGAAAAACGGTTTTCCGTTCCGATCGCGCCAGTGGGCTTTGGCCGAGGACTCATCCCAGGTGCCCTCGGGTTTTTCCACATTGTAGTCCTCCTTGCTATTATTGGTGGCGTAGTAGCCGACCTCCCGGAGAAACTGCGGATACATCTTCGTGCCGGCGGGCATCGGCACCATTGAGCGCATATGTACGCCGCCGGTGCTGGTCGAATACATGCCGGTGATGATGGCGGTGCGGGCGGGAGCGCAGACCGGATGGACGGACCACGCGCGCTTGAAGAGCATGCCCTTGGAGGCGAGCGCATCCACGTTCGGAGTACGGGCATTGACATCACCATAACTGCCCATCTCGGGGCCGTGGTCCTCGCTGGTCAGCCAGAGGATATTCGGGCGATCGGCCGCAGCGGCGCGAACGCCGCAGAGCACAGGCAGCGCCAGGAGGGCGGCGCGGAGAAGAAAGGGCAGGCGCAATTTCATATAAGGAAGGAATCAGCTAAATGTATATTGAGGGGGCGGGGCGGACGCTCGGATTATTTAACGCTCAGCAGATAACGCTGCATCCGGTCGGCGGGTTCAACGAGTTTGAGATCGCGTACCATGCTCTGCACGCGGGTGATTGGCGCGTGGCCGGCCCGCCACATGTATTCGAGGGTGTTGAGGGCAGCGAGGGCTTCGTGGGCTTGGGGGCTTTTCACGATTTCGGCGAGCGTCGCCAGGGCGGCGTTGCTTTCGCCATGATAACCGAGCGCTTCGGCGGCGACGATGCGGACGTCGGCATAGTCGTCCCGCAGCAGAGCGACGAGCCGGTCCTTCGCCGGGGCGGACTTCTCCTGCAGGATGAGGCAGCCGAGGGCGCCCCAGTATCGGATAACTGGATGCGGATCATCGAGCGCGGTGCGCAGAGCGGGGAGCTGACCGGCATCCCGCGAGGTGGCGCGATCGGCAAGATCGACGATGCGCTCGATCGGATACGCGGAGCTCTGCGCGTAGTCGTAGATCGTTTTATCGCCGGCCAGGCGCGGAAACATCCCTTCGGGAATAAAACCGGTGTCACGCGTCGCGATGATATCCGCGCGGAGTTTCCGCTGCAGCGCGGTGCGTTTGGCCGCGTGCTGCGGGTCGGCGACGAGGTTGCGCAGTTCGTGCGGGTCACCGGCGAGGAGATAGAACTCCTCCGCCGGTTTTGGTTTCCAATAGGCCGACTGAATTTCGTTCGTCCGCCCGGCGGTGAATTCCGCGTACCACGAACGCATGCTGGGCTGCACTTCAAACGGATACGAGTACTGCTGGCCCCACGGGCGATGCGGCGAGTAGTTGCGCACGTAGCGGGCTTCGCGATCGCGGACAGCGCGGACGGTGTCGTAGCGTTCGTCCATCCGGCCCCGATACAGGAATACATGGTCGCGCGGCGCGGCTTTTTTCTCACCGAGGAAGGCCTTTCCTTCGTAGTGCTCCGGAATCGGTGCGCCGATCAAGCTGAAGAAAGTAACCGGAAAGTCCACAAAGCTAACGGGATCCTCGACCCAACCTCCGGGTTTGACGGGAGCGAAATGAGCCCACTTCGGCGGCAGGCGAATAATCAGCGGCACGCGGGTGCCCGAATCGTGGATATTGCGTTTGCCGCGGGGAAGCGCGCCACCGTGGTCACCACAGTAAAAGACAATGGTGTCATCGGCCAAGCCCGCCTGCTCGAGCTCCGCGAGTAGGGCGCCGGCCTCCCCGTCCATGATCGTCATCTGATCGTAGTAGTTCGCCCAGTCGCGCCGGATCTCGGGCGTGTCCGGGTGGTACGGAGGCAGTACGATCTTTTCCGGCGCGATGCGAAACGTGGTCTTGCCGCTCTTCGGGGCGACCTGGCTTTCGTGACTCGAACCGAGATTGAAGACGGCGAAGAACGGCTGGCCGGGTCCGCGGTTGCGATAGTGCGCCTGGTTGCTGCTCGCGTTCCACGGCTGGGGGTTGCCGGCGATGTTGTAGTCGGTCTTCGCGTTGTTGGTCGCGTAATACCCGGCCGCCCGGAGATGTTCGGGATAAAGTTTAAACTCCGCGGGAATGCGCACCCGGCTGCGATGATTATGCACCCCGAGTGACGTCGCGTACATTCCGGTGATCAGCGTGCTGCGCGCGGTTGAGCACACCGGTGCGTTGGCGAACGCGTAGCGATAACGCAGGCCTTGCGATGCGAGCGCATCGAGGTGAGGCGTTTGCGCCTGGGGATCGCCATAACTGCCGAGATACGGACTGTTGTCCTCGCTGGTGATCCAAAGAATGTTGGGCCGATCGGCCCCTCGAAGCGGCTCCGTCGCAAGGGCTCCGATCGCCGCCACTATCTCCACGAATCCATGGAACCAGCGGCGTCGCGGCCGGAGTTTGGAGCTTGGTCCCGCGGCGGGCAGCACTGGATCGTGCGCCAAAGGGTGGACGGTGGGCCGCGGGGCCAAGTCGGAAGAAACGTCGTCGAATGACATAGGGTTAAAAGGGCGCGGTCGCGACATCCCGAGGGGCGGGGTGATCGGACAGAAAATGAGCAGTGAGCCGAAGGCGTGCGGCGTCCCGTCGAAAACAGGAAGCATCATTCAAAGCGGACTCGGGCGAGATCGTGCTGGTTGCACTTTAGCAACGCGCAAGGCGACACCTGAACCCGCTTTTAGCCAGCGGAGGGCGCAACCCTAACGAGCCGGGACTGTTTTTGTAGCAAAATCGTTCTGCCGGGAGAAATTGATCGGGTCGCAAGGAAACCGCGCACGGCTCGATGCCGAGCTCGTGTGACACAGGCATTCCTGCCTGTTCCGGCATCCGGAGAGACAGACAGGAATGTCTGTGTCACCTTTCAATCCCCACGAAATTGTACCACTCGCTGGGTGCGACGACCGCGGCCTCGCCCGGTGTGGTCGGGCCGGAGACGGTGCGATCCGGTGATGGGTGACCGAAACATGCGAGCGAATGATTCCGTTTCTTTACGGAGGGGAGGCGCCGTGTTAACGCCCTTGGCGCATGAACGCTTTCACCCCGTTGTATCGTCGCGTTGTCCGCTCTGCCATGGTTTGCGCCGTTGTCGGTCTGGTGGCCGGAAGGAGTTTTGTAGCTGGTTCCGAGCCCGCGCGCCATTTCCCGGCGGATGGTCCCGAAACGCCCGCCTATAGTGTCCCCGATCCGCTGATCAGCGCGAACGGGCAACGCATTACGACGGCCGAGGAGTGGACCCAGCGGCGTCGGCCGGAAGTGCTCGAACTCTTCCGGGAGCATGTTTATGGCCGCGCCCCGACGCGGGCGTATCAGCAAACGTTTAAGGTCGTGAACGAAGATCGGAACGCGATGAACGGGGCCGCGACCCTCCGGCAAGTGGCGATCACGTTATCCGCCGAGGGGAAGTCCGTGACAATCAACCTCTCGCTCTTCGTCCCGAATCACGCTCGTAAACCGGTCCCGGCCTTTCTCCTCATTTGCAATCGCTCGATCGACAACATCGATCCCACCCGCGCCAAGAAGTCTGAATTCTGGCCCGCCGAGGAAGGGATCGCGCGTGGCTACGCGATGGCGGCCTTCTTCAACGGTGATGTGGCGCCCGATAAGAAAGAGAAAGATGCGGTCCAAGAGGGCATTCACGGGGTGCTTAAATCGGAGGGCGGGTCCGACTCCTGGGGCGTGCTGGCGGCTTGGAGCTGGGGTGCGAGTCGTTGTATGGACTATTTGGTGACAGATCCGGCCATTGCCAAGGATCGGGTCGCGGTGATCGGACATTCCCGCGGGGGAAAAGCCGCGCTGTGGGCGGCCGCCGAGGATCAGCGCTTCGCGCTGGCGTGCTCGAATGACTCCGGTTGCGGAGGTGCGACCCTGCATCGGCATCGGACACCCAAGAAGGAAACGATTGCGGTGATCAACCGCAGTTTCCCGCATTGGTTCAACGCGAAGTTCAAGGACTACAACGGTCGTGAGGATGCCCTGCCGGTTGATCAACATATGCTGATGGCGCTGATCGCTCCGCGGGCCGTGGCGGTGGGCAGTGCCGAAAAAGACTTGTGGGCCGATCCCCGGGGTGAATTTCTCAGCCTGGTTCATGCACGGCCGGTGTTTCAACTCTTCGGTCAGGACGCACTCGGGCTCTGGCCGGAGATGCCGGCGATCAACGGGTCGCTGCATGGCGATCACGCGCACTATCATATCCGTGAAGGTATCCATAATCTGAATCTCGTCGATTGGACGCAGTATTGGGATTTCGCCGATCGCGTATTTCCAAGAGCAACGGGTTCACGGGCGAAGTCGGAATAATTCGAGGAATCTCGTTCGAGAATCACAAACGTGGGCGCCATTATGGCCGCATAATCGTTCGTAGAACCATTACCTGTTGCGCCACCAGCATACGCAGAGTCTGTGACATTAAATAAGGGAGAACTCAAAGGAGGACCTTAGTTCAGAGGCAATTGATATTGAGTGGAGTAAAAACACTCGGATTGTTTACAACATCCAAGCGGAAGACGGGATCACAAAATAAGCCTATGCGTGATCGCCACGGAGAGGGGTTGCTCATTAGGTAAACACCCTTTTCGACTCGCAGCTTTGAAATTCGTGCTCTGATCCAGTCGTCCTGCAAATAGCGGCGTATCCGGTTTCTCTCTTTCGTTTTGAGTCTACGAACGTGAATACTCTCCCGAGACCATATTTTTGACCGAAAGGGCCGGGGATGGTTTTCGTTGTCGGAACCGATTCGGCGTCGTCTGATGAAGACCGCAAACTGCAGATGGCAGAGGCGGGCCGGCGTGGCAGGAATTTTGAATCTTGAAGACGTTCGAGCGCAATTATTTGAGGGCCCCCAAACCAATCCGCCATACATGCACGGCGTGCTATTTATTTTCGCCATTGTCGCGGATGCGATCGTCGAATCCGTCACGAATTTATTCGCACAAGCCACCAACCCAATCGGGCTATTTTCGATGGCCTTGACGCGTAAAACTACACGCCTAGTGTTCAGGCGACGCGCATGTCTTCGATTACCAACGACCTTTCCGCAGAATTCCACACGATTTCTCCGCGCCTAAGCCCTTTAGTTTCTGGAGAAAAGGCCGGGATTCAGCAGGTAGGTTGAGATGCTCTGGGCGAAACTTTTACCCGCGACGCGACGAAAATCGTTCGCCTGAGCGTTTCTTTGCGGCCCTCAGCATCATTGGTGCGCGTGCGCTGCGCTCGACTTTGAGGCTTCCGTAGGCGGACTCCGGGATCTGGATCTCGCTTGGGAAGTCGAGGCAGCAAAGGATACCCTGCCGTCTAACGACTTTGTCCGATTACGGATGGAAGAATCGCTCGATTATATTCTCCGGGATTGCCCGGTTTCGAGCCGGTGGAGAAACGAGTACTCTGCATTGAAAAGCCGGCGTAATTTTCCGCGCCGGGATGATAACCAATAACCACTATGAAATCGAAGTTTCTGTTTTTTTCCACCCTGACCTTGCTGGCGTTGTTTGCCGCCGGCTGTTCCACGACCGCGAGTCGGATCCGGCAAAATCCGGAACTGTTTGCCCAGCTTGACCCGGCGCAGCAGGAGATGATTCGACGTGGCCAGGTGGCCGTGGGCTTTTCCGCTGAGGCGGTGCGACTGGCGCTCGGCGAGCCGGATCGTTTTACCCTGCGCACCGACGCGGACAGCACCAATGAAGTCTGGCATTATGTTACCTACGATACCCCGGCGGGCGTGCCGCTCTATCGCGGGTGGTATCATCGGTATTACATGTGGGGAGATCCGTTGTATCCGTATTATCTATCCGATCCCAACCGCCGGGAACGGGAGCGCTTCAGTGTTCTCTTCGCCAATGGTCGCGTCCTTGCGCTGGAACGCGAAGTGGGCCGCTAACGGAGTTCTTCTGCATTGCTTTGCCAACCCGCTGCCGGGCGGCGACCGGCAAGCCCAGCTTGGGCGCGGGCAGTCAGGTCAGAACGGGAATCCGATGGAGAACAAAAATGTTCCCGACGGATCGCCCTGACGGGGGTTGAGGTTGTGGCCGTACTCGACTCGGATCGGGCCCACGACAGTGCGATAACGTACGCCTAATCCCACCGAGACCAATGTGTCCTGAAAGGGATAGTCGGCGAGTTGTGCCGCGGTGGCCATGGCGTCCACAAACAGCACGCCGGAGATGTTCTGCACGAGCGCCTGTTCAAATTCCACACTCAGTTGGGTGTAGGCTTTTGCGCCCATGAAGCGATCGTCCACGCCGCGGGGTGCCGCTTCGCCATTGTTGTAACCGCGAATGCTGCCATCCCCGCCCGGGAAGAACCGGCGGTTCACCGGAAGCCGCTTATCGTTCTCGCCGAAGGTGGTGATGACCCTGTGGGTTGCGGCGAAATGCCACCAACGTCCCTCGCCCCACGTCATGTGGTGGGAACCGCCGAATTCAAAACGCTGATACTCGGCGCGTCCGCCCAGGAACTGACTGGCCGCCTCCGCGCGTCCGTACAGTCGGTACCCCTGGCGTGGAAGTAACGGGTTGTCCCGCCGATCACGCGTGAGCGCCACGTTGACGCTTGCCACTTCCACCTGCGTTTGGTCAACCCCACTGGTCTCGAGTTCATTATCTTCATTCCTCAGGACCTCGAAAGTATAGCCGGCCGTCGCGGTGGCACCGAGGAAACTCAGGGGCGTATCAACAGAGAGGTTAAGGCCGTATTCTTTGCGCAGGAAGGCGACCTCTTCCCGCTGCAGCCCAAAGAGGCGCGCGGTGCCGTTGATGTCTTCTCCGAAGAGTTCGGGCACCGTGTACGTATATTCGCCCCGTGAGCTCTTGAGCGATTGCGCGAGGAGCGCGCGAGTCTGGTGCGCGCGACCCCAAATATTATAGCGCCGCACCTCCACTCCGGCCCGCAGTTGTTCGTAGGTGTTGTAGCCGGCGAGCACATTCACCTCGAGCTCCCGGCCGGGCTCCACGGAGAACACCGCGTCCCGCACGGCGCCGTCCTCCGGTTCGAGTTCCAGGTCGATTCGCTCGAAGATTCCCAAGCGTGACATCCGATAACGTGCCCGCTCGAGTTCGAGCAGGTTGAGCGGCTCGCCCGGTTCGTTTTCGATGCGCCGGTCGAGGACCGATTCCCGAGTCTTCTCCAGACCTTTATAGCGAATCTCGCCCAGCGTGACCGGTCGCCCGGGATCGACCTGCACGATGATGGGGACGATGCGCTCGTCCGGGTTCGCGCCCGGCTCGGGCTGCGGGTGCGAGACCTGTACGCGCACGTCCGGGTATCCAGCTGCCAGATACGCTTTGCGCAACCCGGCGGAAACGTCCTGTTCAACCGACTCCGTCCACGGAATGCCAGCATAAGGCTTGGTGTCGGGCAGCTCGACATCGGTTTGCTGCCCGCCCTCGACTTCAACTCTGGCGACATGCCACCGGGGTCCCTGGTTTACCTGCACCCGCACGCTCACCGCGCCGGTGGCTTCGTCAATCATGACCTGCTCGGCGTTAACCTGCGCTTCGGCGTAACCGCGGCTGCGCAGTTCCGCGGCGAGACTCTCCACGCTGCGCGCCAGCCGGGCTGGTGTGTACACGCGTGAGGCTTTGCGGCTGAATAAGCCCGCGTCTCCGGCGAAGAACCCGCGCGCGCGGTCTTCCGCCTGGGCTTCGAGTCCGTCGAATTGGACGTCTTCCACCAAGTAGCGC
>Ga0163152_10005351_pt1 | contig 15143 bp, 14 predicted proteins | sample OliLakLV19MP8IB2_FD_148635 | JGI IMG/M metagenome (GOLD analysis project Ga0163152, IMG submission 148635) | Freshwater microbial mat bacterial communities from Lake Vanda, McMurdo Dry Valleys, Antarctica - Oligotrophic Lake LV.19.MP8.IB-2 | ecosystem: Environmental > Aquatic > Freshwater >... | reverse complement strand
AGCGGCCCGTGAGCGCCAGCACCGCGACGCCCGCGACGATGAGCGCGATGCCGGCGGCACGCCGTCTCAGCGGCTGCGACGGACGCGGCCCCAGAGCGCTTCCTTCTCGGAGGCGCTCATCGCGCGGAGCTTCGGCGCGATCTCGTCCTTCGCGACGCCTTCGCGCTTCAGGCAGATCGCGAGCTCGAGCTCGCCGGTAGGAACGAACTCGGCGCCGCAATTGCGACAGAATTTTCCGGGGCCGTTCGCACTGCACCAGGCGCACGCGAACGAGGGTTCCGCTTGCTTGCCGCACGAGATGCAAAGGTCGCCGCTCTTGTAGTCCTTCGGCTGTTTCGTCTTGCAGTGGAGACAGTTGACGATGTCGCCCGACTCCACGACGAACGTGCCGCCGCCGGCGTTCGTGACGGATCCGCCTCCGCCCGTGCCGATGGCCCACGCCATCACCTTGCCGGCGACGTCCGCGGAGAGGCCCGCGAGGTCCGCGAGCGTCGCCGCATCGCCGACGGTCCGGAAGTCGTCGCGCGAGCCGACGCCGGCAGCGACGAGCTTTTCGAGCCCCGAGTCGGAGAGACCCTTCGACTTGAGGATGTTCCGCTCGAGCGCGGAGAAGCCGCCCGCTTTGGTTGCGCCACCCTTGCCCGACGGCTCCTGCTTCGCGTGCTTGGCCATCTGCAAAGTCTCGCCCCGCGCCGCGTCGGGTGTCAAAAGGCACCCCCCGCTTGCGGCCTCCTCCAGGGTGACCAACCAGAAATTCCATGGTCCAGAATGAAATCAAAACGCCCGCAAACGATCCTGTCGAGCGGGTTCCCGGTGAGAGTTACGTCCCCGACGCCATGTGGGAGGAAGAGCGCATCATGGCCGAGCGCGCGTCGCCTGCACGTTCGCTCGGCGCCTACGATTTGCGCGTGTCGGTGAAGAACCTCGCGCTTCCCAAGCCGGTCACGATTCTCGCGACCACGACCATCCGCCAGGCGGTCGCGCTCATGCAGAACGGCTCGTTCGGGTCGGTCCTGGTCGTCGACGCGCAGGGCGTTCTCGAGGGCATCTTTACCGAGCGCGACATGCTCCTGAAAATCTCCGGGCACCGCCTCGACTGGGACAAGGAGATCGTCGGCACATTCATGACGACGAATCCGGAGACGCTCGGCGATACCGCAAACCTGGCGTTCGTCCTCAACCTGATGACGAGCGGCGGCTTCCGTCACGTTCCGATCGTCGACGAGCAGAAGCGACCGCTCGCCGTCGTGTCGATCCGGGACGTCGTGCGCTACATCTGCTCGTTCTTCGCGAAAGAGGTCGAGAACCTCCCGCCGCGCCCCGAGATCCTCCATCCCGAGATCCGCGAAAGCGTCTGAATCGTTGAGAAATCCGGGCTGCTTCCCGAACCGTGGGTGGGTGGTAAGGTTGACGTCATGGCCGACAAACAGCCCCACGACGTCGACTACCTGCCGGCGGAGCTCGCCGAAGAAGAAAAGATCATGGCAGAGCGCGCCGCGAAGCCGAAGCTGCTCGGCGCGGACTCGCTGCGGGTCCCGCTGAAGGTCCTTCCGCTTCCGAAGCCGGTGACGGTGAAGGCGTCGGACTCGATCGAGGACGCGGTCGCGAAGATGCAGGCCGGCCACTTCGGCTGCGTGCTCGCCGTCCACGCGGACGGAAAGCTCGCCGGCATCTTCACGGAGCGCGACGTCCTCTTCAAGCTGGCCCTCAAAGGCAAGGACTGGAAGAAAGAGACCGTCGCGTCGTTCATGACGGCGAATCCGGAATCGCTTCCGTTCGACGCGTCGCTCGCGTTCGCGCTGAACATGATGACGGAAGGTGGCTACCGCCACGTCCCGATCGTCGACAAGAACGGCGTCGCCGTCGCGATCTGCTCGATGAAAGACGTTGTCCGCTACATCACCGGGTTCTTCGAGAAGGAAGTGAAGAACCTCCCGCCGCGTCCGGGCTTGCTGCATCCCGAGAAACCCGACGGCGGTTAGCCGACGTCCCACAAAAAGATCCGCCCATCGGCCGCCGCGGTCACCACGCGGCGGCCGTCGTGCGAAAAGCGGGCGCAGCGGAGATCCGCGGCAGCCTTTGAGCGATCGTGGAGCAGCGACGCGCCCTTCGATCCGGGAAGGCGGTTCACGACCTCCACGCGATCGCCGCCGCCGTAGAGATAGCGGCGACCATCGATCGCGAAGTCCACGCACGTCACCTCGTGCGCGAGCGCGTCGAGCGACATCGGCCGTTCGAGGCCACCGGTGTCGAGGTTCCAGAGGACCGCGTTGCGACTCGACCCATAAAGCAGGTATCGGCCGTTCGGCGAAACGGCCACGGGCCCCTCGCCGCCCGCGGTGCCGTTTCGTCCAAGGTGGCCGCTGTAGGTGTGCCACGCCTGGACGAAGTTCACGGACGGCGGTCCCAGCGGCGAATGTCGCGTGGAGGTCACGGCGATCGCGCCCTCACGCGAAAGCGTTCCGGAGTGCAGGGCCCACGCGACGGCGCGCTCGGCCATCACGAAGTGCGGTTGCGCCGTGAGCGCGTGCAGGTCGAAGAGGCCGAGCTCGCCGTCGCCGTAGTGCACGAGTGCCAGCGTTCCGTCGGGCGACGCGCCGAGAACGGACGACGCCGGCACGTCGAGCAGGCGCCGCGCTTCATCCTCGGACACGCGCACGAGGTCGCGCTCCGCGGACGGGACGCTCGACGTGCGCGGAGCGTCGGGCGACGCCGCCGCGATCACGCTGAGGCCTTCCTCCGCGAAGACCGCACCGTCGAGACCCTGCTCGAAGCGGGCGCCCCACACTTTTTCGCCAGTCGCGGAAAGACGCACCTCGAGGCGGTTCGCGTACGTCACGAGGAACATCCGGTCGTTCGGATGAAACGCGACGGAGCGCGGACCCGCTTCGAGCACGAAGGTCGCGATGGCCCTCTTCGTGCTCATCCAAGGCCATCATATGCGGGGCTTTGACGGGTCCGGAGGATCGCGGTAGACACCTTTCCCCGATGGACGAGTTCGTATCCAGGGTGCCGATGGCGGGAGGAATGACCACTCCTGCGTTCAACGAGGTCTCCGAAAAGGACTTTCAGGAGACCATCGCCCGCTATCCCGTGGACCGCGCGTCCGCGACGCTCCCCGTGTTGTGGATCGCGCAGCGGCAGTTCGGATGGCTCCCTGCCGAAGTGCTCGAGTACGTCGCTTCGCGCCTCGGACTCCCCGTCGCCCGCGTCACCGGCGTCGCGAGCTTCTACACGATGTTCAAGTTCAAGCCGACCGGCCGCTACCACATCCAGATCTGCCGGAACCTCTCGTGCGCGATGTTCGGCGCAGAGCGGATCACCGAGCGCATCTGCAAGAAGCTTGGCGTGAAGATCGGCGGCACCACGAAGGACAACCTTTTCACCGTCGATCAGGTGGAGTGCCTCGCCGCATGCGGCATCGCGCCGGCGGTCCAGGTGAACGAGGACTTTCACGGCACGATGAAGGGCGAGAAGCTCGACCAGCTCCTCGAAGTCATCGTCGAGGAAGAGAAGAAGAAGGGGACGCGGCCATGAGGATTCCCGCTGGCAAGCCGACCCCCGCCTACGTCGGCGATTCGCCCGGCGACTTTCCGCGCATCCTCACGGGGACGTGGAAGGACCCGGACGCGTGGACCATCGAGAGCTACCTGAAGTCCGGCGGTTACGAGGGCCTGAAGAAGGCGCTCACGATGAAGCCCGACGACATCATCAACGACGTGAAGGCGTCGGGCCTTCGCGGTCGCGGCGGCGCCGGATTCTCCACCGGCATGAAGTGGTCGTTCGTGCCCAAGGAATCGAAGAAGCCGAAGTACATCGCCGTGAACGCGGACGAAGGCGAGCCCGGCACGTTCAAGGATCGCGAGCTCATCGCCCGCGATCCGAACAAGATCATCGAAGGCGCGATCATCGCCGCCTTCGCGATCGGCGCGAACGACGTCTACGTGTATTGCCGCGGCGAGTTCTTCCGCGAGGCCGAGCGCTTCCAGTACGCGATCGACGCGGCGTACGAGAAGGGCTTCGTCGGCGACAACGTGATGGGCAGCGGCTGGAAATGCCACGTGCGCATGACACGCGGCGCCGGCGCCTACATCTGCGGCGAAGAGACCGCGATGCTCACCTCGCTCGAAGGGAACAAGGGCTGGCCGAAGCTCAAGCCGCCGTTCCCTGCCGTGCAGGGGCTCTTCGGCGGACCAACCATCGTCAACAACGTCGAGACGTGCGCCGCACTCCCGTGGATCCTCGTGAACGGCGGCGCCGCCTACGCGAAGATCGGCACGGAGAAGTCGACGGGCACGCGTCTCTACGGCATCAGCGGTCGCATCGCGAAGCCCGGCCTCTACGAACTTCCGATGGGCTTCAACGTCGGCACTTTCATCCACGACGTCGCCGGCGGCGTGCCGAACGGCAAGAAGGTGAAATACGTGATCCCCGGCGGCAGCTCGACGCCGATCCTGCTCGCCGACGAGTACATGAAGGCCGGGCTGGATCACGAGTCGCTCGCGACGTTCAAGAGCTCGCTCGGAACCGGCGCGGTCATCGTCCTCGACGAGACCGACTGCCTCGTCCGCACGCTGTCGGTGTTCCAGAACTTCTATGCGCACGAGACGTGCGGTCAGTGCTCCCCGTGCCGCGAAGGCGTGCCGTGGGTCGCGAAGATCTGCCGCCGCATCGAGAAGGGCAACGCGGAGATGGAGGAGATCGACCAGGTCCTCCGCATTGCGGACCAGTTCATGGGCAAGACCATCTGCGCATTCGCGGACGGCGCCGGCTTCCCGATCGTCTCGTATCTGACGAAGGCGAAGGGCGAGTTCGAAGCCCACATCCGCAACAAGGGCTGCCCCTACCCCGCCTGGGGTTGATCGGGGCAATTCATCGCGCTGATGCGGCGGCATGTACTCCGCTGCCGAGGCGAAAAGCCCTGCGCGGCCCTGGCGTTGTGGGCTTTGACGAAACGGAAGAGACGCGCTATCACGCCCGCGCGATGCCCAAGATGTTCATCGACGGCCAGGAGATGGAGTTCCGTCCCGGCCAGACCGTCCTCTCTCTCGCGCACGAAAACGACGTCGACGTCCCCTACTTTTGTTACCACCCGGGGCTGTCGATCGCCGGCAACTGCCGGATGTGTCTCGTCCAATTCGAAAACGACAAGGGTGAGATCCAGAAGAAGCCCGACATCTCCTGCAACATGGCCTGCAAGCCGGGGATGAAGGTCCATACCCAGACCGAGAGCGTGAAGAAGCTCCAGTCTTCGGTCATGGAGTTCCTGCTGCTGAACCACCCGCTCGATTGCCCCGTGTGCGATCAGGCGGGCGAGTGCTGGCTGCAGGAGTACTACATGGACTACGCTTTGGCCCCGAGCGCGATGCGCGATCACAAGACGGAGAAACCGAAGGCCGTCCCGCTCGGTCCGAACGTGATGCTCGACGCGGAGCGTTGCATCCTCTGCACGCGCTGCGTCCGCTTCTGCGACGAGGTCACGAAGACGAGCGAGCTCACGATCGTCAATCGCGGCGGCCACGCGGAGATCTCCACCTTCCCGTCGCAGCGCCTCGAGAACCTCTACAGCTCGAACGTCGTCGACATCTGCCCCGTCGGCGCGCTCACGCATCGCGACTTCCGCTTCCAGCAGCGCGTCTGGTTCCTCAAAGAGACCGAGAGCGTCTGCAACCTGTGCTCGAACGGCTGTAACACGTACGTCGACGCGAACGCGGTCGATCGCCAGGCGTACCGCATACGCCCGCGCCACAACGACGCCGTGAACGCGTACTGGATGTGCGACATCGGCCGCGGCGCCTACAAGCCCGTGAACGCGCCGACGCGCTCACAGCATCCGGTGGTCGCCGGCGCGAAGGCGACGTGGGATGCCGCCGCGGGCGCGGTCGCCGCAGGCCTCGTCGGTCTCAAGGCCGACGCGATCGCGGCGGTCACGTCGCCCTATTCCACCAACGAGAACCTCTGGGCGTTTCGTCGTTTCGTGTGGGACGCGCTCAAGTCGACGCAGGTCGCCGCCGAAGTCTCGCCGCAGGCCGAGAGCCACGCGAAGGGCGACGACTTCCTGTTGAAGGCGGACCGCACGCCGAACCGCCAAGGTCTCGACGCAGTCTTCTCTGCAGCGGACAGCATCCACTTCGACGCGGTGCGCGAAGGCATCGACGCCGGCCGCATCAAGGCGCTCTTCATCCTCGAAGCGGACATCGTCCGTCTCGCGAAGAGCCCGGACGACATCCGCGCGCTGCTCGCGAAGGTCCCGCTCGTCGTCTACTTCGCGACGCATCTCGACGAGACCGCGGCGGCCTCGAAGGTCGTGCTCCCCGCCGCGACGTTCGTGGAGATGGACGGCACATTCACGAATCACGCGGGCCGCGTGCAGCGCATCAAGCCCGCGTTCGCGCCGCTTTACGAGAGCCGTCCCTCGTGGGCGATCGCGGAGTATCTCGCCACGACGCTCGCGCCCGCGGCACGCCTCACGTGGAAAAAAGCCGAAGACGTGTTCGCGGATCTCGCGTCGCGCGTCCCCGCGTTCGGTGGACTCACCTACGCGCGCGTCGGCGACCAGGGCGCTTTGCTGAACGGTGCCGCTGCCACGACGCAGCCGGTGGCGAGGACCTGACGTGAGCGGGCTCCTCTACTCGCTACAGGAGCTCGTCGCGAGCAACCCTCTCGTCCGAGCGGGACTCCTCATCGGCTTCTCGCTCGCGCTCGTGCTTCAGATCGTCCCCGTGATGATCTGGCTCGAACGGAAGCTCTGCGCCTACATCCAGGACCGCATCGGACCGAATCGCGCGGCGCTCTTTGGAATGATCCGCGCCGGCGGCTTTTTCCACACGATCACCGACGCGCTGAAGCTCCTCACGAAAGAGGACATCCGCCCCGTCCAGGCGAACAAGGGACTCTTCCTGCTCGCGCCCTTCCTCGTCGTCGCCCCCGTGCTGCTGACGGTCGCTGTCCTCCCCTGGGCGGACGACGTCGTGCTCGCCGACGGACGCCGGGTGCCGATGCAGATCGCGCAGCTCGACGTCGGCCTCCTCTACATCTTTGCCGTCGCCGGCCTCACGGTGTTCGGGATCCTTCTCGCCGGCTGGGCCTCGAACAACAAGTATTCGCTGCTCGGGGGATTGCGCGCCGCGAGCCAACTCGTCTCCTACGAAGTCGGCCTCACGCTCGCCGCCGTCTCTCTGATGGTGACGTTCGAGACCGTGAAGCTCGAGCAGATGGTCACGTTGCAGGAAGGCTGGCGGCTCGGCGTCGTGTTCCAGCCGATCGCGTTCGTGATCTTCCTCGTCGCGACGTTCGCCGAGTCGAACCGCGTCCCGTTCGACCTCCCCGAGGGCGAGAGCGAGCTCGTGGCCGGGTACCACACCGAATACACCGGCTTCAAGTTCGCGCTCTTCATGCTGGCCGAATACGTCCACATGATCGTGTCGTCGGTCGTCATCGCCTGCGTGTTCTTCGGCGGGTGGCAGGTGCCGGGCCTTCCCACCGCCGAGCTGAAGGCGAACATCGTCCCCGTGCTTCGTGGCGGCCTCGTCGCCGGCGCGTCGGTCTCGATCCTCCTCGCGATCGTCTGCCTTCGCCGCTACCTCGTCGGCCCGCACCGCTGGAAGGACCGCGGCGACCTCGAGCCCGCGTTCTGGGGAACGATCCTCCTCGTGGCCGGCGCCGTTCAGATCGCGCTCGCGATCGCCGGCGTCACCCGCATCCCCGCCGATGCCGTGCCGTGGCTCGCGGCCTTCGTGCAGTTCAACATGCTGATGATGAAGGCGGGCTTCTTCCTCTTCCTCTATCTCTGGGTGCGCTGGACGCTGCCGCGCTTCCGCTTCGATCAGGTCATGCGCTTGGGGTGGAAGATGCTGATGCCGATCGCCCTCGCGAACATCGTGATCACCGCGGCGGTGGTCACGTTCGGGGGAAGGATCTTCTCGTGAGCGCGCACGACCTCGTCTTCTGGATCTTCGCCATCCTCGCCGTCGGCGCCGCGTTCGGTGTCGCCGTCTCGCCCGACCCTCTGCGCGGCGCGATCCTCCTCTTGCTCTGCCTCTTCTCCGTCGCCGGCCTCTTCGCCTGGGCGGGTGCGCACTTTCTCGCCGCGATGCAGGTGCTCGTCTACGCCGGCGCGATCGTCGTGCTCTTCGTGTTCGTGATCATGCTGCTGAACCTCACCCCACGAGAGCTCGGCCGCAACGACCTCGGCGGCGCCCAGTGGCTCGGCCTCGGCCTCGTCGTCGTCTCCATGGTCGGGATCTCCGCCGTCGCGTTCAACGCGAAGGCCGCGTTCCCCACGGTCGGCAAGGCCGCCGGCGCGGGTGGCACCGCGGAGATCGGCAGCGCGCTCCTCACCACGTACGCCGCGCCCTTCGAGATCGTCTCGCTGCTGCTTCTTGCGGCGATGGGCGGCGCGGTCATGCTCGTGAAACGCGACCAGGCCGGCGCCACGATCGACGCGATCATGACCATCCGCGCGAAGATCGACGCGCGCACGAGTCGCGCGTTCGCGCCCGATCCCCTCCAGCCCGACCAGCACGGACCGCCCGCGCGACAGCAGGCCGTCGCGGGTCCGCGCTCGGGCGTGGACGACACCGACGCGCGAAAGCCGGGAGGGACGGTATGAGCCCGGTCGGCACACAGCACTACCTCGTCGTCGCCGGTCTGATGTTCGCGTTCGGCGCGCTCGGCGTGCTCTGGCGGCGCAACGCACTCGGCGTGCTGCTCTCTGTCGAGGTCATGCTCAACGCCGGCAACGTCGCGCTCGTCGCGTTCGCGCGTGAGCGCGGCCAGGTCGATGGCCAGGCGCTCGCGCTCTTCGTGATGGCGGTCGCTGCAGCCGAAGCCGCCGTCGGCCTCGCGCTCGTCGTGTCGGTCTTCCGCACGCGCCGCACCGTGAACCTCGACGAGCTCGGGGAGCTGAGGGGCTGATGGAAACCACTGCCGCCGCCGGCGCCCCGGTCGCCCTCAACGCGCTCTGGCTCATCCCCGCGCTCCCCCTCGCGGGCGCCGCCGTCAACGGACTCCGCGCGCTCTTCGTGCGCTGGACGCCCGGCTCCGCCGATCACGCCCACGACCATGGCGCCTCCGCCGGTCACGGCGACCAGGCGCACGAGCACGACCACGATCACGGACCCGCCGGCGCGTGGCCCGCCGGATGGATCGCCACCGCGTTCATGCTCGCGGCGTTCGGCGTCGCGATGTGGGCGTTCGTCACGCAGCTGCTCCCGCTCCACGGCGCCGGCCTCACCACCGATCCGATGCCGTGGATCGTCGCGGGCAACGTCGAGATCCACGCTCGCCTCCTGCTCGATCCGCTCTCCGGCCTCCTCGCGCTCGTCGTGACCGGCGTCGGCACGCTCATCCATCTCTACTCCGTGGGCTACATGGCCCACGACGAGAACCGCGATCGCTACTTCGCGTACCTGAACCTCTTCGCCGCGATGATGCTGATCCTCATCCTCGGCGACAGCCTGCCGCTGCTGTTCGTCGGCTGGGAAGGCGTCGGCCTCTGCTCGTACCTGCTCATCGGTTTCTGGTACACCGACGAGCAGAAGGCGATCGCCGGCAAGAAGGCGTTCGTCGTCAACCGCGTCGGCGACCTCGGGTTCCTGCTCGGGATGTTCCTTCTCTTCGCGGCGGCGCCGACGCAACCGTCGCTCACGTTCTCGTCGCTCGCGGACGTCGCGCACGGGCACTTCAGCCCGATCCTCCTGACCACCGCCTGCCTGCTGCTCTTCGTTGGCGCGTGCGGAAAGTCGGCGCAATTCCCGCTCTACATCTGGCTGCCCGACGCGATGGCCGGCCCGACACCCGTCTCCGCGCTCATCCACGCCGCGACGATGGTGACCGCCGGCGTCTACATGATCGCTCGGCTGCACTTCCTGTTCGAGCTGGCGCCCATCGCGTGCGCGGTCATCGCCTCGGTGGGTGCGTTCACCGCGCTCTTCGCCGCAACGATGGGCTTCGTGCAGAACGACGTGAAGAAGGTGCTCGCCTACTCCACCGTCAGCCAGCTCGGCTTCATGGTCATGGCCGTCGGCGCCGCGGGCACGGGCTACATCGCGGGCGTCTACCACCTCACGACGCACGCGTTCTTCAAGGCGCTGCTCTTCCTCGGCTCCGGCTCGCTCATCCACGCGATGCATCACGCACTGCCCGCGGACGCCGACCCGAACGACATCCGCTCGATGGGCGGCATGCGCCACAAGATGCCGTGGACCTTCCGCACGTTCATCGTCGGGTGGGCCGCGATCGCGGGTTTCCCGTTCTTCTCGGGCTTCTTCTCGAAGGACGAAGTACTCGCCTCGACGCTCCACAGCGAGCGCCTCGCGTCGACCTTCACGTATCTGCCGCAGATCCTCTTCGCGGCCGGTGTGCTCGCCGCCGCGTGCACCGCGTTCTACATGACGCGGCTCCTGATCCTCGTGTTCTTCGGCAAGCCGCGCATGGGCGCCGCCGCGGAACCGAAGGTTCACGAAAGCGGCTGGCAGATGGTGGTGCCGATGGTGGTGCTCGCCGTGCTCTCCGCGCTCGGCGGCATCCTCTGGGCGCCGCTCTTCGGCTGGGCGCCACTCGAGCACTTCCTCGCTCCCGTCATCATGGGTCAGAGCGGCGCGTTCCTCGCCGGCGTCCACAGCGCCCCGCACTTCGACTGGACGCCGACCATCCTCGCGACCGCCGCGTTCGTCGCGGGCACGTGGCTGGCGCACTACCTCTACATCGCGCACCCCGAGATGCCCACGCGCCTCGCTGCACGGCGCCGCGGCCTCTACCGGATGCTCTGGAACAAGTGGTTCGTCGACGAGGCGATCGAGGGGATCTTCGTGAACCCCGTTCGCAAGATCTCCGAAAGCGTGCTCTGGAAGGGCATCGACGTCGGGGTGATCGACGGCACCGTGAACGGTGTCGGCGCGCTCGCGGCCAAAGCGGGTGCGGCTGTCGGCCGCCTGCAGACCGGCCTCACGCAGAACTACGCGGTCGGGATCACCGGCGGTGTCGCGGTGCTGGCCGTCTACGTCCTGGCGAGGCTCTACTCGTGAGCGCGCACCTGCTCTCCCTGATCCTCTTTCTGCCGCTCGCCGGCGCGATCGCCACATGGCTCACCGGTCTTTTCGGCAAGAGCGACAAGGCCACGCGTGCGGTCGCGTTCGTTTCGTCGATGGCGGTGCTCGCCATCTCGATCGTGCTGCTCGTGAAGTACCAGATCGTCCCGAAGACGGGCCGCATGCAGTTCCTCGAGAGCGCCACGTGGATCCCGTCGCTCGGGATCAACTACGCGCTCGGCATCGACGGCATCAGCCTCTTCCTCGTGCTCCTGACGACCGCGATCACGCCGATCGTGATCGTCTCCGCGCGCGTGTCGAAGGGCCTCGCCGGATACCTCGCGCTGCTGCTCGCGCTCGAGACCGGGATGCTCGGCGCGTTCCTCGCGCTCGACGTCGTCCTCTTCTACGTCTTCTGGGAAGCGATGCTCGTGCCGATGTATTTCCTCATCGGCATCTGGGGCGGCGAGCGGCGCATCTACGCCGCCGTGAAGTTCTTCCTCTACACCGCGGCCGGCTCGCTCCTGATGCTCGTCGCGCTTCTCTACGTCTTCATGGCGTTCAAGACGCAGACGAACGTCTACTCCGGCGCGATCTTCGACTTGTGGAGCGTGAGCCTCACGCACACCGAGCAGCTCTGGCTGTTCGCCGCGTTCGCGCTCGCGTTCGCGATCAAGGTGCCGATGTTCCCTCTGCACACCTGGCTCCCCGACGCGCACGTCCAGGCGCCGACCGGCGGCTCCGTCGTGCTCGCGGCCGTCATGCTGAAGATGGGCACCTACGGCTTCCTGCGCTGGGCGCTGCCGATGTTCCCCTCCGCCGCGATGACGCTCGCCCCGCTCTTCCTCTCGCTCTCCGCGATCGGCATCGTCTACGGCGCCCTGGTCGCGATGGTGCAGCCCGACATGAAGAAGCTGATCGCGTATTCCTCGGTCAGCCACCTCGGCTTCGTGATGCTGGGTCTCTTCGCGTTCGACTCGGCGGCGGTCACCGGCAGCGTGATGCAGATGGTGAACCACGGCATCTCGACGGGCGCGCTCTTCCTGCTCGTCGGCGTGCTCTACGACCGCCTGCACACGCGCGAGATCGCGCGGTTCGGCGGCCTCGCGAAGGTGATGCCGATGTACGCCGCGATTTTCCTTCTCGTGACGCTCTCGTCGATCGGCCTTCCGGGCACGAACGGCTTCGTCGGCGAGTTCCTGATCCTCATCGGCACGTTCCGCGCGGCGCCTCTCGCGGCGGCCGTCGGCGGTCTCGGCGTCGTGCTCGGCGCGGTCTACATGTTGTGGCTCTACCAGCGTGTGCTTCTCGGGCCGATCACGCGCGAGGAGAACCGCCACGTGACCGACGTCTCGCGCCTCGAGGTTGCGTATCTCGCCCCGCTGCTCGTCGCGATCCTGTTCCTGGGGATCTACCCGAAGCCGGTCCTCGAGCGCATCGAGCCCGCGGTCCAGTACACCCTCGACCACGTGCAGCAGAAGTCGGGGAAGGCGCCCCGTTTCACCCTGAGTGAGCGAAGCGACTCATCCAACTTCACCCTGAGCGAGCGAAGCGAGTCGAAGGGCTCTCCACGATGAGCCCCCTGTCGACCGACGACCTGCTGCATTTCCTCCCGATCCTCCTGCCCGCGTTCGGCGCGCTTTGCTGCCTCCTCATCTCCGGGTTCCGTCCGTCCGACCGCGCAATCGCGCCGGCCGTTCTCGCGGTCGCCTGCCTCTCCGCGCTCGGCTTCATCGTCTGGCAGCTCAACACGCCGGCCCCCGGCCGTGTGTTGATGAACATGATCGCGATCGACGGCTTCTCGCTGTTCTTCGCCTCGTTGATCCTGGCGCTCGTGACCGGCGCCGCCGCGATCGCGATCGCCTCGTGGCGCTCGCGCGATTTCGCCCACGGCGAGTTCTGGGCGCTCCTGCTCTTCGCCGCCTGCGGCATGTTGCTGCTCGCCGCCGCGACGAACCTCCTGCTCGTGTTCCTCGGTGTCGAGCTGATGAGCCTCTCGGTCTACGCGCTCGTGGCGTCCGACCGCACGCGCACGCGCCCCACCGAAGCCGCGCTGAAGTACTTCCTCCTCGGCTCGTTCTCGTCCGCGTTCCTGCTCTTCGGCATCGCGTTCATCTACGGCGCGACCGGCAGCTTCGACTTGGCCGTCATCGCCGAGAAGCTGCGCGGCGGACTCACCGGCCAGCGCGCCGAGATGATGCTCGGCACCGCGCTCCTCCTCGCGGGCTTCTGCTTCAAGACCGCCGCCGCGCCGTTCCACATGTGGGCGCCCGACGCCTACACCGGCGCCCCGACGCCCGTGACCGCGTTCATGGCGAGCGCGGTGAAGGCCGCGTCGTTCGCCGCGTTCATCCGCATCTTCATCGCCACGCTCGTTCCGTCCGCGTGGTTCTGGTCCGATCCGCTCGCGGTGATCGCGGGTGTCACCGTCGTCCTCGGCAACGCCGGCGCGCTCGCGCAGACCGAGGTGAAGCGCCTCTTCGCCTACTCCAGCATCGCGCACGCCGGCTACCTGCTGATCGGCCTGCGCGCCGCCTCGGTGGACCCGGAGCTCGCGACGCCCGCGATCCTCTTCTACCTCTTCGCCTACGGCTTCACGACGCTCGGCGCGTTCGGTGTCGTTGCCGCAGCCGAGCGGATGATGGGCAAGGACCTCGTCCTCGAAGACATGGCCGGCTTCGCAAAGCGCCACCCGCTCTACGCCGCCGCGCTGACGATCTTCCTGCTCGCGCTCGCCGGCGTCCCGCCGACGGCCGGCTTCACCGCGAAGCTCTACGTCTTCGCGGCCGCGGTGAAGGTCGGCGACTACCTGCTCGCCGTGATCGGCGTGCTCGCGTCGGCCGTGAGCCTCTACTACTACCTGCGCGTCGTCGTGCTGATGTACATGCGCGAGCCGGCGCCGGGATCGTCCGCCTCCGACATCCCCGCCCGCGCACCCTCGCTGCAAGCGGTCGTCGCGGTCGCTGCCATCGTCGTCCTCCTGGCCGGCGTCGCGCCTCAGGCCTACTTCACGTCGGCGCAAGGCGCGGCCGCCTCGATGTCGATGTCGGCGCCGGCGCTGACTAAACGCTTTGACGTCCCGCCCCCAAACCCGCTATCACCGTAGCGAAGGCGGGAACGTCCATGGCGAAGGCGGCAGCAGCAGGCGTGCGGATTCGACAAGGCACGGCAGCGGACAACGAGCTGCTCTACCCCATCTACAAGATCCTTCGTCCGAAGGATTCCGTGTCGAAGGAGGACTTCGCGCGGCTGCTCGGCGCGGTCCTCGAAGAGCACACCGAGCTCTGGATCGCGGACGACCCGGAGGAAGCGGGAAAGCCGATCGGCTTCCTCACGCTGCGCATCGGCACCACGTTGCACGGCCGCCGTTCGGGAACGATCGAGGAGCTCGTGGTCGATCCGAAGGCTCGCCGCATCGGCGCCGGCAAGGCGCTGGTCATGAAGGCGATCGATCGCGCGCGCCACGCGGGCTGCTGGAGCATGGAGCTCGCGACGTACGAGGACAGCCCGGACCAGAGCGGCTTCTACCAAAAGTTCGGATTCAAGAGCTCGTCGAAGTTCTACCGCCTGCAGATTTGAGTCGCGGGTGCTCGGCGCCCTCACCCATCTCCGGCTCTTCGGCTCCCGCGCGGCCGCGTTGCGCGCCCTGCGCGAAGCGACGCCCGCCGATGCCGACGCGGAGGCCGTGCTCGCGCGCGATCTCGCCTGCGCCGCCGGCTTCGCGCATGCCGCGCCGTTCTTCCTGGGCGAGCAGCGCCAGGATCTCGCGGACGCGGCGCTCGCCGCGCTTCGTCGCGATCGCGATCTGTGTTTCCGGATCCTGTTCCAGGCGGGTCTGGGCACGCTCTTCGTCGTGGGGCTCGCCGCGTCCGGCTCGTCGATGACGGCGGCGCTCGCGCTCTTCGCGGCGTTCATCGCGCTGCCCACGTGGGCCGTCGCGGCAGGCGGTCCGCCGGGCTTCGTGAGCATCCTTCTCGCCGCGCCGCTCGCGGGCCGACCCGCGCGAGATCTCGTGAACGCGCGGCTGCTCTCGATGACCGGGTTGTTGCTGGGCGCGGGCACCGAGCCGGAGACGGCGCGTGCGGTCGCCGAGTCCTTCGTGGGCACGCGCCT
>Ga0163152_10005349_pt1 | contig 15146 bp, 11 predicted proteins | sample OliLakLV19MP8IB2_FD_148635 | JGI IMG/M metagenome (GOLD analysis project Ga0163152, IMG submission 148635) | Freshwater microbial mat bacterial communities from Lake Vanda, McMurdo Dry Valleys, Antarctica - Oligotrophic Lake LV.19.MP8.IB-2 | ecosystem: Environmental > Aquatic > Freshwater >... | reverse complement strand
CCGCGCGTGCGCGCGCCGAGAAGACGACCGTGCACGGCGCGCTCTCCGCGGCCATCGTTCTCGGCGTGCTCGCCGACGCGAAACTCGGCCTTCGTGGCAGCGTGGCGTTCGGATCGCCGGTGAACGTGCGCGCGCGCCTCGAGCCTCCTGTCGGCGAGAACTCCGGCTTCTACGTGTCGATGGTCGCGTTCCGCGCCGCCGCGAATCCCGACGTCCCGTTCTGGGATCTCGCGCGCGCCGTGCGCCGGAGCCTCGAGCGCGATCTCGCTCGCGACGCCGGTCTCGCCTTGTTCCGCGCGCTGCCCGCGTTCTTCTCCTTGATCGGCTCGGAGCGCCTCGCGCCGCGCACGCTCGTCGAGCGGTGGGAGCGCCTCGTGCCCGCGACCACCGGACTCACGAACCTCGGGCGCCTCGCCATCGAGACGCGCCACGGCCCACTCTCCATCGAGGATTGCTGGTTCGCCGCGTGCCCGTCCGCGCTCGGCAACTTCCTGTCGACGTCCACCTCGTTGCACGGGCGCATCCGCTGGAATTTCCTCTGGCCCGACCCGGTGATGACGTCCGCGCACGCGACCGCTCTGACGGACGACATCGTCCGCCGCCTTCACGCCGCTCTGACGGACGACATCGTCCGCCGCCTTCACGCCGCCGTCAGTCCGCTCGCTCCCTGAGCGAGCGCCCGCCTCACCCTGAGCGAGCGAAGCGAGTCGAAGGGCCGTCGGTGCTACCGCCCTTTTTCCTCTCCCGCCGCCCGATTCGAGGTGTTCGTTCGCTATACTCCCGCGCCTCCATGAGCTCGCTCCCTCTGCCTGGACCTTTCGCGCCGACTTCGCGTCCCGACGACTTCGCCCTCGGAATCGACGGCTTTCGCTACTCCGACCTCTGGGACGAAGCGCGCCTGCGCGATCTCACCGAGGCGTTCTACGGGACCGTGAAGGACGCGGACTCCACACTTGCCGCGCAGTGGGAAAGCTACGCGCAGAAGGTCCGCAACAACCACCCGACGATGGGTCCGGTGGAAGTGAGCGAGCTCCTCATCCGCATGTCCGAGCACCTCTCGCGGTTCGTCGCGAAGACGTTCGGCGTCGAAAAGGAGGCCGCCGCGCTCCGCCTCCGCGTCGAGGCCGACAAGCCGATTTTCAAGATGAAGACGGACTTCCTCGCGCGCCGCACCTTCAAGAAAGGCGGCGTCCCGCTCGCGAAGGCCGACGACTTTCCCGCGCTCGACAAGATCGCCGGCGCGTTCCTGGCGTCCGTGTTTCCCGATCTTCCCGGCGGCACCAAGGCCGAGCGCAGCGTCGCCACGGCAATCGTCGAGCTCATGGAGGCGGAGAAGGCCTTCACGCGCCGCAAAAAGAACCCGACGGAAACACTCCCCACCGCGCTCCTCGCGCGCGTGATGACCGCCGTGAAGGCGGAACCCGCGCTCGCCGACCAGATCGTTGCGGGAGAAGAGGATGCCTCCGCGCTCCGCGCCGCGCTCGGCCTGCTCGAGCGCTGGTCGTTCGCGCGCTCGCTCCATCCCGACGGCAAGAAGGAGTTGAAGGACTGGATCGGCTATCGCTTCCCGAAGTCGCTCGACTACGAGAACCTCGTCGATCTCGAGCGCCCCGACGAGAAGGTGCCGGAAGCGACCGAAGGTCCGCGCGAACATCGCCGCCGCCGCGACGGCTTCCGCCTCACCGACCGCCGCGCGTCGTTCCTCGAAGTCGAGAGCGAGGTCGACTACTGCCTGATCTGCCACGAGCGCGAAAAGGACTCGTGCTCGACCGGCCTCTCCGCCGCGACCGCGAAGGGCGCGAGCCCACTCCTCGAAGGGGACGCCGCCTACAAGACGAACCCGCTCGGCATCCCGCTCGCTGGCTGCCCGCTCGACGAGCGCATCAGCGAAGCGCACGCCGTGAAAGCGAAGGGTGACTCGATCGCCGCACTCGCCATCATCACGCTCGACAACCCGATGGCGCCGGGCACCGGTCATCGCATCTGCAACGACTGCATGAAGGCGTGCGTCTTCCAGAAGCAGGAGCCGGTGAACATCCCGCAGGCCGAGACCGGGATCCTCACCGACGTGCTCGAGCTCCCGTGGGGCGTCGAGATCTACGGGCTCCTCACGCGGTGGAATCCGCTGGACGCGAAGCGCCCGTGGCCGCGCGCGTACTCCGGCAAGAACGTGCTCGTCGTCGGCATGGGCCCGGCCGGTTACACGCTCGCGCACTATCTTTTGAACGAAGGCTTCGGCGTCGTCGGCATCGACGGCCTGAAGATCGAGCCGCTGCCCGACGACATCACCGGCGCGAACGGCAGGATCCCGCGCCCCGTGAAGAGCTACTCGGAGATCACGAGCGAGCTCGACGACCGTATTCTTTCGGGGTTCGGCGGCGTGTCCGAATACGGCATCACCGTCCGCTGGGACAAGAACTTCCTCACGCTGCTCCAGCTCGGCCTCTCGCGCCGACGCCACATGAAGATCTACGGCGGCGTGCGTTTCGGCGGGACGGTCACGCTGGACGATGCGTGGGAGCTCGGCTTCGACCACGTGGCGATCGCGACGGGCGCCGGCCGCCCCACGATCATCTCGATGAAGAACAACCTCATCCGTGGAATTCGCAAAGCGAGCGACTTCCTGATGGCCCTGCAGTTGACCGGCGCCTACAAGCGGACCGCGATGGCGAACCTGCAGGTGCAGCTGCCGGCCGTCGTCATCGGCGGCGGCCTCACCGCGATCGACACCGCCACCGAGCTCGCCGCGTATTACCCGGTGCAGGTAGAGCTGGTGCTCGAGCGTTTCGAGACGCTCGCGCGCGAGCAGGGCGAAGGGAAGCTCTGGGAGGTCTTTCAGGACCGCGCGGAGAATTCCATTCTCAAAGAGTTCATCGAGCACGGCCTCGCCGTGCGCGCGGAGCGCTCTCGCGCGAAGCTGCTCGGCGAGCAGCCCGACTTCCAGAAGCTCGTCCGTGCGTGGGGCGGCGTGCACATCGCCTATCGCAAGGGACTGGTCGACTGCCCCGCGTATCGCTTGAACCACGAAGAAGTGGTGAAGGCGTTCGAAGAGGGCGTGCGTTTCGTCGAGAAGATGTCGCCCGTCGAAGCCGTCCCCGACGTGTGGGGCGCGGTTTCCGCGATCCGCTTCGAGCGCCAGGCCGTGAAGGACGGCAAGTGGCGCGGCTCCGGCGAGATCGTCACGCTCGCCGCGAAAACGGTGTGTGTCGCCGCCGGCACCAGCCCGAACGTCACCTACGAGAAGGAATACCCCGGCACGTTCGAGATGGACGACCGCAAGGAGTTCTTCCGCCCGTTCACGGCGGACGTTTCCGACGACGGCCAGGGGACTGTAACGTTCGCGCGCGCGCCGGCCTCCGACGGGCCGAAGAAGGCGCAGGGCTTCTTCACGAGCTACAAGAACGCGAAACACCCGGGCCGCCACGTGAGTTACTTCGGCGACAACCACCCCGTCTACGCGGGCAACGTCGTGAAGGCGATGGCCTCCGCGAAAGACGGCTATCCGCACATCGTGAAGCTCTTCGCGAAAGACCTCGCCGCTATCGACCCGAAAAAGGCCGGCGAACGCGAGACGAAATGGGAGAAGCTCGCGAAGACGCTCGACGACGCGCTGCTCGCGTCGGTCGTTGAGGTGAAGCGCCTCACCGGCAACATCGTGGAGCTCATCGTGCGCGCGAAATGGGCCGCGGCGAAGTTCGAGCCTGGGCAGTTCTACCGGTTGCAGAACTTCGAGCACCTCGCGCCGTCCGTCGACGGCACGCGCCTCACGATGGAGGGGATCGCGCTCACCGGCGCGTGGGTCGACAAAGAGAAGGGTCTCCTCTCGATGATCGTCCTGGAGATGGGCGGCAGCTCGCGCCTCGTCGCCACGCTCAAGCCCGGAACTCCCGTCGTCGCGATGGGCCCGACCGGCGCGCCGACCGAGATCCCCAAGGGCGAGCCGGTGATGCTCGTCGGCGGCGGCCTCGGCAACGCGGTGCTCTTCTCGATCGCGAAGGCGCTGAAGGCGAACGGCTGCAAGGTTCTGTATTTTGCCGGCTACAAGAAGGCAGAAGACCTCTTCAAGCGCGACGACATCGAAGTGGGCACCGACCAGATCATCTGGTCGACGGATCCCGGCTCCACGAAGATCGACCCGCGGCGTCCGCAGGACAAGACCTTCACCGGCAACATCGTGCAGGCGATGGTCGCGTACGCGGACGGCACGCTCGGCGGCGCCCCCTCGATCCCGCTCGACACGATCACGCGCATGATCGTCATCGGCTCGGACCGCATGATGGCCGCCGTGAAAAACGCGCGGAAGGGCCCGCTCGCGCCGTGGTTGCGGAAGGACTGCGAGGCCATCGGCAGCATCAACTCGCCGATGCAGTGCATGATGAAAGAGATCTGCGCGCAGTGCCTCCAGAAGCACGTCGATCCGGAGACGGGACTCGAGACGAAGGTCGTCTTCTCCTGCTTCAACCAGGACCAGCGACTGGACGTCGTCGACTTCCAGAACCTGAACGACCGCCTGAAGGCGAACGGCGTCCTCGAGAAGCTCTGCAACCTCTGGCTCGACCGCCTCCTGCAGCGCGGCATCCAGACGGGCGCCGTGAAGCTCTACGCCGTCTAACACCCGCCCGCCTCCGTCTACGCCTCACCTGAGCGAGCGCAGCGAGTCGAAGGGCTGTCGGAACGTTCAACTAACGACGAACGACGAACGTTCGCCGAACGACGAAGACGTGAATCAAGCCGTCTCGGATAAATCCGCTCAGCCTTCGCTTTTGCGGCACATCACTGCCAAACGCGGTTCTCTCCCACACCGCTCGCGGCCGCGACGCGTCGGCTCCGCTCCCCGTTCACTCGCTCGCGCTCACTCGGCTCGGGCAACGTCGTCGCAAGAATCATCTGGCGCAAACTCGCCTCGCTCCCGCTCGTCTCGCTCACGAGGTCGCGTCGACGCCGCGTCGCAGCCGCTTCGCTGCGGAACGAGGCGCAAGCCATTCTCCATTCGAAGACCCGTCCAACCGAGCGGCTTCAGCCTGAGCGAGCGTGAGCTAAGTCGAAGGGCTGTGCGAGCAGTCCCAACCGCCCTTCGACTCGGCCGCAACTGCGCGGCCTCGCTCAGGGTGAGGCCGCGTGGAACTTCACCCTGAGCGAGCGTAGTAAGTCGAAGGGCTTTGCGAGCAGTCCCAACCGCCCTTCGACTCGGCCGCAAACTGCGCGGCCTCGCTCAGGGTGAGGCCGCGTGGAACTTCACCCTGAGCGAGCGTGAGCTAAGTCGAAGGGCTGTGCGAGATCCGCTGTGCTATACGGCCCGCATGAAGATCACTCGCTCGGCCGACCTCCCGTTCACGCCCGCGCTCGACAAGGGCAAGTTCTCGAACACCCGGAAGGGTCTCGCGCCTCCCGACGCGAAGCTCCAGGCCGGCATGTGGCAGCTGCCGCCCGGCAAGCGCTCCTTCCCGATGCACATGCACCACGTCACGGAAGAGGCGATGTACGTGATCTCGGGCAAGGCGAAGATCCGGACGCCCGAAGGCGAGACCGCGATCGGCCCCGGCGACTACATCGCGTTCCCCGCCGGCGGTATCGCGCACCAGATCATCAACGACGGCACCGAGACGCTGACCTACATGGGCTTCTCCGTGAACACGGCCGGCTCGGACATCGTCGAGTATCCGGACTCCGGCAAGGTCGCGTGCTCGATCGGCACCGGTCCCGATCGCAAACGCTACGTCTTCCTCGCGACGAACCAGGTCGACTACTTCCACGGCGAAGAATGAAGGTCGTCCGCTCGACGGAAGCGCCCTGGATCGAAACGATCGAGCACGGTCGTTTCTCGCAGCGTGAGAAGACGCTGAGCCCTTCGAACATCCTCGGCTGTGCTCTCTACGAGCTGCCCGCCGGCAAGACGTCGTTCCCGATGCACCTGCATCACGTCGCGGAGGAAGCGATGTTCGTGCTTTCGGGACGTGCGAAGGTGCGCACGCCGGCCGGACTTACCGAGCTCGGTCCGGGCGACTGGGTCACGTTTCCCGTCGGCGGGCCCGCGCACCAGCTGATCAACGACGGCGCCGATCCGCTCTCCTACCTCGCGTTCTCGGTCGACGCGGCGGCAGATCATCCGGACGTCGTCGACTATCCCGACAGCGGAAAGATCGGCGCGGGCATCGGCGTCGATCCCGACCGGAAGCGCTTCCGCCACCTGAAGAAGGACGCGGTCGACTACTTCCTCGGCGAAGAGGACTGAGGCGCCATCAGCAACTCCACGAAGCTCGCGGTGTCCTGCGCGCGGCGCGCGATGCACAAGTTCTGGCTCTCGACGAAGCGCGCATAGACCTGCGGGCCTTTGAGCTCCTTCTTCGTGCGCTCCTGGAAAAACGCCTTCGTGCGCTCGAGTCCTTCGGAGGTGCAGTCGCCGCCGATGGAGATCAGACTCGCGCGCTGCTCGGCTGGGAGACGCGCGACGATCGCGTCGTGGTTCGCGGTGAGGTAGCTCCACGCGCGCTCCTGGCCTTCCTTGGTGTCGGTGCGATCCCAGAGGAAGCCGCTCGTTTCCAGGATCGGGAACTCGTCGCCGAGCACGAGTTTGCGCGTGCGGTCGACGAGCGCCAGATCGTGGAAGCTGGCGAGTGCATCGAGGTAACGCTCGCGCTCGTTCTTGTCGTGCGCGGCGTCGGCCTTGCGCGCTTCCGCGAGGAACCGCTCGTAGAGCTTCGCGTCGCCGTGACGCGCTGCCATGCCGAGAACCAGATCGACCATTTCGGGAGCGAGCGCCGTGCGGTCGTCGAGCCACTTCGCGCACAGCCGCTTGGCTTCTTTGATCGTGGCCGCGTCATCGGCGTCCTCGACCATCCGCGAAAGCACCTGTGAGCGGATCGGCTTGTCGTCCTCCGATTCGCCCTTCTTCGCGTCGAATCCGAGCTCGCGCGAAAGCGGCCCGTAGGTCTTCGTGACCCACGCGCGGTATCGCGGCACGACCTCGGGCGGAAGCCACTTCGCCCAGCCGGCGCCGGCGGCGACGCCGATCTGCCGCACCTGGCGGACCGGATCGTCGACGAGCGTCACCGCCATCTCGACGCTCCGGCGATAGGGAAGGTCGTTGCTCGCGACGAGCGCCGACACCGACGATGCCACCTCGAGGCGTTCTTCCGCGGGAAGCGCCTTGAACACCGCCGGCGCGAGGAGCTTCGCGAACGCGGCGTCGTCCAGACTCCAGCGGTAGTAGCCGCTGCCACCGGCATTCGGGAGCACCCAGTCCGGACACGCCGTCGCGCCCGCGAGCGGCACCGTTCCGGATGGGCCGGAGAGCAGGATGTTCGCGCTCCCCGATTCGCCACCGGTTTGGTAGCGAAGGACGATGGGGATGTGCCACGTGCGGTTGGGGTCGATCGTCGACGAATACGGAACGAAGCGGCGCTGCGTCATCTCGATTCGCGGCGTCTTTCCCCTTTCGCACACGGTCGTGAATCGCACGAACGGCACGCCGGGCTGGGTCACGAAGTCGTCCATGACGGCGCGGACGTCCTGTCCGGACACTTCCTGCAGCGTCGCCGCGAGGTCCGCGTAGGTCGCGTTGCCGCCGGCGTGCTTCTTCAGATGGAGGCGGACGCCTTTCTGGAACGTGTCGGATCCGAGGTGCGCCTCGACCATCGCGAGAATCGCGCGGCCCTTGCCATACACGATGCCGGGATCGAACGCGTCGAGGATGCCGTTCGCGTCACCGACCGCCTCGCGGATCTGGCGCGTCGAATCGCGCGAGTCCGACGTCATCACGCGTCCCTTGCTCGCGACGTTCGCGAGGTCGAGCTCCCACTCGGGCTTCCATCGATCGACGACGCGATTGCCCATCCACGTCGCGAACGACTCGTTGAGCCAAATGTCGTCCCACCACGCGGGCGTGACGAGGTTGCCGAACCACTGGTGCGCGATCTCGTGCGCGGCGACGTTCGCGTAGCCTCGACGGGTCCAGTAGGTGCGGTCGGCGGGCTTGGTGAGGAGCCGCGACGAGGAGAAGGTGACGAGGCCGACGTTCTCCATCGCGCTGAAGCCGACGGTGTCGGGAACCGGGACGAGGTCGAGCTTCGCGTACGGATACGGCGTGCCGAAGTAGTCCTCCAGCAACGAAAGAATAGGGACCGTGTCCTCGACGGGGATGGTCGCCTCGGCCGCCTTCCCGCGCGGAACGGCGACGCGAACGGGGGCGCCACCGCGCGTCTTGCCGGCATCGACCATCTCGTAGGGCCCGACGGTGTACGCGATCAGGTACGACGGCAGGGGAGGTGTCTCCGCGAAACGGACGCGCGTGAACGCGCCTTCGGGGACCTCGTTGAGTGCGGGCGTGTTGGAGAGCGCGGTGAGCCCGGACGGGACGCGCAGCGTGAGGCGCCACGGAACCTTGAAGCCCGGCTCGTCGAAACACGGGAAGACGCGGCGCGCGCTGGTCGGCTCGAACTGCGTGAACGCGAACCACTCGCCGGCGTTCTTCTGGTGGAACGCGCCCTGCGTGTCGGCGCGGTGCACGCGCGCGCGCCACGCGATCTGCACGGTGGCTTTGCCCGCGGGCAGCGACCGTGCGGGGTCGGTGGGGACGAGAGCGATCATCTCGTTCGCGACCGGCGTCGCGGTGAGCGGCACCGTCACGTCGGAGCCCGCGAGGAGCGTCGCGCCCTCGATCGTCAGCTCGTGTGCGCTGAGGTAGAGGATCCCTCCGGCCGATGTTCGCTCGATGTCGATCTCGCCGGTTCCCGCGATCGACTCCGCGGCGGGATCGACGTCGAGCGTCATGCGATACGCGAGCGGACGCGCGTCGAGCGGAAGGCGGAACCCGACGGCGGGAGGCGTGGGCCTCGGCGTCACCGTCGCGGGCGGCGTCTTGGGTCCGCACGCCAGCGGTGCCAGGAGGAGGGCCGACGCGATCACGCGAAAAACGGAAGCGGCGTTCATCGCGCGCGATCCTACGTCGAACGTCAGCGGCGCGTCTGGCGCCAGACCGCTTCGAGCTTGTCCTTCAGCGCGAGCTTCTCCTGGTACTCCTCCTGGAGGCGCTGCTCGTAGATCGCCCAGCCCTCGGGCATGACGGCATCCGCGGGAACCTTCGCCGGCGGAACGGGCCACTCCAGAGGGAGCCGCTCGGTGTGTCCGTCGTGGCGGATGACTTCGAGGGACGCGCCGTCGGCGGCGAAGCGGATCTCGCGATCGCCGCTGCGCGTGACGGCGCCGCTCTCGCGCGACTCGGTCCATCCGAACGAGCCGGTCGTGTCGCCGGACGGTAGATGCACGAGCGACCAGCTCACGCTGGTGTGCGTGTCGAGAAGGGACTCGTCCCGCACTTCGCGGATCTCCCACATCCCGTCCGCGGTGCTCGCGATCGTCTTCAGTTGCAGGCCGCCATCTGCTTCGCGGGGTCCATGCCGCCGCGGTGGAACGTGAACTCGACGGTCTTCGCGCCGTCGACGCAGCCCTTCGCCTTCACGGCATTCGTCACTTCGCGCAAGCACCCCTGGTAATCGCGGTTCGACGCGAAGTGGGTGGCGCCGTCTTTCGCCGTGGCGGTGCACTCGTCCCGTTCGGGGATCTTCGGCTTTGCAGTCGGCTTCGCGGACGCGGCGGGCTTGCCGCCCGACGGCGCCGGCTTGGCAGCCGGACCGGCGGCGAACGAGAGACTCGCGGAAAGAACGAGAACGGCGGCAAGAGCGGCGACGCGCATGGATCTACGGTACGTCACCGCGCACGAAAACGGAAACGGGGACCCTCTTTCGGGGGTCCCCGTTCCGGTTGGAAGAGGTGCCTACTCGATGGCCAGCGCCCAGCTGTGGAGCGTGCCGGCGTCGCCGCTGTACGGGTCGGTGATCGTGAGCGTCCACGTGCCCACCGGCGTGAGCGTGTCGAACGCGCTCAGGTTCACGACGAACGTGTCCTCGACGAGGCTGCCGCCGATCGAGTGGAGGATGCCGTTGCCCGAGCCGCCGTCCTCGTTCCACACGGTGACGGTCGTCTGATCCGGCCCCTGGAGCGTGATCGTCAGGTCGGACTGGTACGTGTGGCCGATGTCGAGGAGCACGTGCATCTGCGTGATGCCGACTCCTGCCGTCGGGTCGTTCGCGATCGCGATGGTCGATTCGAGAACACCGTCCGGGCCGAGGAACACGGCGTCGGGGATCGGAACCTCGGCCGTGGCGGTCTCGAAGATGACGCCTTCCACCGGCGCCTGGGCCCAATCGAGCGAGAACTCCGTATCGGCTCCGCTGGCCGACGTGAAATTCTCAACCGTGATGAACGCATTGCTGCGCAGGCCGTTCAGGAAGGTCGTGGTCTCGGGATTCGGGCTGCCGGTGTCGTCGACGCTGAAGGGCTCCTGGACGCCGTCACGCGAGATCGTGACGACGGCGTCGAGGGTCGGAACCGCCGCCGTCGGCGTCACGGTCGCCGTGCTGAGGTTCCACTTCGTGCCGCTGTAGTAGTACCAGCGCTGCTCGTCTGCCGCGGGGATGGTCTGTGCCGTGAGCTGGGCCGTGATCAGCGTCGGGTTGAGGCTGGTCTTCAAGAAGTCGTACTCGAACGGAAGCTCGGGGCCTGCGTTGTAGTAGTCCTGGACCGTGACGTAGATATCCTTGTCGCCGTTGCCGAACGCGATCGACTGAAAGAGATCGCCATTGGCGGGATCCGCGATCGGGAAGAGGCCGTCGTCTTCGTTGAAGACGAGCGTGTCGATGTCGGGATGGGTCGTCGTGTCGAGGAAGGTGATGTCGCTGATGTCGCCGATCGCGCCGGCGGGGATGCGGAGGACGACGACGTTGTTGCCGCCGACCGTGCCGGACGCATTCGCGGACCCATTGAGGACGATCGGCGTCACGGTCGCGACCGTGAGGACGCCGGGAACCTCGTCGTCGATCGCGATGCCGGTCACGGCGAGATCGACGCCGCCCGCGGGAGCGAAGAGGTCGGTGACGACGAGCGCGCGGATGACGTTCGGCGCTTCGACGGAGAATCCGTAGACGATGACGTCGTCGCTCGCCGTGGTGACGGTCGTGATGCCGTCGAGCCAGTCGGTGCCCTCGCCGATGATGGTGATGAAGCCGTAGCCGCCGGCGTAGACCGTTTCCTCGATGGTGAACGGCGGGACGACCTGGAACACGCCAACCGCGGTCTCGCCGTCGACATCGACGTCGTGCGCGCCAAGCGGCGCGTTGGGCGCGATGGAGATGTCGGCGACGAGGTAGCCCTCGTTCGCGACCGTCAGGGAGTTGACCGTGACGCCGTCGCCGAAGGTGACGTCGCCGGCCTCGATCGTCGACGCCTTCCACTTCGTGAAGTCGCCGTGGATCTCGACCTGCAGGGTCCGGCCCGAAGCGCCGCGATTCGGCTCGACGTTGGAGATGATGGCGTTCGGCTTGAACGGGTCGCTACCCGTGCAGCCCGCGATGAGCGCGAGCGTGACGAGGGAAAAGGAAAGGCGCTTCAACATTGGTTCCTCCCGGAGTTTGCCCTGCGAAAAACGTCCCATCCTACTACCGCGGACGTTTTCACCGCGGCAATCCATTCCGGGCCGGGGGCTTCTCAGAGACGGAGGCTGATGCCGGCCGCGCCGGTCACGCCGCCGAGGTCCAGGTCGTGGGAGCTCGTGAAGGACTCGGCCCCGTCCGGCGCCGTCATCAGACGCGCCTCCACGAACACGTCCATCCCCGGCCCGACGTGCCCGGTCAGGCCGAGCGCGCCGTATCCCAGAAACGTCGGGTAGGACTCGTCCTCCGCCGCGTCCTGCGTCGCGTCCGGCCGCGTCACGATCACCCGGCCCACCGCGAACCCGCCACCCGCCTCCGCATACGCGCCGAGCTGCCGGGGACGCGACTGGTATCGCGCGCCACCCGCCAGGTAATAGAGGCTGTAGGCGATCGACACCGGCTCCGGGTCCGCTTCCTTGCCCAGCGCATGACGACCCTGGTGTCCGCCAGCCTGGCCGATCGCCGCGATCGAGGGCGTGAATTCCCACGACGCACCCGCGCGCAAACCGCCGCCCAGGTAGTCGTTCGTCTTCGGCGGATCCTCACCCGGGATCGTCCGGTCCTCGTTCCATCCCTCACCGACGAACGCATGCACGCCCGCCGCCGCGAACACCCGCAGGGGGTGAACGCCCGACGCGGACCCCACACCCTCCCGGTAGTAGTCGCGCGCCGTCGGCGCGACCGGCGCCGCAGCAACGTCGGCTCCGGCGTCGCGACCGGCGTCGGCGAGGGCGAGGGCGACGGCGACGGCGAGGGCGAGGGCGAGGGCGAGGGCGACGGCGTTTCGGCCGGCTGCGCCGACGCGACTTCCGCCGTCACGAGAAGAAGGGCGAGCCCGAACGCGACCGCGGACGCGAGAGTCTTCACGGACCCTGGATACCACGAGTCGGCGGTTGTAGAACGCGCCCATGCGCATTCTCCGTTTCCGTGCCGCTCTCGCCGCGTTCGCCGCCGTCGCGATCTCGGGCTGCACGGACGCCTCCGGTCCCGTCGACATCTACGTCATCACGTTCGATCCGGGCTCCAGCGACTTCCGCCTCCAGTCCGAGCGCGTCGAGACCATCGACAGCGTCGCCAAGTGCAAAGGCGGCACGACCGAAGTCATCAAGGAACCCGTCGTCCGCATCACCGACGACGGCGACGTGAACTTCGAGGGCGGCGCCCCGCCGAGCATCCTCTACACCGAGTCCGACGGCACGATCATCCCCGAGGACTGGGACTCGCTGACGCTCCTCAGCTACTACCATCACCTCGAGCGCGCGGTGACCTACTTCCGCGACACGCTCGGCTACGCCGACACCGACGCGATGGTGCCGCTGCCCTCGTATTACCGCCTCGAGTTTGGCATCGACCAGAACGTCGTCGGCGCCACCGACAACGCCGCCTACGCGCCGACCGCGCACAGCTTCCTGCTCTTCGACTCGTTCTTCTTCCAGCAGCTCCCGCTCGCGATGAACGACGGCGTCGTCACGCACGAGTTCTCGCACGCGCTCTTCCATCGCGTGATGAACGGCGACGAGCGCCTCCCCATCGAATATCGCGAAGAGTGGGGGCCCGGCCCGATCTCGCACCTGGGGAGCCTTCACGAAGGGCAGGCCGACATCTTCGCGGCGATGATGCTCGACGAGCCGGACTTTTTCCGCTTCTCGCTCCCCGCGGACCTCGTCGATCGCGACATGGCCGTCGACCGCACGCTGACCGAAGGGCAGCTCTTCAATCTCAACGCCGGCGCCGCCCAGGTGCACGAGATCGGTGCCGTCATCGCCGCCGCGGTCTGGGAGTTCTCGGAAGGCTCTGGCCGCCAGCGTGCCGCCGAGCTCACGCTGCAAGCCGAGGTCGACATGCTCCCCGAGCTGAACGGCTCGTTCGACATCGGCGATTTCCTCGGCGCGTTCGCCGACGCCGGCACGCCTGCCGAGAAAGTCGCGTCGTGCGCGATCTTCTGCGACCGCTTCGACGTCATGAAGGATCGGATCTCGACATGCGCCTGTCCCTGATTTTCGCGGCACTCCTCGCGGCGTGCGCGCCCGCGCTCGCAGCCGACAGCGACGAAAGCGAGCCCGTCGTCCCCGGCAACGGCGTCGCGCAGCCGCTCTCCGGAAATCCCGGCTGGCGCGCGCAGGCCGCCGTCGGCGGCGGCGTCGTCATGATCAACGCGGCAGGCGGCCAGCACTACCTCACGCCGGAAGCGACCGTGCAGGGCTCGTGGCGCGCGAACCGCCTCCTCACGTATCGCAGCCGCCTCGACTTCGCGACGCGGAAAGACGGAACCGACGAGATCTTCGTGGAGAACACGTACTCGTGGCTCACCTTCCGTCCCGAAGGCACGCTCGGCACCGACCGTACGCAGTTCGTCTTCGGCCTCGGTCCCTCGATGATCCTCACGACGACCCGCCTGCACGGACCCGGTCGCAACGTGCACGCAAACTCGTTTCGACTCGGCTTCGAGTATTCGATCGGCATGCGCTGGATGGTCGGCAATTTCCCGATGGGCATCGACTTCGGCGGGCAGCAGCGCGAGACGCGCCACGACTTCCGCACCACGATGGTCTTCGGCATCCCGCTGGTGAAGTCGCCGTCGTCGAACGACGAAGGCAAAGGAGCGATTCGATGAAGGCGTTTTTCCTCGCGGCCGCGTTCGCTCTTCTCGCGCTCGGCTCCGGCTGCGCGAGCCTCTCCACGGTGCAGACGGCCCACACGCTGCGTCCCGGCGAAACGAAGATCTCCGCCAGCACGAGCCTCGTCGGCGGCGGCGTGCCCGGACTCACCTTCGGTGCGGTCGACGCGACACGCGAGCAACCGCTCAGCGATGTCGGCGTGCCACTCCCGCAGGCCGAGCTCGAGCTGCGCCACGGCTTCGCGCCGCGCTTCGACGCGGGCGTCCGGGTCTTCCTCCTCGGCGCCGCGGCCGACATGAAGTTCCAGTTCCTCCAACTCACGAACTGGGACGCCGCCTTCGTCCCCGGCGTCTCCGGCAGCTACATCAACTTCTCGGACGCGGAGACGCGCCGCCGCTTCTCCGAGATCGACGTGTCGGTGCCGGTCCTCTTCGGCCGGCACATCGGACAGAACTCCAGCGTCGTCATCGGGCCGAAGGTGCAGAGCCGCTATGCGATGAACTCCGTCGAGACGCCCGAAGTCGACGGCCGCGGCTCGCGCTTCATCCTGCTCGCCGGCGGAACCGGCGTGCTGAACCTCTGGCTCGGCGGGCACTTCTCCGTGCCGCTCGAGGTCACGGTGATGCGCGACTGGACCGAGGCGACGGGATACGCGTATTCGGCCGGCATCGGGCTCGCTCTCTCGAGCAGCCGCAAACCGCTGCGCAACGGCGACGACGAGGATTCGCGCGCGCCCTCACCCTGAGCGAGCGCAGCGAGTCGAAGGGCTGTAGACTCGCCCCGGGCACCGTCCTAGGAGCGGTGAATGAAGCGCACGCTGGTCGGTCTTGGTTTCGCGCTCGCGGTTGCGGGTTGTTCGGGCGGTGAAGAGGACAAGCCCACGAAGGGCACCGTCACCCTGACGGTTTCGGAGGACGGCGCCCCGATGGCCGGCGCCTACGTGCTCTTCCATTCGAGGAGCGGAGCGCTCCTCGAACAGTTCGTCACGCCGGTCGGCGGCGTCGTCACCTTCGACGGCGCCCACGTCGGCGGTGTCGGTGCA
>Ga0163152_10005348_pt1 | contig 15150 bp, 17 predicted proteins | sample OliLakLV19MP8IB2_FD_148635 | JGI IMG/M metagenome (GOLD analysis project Ga0163152, IMG submission 148635) | Freshwater microbial mat bacterial communities from Lake Vanda, McMurdo Dry Valleys, Antarctica - Oligotrophic Lake LV.19.MP8.IB-2 | ecosystem: Environmental > Aquatic > Freshwater >... | reverse complement strand
ACCAACACGCGCGCCACGCCGGTCGAAGCGTTCGAGCGCGCCGCTGTTCTAGCGATGCACCCATGCCGCGAGGTCGGCGTCGCAGAGTTCGGCGACCCGGGCCTCGTAGCGGGGCAACTCGGCCTCCGGCACGAGCGTGCGCCAGTCGCGCCCGGGGCCCTGGTCGAAGAACTGGGTGTTGTCCTTCCAGATCGCGTTGGTGACATCGGGTGCGAGTTGGTCGGCGTTCGCCTTCATCGCGCCGAACGATCCTGCGGCCGCGAGTTCGGAGAGCCGCGCGTCGTCGACTGCGATGTCGAGCGCGGTCGCGAGCCGGCGCATTTCGCGGGGAAGGTCGTTGAGCAGGTCGCGGTAGTGGAACAGCACCACGTTCGGTTGGTCGCGCTGCTGCCAGAACGTGTCGAGGTGGTACAGCGTCCCCCGCAGCGATTCCAGGCGGTCGACGGGCGCGGCCGGGTCTTCGACCCAGTACCAGAAGCGATCGAGCGGCGTCTCGAGCTCGACCGACTCGAGTTGCGGGAGATCGGCCAGATCGTCGAAGCCCACGGCGTTGCCGCGCGCGTTGACGAAGTTTTCCTCGTGCAGGTTCTCGATGTGATGCGCCCAGGAGAGCGCGACCTCGCGGGGATCACGCGCCACGCAGATGTACGTCACTCGCTCGTCATAGGGCAGGCCGTCGAGTGGGGTGTGCGACTTGATGAAGCGGCGGTGTGTCTGCGCGCCGAGCGCGGCGAACACGTCGGCGGCGGAACGGGTTTGCATGTCGAGCCACGGCGAGATCTCGGCGAGGCGGCCGAAGTCGGGTCGCTGGAAGACCAGGAGCGCGCAGAGGTTCTGCATCCATGTCGTGCCGCACTTCGGCGCGGTAGATATGACGATGTCGTCGCCCCGAAACTCGAACCCGTCCCAGCGGGCGCTGTCAGCAACGAACGACCGGTACCGCACCGTTCGTTCAGTCGAGCGGGCGCACGGCGACGACCGTCGCCGACATCTCGCGCCGGGGCCCCTGGTACGTGACGGTCGTGCCGGGCGTCGCGTTCAACAGGGCCTGGCCGAGGGGCGAGTTGGTCGAGAGCACGTCGTACTGCTCGTGGCGCTCTTCGATGGAGCCGACGAGGTACGTCTGCGTCTCGTCGTCGCCGTCGTAACGCAATTCGACGACGCACCCGGGCTCGACGACGTCGCCCGCGGCGGCTTCGACGAGCACCGCAGTCTTGATGATCTGTTCGAGTTGCCGCACGCGGGCTTCGCTCTTTCCCTGCTCGTCCTTGGCTGCGTCGTAGTCGGCGTTCTCACTGATGTCGCCCAACTCACGCGCTCGTTCGATTTGGAGCGAGATGTCGGTTCGGTAGGGCCCGGATCTCCAGGCCAGCTCCTCCTGGAGCCGGTCCAGTGCCGCCTGCGTCAGGTGGGTAGTCACGGCGCGCAGGGTACCCGCGAGGTAGACGGTTCCTGCACGGCGGGAACGCGATTGACAAACATGTCATTTCGGCGCGATCCTGGCGATTCCTATGCAGCGCTCGGGCACCACCCTCATCGTCGCCGGCGGCACCGCTGTCACCGCTGTCATCGTCGTTATCGTAATTATGTGAGCGGACGCCTTCCCGGCGTTCGCTGCCAACCGTCCACGCCCGCGTGGGCGGTTTTTTCGTGGCCGAAGTAAGAAACCAATCCGCCCTTCTGAGATAGAGGAGACGAGCGTGGCGCATCGAGTGGGCATCATCGGCGGCGACGGGATTGGTCCCGAAGTCTTGGCCGAGGCGCTCAAGGTCGTGCGCGCCGCCGGCGTGGCGCTCGACACCACCGACTACGACCTCGGCGGGACGCGCTATCTGAAAACGGGCGAAGTGCTCCCCGACGCGGTGCTCGAGGAACTGCGCGGCTACGACGCGATCCTGCTCGGCGCCGTCGGTACGCCCGACGTGCCGCCCGGCGTGCTCGAGCGGGGCCTGCTCCTCAAGTTGCGCTTCTCGCTCGACCTCTACGTGAACCTGCGCCCATTCCGCGCCGGCGACATCGACTTCCTCGTCGTGCGCGAGAACACCGAAGGCACGTACGCCGGTGAAGGCGGCTTCCTGCGCCACGGCACGCCGTTCGAAGTCGCGACGCAGGGTTCGGTGAACACCCGCATGGGTGTCGAGCGGTGCGTACGGTTCGCGTTCGATCTTGCCCGCAGCCGCGAACGCAAGCACCTCACGCTCGTGCACAAGACCAACGTGCTCACGTTCGCCGGCGACTTGTGGCAGCGCACGTTCGACGAGGTCGCGGCCGAGTATCCCGACGTCGCGACCGGCTACAACCACGTCGACGCCGCGTGCATCTACTTCGTGCAGGACCCACAGCGCTACGACGTGATCGTCACCGACAACTTGTTCGGCGACATCCTCACCGACCTCGGTGGCGCGGTCGCGGGTGGTATCGGCCGGGCCGCGTCGGCGAACCTCAACCCGGCCCGCACCGGCCCGAGCCTGTTCGAACCGGTCCACGGCTCGGCGCCCGACATTGCCGGAAAGGGTGTCGCCGACCCCCGGGCGGCAGTCATTTCGGCCGCGATGATGTGCGAATTCCTGGGCGAGGCCAACGCCGCAGCCCGAATCCAGCAGGCCGTCGTGAAGACGGACGATGAAGAAGGTACGACGACGCAGATCGGCGACGCGATCGCCGCTGCGGTCTAACGGTTCAAGGAGACGGCGCGATGCCCATTACCCCCACCGAGAAGATCTGGATGAACGGGGAGCTCGTCCCGTGGGAGGAAGCGCGCATCCACGTGCTCACCCACACGCTCCACTACGGCACGGGCGTGTTCGAGGGCATTCGCGCCTACGAGACCGACAAGGGCCCCGCGGTGTTCCGGCTGACCGAGCACATCGAGCGGCTGCACAACTCGGCGCGCATCATGATGATGGAGATCCCGTACTCGGTCGACGAGTTGGTGCAGGCGACGAAGGACACCGTCCGGTCGACGGGTCTGCCGTCGTGTTACATCCGGCCGATCGCGTACTACGGCTACGGCGAGATGGGCCTCAACACGCTCCCGTGCACCGTCGACGTCTCGATCGCGTGCTGGCCGTGGGGCGCATACCTGGGCGACGACGCGGTCGAGAAGGGCGTGCGCATGAAGATCTCGTCGTGGACGCGCCACGACCACAACACCATGCCGCCGCTGTCGAAGACGACCGGCAACTACGTGAACTCGTCGCTGGCCAAGGTCGAAGCGTTGAAGGCCGGGTACGACGAGGCGATCATGCTCAATCCCGAAGGGCTCGTGTCGGAGTGCACGGGCGAGAACATCTTCGTCGCCCGCCACGGCGCGTTCATCACGCCGCCGGTGTCGGCCGGCGCGCTGCCCGGCATTACGCAGGACTCCGTCACGACGATTGCGCGCGACCACGGCTTCGAGGTGCGCGTCGACGACCTGTCGCGCAGCGACCTCTACATCGCCGAGGAGATCTTCGTGTGTGGTACCGCGGCGGAGGTCAGCTCGGTCAACTCGGTCGACGACCGCGTCATTCCGTGTCCCGGCCCGATGACAAGAGTTATCGCGGATGAGTATGCCAAAGCCGTGCGCGGCAAAACAGACAAGTACAAAGAATGGTGTGAGCATGTCGGCTGACCCGGCGGTACCGAGGAGTGTCGAGATCTACGACACGACGCTGCGCGACGGGTCGCAGCTCGAAGGCATTTCCCTCACCGTCGAGGACAAGCTGCGCATCGCCGAACAGCTCGACTGGCTGGGCGTGCACTACATCGAAGCAGGCTGGCCCGGCGCCAACCCGAAGGACGACGAGCTGTTCCGCCGCACGCCGACGGAACTGAGCCTGACGACGAGCAAGCTCGTCGCGTTCGGTTCGACCCGGCGGGTCAAGGGCAAGGTCGACAGCGACGACACGTTGCGCCATCTCATCGACGCCAACGTCGAAGCCGTGTGCATCGTCGGGAAGGCATGGGACTACCACGTCACCGAAGCGCTCGGCACCACGCTCGACGAGGGCGTGGCCATGGTGCGCGACTCGGTCGAGTTCCTGCGGGCGACGGGCATGGAAGTGCTGTTCGACGCCGAGCACTTCTTCGACGGCTACCGCCGCAACCCCGAGTTCTCGCTGCGGGTACTCGAAGCCGCGGCCGAAGTGGGCGCGTCGCGGCTCGTGCTGTGCGACACCAACGGCGGCACGCTTCCGCACGAGGTCGAGGAGACAGTCCGGGCCGTGGTCGCGTACTTCGGTAGCGACGTGGGCATCGCCGTGCACCTCCACGACGACGCCGGCACCGGTGTCGCCAACGCGCTCGCCGGTGTGCGGGGCGGGGCCATCCAGGTGCAGGGCACCATCAACGGCTACGGCGAACGCACCGGCAACTGCAACCTGACGACGATCATCCCGAACCTCACGTTCAAGATGGGCATCGAGACGATCCCGCGCGACCGCATCGAGCGGCTCACGCCGGTGGCGCACCACATCGCCGAGCTGGTGAACATGCCGCTCAACCCGCAGGCCGCGTACGTCGGACATTCCGCGTTCGCGCACAAGGCGGGCCTGCACACGAGCGCGATCGCCAAGCGCCCCGACGCGTACGAGCACCTGCCCCCCGACAGCGTCGGCAACGGCACCCGGTTCGTCGTGTCGGAACTGGCCGGCAAGTCGACGCTCGGCATGAAGGCGAAGGAACTCGGGCTCGACCTCGACGGCCCGCAGCTCGCCGAAGTGGTCGAGACGCTCAAGCAGCTCGAGCACGAGGGCTACCACTTCGAGGTCGCCGACGGCTCGCTCGAACTCCTCATGCGCCGCATCATCGGCTGGACCCCGGAGTGGTTCGACGTCGAGTCGTTCCGCGTCATCACCGACGACACCCGCGGCGTCGACACGCTGACGGGCGAAACCGGTGCGACGGTTACGACCGAGGCCACGGTCAAGGTGATGGTCGACGGGAAACGCAAGATCGCGACCGCCGAGGGCAACGGCCCCGTCAACGCGCTCGACCGGGCGTTGCGCACCGCGCTCAACGGCCGCTACCCGTCGCTCGACCGCGTGCACCTCACCGACTACAAGGTGCGGGTGCTCGACACACAGAAGGGCACGGCCGCCGTGACCCGCGTGCTCATCGACTCCACCGACGGCAACGCCACCTGGACCACTATCGGCGTGAACGAGAACATCATCGAAGCGTCGTGGCAGGCCCTCCTCGATTCCATCCACTTCGGCCTGCTGCGAGGCGAGGGTGTCGCGAACAAGTAGGCGCCCGCGGTGAACAATCAGATGACATAGACCAGCTCGCAGTCTCGGTGTCGGTGAGGGCACGTTGGGGAACTGGGTGCGCCAAGCCCGCGTCGATCGGGGTGAACGGGCCGCGGCGTCGCGACGTCGGAACGGACCGAGTTGGCTGAGCTGGCTGAGTTGCGCAAGGAGAACGCTCGGCTGCGGATGGAACGAGATCTGCTCAAACGAGCAACGGCCTTCGGGTGAAGGAGTCGGGACAGTGACCCGCTATTGGTGGGTCGCGGCCCGGAAGGCCGAGCTGGTTGCGGTGATGCGTGCGGTCCACGCCGAGTCCGACGCCACTTATGGCGAGCCGCGCATGACCGAGGAACTCGCTCGGCGGGAACGACCGGTGAACCACAAGCGGGTCTGCCGGTTGATGCGCGTGCATGGCATCGTCGGGGTGTTCAAGCCGGCGAAGGTGCGCACCACGATCCCCGCCGAGGAGCACCCGCCGTTGCCGGATCTCGTCGGGCGGCGCTTCGCGCCTGCTGCGCCTGATGTCGTGTGGTGTGGCGACATCACCTACGTGAAGACGGGCGAAGGATGGTTGTACGTCGCGTCGGTCCTCGATCTCGGTTCGCGTCGCCTGCTCGGATACTCGATGGCCGAACACATGCGCACCGAACTCGTCGCCGACGCGCTCGAGATGGCCGTCGCGACACGCGGTGGTGAGACCGCCGGGATCATCTTCCATGGTGATCGCGGCAGCCAGTACATGTCGAGCGACTACCGGGAACTGATCGCAGATCTCGACATGATCGAATCGGTCGGCCGTACCGGAGTGTGCTGGGCCAACGCGGTCGCCGAGTCGTTCTGGTCATCACTCAGACGCGAAGTCGTACACCGCTACCGCTTCCCCGACCGGGCCACCGCCCGCCGGGCGATCTTCGCCTGGGTCAACCGTTACAACCACCACCGGAGAAGCGGCTGCACTCCAGCCTCCGCTACGTGCCACCCGTCGAGTGGGAACAGCTATACCGTCAACACCAGGCCGACCAGGCCGCGTAACCAACGTGACCGGTCAACGGGGGGAACCTCAGTTTCTACTCGGACTGCTGTCGACCAGCGTCGCTTGGGCCGCTCAGCGACGACGCCGCCGGGTTGCGCGATGACGAGAATGTCGCGTCCAGTCGGTGCCGCCACCAAAACCTCGCGGCCGTCGGCAGCGGCCGCGTTACCTGATCGACGTAGGCGAGTGCTCGGTTGAGTAGATCGTTCGCCACGCCGGAGCAACCGAGTTCGAGTGGTTGAACTCGAGCCATGCGACGGTGAACGCACTGCACAGCCGAAGGCCGGCCAACTGAGAGGCGCCGAAGCCAGTGTCGCGATTTCGCCGTGGTCCGGGGCTCGATCGCGTGCCTTAGGCTGCCAACCGTGCCTACCGATCCCTACGTTCCCGCCGATCCTTCTGCTCGTCCGCGCCAGCAGCAGAACTTGCCGCCGGGGATTGCGTTGCCGCCGGCGAAGCACTGGGTGGCGGACCGGCCGGGCGACCTCGGGCCGCGCCAGCCGCGGGGACAGTTGTACGGGTCGCCGGGGCCGAACGTCGGGTACGCGTACACACTCGCGGAGCGGGCGGCCGGCGAGTGGGCGCTGGCGACGCACGAAGAGAGGCACGACGTCATCCCGGTCATCGCCGAGATCGCCGGGAAGCGGGCCGCGCTGTTCGGGCGGGCGCCGGTGATGCCCGACGTCAGCATCGCAGCCGGGCTCCTCGGCTACGACGGCACGGCCGAACCGGACTTCGCGCAGGTGCGGCGCCTCATCGTGCACGACGCCGGTCACGACTACACGCGGCGGCGGGCCATCGTCGACACGGTGCCCGAGCAGTTGCTGCGCATGACGGCCGAGGAGTTCAACGCGAGCATCAACGAGTGGCGGCACCTGACCCGCACCCGGTTGTTCCCGGAGCTCGGCCGCACGCCGACGATGTAGCCCGCCAACCCCTCCTTCTGGACGCGCGTATCTGTTGCCAGCAACATATACGCGCGTCCAGAAGGGCTTGAGAGGGCACTGTGAGCTTCGATCTCACCGACGAATACGAGGAGCTGCGCCAGTCGCTGCGGCGGCTCGCCGAGGAGCAGATCGCGCCGAACGCGGCCGCGGCCGACGAGCGCGAGGAATACCCCTGGGCGAGCTGGGAAGCGTGGCGCGCGGCCGGGTTCGCGGGCCTCGCGTTCCCCGAGGAGTACGGCGGCCAGGGTGGCGGCATCCTTGCGCATGCGATCGCGGTCGAGGAAGTGGCGCGTGTGTGCGCGTCGGCGTCGCTGTTCACGTTCATCTCGAAACTCGGTATGACCGCGCTCCTCGACCACGGCAGTGACGCGCTGAAGCAGGCCTATGTGCCGCGCGTCGCGTCGGGCGAGTGCCAGGCTTCATACTGTTTGTCCGAAGCCGACGCGGGCAGCGACGTCGCCGGCATGTCGACCCGGGCTGTGCGGGACGGCGACAACTACGTCATCACCGGCCGCAAACTCTGGATCACCAACGCGGGCGTCTCCGATTTCTACGCGGTGTTCTGCAAGACCGACCCGAGCGCCGGCCACCGTGGCATCAGCGCGTTCGTCGTCGAGAAAACGTTTCCCGGATTCTCGATCGGCAAGCTCGAACACAAGATGGGTGTGCGCGGGTCGCCGACAGGTGAAGTCGTGCTCGACGAATGCGTCGTGCCCGCCGCGAACCTCATCGGCGAAGAAGGCCGCGGTTTCCACTACGCGATGGGGGCGCTCGACCGGTCGCGCCCGCTCGTCGGTGCGCAGGCACTCGGTATCGCGCAAGGCGCGCTCGACCTCGCGAGCCGGTACGTGATGGAACGCCGCCAGTTCGACCGGCGCATCGGCGACTTCCAGGGCATCCAGTTCATGCTCGCCGACCTCGCCACCCAGGTCGACGCCGCCCGTCTGCTCGTCTACCGCGCCTGCGCCCGGCTCGACGCGGGCCGCACCGACACCTCCGCGTCGTCGTCGATGGCGAAGCTGTTCGCCTCCGACACGGCCATGCGGGTCACGACCGACTGCGTGCAACTCCTCGGCGGCATCGGCTACACGCGGGAGTCGCCGGCTGAGCGCATGATGCGCGACGCCAAGGTGACGCAGATCTACGAGGGCACGAACCAGATCCAACGAGTGGTGATCGCCAAGCGACTGCTGGAGCGCTGAGCATGACCGACGTTCGATACGCGAAGAGCGGCGACGCGCACCTGGCCTATGCGGTCGACGGCGAGCGCGGCCCGTTCATGCTGCACGTCGCTCCGTTCACGATCTCGATCGACTCGCTCGACGACGAGCCGCACTCCGCCCGCTTCTACCGGCGCATGATGTCGTTCGCCCGGGTGATCCGTTACGACCGGCGGGGGACCGGCCTGTCGGACCCGTTCGGCGGCGACGACGTCTCGTGCTCGCACCCAGCTTGAACAACGACCTGCAGTTCCGCGACTACTGGAGCCGGGCGTCGAAGCGTGGCGCGAGCCCCCGCGCCGCGCAGACGCTGCTCGAGTGCAACATCAGCGTCGACGTGCGTGCCGTGCTCCCCGAGCTGACGGTTCCGGCACTGGTCATGCACCGCCGCGACGACCGGTTCGTGCCTGCCCGCCTCGGCCGCTACCTCGCCGACAACATCCCCGGTGCGCGCTTCGTCGACCTGCCCGGCGACGACCACATCGAGATCGGCGGCGACATGGACGAAATCCTCGACGAAGTCGAACTGTTCGTTGCGGGCGCGATCGGCAGCGCCGGTGGCGAACGCTCACGACCGTGCTGTTCACCGACATCGTCGACTCCACCCGTCTGGCCGCGGAACTCGGTGACCAGCGCCGGCGAGAACGGCTCGACGCGCACGACACGCTGGTGCGCGGCCGGCTTGCGCGCTTCGGCGGGCACGAGGTCACCACCACGGGCGACGGATTCCTCGCATCGTTCGACAGCCCGTCGCAGGCCGTGCGGTGCGCGCAGACCATCGTGGACTCCTCCGAACGGACCGGAGTGCACGTGCGCGCGGGGCTGCATACCGGCGAGTGCGAGCAGCGCGGCAACGACCTGGCGGGGCCGGCCGTGCACATCGCGGCCCGGGTGGCGGCCGTGGCCCCGACCGACGGACTCCTCGTCACCCGCACGGTGCGCGACCTGGCCGGAGGCTCCGACCTGCGCTTCGAGTCGCAGGGCGAGCACGAGCTGAAAGGCGTCCCCGACGCCTGGCAGCTGTTCTCCGTCGTCTAGCCCGTACCATCGGGCTCGGCGTCCAGGCGCAAGCCGGAGGAGCGGAGTGTCATGAACATCTTCACGCGAGATGGAGCTCCGGAGGGTGGAGCCGCATAAACATGGGTGACATTCGGGTTCGCTTTTCTCCGGCTCCGACCGGGTTCATGCACATCGGGAACGCGCGCACGGCGCTGTTCAACTGGCTCTACGCGCGTCACACGGGTGCGACGTTCATCCTCCGTATCGAGGACACCGACGTCACCCGCTCCACGACCGAAGCGGTCGAGCAGATCCGGCAGGTGCTCCAGTGGCTCGGCCTCGAGTACGACGAAGGCCCGATTCTCCAGAGCTACCGGTTCGACGACTACCTCGCCGCGGCCGACCGGCTCCTCGCGTCGGGGAACGCGTACGAGTGTTTCTGCACCGAAGAAGAGGTGAAGCAGCGCAACGACGACGCCCTGAAGGCGGGCCGCACGCCGGGGTACGACGGGCGCTGCCGCGACCTCACGCCCGCCGAACGTGAAGCCAAGGTGGCCGAAGGCCGGCCCCGCTCGATCCGGTTCCGTACACCCGCCGCCGGCGTGAGCACGTTCTCCGATCTCATCCGCGGTGAGGTGTCGGTCGACTGGTCGACGATCCCCGACTTCGTGATCGTGCGCTCGAACGGCACGCCGGTGTTCTTCCTCGCCAACGCCGTCGACGACATGGAGATGGCGATCACCCACGTGTTGCGGGGCGAGGACCTCATCGACTCGACCCACCGGGTGCTGGCGCTGCGGCGCGCCCTCGGTGCCGACGACTCGCCCGTCTACGCACACCTCCCGCTGATCATGGGCCCGGGCGGCGGCAAGCTGTCGAAGCGGCACGGAGCGGTGAGTGTCGAGGAATACCGCGACGCCGGCTACCTGCCGCACGCGCTCGTCAACTATCTCGCGTTGCTCGGCTGGGCACCCGAAGACGGACGCGAGGTCCTTTCGATCGCCGAACTCGTCGCCGAGTTCGACCTGGCGCGGGTCAACTCGTCGGCGGCGATGTTCGACGCGCGGAAACTCGAGTGGATGAACGGCGAGCACATCCGCCTCATGGCCGTGGCGGACCTGACCGCCGCGGTGTTGCCCTTCGCAACGGCACGGTACGGCCCGCGCCTCGACATCCGCACATTCGAGGCCGCCGTCGCACTCGCGCAGGAGCGGGCGACGACGCTCGTGCAGATCGCCGACCAGGCCGCATTCCTGTTCGCGACCGACGCCGAGTTCGAGATCGCACCCGAGTCGTGGGAGAAAGTCCAGGCGACCGAACGGGTCGGCGAGATCCTCGACGCTGCGATCGCCCATCTCGAAACCTGCGGATGGAACGCCGATGCCATCGACCTGCGCCCCGCGCTCGATGCGCTCGGGTGCAAACCCCGCAAGGCGATGCCCGCGTTGTACGCCGCCGTCGAAGGCCGCCACGCCGGGCTGCCGCTGTTCCCGTCGATCGAATTGCTCGGGCGAGAGGTCGCGCTGCGCCGGTTGGGGGCCGCACGCGCCAAGCTCGCGGCACCGTGAGACGCCTGATTCGCATCGCGTTCCGCATCGGCCTCGGGTGCTTCGCACTCGTCTTCGCGTTCTTGTCGGTGACGTTCGTCCAGGTGTGGCGCGCCGCCCGCAACGACGGCGCCCGGCCTTCTGACGCAATCGTCGTGCTCGGTGCCGCGCAGTACGACGGCGTGCCGTCGCCGGTACTCGCGGCCCGTCTCGACCACGCACTCGAGTTGTACGAAATGGACATCGCGCCGACGATCGTCGTGACCGGCGGACGCCAAGAAGGGGACCGCTTCACCGAAGCGACCGCGGCCGCGCAGTACCTGCACGACCGCGGCGTGCCCGACGACGCGATCCTGCGGGAGACGACGGGCCGTTCGTCGTGGGAGTCGCTCGCCGCGTCGGCGCGGTTCCTGAAAGACCGCGGCATGACCAAGGTCGTGCTCGTCTCCGACCCGTATCACGCGGCGCGCATCGACGCGATCGCGGGTGAAGTAGGTCTCGACGCGGTCACATCACCCACCGAAACGAGCCCGATCACGGGTGCAGACGAGTGGAAACGCTTCGGAACAGAAACACTGCGCGTGGCGGCCGGAAAAATATTTGGATTCCGCAGATTGGACCAAACCGAGGACGTCGGAGACCTCGTTCCGGGACTCGCTATGCTCTGACGCCACGTATTCGGGAGTGGTGTAATCGGCAACACGACAGGTTCTGGCCCTGTTATTGGGGGTTCGAGTCCTCCCTCCCGAGCGCACACGGCGCACCGATTTCGGTGCGCCGTGTTTGTTACGATCACTCGCTGCTGATTGCACGCCCCGTTCGTCTAGTGGCCTAGGACATCACCCTCTCAAGGTGGAAACACGGGTTCGAATCCCGTACGGGGTGCGTTACGTCGAATGCGCCGGCCCAGGTCCTCTGACCTGGGCCTTTGCGCGTGTTCACTCCGTGTCGAGCTCGACGCGAATCGTGTCGTTGTCGACGACGAGTGTGCACGGCAGTCCGACGAGTGCGAGCGCGTCGGCGCTCGGAAGTGTCGTCGACACGATGCTCACGACATCGCCGCGATGCGCGCCGGTCGTGATGGTGCAGTCGAGCGCGAGACCGGTGTCGCGCGGCTCCGACCACACGATGAACGCGTCGTAACGCCCGGACTCAAGTTGTTGCGTCATGCGCCGATGAGGTGTGCAAATCGCAACCGTGAGTTAGTCGCGCGCGCCACACTCAAGCATCGCGCATTGCGCGCGCGTAGTGGTGGATATCCAACGCGGTGTGCGGAAATGCTTGACCTACACACTGGAATACGTTCTCATTGCACGGATGCACGCCACAGCGCGGAGGTTGAATCCGTGAACAAAGGGGAACTCGTCGAAGCAATCGCGAGCGCCGCAAACCTGAGCAAGACCGATGCCGAGAGCGCGCTCAATGCGTTCATCGCGACCGTGCAAAACACGATCTCGTCCGGCGAGAAGGTCACGCTCCCTGGTTTCGGAACGTACTCACCGACAACGCGGAAGGCACGCACGGGTATCGACCCCCGCACGCGCAACCCCGTACAGATCCCCGAGCGCAAGAGCGCCAAGTTCAGCGTGGGCTCGAAATTCAAAGCCCAGGTGCAAAGCTCGTAGTCGAGTAGGACGCGGGGCTGCACTCCTTCGCGGACCGAGTGAACCAAGTGTGAAGTTCGAACTTCCCCTTTGAGTGATGAGAGCTCTCTGAGAAAGGTGGTGCCCGTGCCTCCGGCTAAGAAGGCGACGAAACGCAAGGCAGCCAAGAAGAAGGCCCCGGCCAAGCGCAAGGCAGCCAAGAAGGCTCCCGCGAAGCGCAAGGCAGCGAAGAAGAAGGCTCCCGCGAAGCGGAAGGCTGCGAAGAAGAAGGCTCCGGCCAAGCGCAAGGCAGCCAAGAAGGCTCCCGCGAAGCGCAAGGCAGCGAAGAAGAAGGCCCCCGCGAAGCGGAAGGCTGCGAAGAAGAAGGCTCCGGCCAAGAAGCGCAAGGCCACGAAGCGCAAGGCGGCCAAGAAGGCGCCGGCGAAGCGTGCAACCAAGCGCACCGCGCGCAAGCGCACCGCGAAGAAGCGCTAACCCGCTCTTCTGCGAAGTTTCTCGAAGGGCCCGGTCACCCGGGCCCTTCTTGAATTTCTAGAGGGCGTCGATGCGGCGGAACGCTTCGCCCGCGCGCACGCCGGCGCGTAGCCCTTCGGCCTGCGCCTCGTCGGCTGTCAACCGTTCGAACGCGCGTCGCTGTTCGTCGGGCCGGTCGTGGATGCCCATCGTCGACTGCCACTGGCTGTGGTGGCATAACAGCGACTCGATCTTGCGCGTGACGTAGTCGTGGACGCGCTCAACGTGGTTGGGTTCGTGGGCTTCGAACAGCAGCAACGTCGACGGCCGGTGCGGTGCGAGACCCTGCTCGGCGAAGAAGTGGGGATCGCGCGCGGCGACGATCGCGTCGATCGTCAGCATTCCGGCCTGGTGATGGTCGGGATGGAGCCGGTACTGCTGCCACGGGTCGTGCGTGAGCACGACGTCGGGCGCAACGTCGCGGATCACCGCGCACAACGCGGCCCGGGCATCGAGATCGTTGTGGAGCTCGCCGTCGACGTAGCCGAGGAAACGCACGTCCTTGGCTCCGAGCGCGGCGGCTGCGTCGTACTGCTCGGCCTGGCGGGTAGTAACGAGCGCAGCCGGGTCGGCGGTGGGGTCCCAGGTGCCCTTCGAGCCGTCGGTACAGACGCACAGCGCCACATGGGCGCCGGCGGCGGCCCACTTGGCGAGCGTGGCGCCGCTCCCGAACTCGATGTCGTCGGGATGCGCACCGACGGCCAGCACCCGTGTCGGCGTGAGCAGGTCGACGGTTGTCATCGGTTTGGGATCATCGGTTTGGGATCATCGGTTTGGGATCATCGGTTTGGGATCATCGGGTCGGCAGTTCGAGCCGGGCGAGATCCTCGGGCAGGTCGACGTCGAACCCCAGTGCGGCGTCGCGCACGACGCGGACGGTCAGCCCGATGCGCGTCGCCTCGCCGATGTGGCGGCGGAACGACTGCGGCCCGTACGCAAAGCGGAACGGAGCGTCGACGGGGAGCGAGAGCACGGGTGTGCCGTCGTCGCGCTGGTCGGGGACGATCACGGCCACGGGACCGTCGTCGATGACGCTTTGGAGCGACAGTGAGGTGATGTGCGGGAGGTCGGCGTGGACGATCGCAACCCGCGTGAGGTCTCGGTCGGCGGCCCACGTGCGGCCGAGGTCGGCGGCGAGGTCGAGCGAGCCGGGATCATCGAGGCACGCGATGTCGCGCTCGGCCGCCCATGTCGCCACTTCGGGCGCGCTCGACACGATCGCCGTTGGGAACGCGCTCGCGGCGGCCACAACCTGTTCGGCCATCCGCCGGCCGAGCTCGGTGCGCGCGTCGTCGTCGAGCGTCTCGGCCAGGCGGGTGTTCCCGAAGGTGAAGGAGCGCAGCGGCACCACAACGCCGACACGGGGGTGGACCTGCATGGTCAGGTGCAGGCCGGAGGCGCGGACAGTGAGGCGACGAGCCACGGGCGATGGAGCGCCGGAGGAAGTAGCCGCATGGTCATGTACCCGTATGCTACGGGGCCGTGGATGCCCTGTACCCGGCCGCGAAGGGCGTCTTCTACGTTCCGTTGCGCTTCGGGCTGCGCTGGACGATCGAGCACACCGACCGCATTCCCCACACGGGCCCGGCGATTCTGGCGAGCAACCACGTGTCGTACCTCGACCCGCTCACACTCGCCTGGGTTGCCGACCAGTCCGATCGTCGCATCCGCTTCCTCGCCAAGGCCGAGTTGTTCGACAAGAAGCCGCTGGGTTCGATGCTGCGGGCGATCCACCAGATTCCGGTCGAGCGGGGGAGCCGGGACGCGGCCGGTGCGCTCGACGCCGCGGTCGCGGCGCTGGGTCGGGGTGAGTGTGTCGCGGTGTTCCCCGAGGGCACGATCTCGCCCGACCTCGAGCCGATGACGTTCAAGTCGGGCACCGCGCGCCTCGCCAAGGAGAGTGGTGTCGCGGTCACGCCGGTCGGGCTCTGGGGCACGCACCGCATCATGTACAAGGGCCGCAAGCCGCGGTGGCGGTGGGGGGTGGCACAGACGGCCGTCGTCGGGGAGCCGGTGAAGGTCGGACCCGACGACCACGTCAAGGACGCGACCGAGC
>Ga0163152_10005344_pt1 | contig 15154 bp, 3 predicted proteins | sample OliLakLV19MP8IB2_FD_148635 | JGI IMG/M metagenome (GOLD analysis project Ga0163152, IMG submission 148635) | Freshwater microbial mat bacterial communities from Lake Vanda, McMurdo Dry Valleys, Antarctica - Oligotrophic Lake LV.19.MP8.IB-2 | ecosystem: Environmental > Aquatic > Freshwater > Lake... | reverse complement strand
GTTACGAACTTCGCCCGGGCGTCGCCGCCGGCACGTTCCTCGCGTTCGCATTGGACACCACGCCCGGCGCGCCGCTCGCCGCCACCATTGAGATTGGAACAAAAGTTCAAAGCGTTCCTGGTCCAAACGAAAAGCCGCAAACCTTTGAGACCATTGAAAAAATTGAAACGCGCGTTGGATGGAATGCGCTCATGCCGAAAATGACGGAGCCGTTCGTGCCGCAATTCAGCGACACGCATGTTTATCTGAAAGGCACGGCGACGAATTTGAAACCCGGCGACGCGATCTTGCTGGTCGGCGCGGAACGCGAAGCCGATGCGGGAAGTGAGCGATGGGATTTTCGCCGCGTGACGACGGTCACTCCCGATTTCGATGCGAGTCGAACACGAGTCGAATGGGCGAAACCACTTGGCGCCGCCGGCCCGAACATTGTCCTGCCGTCGGCGAATCCAAAAATTTACGCGTTGCGCGTGCGAGCTTCGTTGTTCGGTTTTAACGCGCCGCATCCGCTCACCCTTTCAAATCAAACCCGCGCTCATTACGGCCTCAAGAATGGCGACGATTGGAATTTTACATTCTCCGGCCAGACGATTGATCTCGATACAACCTATTCAGGAATACTTGCGCAAAGCTGGCTGGTTCTTTCTCGACCGGATCATCAGGAACTTTATCGCGCATCAACCGTGGCGGAAGGTTCGCGCGCCAGTTTCACTCTCGCTGGCAAGACCGCGCGCATCCGCCTCGACACCAATGAGAATCTGAGTCTCTTTCAAACCGGCGGCTATCGGGAGACCACGGTGTTCGCGCAAAGTGAATTTCTCGAAATGGCCGAGCGACCCATCACGGCTCCCATCACCGGCGCGACGATTCAACTTGCGCAAGCGCCCGCAGATTTGGTGAAAGGCCAATGGCTGGTGGCTTCCGGCAATGACAGTTCCAACGGAGAGGCGATTACTGAAATCGTTCAAGTTTCAGCAATGGATGGCGCGACACTCACGGTCACTCCGCCACTGTTGAACAGCCACGCGCGCGAAAGTTTTTCGCTCAACGCCAATGTCGCTCACGCCACGCACGGCGAAACCGTTAAGGAAATTCTCGGTAGCGGTGATGCGAGCCAGTCTTACCAGAAATTTATTTTGCGCCAGCCGCCGCTGACTTACGTGAGCGCGGCGACGGCGAGCGGCGCGGCCTCGACGCTTGAAGTGCGCGTCAACGATTTGCTCTGGCGCGAAGCGCCGACGCTTTTCGGGCGCGGCCCGCACGAACGAATTTACCTGACGCGCACCGGCGATAACGGCAAGACGACGATTGAGTTCGGCAATGGAATCACCGGCGCTCGTTTGCCGACCGGACAGGATAACGTTCGCGCCACCTATCGCAAAGGCACGGGCATTGAGGGTCTCGTAAAAGCCGGGCAACTCACTTCGCTGCTCACGCGTCCGCTGGGTCTAAAATCCGCAGTCAATCCCAAAAATGCGATGGGCGCGCAAGATCGCGAATCACTCGACACCGCGCGCACGAACGCGCCACTGACCGTGTTGACGCTGGATCGCGCCGTGTCATTGCAGGACTACGAAGATTTTTCGCGCGCGTTCGCTGGAGTGGCCAAAGCGCTCGCGACCTGGACTTGGATGAAACAAACGCAACGTGTTTTTATCACGGTCGCCGGACCAAGCGGCGCGGAAATCAAACCCGACAGCGACACGCATCGGAATTTGTTGAGGGCGTTGCAACAGGCCGGCGATCCATTCGTAAACCTGAGTGTGAAATCCTATCGCCCGGCCTATTTCCGTTTCGCAGGAAACGTCAAGGTGAACCCGGATTACGAAACCGACCGCGTGCTCGCCGCCGTCGAGCAAGCGTTGCGCGCGCAATTTTCTTTCGATCTCCGCGAGTTTGGCCAGCCGGTAATGTTAAGCGAAGTGATCGCCGCGATTCAGTCCGTGGCTGGAGTCGCAGCGGTGGACATGAATAAATTATTCCGCGCGGATGCTGCCACCGCGAAACTGGAAACTCGCCTGCTGGCCGCGTTGCCCGAAACTCTGGCCAATGGTGACGTGGTTGCCGCCGAGTTGTTGACGCTCAGTCCCGCGCCACTGGATGAATTGGGAGTGATGCCATGAGCTTTGACGCGAAACGAATCTACGAATTGTTGCCCGCGATTTATCGCATTCGCGATTCCGAACACGGCGAACCACTCAAGGCATTGCTCGCGGTGGTCGCGGATCAAGCCGGGGTGCTCGAAGAAGATTTGGCGCAGCTTTACGACGATCAATTCATCGAGACCTGCGCGGATTGGGCCGTCCCGTATATCGGCGATTTAATCGGCTATCGCGCGCTGCACAACGTGGCTCCGAAAATCGGCAGTCAACGCGCCGAGGTCGCGCACACGATTGGATTTCGGCGGCGCAAAGGCACGGCGGCCATGCTTGAACAATTGGCGCGCGACGTCACCGGCTGGAATGCGCGCGCGGTGGAGTTTTTTCAATTGCTCGGCTGGACGCAATGGACACCGAATCACATTCGCCCGAAAAGTTTTTACGCGCCCGATTTGCGGCAATGGGAAGTGCTGGAAAAAATCAACGGGCCGTTCGACACGGTCGCGCACACGGTGGACGTGCGGCGCGTCGCCACGGGCGAGGGGAAATACAACATTCAAAACATCGGCCTTTTTCTCTGGCGGCTCGGGGCGCATCCGCTGACGGAATCGTCGGCGTTTCGACTCGATGCCAAACGTTTTCTCTTTCATCCGCTCGGTTACGATTCTCAATTGTTCACCAACCCGGTGACGGAAGATGATGTCACGCATCTGGCCGATCCCCTCAATGTGCCGAATCCCATCAGCCGCCGTGTGCTGGATGCTTATTTATCGGAGTATTACGGCAACGGCAAAAGTGTATTTTTGAAAGGCGTGGCGATGTCAAAGATTGTGATTTGCGATTTGTCAGGCTGGACGCACACGCCGGCGGCGGGAAAAGTTGCGATTGATCCTGTGCTCGGGCGCATCGCCTTCGCCGCTGCGCAAACGAAATCTCCATTGGTCAGTTTTCATTATGGCTTCAGCGACGACCTGGGCGGCGGCGAATACGAGCGCGCTTCGACGTTCGATGCGCTGCTGACACCGGTGGAAAAAGTTCCCGCGTCACACGCGACGATTCAGGATGCGTTGGACGCTGTGGTCGCGGGCGGCGTGGCGGAAATTTCCAACAGCGGCCGCTATGAAGAAACGCCGATTCTCACGGTGAACGCCGGGCAACGGGTGGAAGTGCGCGCGGCCAACGACCATCGGCCGACCCTCATGCTCGGCGGTGATTTGGTCATTAACGGCGCGGCGGGCGCCGAAGTCACGCTCAATGGATTGCTCATTAACGGCGGCGCGATTCGCGTGAAGGGCGCGTTGCGCGCGCTGCGGCTGCGTCATTGCACGTTGGTTCCCTCTGCCGAACCGAGTTTGATCGTCAATTTGCCGAACGTGAAAATTGAAATTGATCACTGCATCGTCGGCGCGGTGCGCGTTCACGAGCGGTCGGATGTTTCCATCACCGACAGCATTGTCGATGCGACGAACGCGGCGGCGGTTGCGTTCGCGGCGGCGAATGGCACGGACGCGGGCGGCACGTTGCAAATGGCCGACAGCACCATTGTCGGCGCCGTTCGCACATTGGAATTGCGATTGGCGTCGAACAGTATTTTTTTGTCGGACGTGATCTCGGAAAAAAAACAAGAAGGCTGCGCGCGCTTTTGCTATTTGCCGATGGCTTCGGTTGTGCCGCGCCGCTACCGTTGCCAACCGGAAAGCGACAGTGATGCACGGCGCGTTCGCCCGCAATTCACTTCGCTGCGTTATGGCGATCCCGGCTACGGCCAACTTTCTCTCCGCACCGCGAAGGAGATTCGCACCGGCGCGGATGACGAGGCGGAGATGGGCGCTTTCCACGAATTGCATCAACCGCAGCGCGAAACCAATTTGCGCGTGCGGCTGGCGGAATATCTGCGGTTCGGTTTGGAGGCGGGAATTTTTTACGTGACGTGAACTTAAACCAGGAGAAGCACTATGAGTGGGGATTACAGCCGCAAAACATTTGATCCGAAACGAGATTTCAGCGGCGTGCTGATGCAACAGGGCCGCGTGCAATTGGACGCCGACTGGAACGAACTCGTCGCCATCGTCAGTCGCCGTTTGCGCGCGGAGACGATCGATATCATCGGGCGTGGCACGGTGCCGAAAGAAACGCCGGACGGTTTCAAAATCGAGATGGCGGGCGGCGCGCTGACGATTGGGCGCGGGCGGATTTACGTGGATGGTTTGCTCGCGGAAAATCATGGCCGGGAGCCGTTGGAATTTGATCCCGTGCTGGCGGAACAACGCGGCACGCTCGCGGTTCCTGTTGACGAACAACCTTATTTTCCCAACGTCGCCTCAGTCGCGCCCGCGCCACGCGAAGGCGGACCCTATCTCGTTTACCTCGACGTTTGGCAGCGCGAAGTCACTCACCTCGAAAATCCCGACCTCATGGAAAAAGCGGTCGGCGTGGACACCACGACTCGACTGCAAACGGTTTGGCAAGTTCGCGTGCTTGGAAATGTCGGTGGCAATGCCGGATGTGACACTCCCGACGCCCAAGTGCCCGGTTGGCCGGAGATCATTCGTCCTTCAGATGGACGCCTGAGCACGGGCGCGGTGGGCGGGGCGAGTGAAACTGATCCGTGTTTGATTCCGCCCACGGGCGGTTATCGCGGTTTGGAAAATCGCTTGTATCGCGTGGAAATTCACGACGGCGGCATTTCTGGAAAAGCGACTTTTAAATGGTCGCGCGACAATGCTTCCATTGCGACGAGTGTCACGGCCATTCCTGCCTTGGACAAACTCACCGTCGCGCGCATCGGTCGCGATGCGAACTTGCGATTCAAGGTGGGCGACTGGATGGAAATCACCGATGACTGGCTGGAATTCGCGCAACAGCCCGGACTGATTCGCCAAATCAAGGACGTGGATGAGGCGACGCAAATCCTCACGCTGACAAGCGCATTGTCGGCCGGAACATTTCCAACGGACGGCCAGGGCAATACCGATTTGCAACGTCACACGCGGATCAAACGTTGGGATCAACAAGGCAAAGTCACCGACGCCAAAGGAAAATTGTTGGTGGACCTCGACGCGACGGGTAGCACGGGGTTGATTCCCGTTCCCGCCAGCGGCACTTCCATTGTTCTGGAGGACGGCGCGCAAATCACGTTCGACACGCCGGCGGACGGAACTTATCGCGTGGGCGATTTCTGGAATTTCGCCGCGCGAACCGTGGATGCATCGGTGGAAAAACTCGATCAGTCTCCTCCGCGCGGCATCCACCATCATTTTTGTCGGCTGGCCATGGTGACGTTCCCCAATACGGTGATTGATTGCCGTCACCTATGGCCGCCGGATTTTGGCGATGCCGGATGTGAATGCAGCGTTTGCGTCACCGCCGAATCCCACAACCAGGGGACGCTTACCATTCAGCAGGCGATTGATCAGGTGAAGACCATCGGTGGCACGGTATGTCTTGGTGTCGGAATTTATTTTCTGCGGGAAAAACCACTCACCATCATGGGCGCGAAATCGCTCTGCGTTCGCGGTCAAGGAAGCCAAACCATTTTGACCTACGTCGGCAGCGGACCGGCCATTTTAATTGAAAGTTCGACTGACGTAACGATGGAGAAACTTGCTCTGCTCACAGCCACCCGCGCCCAATCCACCAATCCATCGGTGGCGGTGCATAACAGTTCCGCAGTGACTTTGCAGCGCAATGCCATCGTCCGCGCCGGAGCCAGCGAAGTCCCGACGGCGGCCATCGGTCTCGGTGGAATTTTGGTGGGCGTTCTCATTCGGGAAAATCTGTTGGTGGCTCCAATTGGAATTGGACGATGGACCGCCGCTACCGTCGCCAACACGCTGGTCGCCGTGACGGTTCCACGGGATGCCGCCATGCTCACCGTCGATTTAGTTGTGCAAGACAACACTTTTGAGTGTTCCCGCTACGGCATCAATTTCGACGGCTTGAGCCTCCACGCTTTTCCAACGCGCCTCGCTGGCAACTTGCTTGTGGGTTGTTCGCAGGCCGGCATCCAGATGCTTGGCTGGGTTGCGCCCGGCTCCGGCCTGGACGTGTGCTACAACGAAATTCACGCTTCCGGCGCGGGCATCGTCATCGGCACGGACGACGCGCGGATCGAAAGCAATAACATCGCCGCATTGAAAACGGGACAGGGCAGCGACGGAATTATCCTGACGCTTGGGTTCGACAAAACCGGCCTCGACCGCTGCCAGATTTTCAACAATCAAATCTTCGGCATGGCGGGCCACGGCATTCACATCCAGAAGGGAATTGTTCGTTCAGCCATGATCAAAAACAATTTCATTGAAGACGTGGGCGGCGGCGGAATCGTCATGGACGACACCAGCATCGCCACGCAAATGACGGTGGAGAACAACCATCTGCTCAATCTCTCACTGCGGTCGAACGACCGTAAAATCGCCGTGATCGGGTTACGCGTCGTTAACACTCTGCGCGCGGAAATTATCGGCAATACGCTGAACGGGGTGGGACTCACGGCGGTGGACAGTCCGCATCGCGCGGGAATTCAACTCATCAACGTTGGATCAGGACGCATTGACGGTAACCAGGTTTTGAACATTGGTCCCTCCGAAAAGTTTTCAAAGGATACGGCAGGAATTGAATGTCTCGGCACTTTCGAGCGAATCGACATCACCCACAATACGGTTCGGCGCAATGAAATTTTTCCCAAAAGGGCCGGCGACTCACGCTGGTTCGCGGTGCGCATCGTATCTTTGGCGAGCAAGGATTTTTTGGCGGTCAGCGCCAGCTTATCTTTCGCGTCCACGGGAAACCTTATATACGCGTTCATCGGGAACCGGTTGCTGACGTTGCCGCGCGGACGGGAAATCATCGGGTTACAAGGAAATTTGTTGGAAAGCTACGGCAACGCGCCGGTAGTCAGCGTGAACGCGAGCGGCCCTTTGACGTTCAGCACCAATCGTTGTCTTCTGAGCACCTCCGGCCCGGAGCAGCCAATCGTGGACGCGAGCGCGGGCGCGGTCGTGGCGAATGCCAATTATCTGGTAGGAACTGCGAAGGTTCCGGCGATGACATTGAACCTGCCGACAAATGGGCCATTCACCGTGCTCGGGAATATCAGCAGCGGCAATATTTTGGTTAACAGCAACCCGTTGCCGGCGACACCTTGGGGACTGCTCAACGTCACTGCGTCATGAGCGCCCTGATTTAACCGGAAGGAAAGCGTTATGAAATTTATCACGATAAAAAAGAAAACAACCCTGACTGAACTCACGCGCGAAGTATTTGCGCTCAAGGGATCGAAGGCTTCCGTTGAATCTAAAAATGCGCAACTGGCGCTGCGCGAAGCCAATCCGCATCTCGCCGATCTCACCCATTTGTCGGCTGGCACTCTGGTCATCGTGCCGGATGTGCTGGGTCTCGATCCGGCACCATTGGTCGGCGTGAGTTTGGAAGTCGTCGCGCGATTACAACAAACTCTGGCCGGAGCCAAAGCAGTGCTTGATCGATCTGTCGAAACCTTTGCGCGGGAGGCAGAAACCAGCGTGTCGCTGGCCAAAAGCCGCGCCGTCATCAATCTGGTCAAACAAGTGCCTGCGTTGCGAGAACGCCGCGTTGAAATTGGGGAACAAATGAAGATCCAAAGGAAACAAATGGACGCGGACAAAAAGCTTCAGCTTCAGAGTCTGGCGCAACTTGGAAAAAATTTGGACAGTGTGCGGGGAAATTTCTCTTAAACCAATTGGTGTGTATCGCCAGGAATAATTTTTTAGGGTCTGTGATTCAGCCCGTTTCTCCGTGAGTGATTCTTCAAAGAATGATCACGGTGAAGGGCGTTTGTGATTTTAGCGAGCCAAAGGCGGTCTTTGATCCGTTCCAAAAGTTCATCAGCGGAGAAAAGCTTTTCCCCACTGGCGGGAGGATTGCCCAGGGGCTTGAGCAGTCCGGCGCGAACGAGGATTCTTATATTTTGCGGCGCATAATTGAGCAGCCAGCCAACCTGCTCGATATTCAATCAGGCGGGAAACTGTCGGCCCAAATTCGAAAAATAACGTAATTCATCGCTCATAAAATCTGAATATTTTTAGCGGGACGCATCGATTGTCCCGCCTTTCTAAAAGAAGGGATGCAGGGCTCGCTCGAAACCGAACAAAAAAAATGCTTTTGGCGCGACATACTCGGGTCGCTAGTCCTACATTCGTCCAAATAAAATATTTTATGACGTCGGTAGAGATAGAACCGTTGCTTCATAGTCGTAGGATAGAAGCGGAACGAATGAGGTGGGCATCAAGCAACACCAAACACGGCGCCTTTCTCCGGGAATTGGGAGCGCCAAGTCTCAGTCGTACCCAAAGAACTCTGGGACCTCTCGGTGAACCCAGGTCCCCCCGTACGGTCCGATGGTGCGGTGACATTGGCAGCCTGTTGAAAATGTCAAAGATCTTCGCTGATCGGCATTGAATGCCGATGACTGGCTTCCGACCGTGCGAGCATGGCTTCTTGGCAGAGGGTGGCAAAACTAAACTCCGGCGATTTGCGCCAGAGATTTCCCCTGATTGGTCCTCGCAAATTTAGCGCTGATCGGCCGTCACCGAAACATTGTCCAACCCTACCATCAGCGCCTGTGGTCCGCCGCCCAAGTCCGTGAAGCGAATTGTCACGGATGTATTCGTGGCGACGAATTGAAGCGAGTGATCGCTCCAGTGATCCCAGAAACGACCGGTGGCGGGCGGCGCGTTGAAATCCGCCGCCGCAGTGGACGAACCACTCGGAAACGAAACCCGGACGTGTGAAGACCCGAAGTAATATTGCGAGGAAATGGAGAAATTCAGATGATAGCTTTGGCCAGGAACAAAGCCCGAGACAGTTTGCTCCACGCCACGACCTCCCGTTTGGTAAGCCCCCAAGGCAATCCACTGCACACCGTGGCGCGCTGGGCCGTATCCAGAAGACTCATTGACGCCAGCGGGACTGGAGTCGGAAGCAAACACCGACCATCCGGTTAACATGCGGCCATAAAGCGAGAGATACTCGTGAAACCCAGCGTCCCCGATCGGCCCAGGACCGGGCGGAGGACTTGACCAATCATCCGCCTCGAAACTTCCGTTTGCCACTGGGACAATCGTGTCGCATCGGAGCCGGAAAAACTGTGTGTTCGTTCGCGGCAAAGTGAGCAGAAATTCGCCGCTGATTCCGGGCGGCGTGGGCACACGGGTCCAGGTCACCGGTGGCGTGAGCGAACTGGTCTGTTCCAGGACGCAGCCATCCGAATTGGTCGGCCAGGACAGAATCGCCTGCGAGCCGCTCAATCGAAGGCTGATCGGCGCGGAGATTTCTTCCACTGCCCGATAGAAGACTTGCTGGGAGGCGTCCGCCAAAGTCGTGCTCTGGGAGGCGCCCAGGAGATCCAATTCAACAGCGGGCGCCCACCCTCCTCCGCCGAAAAGGCTCGTTCTGCTTTCAATCAGATACCTGCGCCCGGCATGGCCGTAGAGATCCAAAACTCTTGGTCTGCCCGCGCCGCCCCCCTTCGCGTCCAGAATCGGTTCGCGTCCCACCACAAATAGCCGCCCATGGTTGACGGTTGGGTTAACGAGGGGATTTCCGCTCGTTGGCTGGGCTTGAACCTGGGACGCGCGCAAGGGGACGACGGCCGAATGCTCGTTCGAGACCGCCGTGAATGTGAACTTGCCGACGACCATCCCGTTTTCGAGGGATGCCGCATTGAGCGATGTCAGGCGCACGAACGCCTGGGCTCCGTTGAATTGGATGGACGATCCAATGCCAGCGACCGTTTTGATCGCAAAGTTCGTCACGCGGGAAATATCGGTTTCAAAAGTGAAGGACAATTCGGAAAGCTCAATTCCCGATGTGATCGTCAGCGGCACCGCATTGCTTTCCCCGACGTAGAGGTTGGTCGAGCCGATGGAGAAAGCGAAATCGCTCCGTGTGTCCTTTACCGTGATGACGAAGCTTTGCGTCGCGGACAACATCGGCGAACCGTTGTCGCGGACGATTATCTCAATCACATAATTGGTTCCGCCCTGAATATCCGAGGGTCGCCAGGAGAATATTCCCGTCGAGGCGGCGATGGTGGCGCCAGCGGGCTTTTGACCCAGTGAATAGGTCAGTGGTTGCACAGGAAGATCGGAATCGGTTCCCTGCGCCGCGAACGAGAGCAAGATTCCTTCGTTCACCGTTTTATTCGGAATGGGGGCAAGGACGGGTGCGGAATTCACTTCGCGCACGATGATTGTAACCTGGCCCGTGACGCTCTGGCTGGGAAACCCGTTGTCACGCGCGACCATCCTGACAACGTTGGTTGAGGGGCCGTTGCCTTCCCCGGTCGTCCAGGTCAAACGGCGTAATGCAGCGTTTACGAGCAATCCCGGAGGCGCGCCGGGCGAGAGTGAGAAGGTCAGGGTTTGATTTAAATCAGGATCACTGGCGGTAAACGCGGCGTCCAGCGTTTCTCCTTCGTCGATGGAGATCAACCCCGGCACCGTTAGCACGGGCGGCGAGTTGGTCAGGCTGACCAGCGTCTCGGCGTCGGGCGTGCCCGGAGCGCCCTCGCGGTTTCCATTGGCATCCGTCGCCACGGAATAAAAGGCGTAATGCGACCCGAGCGCGCCGATGAAAGTGGCGCTGACGAGGTGCGTCTGTTGCAGCCACGGGACGAAGGCGCTGCCGTTCTCTGAGACAAAAATATCGTAGAAGGCGATCCCGCTGACGGCCTGGCCGAGCGGTCCTAAGTCGCGGCCCGACCAGCGCACTTGAAAATACGGCTGACTGAACGGCGGCAGGTTTGTCACGCTGCTGATTGGCGGGTCCAGATCGAAAGGTGTTATTGCGCCCGGTGCGTAAGTCAGCGTGTAACGGCCCGTGCTGTTGTAATCGAGCAGGTGCAGGATGTTCTCGCGAATTGGTCGGCGGCCCAGCCCGATGAAAGTTCGGTCGGTCGTCCACACGTTCGTATTCAGTGGAATGACCACGCCATCCGAGCGCACCACACGGGTCAACCTGTTGGTTCCGTTGCCCGGATCAGGCACGCGCAGATAGACCCAGTCGCCCGGCAACGGCGCGGTTAATGTGACCTGTAGATTTTGCGACGAAAGCGTGCCGCCGATGCTCGCCTGCTCGACGACTTCGACGTGGTTGGTGGAACCGTTGCTTTGATAGAGCGTGTCGGGATAGTCGTGGATGTCCGGCACTTCGTTCACGAGGAAATCCGGTTTGCCGTCCTCCCAAGTCCCGCCCGCCTGCACGAGATGATTCATTTCGTGAATCGACACCTGATCGATGAGCGACAGGCGCGGATTGCCGAGTCCGTCGATGTGCTCAAATTTCGCCGAGTAATCAATAAACAGCCCCTGCAACGTCGAGGTGAAAAGCCAGCGGCCAATGGCAGAGTCTCCCCCATTGATGTCTCCGAAATTGGCCGTGAGCGATGGCGTCAAATTCGAGAGTCCGCCCGCCTTGAACACCTCGGTGGCGATAATGTTGAAGTCAATGAGCAGGCCTTTCTCGTTCTCGATGATTTTGGGCTGGGCGGAGGCAATGTGGAAATTCTTGGCCACCCCGTAGCCGCGATTCTGCACCATCACGGCCAGACTGTAAGGAATGCTCGGCTCGATATTGTCCGTGAACGGATCGTCGGCGAAAACATCCCGCTGATGAAAATACTGGAGTGTCAGGCGCGGGCTGGGCATCACCGTGATCGGCACTTCGGTCATGTTGACCGTCACGTCATTCCCATCCAACCGATAACTCAGCGTGCCGCCCACGAGAAAACGCGTCGGCACCGTGGGCGCGGCATCGACGGTAGGAATGATTGTCCACTTGGCCGTGCCGGTGCTGTCGCCCGCCAGAATTCCCGTCCCGTTAACGGCTGAAAGTGTCGTCGCACTCTCGAAGCGAATGGCGAATAAATTCGTGTCCGCAAAACCCGTTTCCGGTCGAATGTCCACATCGACGCGGACATTCTCCAGTCGAGATGATCCATTGTTTTCAAGTTCCAGCGTCGCGCGGAATGCGTCACGCGTAATAACGGCTTGCTGTTCGAGACGGAGTTTCACACGAGCGCAAATGCCGCCGCCGTTCTCTGCGGCGTTCTGGATTTCATTTTCCATTGATGTCCTCGCTGCCTCCAATCCGCCGATTAGCGATGGATAACCTTCAGCCTCGCTTTGAAGCACGGCATCGTTCGCCAAGCTTGCAAGACGTAGCATTTCGTCTACGGCGAGGAAATCGATCGATTCCCCCAGAGGCACGTCGCCGAGATTGAAGCGGTCGGACTGCCAGTAGCTTAAAGACCGATTCCAGCGCTCCGAGAATCGGCGCACATGAGCAGGAGTTATGTCCGCAGGCAACGGGTGCGCCATCAGCGTGGCAAATTCCTGTGGCGAGACAAAGGGTCCCTCCAGCGACCCCAGTTCAATTGCCAATTCGAAAGCACCCATAAAGTCACTAACAGCGGTTTGGTCTTCGTTGAATGCCCATGCTGCGTCTCCATAAAGATAGAGGAAGTAATCTTCGACGGCCTGAAGCCGCAATAATCGTATACGTATGGGTTCGGTCAAGTTAGCGTAGCCGTCCATTCGGCTTGCAGCTAAAAACTGCTGCTCGGACGGTTTCCGATCGGTTCTAGATGCGCCTGCTGCGGCAGCAGGCAGATCATCGCACGCGGTAATTATGCCGTAGAAGCACTCCACATACTTCAAGTATTTCCATGGGCCAGGGATAGTTTTGCCTGCGGCCTTAGCACATGAATATACGGGTTTGACACAATTGTAGGCATCACCCCACGCTAAACCATCGGTGAGTCCACTTAAACAGCTATAGCTGTCTTTTCCACATTTCCTCCAATCCCGTAATGGGATGAATTTGGTCACGCAGTTTTTGAGCGACTCGAGAAACTTTAACAGGCATGGATCGCACGGCGATGGGGGCGATGGAATTGAACTCGGTATAAAATACGTTCCCCCTCCGCCGCTGCTTCCCCCACCACAACCAACGCATCCTCCGCCCGGGGGCGGTCCCGGTTCACCACCACAGCCAGCACGAGCGTTGGGAATGGCAATGGTGCCGCAGTAGGTGTTGGTTAGAGGTCCGCAAACCAGTTCCCAACAGACATTGGCCGCAATATAACACGGGCCAAGATCTACCGCCGCCGATGCTGATCCATTTTTCACTTCCGAACGAGAGCCGGATGATAACCGACGAATCGTCAAAGGAACGGTGACGGAAGTTCGCGCTGGCACAGAACCCACATCGTCGATCAGAGAAATGAATTCCCACAATGGATGCGTCGGAAAACTGATGCGCGTGTTACTGGCTGCAATCAAACCATGGTTTGTAATCTTGATGTTTATCTGCGTTTCATCTGACGCAATCTCCGCCAAATCGATCACATTCGGCTCGATGGTGACGACCGGAATCGGCACCACGGTTTCAAATGTTGTATCAATCGTGATTTTATACCGATCTTCAATCTGAATCGGCTCAACCGTCCAGGTGTAGGTCACGGTCTGGCGGCTGAGGAAGGTTTGCACGTTGTTCGTCATGCCGCCTTTGAGCAATTGCGTGGCGCGATAGGTCGTGTGCTTGTTCGCTGTGACTTCAATTTCGTAATAATCCTCTCTGAGGTTGCTGACGAAGAAATGGCCGTTCGTATCAGTGATGCCGCTGGCCACGTTGGTTCGGGTGACGGCATCGCGCACAGTCACCCTTGCGCCAGCGAGATGCGGCGCGCCTTCCGCGTAATAGGTGTATTCATCCACGGCATCCACCCGCAAATCTCCTCTCGCTTCGGAAACCGCGCGGAAATCGAACGGCACATTGAGATGCGCGATGCCGTCACTCAGCGCCAGATTGCCGGTATAAGGGCCGAGTGGAAGATTTTGCGGCGGCGTGAGCAGAAGCGTGACGCGATTGCTTTGACCCGGCGCGAGGCTCGGCATCGGATTCGTGATCGCAATGTGCATCCACGGGACGGCAGGCAACGAAATCGTCACTGGCCCGCTGGTTTTTCCACCGAGATTCGCCACATCAAATTCGACCACGACCTGTCCGCCCACAGCCATCGCCGCGAACAGGCTGACGGGTGTTGCGACGAGGCGCGGGCGCAGCGGCTCGACGCTGACGGCGAATGAAATGTTGAGCGTGACGCCTTCCGCGCTCGTGACCCGCAATTGCACGGTGCCGTAAGCATCGGCGGTGGAGGCAGTGAAGGAATAGTTGAGAGGGGCGGAACCGGATGCCGGTAGATTTGTGAGCAAACTCACGTTCGCTGCTACAATGAGATTAGCAGGCTTGCTCACGACTTGCACGGCGAGGCCGGTCAACGGCACGTCCGCCAGATTTTCCAGGCTCACCGTGCCGCTACGCGTGTTCCCTTCAACCACAGTGAGCAACACGCTGGCGGGATTCGCGCGCATGCCGAGGAGATTGAAGCTGCCTTGCACGGGCACGGTCTTCACGCCGGGATGCGTGGCGAAAATCTCATAACGTCCGCCCTCGCCCGGCAACGGCGTGAAGGTGACCGAATAGTTTCCGTTTGCATCGGTCGTCGCGCTCAAGATCCTTTCCGTGCCGCGCACAAGAATGTGAACGTTAACCCCTTTCCCGGAAACCGGCGCGCCGAGACTATTGGTGGCGCGGCCATACAGCGGAATCGCCGTTCCCGCAGGCGCAACGTTCGTATCCGTTCGCACCCACGCGGCATAATCCGCCGCCACGGAGAGCGGCGTTGCGGAAATCGCCGTATTGTTGTCCTCCAATACTTCGGCCAGCGATTGTTCGGCATCCGTTTCGACTACGACCCAGAATTTGCCGACTTCGAGCGGGAGCGCGACTTGCACCGTGTTTTCAAAAAAGCCGCCGACCGGCAAATTGTTGGTGGCGCGGAATTGCGCGACCAAGAGGTCGTCGCCCACCATCGCGTCGCGTGAAAGATAGATTCGCGTCAGGAAAGATCCGGTTGCGGTGGATAATCCCTGGTTCACCACGCGATACGTGACGGGGATGGTTTGCTGGGGAATTGCCGATAACGGCGCGGAAATGGCAGTCACCACTAGGTC
>Ga0163152_10005342_pt1 | contig 15156 bp, 8 predicted proteins | sample OliLakLV19MP8IB2_FD_148635 | JGI IMG/M metagenome (GOLD analysis project Ga0163152, IMG submission 148635) | Freshwater microbial mat bacterial communities from Lake Vanda, McMurdo Dry Valleys, Antarctica - Oligotrophic Lake LV.19.MP8.IB-2 | ecosystem: Environmental > Aquatic > Freshwater > Lake... | reverse complement strand
ATTCGCGCGGACAATTTATTTTCAAACCAGTGGAGCGGACCTGGAGGACGAGGGCCGTTATCCACCACCCCTGACGGGCATTGGCCGAAAACTAACTTCGCCTGCGACTGACAAAATTCTGCGAGGCGACGGTTCAGTTCGGCCTTACATGACCACCCGCATGCCGGATTTCGGCGAACAACACTCCGCGGTTTTCAGCCAACTGTTCGAGATTGCGGATGTGAGCGTCGGCATCAAGCCGACTCCGCGCGACGGAAGCGAGAATCAGGTTGGCCGCGCGCCGTGGGGCCGCGAATTGGCCGGAGTCAAAGGTTTGAGCTGCATTTCCTGCCATGATTTGAACGGGCAAAAATCTCTGGGCATCCGCGCGCTCGATTTGGCAGTTGCGCCGCAGCGTTTGCGTCCGGAATGGTTTCGCGATTACCTGATCGATCCCGCGCGGTTTCGTCCGGGCACCCGCATGCCGTCGTTTTGGCCGGAGGGCAAAGCGGTCCATCCGCTTCTTGGTAAAAACACGGAGCGTCAAATTGACAGCATCTGGGTTTACCTGAACGAAATTGACCAGAACCGGTTGCCGGACGGGATGGAGAAAAAGGGAACTTTCGAATTGAAGCCGGCGGAGACGCCGATTGTGTTTCGCACGTTCATGAAAGAGGCCGGGTTCCACGCCATAGCCGTCGGTTATCCGCAGCACTTGAACGTCGCGTTCGATGCCGAGCAGGTCCGTTGGGCGCTGGCGTGGAAAGGAAAATTCCTCGACGCGGAAGGGACCTGGGACGACCGCTTCGCGCCACTGGCCGCGCCGCTCGGCACCAATGTTTTCAAATTTCCAGCCGCAGCGGCCAGCTTGGCCCAGCGCTTTTACCGGCTGAACCTGCACTTTTGAAAAGTCCGGCGAACCCTCGCGGCGGTCACGCCCGGCGGTCCCGTCTCCCTGCTTGGCAAGCTCGCTCCCGGAAAACAGTTTGAATCGGAACTTGACCTGCGCTTCCAGAGTCCTACAGTTGAGTTCAACAACCCAGTTAGGCCCGGCGCTCACCGAACCTGAATCGTGCAACCTCAACCGCAAAATCCTATCAGATTATGAAAACTCAAAAATCCTTTTCCGCACTCACCGTGATTTCCCTCGTGGTGGCCTTGGCTTTTATGGTGGGGCGGGCGGAAGCCGCCATTTTGGTCGGCCCCGGTTCCAGCGGTACCGGAACGAACACTTTTGACGCGACTCCAGCCGCCACCGATTGGTCCACCGCGTCCATCGCAGGTGGCGCGGGCGACATCACCACAACCGTCGCCCTGGACGCGGACGTGAATGCTTCCATCGAAGCCGCCAATATCGCGACGGTGCTGGGCACTTCGGGCACGCAGCCTCTCAGTGCGAATGCCCTGGCTCGGCGCAATACCGGCGGCAATTATCTCCAAACCTGCCCGACTGGGGTCAAATACAACGTGCTCATGGCCACGTTGCAGAACAACTCCGGCGGCGACCTGGTGGGCGCGGCGATCTCCTATGACCTGGGGCTGTCCAATGCTGTCGGGACGACCCTCGTGGAAGAGATTCCGGGACATCGGGTTTATTTCAGCCGGTCTGGAGCGCCCGGTACGTGGGTGCTGTCCTCGGGACTTTCGGGCGGCACTCCGGGCGCGGTGAGCGCCTCGGTGTTTTAGGGCTTCTGGCCGCACGGCGCTCTCCTCTATGTGCTCTGGGTGGACGACAATGGCTCGGCAAACCGCGACAACGCTGGCGATGAGGAAGGTGGCTACACGATTGACAACTGGCGCGCGGTCGGCGTGGCTCCCATGACCAACTGGATTGCGTACAACGACCACGTCGGTTCCGCAGCGACGGCGCCCAATGCCACCATTTACAGCATGATGGGTCGTGCCGTTGCCGAAAGTCCAGAGGTCGGTGGTCCGCTCAAGGACTTCGCTTCCGGCTCGGTGCAGACTGCGGGCATGGTTTCCACCGCCACTGGCACGCCCGACTACTTCGGCTCGTCCGCATATCCCGACCCGGGTATCCCGGCCTACGACCTGTTTAACGGCATTGTGGAAGTGGGGAACGCTAACAGCATGATCGGGGTCCGGCAAAGCGCCGGTTCAACCGCCACGATCACCTTCAACAATCTCGATCCCGAGCAACGGTACTCTTTCCGGGGCACCTCGGTGCGCGGCAATAACTACGCCCGGCGCTGGACCCTCTGTACCTTAGAGGGCGTCAATTCATACACCAACGCGCACAGTCCGGTGGGCACCCACACCGCCGCGAACTTCCCAAGCGGCGGCATGACTGCCAACCAGGTTGCCTTCAACAGCGGCGAAAACCGCGCCGACGGCGCCTTGGTCGGCTGGGATAACATTGACCCAGGCCCGGACGGCAGTTTCTCGATAAAATCGGAGCAGTACGCCCCAGCGACGCTGCCCAATGGGGAAACGCCCGACCTCGCTGTCTATGGCTACGCCATCAATGCCATGTACTTGGCGGAAATCGGAGCGCCCGCGCAGCTTCGCATCACCCTACACCCGCAGAACACGATGGTTTATGCCGGCTCGACGGTGACTTTCACTGTGGCGGGCCAAAGCTCCCAGACCCTGACTTATCAATGGCAGAAGGCCAACCCGGGCAGCACCAACTTCACTGATGTGGCCGGCGCCACTGGCACCAACTACACGACGCCGACCCTGGTGTTGGCCGATTCCGGCAGCAAGTATCGCTCCCGGGTTTCCATTCCAGGGCAGACGCTGTTCAGTCTGGAAGCAACACTGACCGTCTTGGATACACCCGTCTTGGTGGCCTATTGGCCGTTCAACGACGCCAGCGATCCGGCCAAAACCAAGGACAAGATATACCTCTTTGAGGGCGTGCTCGAGGGTGGCGCCGCCTTTACCAGCGACGCCGAAGGCCGCACTGGTTTAGCCGGTGATCGCGCGATGGACTTTGGGCCGGACTCGGGTGGGCAACTTGTCCGGATCAACCAAGTTCCGTTTCTAAACGCCGCCGCCGCTAAAGATCAGATTACAATCGCCTTTTGGCAAAAGTTGGTGGATGTGGCGGCAACTTCCTCTTTTTTTTGGGTTTCGCCCTCCTCAAGTGGAACCTCTCGCGGCATCCAGGCCCATTTGCCGTGGACCGACAACAATATCTATTTTGACACCGCTGGCTGCTGTGGCGCCGGCACGCAGCGCATCAACTCCAACGTCCTTACGGCGTATCCCGCCTTCGACTTCACCACATGGCACCACTTTGTATTCGTGAAGGTCGGCGCAACCAAGCAGATCTGGATTGACGGTGTGAAGTTTCTCGAAGGCAATAACACCGCGCCTTTGCCCTCAGATTTCACCGAACTGATCCTCGGCGCGGACGCGACCGCTGGCAACAGCTTGCACGGGGCCGAAGATGATTTTGCCGTGTTCCAAGGTGTGCTGCTTGCGCCCCAGATTGCCGCATTGGCCGGCGGGACGGCGCCGGACGCGCTGTCGGGCGTGATCGTCCCCACGGCCCCACTGGTCGGCGGGGCTGCCGGGTCTCCGCTTGGGTATCGGTTGGAGATCCGCGACTCCGCAACGAAATCCGTAAACCCGACGAGCGTCTCCAACACTTTGGATGGCGCGCCGGTGTCGGTCGCGGTTAACAAGGTCGGCCAGATCACGACCGTGAGCTACACGGGGGCCACCCTGTTTCCCACCGGCTCGACGCATACGGTGATTGTGGACTTCAAAGACACCCTGAACCAGGCCTATACCGCAACGCGCTCGTTCACGGTGGGCAATTACACCGTCCTGCCGGCCGCCTGGGCCGTCACGGGGGTTAACCTCTCGCAGCCGGGATTCCGGGTTTGGCCTTACCAAACCGACGGAAACGATCCCAACGGCCTGCAACCCAACTCGCTCGCCTGGACGGAAGACCAGTTACTCGGCCTGCATGGCCCCAACATTGCCGACCTTGCCGGCGCGGACGCCGGCGGATTCTACACCAACGAAACCGTCGTCAACTACAGCATCGAGGCCGGCTTCGGCACCGAGCGGGGCAACTTTACCAACGACACGGCGTTCCCGGGCATTCCCGGAACGCTCGGCACCACGGGCAACTCCGCCGTGGAGGTGCTGACGTACGTGAGTTTCCCGGCGGCGGGCGCGTACCGGATTGGGGCCAACACCGACGATGGCTTCAGAGTCACGGCCGGCCCGAGTCCGCGGGACAAACTTGGCCTCGTTTTAGGTCAGTTTGATGGAGGCCGGGGCGCTGCGGACACGCTGTTCGACGTTGCGGTGACGCAGGCGGGGATTTACCCGATGCGCCTTATTTGGGAGAACGGGAATGGCGAACTGCCCGGCAACCAGGCCAACTGCGAATGGTTCACCGTGGCGGCGGACGGCACGAAAATCCTGATCAACGATGCCGCCAACCCGGTCAAGGCGTATCGGTTGGGACCGGTGAGACCGTTCGTCAAATCGGTGAGTCCGGCGCCGGGCGCGATTAATGTCGCCGCGAACACAAACATCGTGATCGTTCTCGAAGATGGCGCTACCCAGGTCCAGACCAACACCATCACACTCACCGTGAACGAACAGCCGGTCACGCCCACGATCAGCAAGGTCGGGGCCCTGTCCACCATCACCTACGAATCGCCGGGCGGTTTTGCCGAACAGTCGGTCGTCAAGGTGGGCTTGACGTACGGCGATAACTCCGGTCCGCCCGTTGTGAGAAGCGAGACCTACTCCTTCACTGTTGGATACGGCTCGACCATCCTGTTCGCCATCAATGACACGATGATGTGGCGCTACAGCAACGATGCTTCCGATCAGGGCACGGCTTGGCGCGCCAAGGATTTCGTGGACAGCGCGTGGTCGGAAGGTGCGGCGCTGCTGGCGGCGGAAACCGGGGCGACGATCGAGCCGATTCGAACCGACTTGTTCAGGACTGGTCCCGCTGGTGAACAGATTATTACGGACTACTTCCGGGGCCGGTTCAATCTGGCATCGCTCCCCTTCGGGGGTCGGCTGCTGTTACGGTATATGCTGGATGACGGGGCGGTCTTCTACATCAACGGCGTGGAAGTCCATCGCTTGGGCACGGCGGCCGCCACGGTGGTGACCGCGACCACGCTGTTCACGAGCCATGAGGGACGGGATCACTATGACGGGCCGGTGCTCATCGTGGCGACGAATCTGGTCGTCGGTGAGAACGTGATGGCGGTGGAGGTGCATCAGGCCACGGCGAACAGTTCCGACACCGTCTTTGGGGCCGAGCTTTCCGTCGTGACCTCCATGCCGACCCCAGCCCAATTCACCGGCGTGCGACGGCAAGACGGCAATGTGGTGCTCGAATGGACCGGTGGCGGCACTTTGCAATCCGCGACCAATGTGACGGGACCTTATGCGGACGTGGCGGGCGCCACGAGTCCGTACAGCGCGCCAGCCACCGAAGCACAGCAATACTTCCGCGTGAGAAAGTAACTCTCCGAAGTGAAATCAGTGACCGGAAAAGGCCGGAGGCAGCTCCGGTCCTTTCCGTCAACTAGCGTCGGCTTGGTTTCCACAAAGCCTGTCCGGCGGAGAGGCATCCGTCCGTAGCGGCGGATTCCGACGAGAACGACTCGGTTGGGCATCGCCGGGTCCGAATGAAACCGGAAGGAAGCACGGCGACGATCGTCCAGGACCCGATTTATGAAACCAGCGGTTATCATTTTGACGGAGCGCCGGCTTGCAGCCGGCTTTGGACGTGGAAAAGATGGTGGACAACCGCCGCATGAACGCCGAAACGCCTCGTTGATGTGGCTTAAGCCGGTCATCGACCAGCGCGACGGTTCACTATGAGAATTGCAGTCGGGAAACCAGTTTATGAAAATCAAACAACCAAAACCTAAGCATCGTTGTCGCGTCCTCGCTTCCACAGTGGTCGCCGCGCAATTGATCATTTCCGTTGCGACGGCGTCAGCCCAGTCGGCCGCGCATGTCATACATATCAGCATTGACGGTTTGCGCCCGGACGCCATCACGGCGCTCGGGCCAACGAACCTGCCCAACTTCTACCGCCTCCGCAACGAGGGTGCGTTCACCGACAACGCCCGGACGGACTACGATTATACCGTCACCCTGCCCAATCACACCTGTCAACTGACCGGGCGCGGGGTGGTGGGGGCGACGGGACACGGCTGGACTTCAAACGGTGATCCCGCTGCCGGCCAGACACTGGCTTCAAACAAAGGATCCTACATCGCCGGTGCCTTTGACGTGGCGCACGACGCCGGCTTGCGCACCGGCCTGTATGCCAGCAAGACCAAGTTCTCCCTGTATAACACGAGTTGGAACGCGGCCAATGGGGCGCTGGACCTCACCGGAGCCGACAACGGCCGGGACAAGATTGACCTCTACCTCTACAACGCCAGTTCGCTCACCTTGGTCAACACGTTGGTGGCGAACATGGCCACGCAAGCCCTCCACTACGCCTTCCTCCATTTCGCCGAACCGGACAATACGGGCCACAGCAGCGGCTGGGTCATCACGCCGGGTTCCGCATACTCGAATGTCATTAAGACAATGGACAGCCGGCTGGGGGTAATCTTCGCCCTCATCGCCACCAATGCCCAGTTGGCGGGCCGCACCGCGATTGTGCTTACCACCGACCACGGCGGCTTGGGGACCGATCATTCCAACGCCACGTTGAGGGAGGTTTACACCATTCCGTTTTACGTGTGGGGTCCGGGCGTGATGGCCGGCGCATCGCTTTACGCGCTCAACCCAGCCAACCGGTCGAATCCCGGCACCACCCGGCCGGCGTACACCGCTCCGGTCCAACCCATCCGGAACGGCGAATCGGGCAATCTCGCTTTGAAACTGCTCGGCTTGCCGCCGGTCCCGGGTTCCACGATCAATCATGCCCAGGACCTGGCAGTGACCGTCGCGTCGCCATCCGACTTCCAACTGACCCTCGTCGGCGATTCCGGCGTCCTCACCTTCTCCACCAAAACCAATGTGCTCTACGACGTGCAGGCCTTGGATGACTGGGCCACCGGCACGTGGGTCAATCTGGCGACGAACATCGTCGGCACGGGCGGCGTGGTGACCAACGTCGACGCCGCGGCGGCCGGCCTGGCCCAGCGCTTTTACTGGCTGCGGCTGCACTTTTGAAAAGTCCGGCGAACCCTCGCGGCGGGTCACGCCTCGCAATCCAGTCTCCCTGCTCGGAAAACTCGAATGGAAGGGAATTGCCTTTTGACGCGTCGCCGTTCCGCGGCGTACGCTCAATCCATGCTGAACCCCAAATCCGAAGTTCGAAATCCGAACACCGAAAGGAATCCGAATTCCGAAGCCCGAACGACTGGCGAAGCGAGAAAATTCCCCCGGCATTTTATTCGGCGAGGTGCGGAGGAACTTTTCGGACTTCGGATTCCGGGCTTCTTTCGGATTTCGGGAATTCGGATTTCGGATTTCAAGCTGAAACCCAACCTGCTCAGAAACTGGGTTGTTTCCGTTATCGCTCTTGCGACGGGGATGGCAACGGCGCTCGCGGCTCCGGAGGCGTTCGAAGTCGGGCCCGAGCAAACAAGTCAATTGCCGCGTGGCAAAGAGGCCGACGGCATTATCGGCGATTTCGTGCTGCGCAACAACCGGGTTGAGGCCGTCATCTCCGGCAACCTGCCGCTGCGTCGCGCCAACATGAGCACCTTCTACGGTCCGGGCGGCATCACGCCCGGATGCCTCTATGACCTGACGATGCGTGGGGAAGCGAATGATCAGATCACGGTGTTCGCTCCCAGCGGCCAGCGCGGATCGGTTTCGTGGGTGCGGGTCGTCGCCGACAGCCCCGCTGGCGAAGCCGCGATTGAAACCGTCCTGACGGCGGCCAACAACAAGGGCCTCTACACACGCCACGAATACTTGTTGCGGGACGACTGGCAGGGCTTACAAATCCGCACCACATTCCGCAACGAAAGCCGGGCGGCGAAACAGATTCCCATTGAAGATCGCTGGACCACCTTCACGCGCACCGGCACCGTGCATGGCATCGCCTGGGCGGACGCCGTGGATCCGGGTGACAAAGCCGGTTATGCCCATGCGATTGTGAAGGGAGTCGAGGGCGTCACTCCCGGAAAACCGCTTGAACTTAAGCCCAATCAAACCGTCACGTTCACCCGCTTTCTCGCTGTTGGCCGTTCGCCGGCGGAAGCCGTGGGGTTGGTCGCGGCGCTGCGCGGGCCGGTCGGCACTCTCTCTGGCAAGTTGCTCGGCCGTGGCGGCGAGCCGATTCCGTCAGCCGAGCTCACCGTTCGTGCCGCAGCCACGCCCACCAAAACCGAAAGCATCGGCTTCCCGGACGCCCAGGGACAATTCTCCTTCCAACTGCCCGAGGGCGATTATGAGGTCGAAGTAGCCGACCTGGGACGGGCCAGCGTGAAAAAGACTGTGACGATCAAAGCGCGGGAAACCGCGTCCTTCGATGCTGCGATGGATTCAGAGGCTGCGGTGGTATTCGACATCCGGGACGAAGCTGGAAAGACGTTGCCGTGCAAAGTGCAGTTCCGTGGCATCGAAGGGACCAAATCGCCCTACCTTGGTCCGCAGAATCGCGCGCACGGTTGCGTGGACCAGTATCACTCGGAGAACGGCCAGTTCCGTGTCGCGCTGCCGCCGGGCCAATACGAAATCATCGTCACGCGGGGCATCGAGTACAGCCATCTCTCGAACAAGATCGACCTCAAGCCAGAGCAGACGGCAAACATCAAAGGCGCGCTCAAACGCCTGGTGGACACCACGGGCTGGGTCAGCGCCGATTACCACAACCACTCCACTCCCAGCGGCGACAACACCACCGGGACTGCCGACCGCATCATCAATCTTGCCGCCGAACACATCGAGTTCGCGCCGACCACGGAACACAACCGGCTTTACGATTGGCGCCCGTACATCGAGAAGTTAGGGCTGGCGGAGGAAATGCAAACGGTGCCGGGTATGGAATTGACCGGCAGCGGCCCGCATTTGAACTCGTTCCCGTTCAAACCGGAACCATTCACCCAGGACCACGGCGCGCCGGTCTGGCATCCCGATCCCCGCGTCAGCTCCATCCTTCTTCGCGACTGGCAAGGCGCCGAGCCCGATCGTTGGATTCAGATCAACCACCCCGACATGTCGCACAACTTCATTGACCACGATGGCGACGGGCACGCCGAAGGCGGCTTCCATGGATTGGCACAATTGATTGATGGCATTGAGACGCAGAATTACCGCGACAGCGACATTCTCGTGGGCCGGCCCTACCGCATCAGCACGGACTCGTCTGGCAATGAGAGGGTGTTCTACCTCCGCGAATTCATCTGGTTGCAAATGCTCAATCGCGGCCATCGCTACGCGGCCATGGCCGTGAACGACGCGCATTCTGTTTACGGCAACGGCGTTGGCAGTTGGCGGATGTACCTGCCCAGCCGGTCGGACAAGCCCGCGGAAATCGATTGGCGCGAGAACAGTCGTCACGCCAAGGCGGGCCGCTCGATTCTCACCAGCGGCCCATTTCTGCAAGTGGAGACCGAAGATGGGATTCTCCCCGGCGGCAGCGCGCGCAGTCCCGGCCCGGTTAAACTGAAAGTAAAAGTGCAATGCACCGACTGGATCGACATCGACCGCGTTCAATTACTGGTCAATGGCCGCCAGCGCAAGGACCTGAACTTCACCCGCCAATCGCATCCCGACTGGTTCGGCAATGGTGTGGTGAAATTCGACCGGGTTTTGCCGATCGCGCTCTCGGAAGACGCGCATCTGATCGTGGTGGCCACTGGAGAGAAACAGGATCTTTCCATTGGCTACGGAACCAGCCCGCAGGCGAAGGTCAAACCGTGCGCCTACAACAATCCGATCTTCGTGGACGTGGACGGCAACGGCTTCAAACCGAATGGAGACACGCTCGGTTACGATTTGCCCGTTCAGAAGATGTCAGCATCGGACGTTCGCAAGCTGATCGGGGGAAGCGAGGCGGCGGCGAAATAGGCGGGGCCGCGCAACAGCCCACTCTGAGCGGATCGAAGACCTCCGCGTGGCGCCGGTCGTTCTCAGCAAGATCCACTGAATGACGCCAATTCTTGGTGAAGAACGGTATTTTGCTGGTAGGGAGCGTCAGTCCCCTGCGCGCCGCGCATGGCTTGCAACCACGGCACACAGGGGGCTGACGCGCAGCCGGCCATTCATCCGATCGTCATTGGAGCGTGGTATCGGCCACCGCAGACACGAAAATCAAAAATAAAAAAGGAGCAGCACCAATGCCTGCTCCTTGTTTTTGAAAAAGCGAAATAGTCTATTTCCGGAGCGAACGGCGACGCAGGAAAAGCGCCAGGCCACCGATTCCTAATAGCGCGAAAACGGAAGGCTCGGGCACCTGCGCGACATCCGCGAAAGCGGCGCTAACAGCGATGTTATCGACGGTCAACGTTGACGCGCTCGCGCCCCCGCCCTGGCGAAGATTGATCGTGCCAAAAACGGCGGATTCGGCCGTCGCGGTAGTCCACGTGTCCGACAAATAAGGGGTATTGTTTAATTCGGTTTCGCTGGTGGGATCGACATACACGCGGGCCGTGTCATTCAATGTTCCGGCAACAAAATCATAGGCCACAGCGACTCGGTAATCCGTGTTCAAGGCAAGAACCGACGTGCCATAGTTTACAACCGTCCCGGTTCCCGACGTTTCCTGATAACCCAGAAAAAAGCCGCCGGCCGTGGCCTGCGCATAAAGTCGTGCAAAAAAAGCCGAGGAGTTCCCGGCTGCGGGGCTGAGGTGGGCAAAATAATCTCCGGAGCCCGCCGCGGAAAGATTGATCGTCATTCCGTAATAAAAGCTCGTCCCGTCCACGCCCGTGTAAACACTGCTGAACGCCCCGTTGACATCCTGTCCCGTGTTTGCCATCGGAACCAAGCCGGAAGCAACCGATATTGGGTTTGTGCCGGAAGTGCCGGTAATCGTCCACGGCGGGGTCCCCTGACCCAGCAACGTTCCATTCGTGTAGCTGTTAAAGTTCTCGGTAAAAATCGGAGCGGACTGCGCGACGAAACCGAGTGTGGTCAGAGACATCGTGGCAATGAGAAATTTTTTCATCATAGATTAACGGGTTCAGGCTAAAAAATCTGGCGGCTCCTTGGAACCTGCGCATGAAAATTATCCGTCGGCCCAAACGAAACAAGCCTAAAAATGTTTTCCATGTAGATTTTCCGATCTGCTCGCGACGGGCCATCGTCGCAGATCCTCGTATTCGCTTTTCTCTCCGGTCGGCATTCAGTTTCTCTTTTGCCATTTCCCTTCGTTGCCCGCAGTTTCTACGCAGCATTCGACGGAGCGCCGGTTTGCAACCGGCTTTGCGGAGTGGGTGTCGTAAGCCGGTTGCAAACCGGTGCTCCATTGCGCTTTCTTTCTCACTTCGCAGACTTCGCGCCCGTCGCGAGACCGCTTCTGAATTGGGAGAAAAGAGAAAGCTGACCGGAAGGGGAAAGGTCTCGCGAAGGACGCCACGGATGCGAAGGAATGGGGAAAAAGGCAGAGAATTTGAACAGGGATAAACAGGATGGACAGGATAACGGACAGAACGCTTTTTCCCCAATCCTGTGAATCTTGTCTATCCTTGTTAAATTTTCTCCAATTCCCTTTTGCGGAATGGGTGTCGTAAGCCGGTTGCAAACCGGCGCTCCAGTGCCCTTTCTTTCTAACTTCGCAAACTTCGCGCCCGTCGCGAGATCACTTCTGAATCGGGAGAAAGGAAAAAGCTTGTCGGAAAAGCGGGGAAGGATTTAGTGTGGCCGCCAATGAGTTCGACTCCGCAACGTGATCAAGTGTTTGTTTGAGCAAAGCACGATCCTCAAAAAAACTCTCAAGAAGGCGCAGTCCATTCCTGATCCATGGTTCAGAGCACAGGCACTCGCTGGTGTTGCGCGGTTTACGGACAGTGATCCCATCAAAGTAGCAAGGCAAGCGGCCAAGGCAGCCAGCGAATGCACCGACGATTACAAAAAGACGGCTGTCCGGGCTTGGGAGATTGCCGCCTTGGCGGAACGCAAGATTATCACTGAAGCAAGGAAGGTATTGCGGGCTGCGCTGATTCAATCGCGATCAATCATACCTTTTTCATCCCGCGCGGAAGCGCTCATGTTGTTGCTTCAGGCATCATTTCGGATCGGTCACGAAGACGCCAAAGGCGTTGCAGACGAATTGAAGAATTCGTGCGGAAACGATTCCCACTGGCGATGCAAGCGAGCCGTTCGCGACGCTGGTCAACTCATAGAAGGAAAGATTGAGCCGCGTTCATTCTTCCACTGAACTTTGCTATCGCACCAGTTCCCTTTTGCCTTTTCCCTTCGTTGACCGCATTTTCTTCGCAATGATTTTTTATGAGCAGAATTGTCGGCATTGATTTGGGCACAACCAACTCGGCGGTCGCGACAGTGGATTCGGGAATCCCCTTCGTCATCGCGGACACGGACGGGCAACGGCTCACGCCGTCGGTCGTGCATTTTCCCGGCGCGGACGGCGAACCGATCCTCGGGCACAAGGCCAACCGCGTGCGCGTGCTCAAACCGGCGGAGACGGTTTATTCAGTCAAACGCTTCATGGGCCGACGCGGCGCGGAAATTCCGCGTGAAGAAATGTTGGTCACTTATCCCGTGAAAGGCGAAGGCGCGGGCCCGGTCACGATCGAAATTCACGGACGCAGTTACACGCCTGAGGAGATTTCCGCCGAGATTTTGAAGAAGCTCAAACGGGATGCGGAAAATTATTTCGGCGAACCGGTCACGCGCGCCGTCATCACAGTTCCTGCCTATTTCAACGACGCCCAACGCAACGCGACCATCAAAGCCGGCGAGCTGGCCGGGTTGACCGTCGAACGGATCGTCAACGAACCGACCGCCGCCGCGCTTGCCTATGGCTTGGACAAGCTGAAGGAGAAATCGAAGATCGCGGTTTACGATCTGGGCGGCGGCACGTTCGACCTTTCGATTTTGGAATTGAACAGCGGAACATTCCAGGTCTTGTCCACGAACGGAAACACACGCCTGGGCGGCGATGATTTGGATAAAAAGCTCGTCGACTTTCTGGCGGAGAAAATAAAAACGGCGGGTGGACCGAATCTGATCGCTGTAGGAGACGACGTGAGGAGTCTCACTTCAAATCCGGGAAAGAAATCAGAGACTCCTCACGTCGTCTCCTACGAACCGTTGGCTTTGCTCTCACGCATCCGCGAAGTGGCGGAGCAATCCAAAATTCGACTGAGCAGCGAAACCGAGATCGAAGTCGCGCTGCCGTTTCTCACGCCGGATTTCAGTTTCAGCTACAAGCTCACCCGCGCGGAATTGGAAGATCTCACGCGCGACATCGTTGCCAAAACGCGCCCGCACTGTCTGCGCTCGCTCTCCGACGCCAAACTGGACGCGAAAGATCTGGATCAAATTATTCTGGTGGGCGGCCAGACGCGGATGCCGCTCGTGCGCCAGATGGTTTCTGAAATTTTTGGCTGCGCGGAGTTCGAGGAGGACCGCGGCGGTATCCGGCTCGGCGCGGATTACCACAAGGCCAAAGGACCCCAGCTTAACACCTCGCAAAACCCCGACGAAGCCGTGGCGCTTGGCGCGGCGATCCAGGCGGAAATCCTCAGTGGTGGATTCAAAAATGTCCTGCTGCTCGACGTCACGCCGCTCTCGCTTGGCATCGAGACGTTCGGCGGGTTGATGAACGTGATCATTCCGCGAAACTCGACCATCCCGGTCAAGGCGGGCGAAATGTTCACGACGGCGGTGGCGAATCAGCCGAGCATGTTGATCCATGTGTTGCAGGGCGAGCGCGAACGCGCAAAGGACAATTGGAGCCTGGGCCGCTTTACCCTGGAATTTGAACGCGCTCCCAAAGGCGTGCCGCGTGTTGGCGTGCAGTTTGAAATTGATGCGAACGGCATCCTCCATGTTCTGGCGCGCGACATCAAAACCGGCAAGCAAACCGTCGTGCAGATGAAGTCGGCGGTGGATGTCGATGATGCCGAAGTCCAAAAAATGGTGGAGGAATCGGTCGAGCACGCGTTCGACGACCTGAAAGCGCGGCAATGGATCGAGGCGAAAATTCGCGCCGGAGAAACGATTGGGGCCACTCGGAAAACGATGGCGGAGTTCGCGAAGGAGATCGAGGCCGATTACAAAAAACAGATCGATGTAGCGCTGGAAAATATCGAGGCGGCGCTGTCCACCGAGGAGCCCAGAACGAAAACTGGGGATCCTACGAAATTAAAAGATGCGACTGCGGCACTTGACGAAGTGACGAAGCCCTTGGCCGACCTGGCGATGGACCGGGTCATGGAAGCGATGCTTCGGAAAAAAGGGCTGATCGAATAATTTAATCTTTGGGTGGCGGCTGCGCCGTGCCTCCGGGGAATTTTCCCTCCATTCTGCTCACGATGCGCAGGACAAATAGGGTCAGCAGCGTGATTCCCACAGAAAGCACATAACGGTCAAGCGCGATGGAAATGCCAATCGGCGCAATGACAAGCAAGGACGCCGCCGTGGTCAAGCCGCGCATCTTGGATGCCTCGCGATCGCGAAAAATGGTGCCCGCCCCCAGGAATGCGACTCCCGTCACGATGGCCTCGATGATGCGGACCGGATCCGTCCGCAGCGTCTCGATCTGGAGAAATTCCTCTGAATCGTCGATCAGGAATTGGCCGATGCGGACAAACAACATTGACGCCAGGCAAACCAGCATGTGAGTCCGCAGCCCGGCCCATTTTCCCGCCGATTCTCGTTCCCAGCCAACCAGCCCGCCAAGGAGCAACGCGATGGCGCCCTGAAAAAGAACATGAAATTCGGCCTGGCTCGATTGAAGGAAGTTCATGGGATTTTGGTTCCAGATTAGCATGACTCCGAAAGCGGGTCTAATCCCGTTTTTGAAAGTGTATGGCTAGCGCGCGGAAATTAGGTCATGTTGGGCGAAACGTGGCGAAAACAAATTACATCGAGTTGGGCGAGGGCAAACGCGCCGAGCAAATTCCCATTTTGTACGAGGACCGCTCGGTGATTGCCATCGACAAGCCGGCGGGCTGGATGCTGGTCCCGTTCACGTGGCAGAAAACCACGCGTAACCTGCAGGCGGCCATTACATCATCCATCGCCGGGAAAAGCTTCTGGGCGCGTTCGCGCAACGTG
>Ga0163152_10005341_pt1 | contig 15156 bp, 12 predicted proteins | sample OliLakLV19MP8IB2_FD_148635 | JGI IMG/M metagenome (GOLD analysis project Ga0163152, IMG submission 148635) | Freshwater microbial mat bacterial communities from Lake Vanda, McMurdo Dry Valleys, Antarctica - Oligotrophic Lake LV.19.MP8.IB-2 | ecosystem: Environmental > Aquatic > Freshwater >... | reverse complement strand
TTCGACACCTTACCCCAACCCTCTCCCCGATCGAGGCGGAGAGGGAGTTTCAATTCATTGCCGCCGAAATGTTCGCCGGGAGAATCGTGCCGGGAACATTTTGACACCTCACCGGAAGCCCTCACCCCCCAGCCCCTCTCCCATCCGATGGGCGAAGGTAGCGCCGGATTCTCCCCATCCGATGCAGAGAAGAAATCGGCGGGGCGGTTCATGCGCGCTATGGAATAGCCATGCTTAGTCCAACTGCAATTCCTTTTTGACCTGCGCCCAGGGGATGCGTGCTTTGTTGCCGTTGGCACGTTTGGCACGCTCGATGGTCCGCGCATCTTCGATGTCCTCGACGGTTGCCTGCATCTGGCGCAACAACGCTTTCGCCTGGGTAATCTGCTTGTTGAGTTGCGTCCAATTGCCGGGCGGTTTGGCATGGGTCAAAGTTGCGTTACTCATAAATATCTTTCCGGTCGCCGACATCATACACCACGAGGCAAGCGCCTTCCAACTCAAAGAGCACCCGGTAATTTCCGGCGCGCAGGCGATACTTGTTCTTGAATCCTTTCAACTTTTTGATGTCGCCGGTCAGGTCGTGTTGGGCACGGTCGAGCTTTACGCCGATCAAGCGCCGCACATCTTTGGGCAGGGCGCGCATTTGCTCGCGGGCTGAGCCGATGAATTCAATCTCATAGTGCATTTTGTGGCGACGGATTTCAGAAATTGAACCGCATATTGTGGTTGAACCGCAAGCGGAGTTTTGTTTTGCGAAGTTCAGTTGCGCGCGATGCGGATCATCGCGCCGGGCATGTTTTTGTCGCAACCGCCGATGGCCGGCGCGAAACGAATGGTCAGTGCGCCGCACCTCATCCGGCCTGCGGCCACCTTCTCCCCAGAGCGGAGAAGGACAAGCCGTCCCTGCCGCCGCAGCCGACGAGTTTTTCGATGGAGTCGGCGATGACTTCGCGCGAGACGAGCGAATACTTCATGCCTTCGCTGCCCATCGAGATGCCGTCGGAGATGGTGATGGTGTTGAAGACGATGGCCTTGCCGTCGCGGATGTTTGTTTCCACCCGACAACCCTCACCCGGTCTGCGACCACCCTCTCCCGCTCCCGCGAGCGAGGGACAGCGTTCGCGCCTTTCTCGGCTTCGAACGCGAGTTTATCAATGTGCATGTTGCACGGCGTGACGTTGCTCCAGGTGGAGGCGATGCCGATGATGGGCTTGGCAAAATCTTCTTCCTTGAAGCCGACGGGATAAAGCATGGCGCGGGAGGCGGCGCGTTCCGGGCAGTCCAGGAGCATGCTGGAGTAGGGGCGTAGAGAGTTATGCGACTTCTGGTTGTTCATCGGGGCGGAGCGTTGCGGAAAACACGGGGCGGGGCAGGGCGGAGAAAGAAGGGCGGACAAACTCCTAACCGGCCTTCTAAGTCATCCTTCCTACTCCCCGAATATGTCTCCCGAAGGCGATACATTGTAAGGCGGCGTGGCTCCGTCGCTGGAGGCAACGAATTCGGCGAGGCGGCACGCCCGGGAAAGGGTTTCCTCTGGCGGCAGTTCGCTGAGCAACCCATGCACGAGCGCTGCGAGGAACGAATCGCCGGCCCCGATCGTATCCTTCACTTGAATCGGTCGGCTCGCCACCCAGGTCCAATGAGTATCCGCCAGGAGGCCCGCTCCCTCGGCTCCCGCCGTGATACAGATTCGGGGACATTTCGTTCGATCCGAAAGTTGGCGCGCGGCGCGTTCGAGCTGGTCGGTGGAGAAATCGTGAGCCAACAATCGCCGGGCTTCGTCGTCGTTTAATTTGATGACGTCCACAGACTCGGCCAGAGACCAGACCAACTGCGCCGAATCGAAGGGTGCGCGCAGATTCACATCGAACACCGTGAGCGTCCCAGGGCAGAGTTGGCGAAGGCGGCCCAGTTCTTTGCGATTATGCGCGGAGCGTTGGGCGAGGCTGCCAAAAACCAATGCGCTCGCCGAACGAATCATCTCGGACTGGTGTGGTTCGATCCAGTCCCATGCGACATCTTCCACGATTTCATAGCTTGGGCTGCCGTCCTTTAACGTCACGCGAACCAGCCCCGTTTGTTTGTCATCGCGAACGCGGATCAGGCCGGTCTCGAGGCCCCCGCCGGAAACGCGTCGCAGCAATTCGTCTCCGAGCGTGTCTTTGCCCACGGCGCTCACCGGGGCGGCGCGCAGGCCCAGTTGCCGCAGGTGATAGGCGACATTCATCGGGGCACCTCCGGGGAAGAGGCCTTGCGGGAGTGAATCCCATAACATTTCGCCGAAGCAAAGGACGAGGGGTCGAGACGGGTCGCTGGCGTTCATTACGGAATTCAGGATGTCAGAAGAGAATTAGGATGCCAAAGAACAATTCTGTGCTAGCATGCCATCAACAAAAGATTTTATGGACACACTATTGAGTCTCTTGATCGGAATTGGCCTCAGCGCGGCGTGTGGTTTTCGGGTGTTCGTACCCCTGTTGGTCATGAGCATCGCGACGAAGGCCGGTCATCTCACCCTCGTTCCAGCATTTCAATGGATCGGGACCGATGCCGCGATGATTACGTTCGGTGCGGCGACCTGCCTCGAGATTGGCGCCTATTTCATTCCCTGGCTGGATCATGCCCTTGACGTAATCGCCACGCCCGTCGCCGTCGTGGCGGGGACCATTGTGACCGCGTCGATGGTCGGCGGCATGAGCCCGTTCCTGAAATGGACGCTGGCGGTGATCGCGGGGGGAGGGGCGGCTGGCCTGGTGCAGGGCGCGACCGTTCTGGCCCGGGGCGCTTCGGGAGCCACAACGGCTGGCATTGGGAACCCGGTGGTGGCAACGGCGGAATTAGGCGGCTCGTTGATCACCAGTGTTCTGGCAATCATCGCGCCGATTGCAGCTATTATTCTTCTGGTCGTTCTCCTGGTATTTTCGGGCCGGCTCATTTACACAAGGTTTCCGCGAAGGACGAAAGTTTAGGCAGTTGGCCGCCAACGTAAGCGGGCGGAACAAATCCGGAGTGCGAACCCGCCTCATCGTCTCTCCTGCCACCTCTCCTGCGACGAGGGAGAAGGGCTATCCTGCAATGCAGTTTCGCGTTCCAACAGTGTCGGGTGTGAATAATAGAATCCACTGAAGATGGGGTGCGGCGTCAGATTGCTCAGGTTTTTCTCGTTCAATTTTCGAAGGGCGCTGATGATTTCCTTCGGCTGTCCGGTGGCTTCGGCGGCATAGAGATCAGCTTCGTATTCATGTTTGCGTGACCACCAATGCGCCACTGGCGAAAACCAAAACGTCACAACGCCGCTGAGCAGTGAAAAGAGGAGAAGCGCGATGACGATATCGGCGTTTTGAAAACCGAAGGCCTCGTAGAACCAATTTTGCTGGGCCAGAACGGAGATCGCGTAAAACGTGAGAAACAACGTGACCGCCGACCAGAGCAGCATTTTGGGGATGTGCTTCTTCTTGTAATGGCCGATTTCGTGGGCGAGAACGGCTTCAAGTTCGGGCTCGGTGAGTTGCTGGATCAGGGTGTCGAAGAGGACGATTTTCCGGAATCGCTTGAAGCCGGTGAAGAACGCATTCGAGTGGCGCGAGCGTTTGCTTCCATCCATCACTTGTATGGTTTGGGAGTGGAATCCTGTTTTCTGGCCGAGGGCGAGGAGCCGCTCGCGCAGTGAACCGTCCGGCAGCGGAGTGAACTTGTTGAAGAGCGGCAGAATCAGGATTGGGGCGAGCACCATCATCAGCAGTTGGAAGCCGAGCACACACGCGAAGGCGAAAAGCCACCAGAGATCGACGGACCATTGCACGAGCTTGAGAATGAAAGCGAGCAAGGGATAACCAAGGATGAGCGCGAGCAGCAGTCCTTTCGCACGATCCAGGCACCATGTCTTTTGGGTGGTGGTATTAAAGCCGAATCGATCTTCGAGGCGGAACTGTGAGTACCAAGCGAACGGAAGACCAACGATTGAAAGCAAGACCCCGGTGGCAAAGAGAAACGCCGCGCCCGCCCAAACGGAATTGCCGAACCGCACTTGAAAGAATTGATAAAACCACGGCAACACTCCACTGAAGACGACCGCGAGCAGCAGGAGGGTGTCAAACGCCAGTTCAATCTGGTGAAAGGTCGATTTGGCAAGGGTGTATTGGACAGATTTCCGGTAGGTCGGCTCGTCGATCACCTCCCGGAATGCTTCAGGCACCTCGGCGGAGTGGGCGAGCACATGCCGACGATTTAATTTCTCCAGCCAAAACTGCATGCCCGCGCGGGCCATTACCAACCCGAGCACCACGATTGAGAAAAGGTTCATGTTGCCCGCTACATTTCCTGTTTGAAGATTGAATGTCTAACCCGAATCTGTATGCTGGGCCGCGGTGTCGGAGGTCATTGGCTCAAAGGAAGGTATGCGATCGAGATTCGTTTTCGGCTTTGATTTCGCGGCGATATTGCTGGCAGGTCTTCCTGGCAGCGCGCAAGTGACCATCAGCGAGTTCATGGCCGCCAACAAGAAAACGCTTGCCGACGAAGACGGTGCCTTTTCGGATTGGGTCGAACTCCACAACGCCGGTGGAGCGCCGGTCAGCCTGAATGGATGGTATCTCACAGATAACGCCAGCAACCTGACAAAATGGCAGTTTCCGAGCACGAACATTTCCGCGAACAGTTTCATGATCGTCTGGGCCTCGGGGAAAAATCGCGCAGTGCCGGGCGCCCCGTTGCACGCCAGCTTCAGTCTGGACGCGGCGGGCGAATATCTGGGCTTGGTTCAGCCCAACGGGCAAACGGTCGTCTCTGAATTTGCGCCGGCTTTTCCCGAGCAATTCGACGATGTCTCCTACGGCACATGGAACGGGACGAATCTTTATTTTGGAACGCCAACACCCGGAGCGCTGAACAACACCAACGCCCTTGGCTTCGTCGCCGAAACCAAATTCAGCCAGGGCCGCGGGTTCTTCACGAACACATTCAGCCTCATCCTCACCACCGCGACCTCGGGCTCAACCATTCGTTACACGACGAACGGCTCTCCTCCATCGACCACCACCGGAGTCGTTTATTCCAGCGCGATACCAATCAGCAGAACTTCGGTGATCCGCGCAGCCGGATTCAGGGCGGGCTTCAACCCGTCGAAGGCTGAAACCCACACCTATATTTTTCTCAATGACGTGATTTACCAATCGACGAACGGCCTTGCGCCCTCTGGTTGGCCGACAATGTGGGGTGCCAACCGAGTCGATTACGGAATGGATTTGAAGGTCGTGACCAACTCGCTCTACAGCGGAACGATCAAGGATGATTTAAAGGCCATACCGACCATCTCTGTCGTGATGAAGCTGGGAGATTTATTTGATCCCGCCACCGGTATTTACGCCAACTCGACGCAAACAGGGCCGAACTGGGAGAGGCCAACTTCGATCGAATTGATCCACCCCGAGGGCACGCCGGGATTCCAGGTGGGTGCGGGCGTGAGAATCTGCGGCGGGTTCAGCGCGTCCAGCGTGTATGCGAAACATTCGTTCCGCCTGTTTTTTCGGAGCGAGTACGGGGATTCAAAACTCAAATTCCCGGTGTTCGGCGAGAATGCGACCGATACGTTTGACGGGTTTGATCTGGCCACATTCCAGAATCATTCGTGGAGCAACCAGGGAAACCCAGGCACGAACGGACTTTTTGTCCGCGACCAGTTCTCGCGCGACACACAACTGGCGATGGGACATCAGGCCGAGCGCGCCACCTACGCGCATCTTTACATCAATGGCCAATACTGGGGAATCTATTGCCCAGCGGAACGGCCGGAGGCGTCGTGTGCCGCCAGCTATTTTGGCGGCAGCAAGCTGGATTATGATGTCATCAAACATTCCGGATCGCCCAGCTACACCAATGAAGCCACCGATGGCGACATGCAGGCATGGCTGCGTCTCTGGCAAATGGCGACCAATGGGTTTGCCTCCGCCGCCGCGTATCAACGGGTGCAGGGCAACAATCCCGACGGTTCGCGCAATCCCGCTTACGAAATCCTTCTCGATCTGGACAACCTGATTGATTATCAACTCATCGCGGCTCACTCGGGAAGTTACGACGGCCCGCTGACCAGTAACGGATCGAGCCCGAACAATTGGTATGGAATCCGCCGACGGGATGGCACGATGGGCTTCCAATTTTTGTGCATGATTTCGAGCACTCGTTGCTGAACGTGAACGAAAACCGGGTTGGCCCGTATGCGCGGGAATTCCGGGAACTGGCGGCGGATTTCCCAAGAGCAGTCCGCAATACTTTTGGGATCGTTTGCAACAGAATGCCGATTTTCGATTGCGCGTCGCTGACAGGGTGCATCGCCATTATTTTAATGGCGGCTTGCTCACGCCGGAGGCGTGCATTGCCCGTTTCAAAAACCGCACCAACCAGGTGGACCGCGCGCTGGTTGGCGAATCGGCGCGCTGGGGCGATGCCAACCGAAACCCTCCTTACACTCGCGACGGCGATTGGATTCCTTTGGTCAACCGGATGTTGACAAACTATTTCCCGCAACGCTCGGGAATAGTGCTCAATCAGCTCAAAGCGAAAGCCCTCTACCCGACGAGTGCCGTTGCTCCTTCCTTTAACCAGTTTGGCGGGAACATCACGAATGGGTTCTCTCTCTCCATGACCGCCCCGGGAGGAGCGATTTATTACACACTGGATGGAAGTGATCCGCGTCTGGCCGGAGGGGCAATTTCATCGACCGCGCTTCTCTACAGCGGGCCGATTAATCTCGTGGAGAATGCCACCGCCAAGGCGCGCGTGCTGAATGGAGGGATCTGGAGCGCCCTGAACGAGGCTCCGTTTGTGATCATCCGTGATTTCACCGGCCTGTTCGTTACGGAAATCATGTATCACCCACCGGACGAAGGCGAAATTGATGGGGAAGAATTTGAATTCATCGAGTTGAAGAATGTGGCCACGACCAATCTGGATTTGAGCGGGATTCATTTCTCGGACGGAATCGATTTCACTTTTCCGAACGGAACCACGATTAGCCCGGGAGAATTCGTCGTGCTCGTCCGGAATCCAACCGCCTTCGCAACCAAATATCCGGGCGTGCAGGTCGGCGGTGTTTACACCGGAAATCTCTCAAATGGTGGAGAAACGCTGACGATGGTTCATGCACCAGGAGCCCCGCTATTTTCCGTCAACTACTCCGATGCGGCACCCTGGGCCACCCCGCCTGATGGAAACGGGTTTTCTCTCGTCCCGCAGAATGCGAACCTGAACCACGATCCCAATGACGCGGCAAATTGGCGGGCCAGCGCGAATCCCGGCGGTTCACCCGGTGCGGACGACCTGGCTCCGTTCCTCGCGCCCATTCTGATCAACGAAGTGTTGCCTCACACTGATCCGCCTCTTCTGGATTCAGTGGAGCTGTTCAACCCGACAACCAACTCGGTGGACATCGGCAATTGGTTTCTCACCGATGAACGCACGGCACCGTTCAAGTATCGGATCCCGGCAGGGACAATGATTTCTGCGGGTGGATACCGGGTGTTTACCGAAATCCAATTCAACGCGAATCCGGGAAGCGCGACGAATTTTTTGCTCAATTCGCATGGTGAGGAAATTTACCTTTACTCTGCGGACGTCTCGGGAAATCTGACCGGCTACAGCCACGGATTAAGTTTTGGCGCGGCTGAGAATGGCGTTTCGTTCGGACGTTATGTCACCAGTCGGAGTGAATCAAAATATCCGGCTCAAATCTCGAATACGCTCGGCAGCCCGAATTCCGGACCGCGCGTCGGGCCAGTCGTCATCAACGAAATTCGATACCATCCTCTCGCGGGCGACGCGGAATTTATCGAGTTGAAAAATATTTCCGGCAGCCCGGTCAAATTATATGACCCGCTGGTGCCGGCGAACACCTGGAAGCTGAACGGCGTTGGCTTCAGCTTTCCCATGAACGTGGAACTTCCGGCGGGCGGTTTGCTTGTTTTGTCGGCGACCGATCCAGTTGCCTTTCGCGCTGCCAACAACGTCTCCGCCAATGTCCCGATTTTTGGTCCTTACTCCGGAGTGCTGCAGGACAACGGCGAGCTTCTGCAGTTGCAGCGTCCCGACAAGCCCGACACCAACGCGAACAACGTCGTCACGGTTCCCTACATCACAGTGGACGAAGTTCGTTACAGTGATCAATGGCCATGGCCGACCAACGCGGCAAATACCGGCGCCTCTCTGGAACGACTCGTTTCCCCCGCTTACGGGAATGATCCGATCAACTGGAGCGCCCGGTTGCATACCTCCTCTCCGGGCTTGGAGAATAATCAGAACAACCGCCCATTCGTCGATGCCGGCCCAAATCTAAACATCGTGAGCGCGAGTTTTCCGGTTTCGCTTTCCCTGGCCGGCACGGTGATCGACGATGGCCTTCCGCTCTCTTCGGGGGCGGTGACGGTTGGGTGGAGTCAACTCAGCGGACCTTCGCCGGTTCAGTTTTCTCCTGACAATCAAGGCGACACGACCGCGAGTTTTCCCCGGAGCGGGACGTATGTTCTTCGACTCAGCGCGGACGACGGCGCGCTGCAAAACAGCAGCGACGTCACGGTCGTCATTGATCGAATGACTTATCCAGTATCCTTGATTTCGGCTGGCGCGGTTTGGAAATATCTCGACACGGGAATGGACCAGGGGAGCGGATGGCGTGCCTTGCTGTTCGACGATTCCTCTTGGAACTCCGGTCCGGCCCAGCTTGGCTACGGCGACGGTGACGAAGCCACGGTGGTCAACTCAGGCCCGAGCGGTGCCAGAATCATCACGACTTATTTCCGGAGGAAATTTATCGTGGAGGACAGGGCAAGCCTCAGTGCCCTGATCCTTCAACTGCTGCGCGACGATGGTGGGGTTGTGTATTTGAACGGAACGGAGATCTTTCGAAGCAACATGCCGGCGGGCGCGATTTCCTACACGAACTTCTCCAGCGAGGTCGTTGGTGGGGCCGACGAAAGAACATTCTATTCGACCCCTCTGTCGCCGGGGTTTTTGATCAATGGCACCAATATTCTCGCGGTTGAAATTCACCAGGCCAACCAAGTTAGTACCGATCTGAGCTTCGATCTTGGCTTGAGCGGCATCTCCATCGGCACAAACCTGCCGCCGCTGGTCAACGCGGGAACAGATTTTTCCATACGCCTTCCGCAGAGTGCGGCGCTGGCCGGTTCGGCTCAGGACGACGGACTGCCGCTCTGGCCTGGAGTTTTGTCGATGGGTTGGAGCAAAGTCAGCGGGCCGGGTGCGGTGACGTTTGGAAATTCAAATACGGTAGAGACATCGGCGTCTTTCTCTGCGGATGGCGTCTATTTACTCCAACTGGCCGCCAGCGATGGAGCGAATAGCGCATCGGCGAATGTGACGGTTTACGTCCTGGCCGAGACATATGCCTCGTGGGCCAGCGCCAATTTTTCGACGAACGAACTGGCGAATTCCGGCATCAGCGGCGTTGGGTCGGATCCCGACGGGGACGGTTTTGACAACGACAAGGAATTCACTGCCGGAACCAATCCGATGGACGGGCGGAGTTATTTGCAAATTGAATCCATTCAATTCGACGCGTCGGCGAACGAAGCCCGTTTTCGGTTCGCCCTCCCGGCGAGACGAAGTTATTCCGTTCAGGCGCAGGATGCGCTCAACGGCGCGTGGAACTCCCTCACGAATTTTTCGGCAGAAACCGTCGGGCGAACCGTGGAGATTTCGAATCCTTTGGGAACTTCGTCGCGCTACTATCGGCTTGTCGCCCCAGTTCAGCCTTGAGCCTCATACCCTTGAAGTGTCTGGAACTTGGATTTATCCAGGTAGGGCGACGTTCCTGCGCCTCGTTGAACGCGAGGGCAGAGCATCAGCTTCGCTCGACCAAAACACTTTATGAAACCATTTCTGGCAAACTGGGACTGACCGAAGAGAAAAAATGGATATTGCTCGATCCAGAGAAATCTGATCGCGGAGGCAGGAGTTTGTCAAACGGTCAAATGCTGAGGCAAGGGAGGCAGCATCGGTCCGCGTGAGCCATGTTCAAAAAACCGATCTACATGCAAAATCCATTTCAAGAAATCAAGGCCCGGTCCCCGTCGTGCGAAGATCAGGTCCTTCGCAATTCTCTTTTGGCTGCTGGATCCTGTGGGTCGGAGGAATGGCCATGATTGTGGTGGACGTGCCGGACGAGGACACGGATCCGTAATTCGACCGATTCACCGTCTGTCCAGTCAATCGCCACGCTCTTGCGAACGGGCGAATTCAGTTCCCTGGCGATGTCCTTCAACTTGGAGACGGGGTGATATGCGCTGGCGCGCCGTTAAGGGTTGGCGGGTGCTGTCTTCTTATTCTCTTCCGTTTTGGTGACGGTTCCATCGGGTGCCTGCGTAACGGTTTTCTCCGTTGACTTAACAGTGCCATCGCTGCTGACGCTGCTGCTCTCAGTCTTGGAAAGGGTGCGGTCGCAACCAACTGTTAGAAATGACAACGCCAAGGCTGACGTCGCGGTGATAAGTGCAATTTTACGTTTCATGGGAGACAATCTACGTGCGGGGCTCGCCCATGCGCTATGGGGTATCTCCCCACGGTCGAAGGGGAGTGAAGGTGACCGATAGAACGACATCCCACTAGAAATTTTTAGTGCGTTTTGCCGATGACTCGGCACAAATCAACTCGAAAAATTTCGCTGCTGCTCAGGTTGCCTCACGCAGTTGGTCGGGGCGGTATCCTCAGTGCAGATGTACGTGCGCGGTTTATCGGCGCTTTGTTCGAGAGATTATCGCCGTCTGAAACTCTAAACCTGGCCGCGTTGAACGGGCTGTCGATTTAATTGAAGGGGGCTGAAATCCTGGTCTCCTTCTCTGGTTGCGGACGGATTTGGATCACTTCTGCTTTCGCGCCAGGCGGGCCAATGCGTCCTCGCCGAGCGGGGCTTTTTGTTTCACGCGCAGGCTTTCGACCCATTCCCTGGCGAAGTCGCGCTGGAGGCGCCAGTTGATGGCGGCGGTGATCGCCATTGCGACGAGCGCTCCTAGGCTGGCCAGCGCCATGTCCTTGTGCGCGTCCCAGACATCGCCTTGCGTGCCGAGGTAGGCCTGGCCGAGATCCCCGCCGAACACCCCGGCCGCGCCCCACTCGACCAATTCATAGAGCATGGACGTGGACATGGTCAGGTCCAGTGGCAGGAAATAGCCCCAGAACCCGCGCACGTTGACCACGCGCAGGAATATTTCCCGGATGGGATAGGCGAGCAGGAATCCGTAAGCGAAATGCACAACTCGATCGAAGTTGTTACGCTCCCAGCCGACGAGGCTGTTGAAGGTGCGCCCGAAGAAATGCTGGAACCATGCGTCGTAGGGCGTCTCCGCGTAAGTGTAATGCGCCCCAACCTGGTGCATGCACATGAACAGGAAAATCAATGTGTAGGAGAGGCGCGAGAACAACAGTCGGCGATGAAACATGGCCACGAGGACAACCGCCGCGACGGCGAGGGCGTTCTCCAGCAACCAATCGCTCCGGTGCAACGGGTGAATGGCCAGCGCGACCCAGCAGATGCCAAACATCACGCCGAGGATGGCCAGATATCGGCGGTGCGAAATCGATGTGATCGCTTTCACGCCGCGCTCCCTTTGCCGGGAGAAGGGTGCCCCGTGATAGGCTGCGTCAGGCAAACGCCACGATCGGACCCGTTGCTTTGGTGGGTTTGGCGAGGCATCATTGCGGGGATTTTAGGGGTTGAATCCGGTGGGGCAAGGAAACAAGGGCGGGATCTCCATTCGAACGCGGGACTTCCGGTTAAAACTCAAAACGGACGTCGCCCAGTCGCTTCGCGATCTCGCCGAGCACGCGAGTCTCGTCCGCCTCATTCTTTGAGACGAAGGTGACGCTGAAACGCAGGTTCGCGCCCGCTTCGTCCCACGGGACGGTCGAGATCAGCTTTTCGGTGACCAACCATTGGGAAATCTCCTCGGCATTCTTGAATTCGATGCGCGATCCATCCTTCTTCACGGCCGCTTTCGGCGCCTTCACATAGAGGAAGAATGAGCCGCGCGGCTTCTTCGCGTTGAATCCGGCGGCGCGCAACACTTGAACGAGCGCGTCCATGCGCCGGGAATATTTCGCGGCAATCTTTTCGGTGATCCCGGGATGGTCGAAGCAATAAGCGGCGGCGTGTTGAATGGCGAGAAATTGTCCCGAGTCGGTGTTGTCCTTCACATCGCCGTAGGCTTTGACGAGCAATTCGTTCCCAACAACGAATCCGCAACGCCATCCGGTCATGTTAAATGTTTTGCTCGTGGAATGGAGTTCGATTCCCACGTCCTTCGCGCCGGGTATCGCGAGAAAACTCAACGGTTTCCCTTCGAAGACCAGCGCCGCATAGGCCGCATCGTGTACGACCACCAGGTTGTTTGCTTTTGCAAAAGCGACCACTTTGGAAAAGAACTCCGGAGTGGCACTCGCGCCCGTCGGATTGTTGGGATAATTCAGGACGAGCACTTTCGCCTTCCTCAAGACATCCTCAGGGATGGAGTCGAGGTCGGGAAGAAATTGGTTGGCGTCGTTCAGCGGAAGATTGTGAACAAGGCCGCCGTAATATTTGGCGTGCGTCCCGAAAACGGGATACCCGGGCGTGGTCATCAAAACGTAATCGCCTGGATTGATGAGCGCGGCGGGAAGAATGGAGAGAGCGGCTTTGCTGCCGATGGAATGAAGGATCTCGGTTTCAGGATTGATTCCTTTCACGCCGCATACGCGGTCCATGTATCGCGCCGCAGCCTCTTTCAAAACGGAATCGCCGTTGTCGGAGTAACCGCGGTTTGCCGGCAGGCTCGCCTCCTCGTGAAGTTTCGCGACGACCTCGGGAAAAGCCATTTCGTCCGGTTCGCCCACGCCCATGTCGATGATTTCCGCGCCTGGGTTGGCCGTCAGCGCGGCCCGTTTGGCGCGCTTGATTTTTTCGAATTTATAAATGGCGATGGATTTGCCGTATTGATTTCCGCCGATGCGTTCGGCGAAAAGAGTTTGAATGTAAGAGTCAGACATGGTTTTAAGATTTAAGTTTTGACAACGGATTTGGTAAAGCACGGAGTGGGCGCTGGCAGCCTATTTTTTCGGGCGAAACCCAGGCGGGAGATTTGAGGCGGGCAACGGCGGCTCGACCTTCGGTATTTTGGGCGGGAGACTTTGGATGGACTCGGGAAGATCGCCGTCGAGCGCCTCGTCGCCAACCGTTTCAAACATGGCGAGGCGTTTGCGCGCCTTCTCCGCTGCCGGAGTTTCCCCGTATTCGTTGGCAATCCGCCGGAGCAACTCCACGGCGGAATTCGTCCTGTTTAATTTCGAATAGAGATTGCACAGGTGTATCGCCGCCCAGCCCCAACGATCCGGAGGCAGTTTATGTTTCAACACTTCCTCATACTCGAGGGCCGCGGCCAGATGATTCTTCAAATCTTTCTCGTAGATCTCGGCGATGCGCAAGGCGACATACTGTTCGCGCGGATGGCGAGTGAGATAATCGCGCATCAGCCGAATTGCATCGAGATGATGCCCATTGGCCCATTCGCGTTCCGCCTCGTCATACTCGGGATTCTTCAGGCCGGTCCCTTCGTCATTGAGCACGAATTCGACGCTGCGGTTGCCAAAATACTCTGCGATATCGCGGGCGATCAGGAGCCCGAGGAAAACTGCCATCACCAGGAATCCGAAAAAGTATCCGAGCATTTCGCTCCGGCCGGTGACGGCCTGCCGGGCGGTGACAACTTCGGCGGGCTGCGAATCGGGCGGCGGTGTTCTGGTCAGGTTTGTCGCGGCGGAATTTGTGTCCGAAATTGCATTGGTTGAGGCTGGAAGATTTGTCGAAACCGGGTCGATAGCGGACCCGGTGGCTTGCGTTTCGTTGTCTCTGCCCTCGGCTGTGGTGTTTGTCTCGCTCTGCGCAACAGAAAAATTTGTCGATTCCTGAGCCTCGTTAAGTCGTTTGTAACTTGAATAGAACAGGGTGCCGAAAACAATCGCGCTAATGGTAAACGCCGCGTAAAGAAATAATTTGAGTTTCTGATTCATGCTCCGAGCCCAAGGTAATGAAAGCAAAGTTCGCCCAGAACGAAAGACTTTTCAATTTCGCGGCAAGAACGGAATTATTTTGGTGCGACCACGAATGAACAAATTGCGGCGGATGAAACTCAGTTCTGACGACTTCACTGACCTGATGGGCTCTGGGCCTGTTTCTCCCGGGCCTGATTGTTACAGAATCAGCCCGGCAATCGTCGCGGTCAGATAACTGGTGAGAACACCGCCGATCATGGCGCGCAAGCCAAGTTTGGCGAGGTCGGCGCGGCGCGAGGGCACCAGCGAGCCGATCCCGCCAACCTGAATGGCAATGCTGCTGAAATTGGCAAATCCGCAGAGCGCGTAGGTCGCCAGTTCATAACTTCGGGGATCGAGGTTCGCCCTCTGCTGGCTTAACGAAAGGTATCCAATGAATTCGTTCAGGACGATTCGTTCACCAAGGATCTGCCCAACGACAAAGCAATCCTTCGGCGGAACGCCCATCAGCCATGCGAACGGGTAATTTACCCAGCCAAAAATCGCCTGGAAAGTCACCGGATTTTCCACCGAGAAGAAACGTTGCGGCAGGCTGAGTAAATAGTTTGCCAGCGCGACAATCGCCACGAATGCGATCAACATCGCCATGACGTTGATGGCGAGTTTTACGCCGTCACCGGCACCGCAACACAGGGCGTCGATTCCGTTGGATGTTTCGCGGTCGATCTTGGCGTTGGCGCCTGCGGCGGTTTCGCTCGATTGGGTTTCGGGCAACATGACTTTGGCAATGAGCAGCGCGGCGGGCGCGCTCATCACCGACGCCGTCAACAGGTGGCCAGCAGAGATTCCAAACGAGACGTAAGCCGCGAGGACGCCCCCCGCGATGGTCGCCATCCCGCCCACCATCAAGGCGAGCAGTTCGCTCTGGGTCATTTTAGGAAGATATGGTTTGATGACCAGAGGTGCTTCGGTCTGGCCCATGAAAATATTCGCTGCAGCCGCGAGGCTCTCGCTCCCGCTGGTGCGCATCACCCGCTGCATGACCCACGCGACTCCGCGGACGACGCGTTGCAGGATGCCGTAGTGGTAGAGGAACGCGGAAATGGCTGAAACGAGAATGAT
>Ga0163152_10005339_pt1 | contig 15159 bp, 17 predicted proteins | sample OliLakLV19MP8IB2_FD_148635 | JGI IMG/M metagenome (GOLD analysis project Ga0163152, IMG submission 148635) | Freshwater microbial mat bacterial communities from Lake Vanda, McMurdo Dry Valleys, Antarctica - Oligotrophic Lake LV.19.MP8.IB-2 | ecosystem: Environmental > Aquatic > Freshwater >... | reverse complement strand
ACTTTACATCATCAAATCCATACCTAAAAGGGGTGGCTCACTTTGCTCCGAAATAGGTGGTGCACATTCACCGAAATAATCATTCAGTGCAGATGCATTTTTATATCCCATTTTATTCAGCTTTATTGCCAGCATATATTTAATTGCTCGTTTGCCCATAGTAGTCTAAAAATACAATTCTCTCTAACAAACATCTACTTTAAAAAGATAAAACTCCCAAAAAATGAGTTTTAGAGAAATCAGTAGTGCAGTATTTTTTACCGCCTGAATTAGGTCGGAATATCTCGTTATCAGCCTCCCATTTTTGTAACATTGTTCTTACTCATTGATAATTTCAAGTTTGCCGGTTTTAATTGCAGCATAGTTTAATTTTTCCAAACTGCTGCTTAGCATTAGTTTTATCGCTTTTTTCCCTGCAGTTGTTTTAAAATATCCTTCTCGTTTTATTGCGTCTTCTTTAAATAAATAGTATTCACAAAAAACTAATTTTACTGGTAATCGTTTTGATGTATTATTACTTTGCCCATTTCGATGCTGTTGCAATCTTCTTTGCAAATCAGAAGTATAACCGGTGTAAAGTAGATTATCCTTTTCACAGAAAAGGATGTACACACAATAAGGGAGTGGAGCATACATTTTAAGGAATTTTTGTAAATGTATATTTTTTTGAGGAGTTAAGGGTTGATGGGTGTTGATTAAATTAGGATTGATAATTTTTGGGTGGAGATAAAAATTGGAGTTTTAGCTAAACCGATGGACTATTTAGCTTCGTATTTGCCCCGAAGTAGAGCTCGTGCCTCGCTCACTTCGGGGCACCCTAAAGTGAAAAAGCCCGGTGCGCAGCACCAAGCTTTTTCTACTTTAGGGTGGTGTGGGGCGGGATCGAACCGCCGACACAAGGATTTTCAGTCCTTTGCTCTACCAACTGAGCTACCGCACCTTTATTCTGCTCATTCAACTTCTACACATCCCTGCCCATATTAGCTGGTCGGAAAAGGATTTTCTCCCGATAGCTATCGGGGTTGCTCTACCAACTGAGCTACCGCACCTTTTATTAAGGGACTGCAAAGATATATTTATCCCCCTTATTTTCCAATAATATAGTTATTTACCATGAACTTTTCGGGGGAAATTACATCGTAATAGGCATTGTAAGCTGTATGCCGCACAAGCAATTCATCAAAATTAACGGGAGAATCATCGCTGCAACTGATGCGGATTTTTTTTACTGAAGGCAAAATTTCATAGTTTTCAGCAGCGCGAACCCATCCATTCATGATGTCGGTAGAAAGCGTTGGAGCTATCGAAGCAGCCTGGAGAATTTTATCTTTTTCATCTAAAAAATAGACATCAATATAAGGATATGCCATACTTGTGATGCCCGATTTTGCCCAAAAAGAAATCTCTATCCATATCGGTTCATTCGTTTCCACCGGAATTTCTGCCATAACTTTCTTTTCGTGGTCCGATTCGAAAGAGCCTGTTCCTAAAAATGAATTTTGATTGACCGGTTGATCAAAAGCATTTCGGTAAAAAAGCGAAATAGGTTTTTCTGAAAAATATTCTCCTCCGGAATATGGATATTTCTCTAATGAATCTTTTAATCCCGCATATTCGGCAATGGCTATTTTATCTCCTTTTTCTTTTACTATTGCTGTATTTAAAAAATAAAAAGTAAACCCATCTCTTTGCGCAAATTTTGTTGCGTGTTCCGTTAAATATTTTTCGCCTGCTGTTAATGGTTTATCCATCACGGCAAGCAAGAGATGTTGCGCAGCAAATACTCCTTCCCCACTTGTATTATTAATAAGCGGATTGGCTACTATCTGCGCATTATTTAAAGTTTGTGAAAAGGAGGTGCGGCTCATCATATAATTTACCAAAGGCAATTTCGTTTCGTACGAAAGTTCCATTGCATATTGAAATCCACCGCCGGTTCTATCGATATACAATTTTTCAGAACCCTGAAAAAAAGAAGGTAAAAATAATATGGCATCAAAATTTTCCCGTTTTTGGTCTGTACCGGAAAAAATATCGCCGAATGTATTTGCTGACGGAGAAAATGGATTAACGGCATTGTGCTTTTGCATTCTTTTAGCCGTGGTTACAAAATATCCATACGTATCCGTAATTTGTAATATCAACGGCACGGCAATAAATATATACGCAACAACAATATTTCTTTTTTGTATTTTTTTAAACAAAATATAAATAATCACCGATAAAGAAATAGTATAAACAAAATAAAATCCCCAGGCAAATCGGCCTGGCGATCGGAATTGTTTTAACGGAGTTATGATATCCAATAAATATTCCATGTTCCAACTAAAAGGAAAGGTCATGCTGAATAACAACAATAAAACGGAAGAGGCAAGCCAGGTTCCAAGCCCGCCGGGTAAATTAATAAAGGATTTAAAAAATGATCGTTTATAGATCAATCGTTTTATAAAAATAAAAGGCAACACTATTAAAAAAAGCAAACCGGTTATTCCAACATACGCATAACCTTCCAGATTGGAAGGCAACAAATGCAATATACGTGTCATTTGATTTTTCAAAGTTCCTTCCATTGGTAGAAAAACGGATTGAAAGGATGCTTTATACAGAAAAAAACCAAAAGGACTTTCCGGGCGATCTGAAATGTTATCTGTAAATCGCATGAAAAGTGAAATAAACAAAATTGGAATTATTCCCGCACCGGCATGCAGAAGTAGATGTTTGTAATTTCTTCCCTTTTTAAATAAAAGAATGAAGACATGAAATAAAATAAACATGGCTCCAATTAACACATAATAGATATGTATAAAACCAAATAATATGATAACGGCAATTAAAAAAACCCATCGCCAAAGTTGATACTGATGTTTTTCCAACAACAATATCAAATACCAAACAAGTGGAATAAATACAGCATATCCAAGTGCAAAATGTCCCCAAAACCTGTCCAGTTGCGGATTCATAAGCCCAATCAAAATAGCAGCTACTACTGCAAAATAGGGCGGCAAGACGTAAAAACGCATGATCTTGTAAATGAAAAACACACAAAAGAAAAGAGAAACAAACAATAAAATATTCATTATCCCAACGGTATATCCGGAGATAGAAAATACATTATCATCTATAAAATTCATCACCCATGATAACAATGGCTGATTATCAGTAAACACTACATTTTCCCCATAGGGATAATGCATGCCTGCAAAATGTAAACCTTTATCATTATCTACAAACCATGCAGGCGTGTAATAGTTTTTAACTGCATCTCCTCCCGTACTCAGTAAATAAGTATTGGGATGAAAGATCACCTTACTCCAAACGGTACATATAATTGCGATCGTTAATACAGAAAGAATTACAACCGGGTTAAGCAGGCGCTTTTTCATTTGTTAAAATTAAAAGCTTTTGAAAAATATTTTCAGAAAGTTAAATCCTTCACGCAACAAAATTCCTGTTCGCATGCTGCTGAATTGAATATTTTCCTTTAATTCTATTTCAACAGGTATTACGGATACGACCTTTTGTCGTGAAACAAGAAAAATAAACTCCAGATCAAAAAGATAACGGTCAATAATAGTTTTTAAAAAGATGTTTTTTCCTTTATTATTAAATCCCTTTAAACCGCATTGCGTATCAGAAATCTTTAAACGCAAAATATTTCTACTCCCCGCCCGAAGAATTTTCGAAATAAATTTACGTCCGGGCGGCACATGGATATAATAATTTTTATCTTTTACACCAACAGCAATATCTGTTTTCCCATTTTTTAATTCCTCCCAAATTTTTATAAAACTATTGGTAGTATAAGGAAAATCAATATCCGTATAAATACATATATCTGCATTAGAAGTTTTTATTCCTTCTCTCAAAGCATAACCCTTTCCCCTATTTACTTCGTAGCTGATATTTACAAATTGCGGAATGTTATCTTTTAATTTCTGAATTTCTGTAAAATCAATAGTGGAAGATCCATCATTAACTACAATTAGATTTATGGTAACCTCTTGTATGCGTTGCTGAATTTCGTTAAATACCTGAATAATATTTTCCGCCCAATGTTGAGCTGGATTATAACATGGTAAAATAATATCGAGGGAAGTTGCTGTCAATTATTATTTGAATAAACCGTAACGAACAATACAATATATGGCGCGCACACCATCTTTCCAGTTTATTTTTTTTCCTTCGGCATAAGTTCTGCCGTAATAAGAAATGCCAACTTCATAAATACGAATGCCTTTAATTTTGGCTAATTTTTGCGTGAGCTCAGGTTCAAATCCAAAACGGTTTTCTTTTAATTTTATCGATTTAATAATATCTGTTCGAACAAGTTTATAACATGTTTCCATATCTGTTAAATTCAAATTGCTGAACATATTGGAAACAGACGTTAAAAATCCATTACCTATGGAATGCCAATAAAATAATATGCGATGTGCATTGCCGCCGCTAAACCTTGAGCCATACACAACATCAGCACCTCTTTCCAACACGGGTTTTAATAATATAGAAAATTCGTTGGGATCGTATTCAAGATCTGCATCTTGCACTATGGTGAATTCACCACCTGCATTTTTTATTCCGGTATGCAAGGCAGCACCCTTTCCTTTATTTACCTCGTGATGAAAAGCACGGATGTTCAATTGTGGATGTCCATCAATAAACTCCTGTAATTTAATTGCTGTTTGATCCTTTGAACAATCGTTCACCACAATTATTTCCATTTCAATATTATTAGGCAGTACTACTTTTGAAAGTGTGGCCAATATAGTTTGAATGGTGTTTTCCTCGTTATATGCAGGAACAAGTACACTTAATTTTTTTACTTCCATGTGTTCAATGAGTAAAAATAAAGCATTCTTTCCGTTATTGGAAAATTGGAGTGATCAGCTAAAAGAAATTAAGAGATCGGTTTTATTTTACCGTTGCTTCCAATGGCAGTTTAATTTCAAATACTTCGCCATTTTTTACGGTAAGTAAATTGGAACGCAACCAGGGATTATAATATTTGACCATTTTATAGGTAGTATTATGTTTCTGGGCAAATTCTGCGAGATTCAATATCGTGGTTCCCACTTTCACAGTCTTGTATTCCCATGGATTATACAGGTCTTCTTTACTTAAAAAGAAACCATAATCCTGACTATTTTCATAAATTAATTTAAAGGCAAGTGCTCTGAAAATATAACGGGAAGTTTCATCCTTTAAATACAGATCGTAGTAACTATCTGCATTCTGGTAATCAACTACGCCTTCAATACCACCCATACCAGCGTTGTATGATGCTGCTGCCAGCGTCCAGTTGCCAAATTTTGCATAGGCATCCTTTAAGTATTTTGTAGCAGCAAGGGTCGATTTTTCCATGTCGTAACGCTCGTCAACTTCTGCGGTAACTGTCAATCCGTAGTTCATTGCAGTTCCTTTCAAAAATTGCCAGTAACCATGTGCTTCGGCAGGAGAAACTACATTGCGCAATCCACTTTCTGCCATTGCGAGATACTTAAAATCGTCGGGGATATTATTTTCCTTTAAAACTTTTTCAATAATGGGAAACCAGCGATGAGCGAGTTTGAGATTTTGAATGGTGTTTGAATGCCAGTATCCGTTTACGGTTAATTCCCTGTCCATTCTTTCCTGCACCTCAAAATCGTTTAATGGAACCGCTTCTCCGGCAAAGGAGATAGCTGCAGGCACTTTAGCTGCAAAATATTTAATGGTATTCACATCATCCGCCAGCGACCGCAAAGTATCTGAAGATTCTACCACGATGTTTTTATCATTTTTGATGTCGGAATTTCCGGAAACGGCATAACCAATAAAGATTGCTATTCCTGAAAATGCACCTATCAATATGTAATGTATTTTTTTCACTGATTTATTTTCTTTTGAATACGGGAACGGTTGAACAAGGTTCTCCGTACATGATACTTTTAGCCACTGGCCTTAAAATATTAGTAATCTCCAGATAAGCATCCACCGGCACCGGTTTATCACTACATCCTTTTATAACGACACGTTGATCGATAAATTGCGTAAGATCAATTTTAGAAAGTGCATCGCTGTAAATCCTTTTAATCGCTTCTTCAGCATTTCCCATTATAACACTTGTAGCAAAGGGCTGTGCATTTGCCGAAACAAGCATATAAGCCCAGTTAGGAATGATTGCATCTGCAGAACAAAAAACAGCTAAAAATTTTCCGGAATACTGTGACCAATCTATTAAAGCAAGAGCCTCGCGAAAATCTTTTTCCCTGAGTATCAGCCCTTTAAAGAGATATTCCTTCAAATCAAATGTTACAATTTTATCCGTTTCCGGAAAGAATGTTTCGAGATCGAATGATACAATTCCACTTTGAGCTACCTTATTAATGAGTTCCACCTGCTATAGTTTATTACTGCACAACGGATATCATACCATAAAAGTTTGATTAATCGCCAAATTGATAACGATTGTCTTCCACTTCCGACTTGTCTTTTAATTCAAAAAGCAGCCCCTGGTTCTGTTGAACCATTGCTTGCTGTTGTTGTTGTGGCTGATATTTATTTTGGAATGAATACATCAATTGATTTTTATTCATTGCGTAGTCGGTTGTTTCCGGTGCTGGAGTTATGCTAATCAATTGAGCCAGAAAAACACCGCGATTTCCGACAACAGGTTTAGTCATTTTACCGGCCTCAAGACCGAAAACCGATCCTATCACCTTAGGTTCACGTCCAATCATTTGGGCGGAAGGAGATGCCAAACTTGCATTCGAAACAGAATCAACTCGCATACCCAGTTTAGCTGCAATTGCGTCCATGGAAGCACCTGATTTAATAGCATCATTGAATTTCTGCGCAAGCATCTCGCCTTTTTTCTCCATAATAACTTCGCGCTCCACAATTTCCTTTATATTCTCTAATTCTGCAATTCCATTCACTTTAACATCCTTAACATAGGCAACAACCACACGATCTGCCATGTTAAAATATTTGAATTCATCTTTTTTAGCATCAAAAGCCCAAATAATAATCTCTCTGGTATCAGTAAGACCCGGTATTTCGTATTGATTTTTTGTTAACGGTTGTGTAACACGTTTAAATAATTTCATATCCGTAACACCCTGTTCAAAGGTTTCAGGGGTTTGATATTTATCATAAAAAGAATTGGCAACTTTTTCCAGTGAATCGATTGTTGCTGTTCCGGGACCTACGGATTTGCTTAAAACTGCAATGGTTACAAAATCTCTGCGATTTTTAACTTCTGTTATCTCCACAATATGGTATCCATAAGAAGCTTTCACCAATCCTACTTTACCAACCTGTCCGGTTTTAAATAAATAATCTTTGAATTCAGGAACGTATCCAACTGCAGGAGTAACCCATCCTAGATCACCACCTTGTGGTTTTGATTCCGTGTCGTCGGAGAAGGTTGTTGCAAGTTGTGCAAAATCAGCACCCGCTGCCAATAATCCCTGAATACTATCAACAAGATTTTTAGCAGTAACAGAGTCGCGGTTTTCATTTATAGCAATAACAATATGCTGTGCTTTAACCGAATCGAGCATACTCTGACGATTCTTCAATTTTGCAACTTTATAAGATCCAGTGCTGAAATAAGGGCCTACAAGGGAACCAATATTTTTTGAATAAAAGGAATCCACTACATTCGAATCAATATCCATTTGGTAAAGATCGGTGCGGCTGTAATTTGCAAAACCATATCTGTCCTGATCTTCTGAACGCGTAGCAATAAAAATAGAATCATTTTTTGCCGCCTTCATTTTTTCAACACTAGCCATCAAATTTGCAAGAGTAGTTGCACTGTCTGTTCCCGTAGGCGTAAATTCCCAGCTTACATATTCTACAACTCTGCCTTCGGTTTGTTTGTATTTATTCTTGTGTTCATTATAGTAATTTTTCAATTCCGCATCTGTAACAGTAATGGTGGAATCGGCAATCTGATCATAGGGAAGTGCAATTACATTAAAGTTAGCTCTGGTATTTCCCTGGGTATAATTTCTTTTTGACATCCATTCAGGAACATAGGTAGCCTGCGTAAAGAGCGACATATATTTGGATTGCATATAATCGCGTTTTGCCACCTTTTCTCTGGAAATGAACTGATAATACTCCTGGCGCATTTGGGGATTGTTTTGTTGTGCTTCCTGATCAGAAATTTGAGTTACCCAAGTAGGAAGTACACTTGCATCGTATTGGCCTGTTTGAGAAAGCCCGATATAATAATTTTTGATAACAGGATGCGGATCAGGCCCGTAGATCAGGTTGCTGAATTCATCTTCGGTTACTGTAATGCCAAGCTTTTCGAGCTCTATATCAATGATCTTCTCGTTTACAAATTCTGTCCACGCCTTTTCAGATATCCCAAATTGTGTTTTTGGATCTAATTGGTATTGCCCCTGCTCATAGGCAAGCACCTGATTTTTAAAGGTAAGGTATTCCAATACCGACTGACCACGGCGTTCCGCAAACTCTTCCTGTGTAATTGCCTGACCGGAAATATTTGCATAATCCGGTATTTTGTTTTTGTTGAACATTCCGGTATTGGAATTGGTAGCATCCTGTAATAAAAAACCTACTAGTGCTATAGTTATAAAGCCAATAACCACCCATGAATACTTGCGAATCTTTGAAATGAGCATAACGATCTTATCCCTTTTAATTTATATTGGGGATGCAAAGGTAGTGGAAGCAATGTGGAAAACAAAACGTTTGACGAGTTCTGTGTTCGGGGTTGACAATCTGCCAACTGCCACTGCGACTGGTTCTGTGTTCTGGGTTGACAATTGTTGTAAATTGTAGAGACGAAATGCATTGCGTCTCTACAATTTACAACAATTGTCGTTACCGCGACTGGGACTGCCACTGCCCACTGCGACTGTGAATGCAACTTTTAAAAAAGGTTAAAGAGTATACTACGGGGGAATTTTCTCCAATGTTACGAACTGCCCACTGTTTTCTGCCACTGCCCACTGCGATAGCCACTGCGCACTGCGACTAATTACTGCGACTGCCTTTTCTTTATTTCCTCTTCTTTCCTTTTATAGTACTCCTCTTGATACTTCCGGTTTTTCTTTTTGAACCAATACATGAACACAGCAACACAGGTTGTAAAAACGGTTATATAAATATAATTTCCATAAGCCTGGCCGTTTGAGGATCGAATGATGACCATAGTTAACGAAATGACTGCAGCTATCAGCCACATCACTTCAAATATTTTCATTAATTTCAGATAGTTCTTCATACTCTAAGTTTCGATAATGGAAAGTAAAAAATATTTCATTCTATTCCGCCGGTTGCAATTCATCCATTTCTGTGCGAATTGTTCCCTGTGGTTTTTTTATTTTATAAGTTGTGAGTTGTTCATCGGCTTCCATTCCCTCTCCATAAATTACCTGATCCGGTGTTGTAATCTTCACAAATTTATCGGAATAGATAATATGATTTTTTTCATCCCAAATTAATTCTTCTGTACTTAGATGTTCATTATTTTCATTTACAACCTGTACATCGTTGCGCATAATGGTTTTCATTTCATTTTCGTACCGAATGCCATAATTTGCAGTAAGATGACTTGTAACCCGAAGACTATCATTATAAAAATCAACTTTTAATCCATCATTAAATTCTGTGTATGGATTATCGGTCAAAAATCGTGTTACAGTTGCTGCTGTTATGCGTACTTTTACATTTCCATATTCACTGTAAAATAATTCAATATTCTTTCCGCGTTCCACACCCGGTTCAGCAAGTTTTGTAGCATTGTTCACCTCCTCAATATCATTTACACAGGAAACTAAAAACATCATCCCACAAATAATTGCCGTTGTAAATAAATTACAGCTAATTTTTTTTTGTAGGTGGAGATAATATTTTTTCAATTTTTTTGATTCCGGCTTTTAGAAGAACCTGATATTATAAAAGTAATAAAAAAATTAATATCACAGCCCGAATAAAAAATTATATTACATGCTGTGATCAAATTAATAATAATTATAGGAAGATATAATCAATTCAATTTGAATTTCCTGAACCACCCTGAATCCACAAGAGTAAATCCAACTCCGAAATTATAATAGGTTTCCGATATATTCGTATTACTTCCTCTTTGCCCGGCATTAACAAACACATTCAATCTGGAACTTCTGAACGAAGGCAGTACATTATCCCCAAAACCCAATGGAATTGAAGTTCCTGCGGTTATTCCAATATCATTTAATTGCACTCCATCCACTATAAGATTACTCATTCCTGAGTAGCCGCCAAGGCGCAAGGCCCATGCGGCATTTCTTTCCTTTTTTATTTTAGGGATGAATTCCATCGAAACGGAAGCTCGCCAACTATCTCCTAAAGTACCTGCATCCTGAAATCCTGCATATTGACTCCACATCGTTCTAGAATATTGTGCACCTAATGTAAATTGATTTTTAGTTTCTGTTTCAGAAGTGAAAAAACTAAAGGAAAGTCCACCCTGAAATGATGCAGGAATAATTATATTTCCGGAAGTATCCGGTTCAGAGTAAATAGTATCTGTTATAAATTCATAATTACCATTTTTCTGCACATTTGTCCATACAACTGATTGCTCTCCTTTAACAGTTATTTCCGGACTCATGGCCGCTCCAAATCGCCAGGTTAAAACATCTCTTTTCGTTCCCGTTTTTCTGATGAATTGTTTTTGATATCCCACACCATAATTGTACATGCCACCATTAATTCTGCTTGTTTGGGTGAGTTTTGTTGTTTGTGAATTAAACAATTCCGGAAACGAAGCATAAGTAATACTCGATAAGGAACCAAAAAGCTGCGCTGCATTTCCTCCAACATTAAAAATACTTGCAGAGGTAACAGTGTCCATATTGCCTTTAATTGATTTAACGGTATCTTTTGTTTTTGTTTGATATTTGTAACCAACACCACCATAAACCTGATATAAGTTTCCGTCGCCTACATAATTATATTCAATTGTACCAAGTTGAGGATCTTCCGTTGGCACTTCTTCAAAAATGCTGTATTGAAATCCGCTATAAGGTAAAAGCCCGAAACTCATTCCGAATTTATGACGTCGCAATTGCCGTAAAAGCGGAAATGCGAAAGCCATATAAGATAAATTGCCATCCCCTGAGGTAAATTGTTCGTTTTCGTTTTTAAGCGTTATTACATTGCCATAGGCACCAATATCGAAAGTAGCAAAATTAAGTTCTGAATAGGATGCAGGATTTTGATAATTAATATTTGTCGGGGTAAAATATGCAGCAGAAAAACCTCCCATTCCGTTAGCAGCTCCGAAGGTGGTTGGAAAAATATTTCCTAATCCATATCTGGAATAAGGGGAGTTAACCTGTGCCGATAAAGTGGATATGGTAAAAATTATAAGTAAAAGTAGCAGTTTTCCTAAACGCATCAGTTGTGATTCAAATTAAAATTAAGAATAGTGTTCAATCCCTCTAAAACCAGATTTGGGAGTGCAAATATCTGCCTTTTAAGATGCAATTCAAAGAAATGTGCATCTCCGCCTGTTGTAATTACCGTTAAGTCGGCGTATTTGGATGCATAAGCTTCAATCATTCCACTTGATTCAAACAAGGCACCAGTATATGTTCCAGATATCATAGAGGTATGTGTGGTGTCGCCGGTAAGTTTAATATTTTCAATGCCTGATTCCTGCAACGGGTCTATTAACGGCAATCTCGCGGTAAAATTGTGCATCGCCATAAGGCGCATGTTCAGTCCGGGAGAGATAGCTCCACCCAGATAGACATTTTCGGCATTTACGAAATCATATTTTATGCAGGTGCCGGCATCTATAATCAACACATTTTTATCTCGAAATTGTGCGTTAGCGCCTACTGCAGCAGCAAGTCTGTCGTTACCAAGTGTTTCGGGAGTAGCATAGGCATTATTAATCGGAAGAGGTGTATTTGGATCTAATAAAAGGAACTTCCTATTTTTTTGTAAAATTTCTTCCAGCTTAGGGTCATGTTGGTCAACAGAGGAAAGAATCGTATTGGAAATCTGAAATTTTTGGAAGATTGATTCAAGATCCTCCCAGGTAAGTTGCTCCTTTTTCCAAACAAAAACGATCTGATCATTTTCAAATACAGCGCATTTGTGTTGGGTATTGCCAAGGTCGAGAACGAGATTCACGGTGTGAAATTCGCAAAAAATACCATTATACAAGGTTTTTCAACCATAAGCATCGCAAAAATGAAGAAATTTAAGTTACTCAGGAAGGAATTATTTCCTTTTCCCGGCTTCCTCTTTAAAGGTAGTATAACAAATTATCAGATCGGCCTCACTGCGCCATTCCGTGTAATAAACTAACATATCAGCTTCTGTTTTCCATTCTGTGAAAAACCAGATACCGGAATCTTTTTGCGCATCGCTTTTCCAATCGCTTTTAAAAACGATAAGATCAGCTTCTGCAGGATTTTCAGTTACATAAACCTTTTTATTGGCTTCGCTTTTCCATTCTGTGATGTAAACCACCTGACTTTTTGATTCAAAAAAGAGAATTAAAAAGCTAAATGTCAATATTAATTTAAAAGATTTCATTGTATGTGCCTATTTGGTTTAAAGATAAGCAGGGTTTAACGGTAAAACAAAATTGTTTACAGATTTTACTCTACTAACGGTTTAAGGCACATAATGACTAATTTCGTGCCAAAGGAAAAACAGATTATGAGTAAAACATCAGAAATTCAGCTGAAAGTATTTTTGGATGAAACCAATATCCCGGCAAATATCACGTGGTTCGCAAGCGACAGCCAGATGACGGAACCGGAAAGTTGTAAAGCATTTATGTTAAGTGTATTTGATGAAAAATCTTCCGAATCGCTGCGCATCGATCTTTGGACAAAAGAAATGCGTCAGGATGAAATGGATAAATTTTTTTTCGAAACATTTATGACCATGGCGGATACCTATAACCGCGCAAATCAAAACGAAGAAATTGTGAACGAAATGAAAGACTTTGCATTTAAATTCGGAGAGAAAACAGGAATTATTAAAAGAAAATAGTAGTTAAAGTTTTTATCGATTATTTGAAGGGAAGGAAATTATTCCTGATCAGAAAAATAAATATCTGCTCCATTTTATCTAATTTTAATGGGATAAATTTATGGAACTAAAAATAGGTTTAACATTATCAGGAGGAGGCGCAAGAGGAATTGCACATATTGGTGTATTGCAGGCACTTGAAAGTGCAGGTATTTTTCCGGATATTATTTCGGGTTGTAGTGCGGGTGCAATGGTAGGCGCCTTATATGCAGAAGGATTTTCTCCCCGAAAAATATATTCGCTTATAGAAAATAAAAGCATTTATAGTATAATTAAAATGGGGTTGCCCGATAAGGGTATGATGGAACTGGGTTATTTCAAAAAGATATTAACTGAAAATATTCCCCACGACAGTTTCGAACAATTAAAAAAACCATTTTATATTTCTGTCACAAATTTAAATACGGGAAAATATGAAATTATTGGCAGTGGCAAATTAACTGATTTTGTAATTGCCTCCCAATCAATACCACTTGTATTTAAACCTCAAAAAATAGGAGCGCATTTTTATGTTGATGGAGGAGTATTAAATAATTTACCCGTTGAACCTATTCGCGCGTTATGTGATATTTTAATAGGTGTTAATGTTACACCTGTTAATTATACTGATAAATTAACCGGAATGCGCGCAATAGGTTTTCGTATTTTAAATCTTTCGCTCATGACTAACATGGAAAGCCGTATGAAACAATGCGATTTTATAATTGAACCCGACACTGCAGATTACACCATATTTGATGTAAATAAATCAAAACTTATTTACGATGCTGGATATGAAGCTGCATTACCTGTCGCCGAAAAAATTATACAATTTATTAAAACAGAAATGCGATAATTACCATTAAATATTTTTAACAGTACTTCCACTATCAATTAAAAAAAACCATTATGCCTTTAATACGCTCTGTAAAAGATAAAACTCCTCAGTTTGGAAAAAATTGTTACCTCGCAGAAAATTGCACTGTTGTAGGAGAAGTAATTATGGGTGACGATTGCAGTGTTTGGTTCAATACCGTAATACGGGGAGATGTTAATTCTATTACGATAGGAAATAAAGTAAATATTCAGGATAATGCAGTAATCCATTGCACTTATTTAAAAGCAGCAACAACAATTGGAAATAATGTTTCAATTGGCCATAATGCAATTGTTCATGGATGCACCATTCACGATAATGTATTGGTTGGAATGGGTGCAATTGTGATGGATAATGCAGTAGTGCACGAAAATGTTTTAATTGCTGCAGGAGCAGTAGTTTTAGAAAATTCTATACTGGAAAGTGGTTTCATCTACGGAGGAGTTCCCGCCAAAAAATTAAAACCGCTCAGCGAAGAAGCCTTCAAACACAACATCGATCGTATTGCAAATAATTATGTGATGTACGCGGATTGGTTTAGATAAATGTGCTAATGTGCTAATGTACCAATGTATTAATGTATAAATGTATCAATGGACAGCCGAACAGATGTGCCAATGTACCGATGTACCAATTAACAGCCGAAGAAATCGACCTCACAGGTTTGAAAATCGACCTACCAGGTTTTTTTTAACCTGTGAGGTCTGATTTTCGGGGGGTGATCGAAAACTTTCAGCCTGAGTGAAACTTTGTGAATATCCATCCCAACCTCACAGGTTTGGGAAACCTGGTAGGTCTACATTTTTTAACCTGTGAGGTCTGATTTTCGGGGGATGATCGAAAACTTTCAGCCTGAGTGAAACTTTGTGAATATCCATCCCAACCTCACAGGTTTGGGAAACCTGGTAGGTCTACATTTTTTAACCTGTGAGGTCTGATTTTCGGGGGGTGATTGAAAATTTTCAGTCTAAGTGAAACTTTTAGAATTTCCATTCCGACCTCACAGGTTTGGGAAACCTGGTAGGTCTGCATTTTTTAACCTGTGAAGTTTGATTTTTGGGGGGTGATTGAAAATTTTCAGTCTAAGTGAAACTTTTAGAATTTCCATCCCGACCTCACAGGTTTGGGAAACCTGGTAGGTCTACATTTTTTAACCTGTGAGGTCTGATTTTCGGGGGGTGATTGAAAATTTTCAGTCCATGTGAAACTTTTAGAATTTCCATCCCGACCTCACAGGTTTGGGA
>Ga0163152_10005338_pt1 | contig 15160 bp, 24 predicted proteins | sample OliLakLV19MP8IB2_FD_148635 | JGI IMG/M metagenome (GOLD analysis project Ga0163152, IMG submission 148635) | Freshwater microbial mat bacterial communities from Lake Vanda, McMurdo Dry Valleys, Antarctica - Oligotrophic Lake LV.19.MP8.IB-2 | ecosystem: Environmental > Aquatic > Freshwater >... | reverse complement strand
CCCGGGACGTAGTCGCTCCCGTAATTCTTGCCGTAAGCCGTGCCGTCATCCTTGACGCCCGATCCCTTGCGCATCCGCGGATTCGCCGGCTGCTGCGCCGTGGGCCCGCCGCGCTGACCGCCGCCAGCTAACGCCTTTTCCCGCCCGACTAAATACTGCATGGCCTCGTTGGTCTCGCGCATCCCCGCCTCCTCTGGAGATTCGTTCGGGGTTGCCGTTGCCTTCATCGATCCCCCTTCTTTTAACACCTGGCGCTCCGCATGCTGATGATTCGCCCACCTGCTTCGCTCCTGGGTCGTCAGCCTATCCCCCAGAAACATCTTCATCATAATCATCTGAACCTGCTTGTCGGGCGCGTCGAGGATAGGAGAGCTCATGCATCCAAGGTCCGCCGCTCCCCCACTCCGCCGCGAGAGGTTGCATTATCAGCCGACTCCAACCTTCCGCCGGAACCCGGAAGGGCTCATGTAGGTCGGGTCCCGCGCCAGCCGCATCAGGTCCACACCGCGCACCTTCGCAATCCGGTACTCCGTCGCCGCCCCGATGTTAAACAACGCGATCGCCGCCGCCAACACACTGTCGTCGTGCTTCCCAGGCATCGCCTCGCTCTTCCCGCTGTCCGTGACGACGAACGTCCGGAACTGCTCCAGCACCTCCGTAAAATAGATATCCAACCTCTCCGTCCGCACCAACGGCACCAACGCCTCGATTATCCATTTCCGCGTCAATATGTCCGTCTGCCACCCAAACGCCTCCAACTCCTCCTCCTCCGTCTTTTTCTTCGCCTGCGTGTGCGGCTTCCTCCTAAACACCGGCACCCCGTACCGCACGAGCAGCTTCACGACATGAAGCCCGCCCATCCCGTTCACCTCCGGCACCGCCAGGCACTTCCCGTAATAGAAACTCAACGACGCAACAATTTCCGCCAAGACATCCGTGTCCACCTGGCTCCTGTGCCACGCCACCAACATCGGATTTCTCTGCGTCTGCGTGCCCGGATCGATATAGCCCTGCCGCCACACCTGCACGTCGTGCCAGTCTGGATTTGATGTGTGCCCGCCCAACTGCTGGTCCTTCCCCGTGCACGTGTCGACCGACACCAAATAACGGCAACCGATGATCGGCTCCTCCATCCGATGCACCGACCCGCCACCCGGATCCGGTATCCACATCGCCGATTTATCCCCCTGGATGACCAAATTCCCCGTCTGCCGCGCATCGTTACTCCCCGCCGCCGCAATCATGTTCTTGATCGCAGCAGTATCGAACCGTGGCCGGCTAGAAAGCATAAAACATGTCTGCGCGTCACTGGGCATCTCAACGGCAAACTTCGCCGCATCCCCCCGGTAGTCCGTGTTGATGATGTGCCGCCTCCACTTCAACTGCTCCAGCGTGACATTGTAAATCTCCCGCTCCTTCAGCTCGTCCTGCTTCAAGCTCTTCTCGAATATCCTCCGTTCCTCCCCACTCACAAACGCCATCTGCGAGTCCTCAAATTCGAACCACGCCGCGAAAATCTTAAACCACCCGTTGTCCGTCTGGTTCCACGTATCGTAAAACCAACCCGAGCACCCGTTCGCCGTCGACGTCGCAAACCCCAGCGACATTGGCCCCTCCTTGTAGAAACTCCCCAAATACGAAGTCGTCGGATCCTTCGATACCGTCGTCTGGAAAAACCCCACCTCGTCCATGTGCGCCACCTGCACCGTTCCTCCCCGCCCAGCATTCGTACTCCCCGCCGTCTCCTTGTACCACTTCGACCCGTTCGGCAGCGTGATCTCGTCCGCCAGGTTCAAATCCGCATCGATCGCCCCCTGATTCCACGGATACGGGTCGTTCTCGTAATACCTCCGGAACATTTCAAACACCTTGTCCGACGTCGCCGCAATATCCCCCATCAGCGACCCCGACAACCCAGGATGCGTCCGCATGTGATGATAAATCACCGCCTCCGCGATCGTTGACGCCCCCTTCTGCCGAGGCTTCAAGATCATTATCAAACACGGCTTCTTCTCCAACTGGCACTGCCGGTAATACTCCAGCACCCGCACCTGCAGCGTGTTCGGCCTCATCTTCTTTTCGATCGACCCATCCTTCTTCCGAATCTGCGCACAATTCCTCAGCCAGAACTCACAGTCCAACGTCGCCGCTCGTAATATGGGGTCCATCGCCCCTCATCCACGGCAACAGGCATCCTACTGGGAAGAGGTTGCATTGGGGCCCTGAAGCGACTTCGGAACCCCGTCGTCCTTCAGCGTCTTCTTGAAGCCCACCTGCGCCGCCGTGTGAAAGCATACAATCCCTTCCGGCTTCATAAACCCGCGGGCCGCATAACTCCCGTTCTCCTCCAGGACCGCAAGCACCCGGTCGCACTCCCGGGTATCAAACACCCCGCGGTTCAACAATGCAGTCACCCGCGCCTCAGCACTTTACTCACACTTCTCACACTGCTCGTACGACTTGAACTCCCACCTACCCGCCTCCGACCTGTATGTGATCTTCGCATGACCACGGATTGTCGGTATCTCCGTCTCCATAATCGCCCCATCCTCTCTCTCCGACCTCCCCATGTCCGCGTACCGAATCTTAACCATCCGCTTCGATCCAAACCCTCCCGCTAGATATTCTTCCTCCGCGTCCGGTTGCCTCGCGTCTATCCCGGGAATCTCCCCAGCATTGATCTCGCTCCCACTTAATACGCTAAAGCCAAACACCGCCCCCTCTCCTGTCTCAATCGCATCCGCCAATCGCCGATACTTGGCCACCGCCGTTTCCCGCGTCTCATTGTGTATTTCAAACGCCACGGCGTATCGCTCAATATCCCAATTCCCTTTAATTAACTGCACCCCAAACGATACATACGACCTCCCTCCCCGTATCGTTAAACCTCTTTCAATAAAATCCACCTTGTCCCCTCCTCGAAGCTTCCCCTTCCGAAAATTAAACGCTTTAGCCATTGGCCCCACACACGCCGCTACCACCACCATTAAAAATGTCGTTCGTTTCATAGGTTTTTTGTTGGGATTTTTTACTCAGATTTTTTGGCAGATTTTTGGAATTTTAATCAGGATGAACGGGGGGGAGGGATGTTTGTATTCTCGACAGCCACTCCCGCCCGCTACGGGAACGCGAAAAAAGGGGCGTGGGGGGGGTATGCAGGGCGTGGATACGGCTGGAAAATGATGAAGTCAGAACGGGATGTCATCATCGTCATCGACCTTGGGTGATGGCGTCGCACGTGCAGGCCGAGGTGACGGCGTCGCCCCTTCCGCTGGTCGATACGCACCCGGATCCGCTTTCGGTGCCTGCAACTTCACCGATCCGCTGATAAATGGGCGTCCGTCCGACTTCCTGCTCTTCGTCCAGCCGGCCAACTCGTAGGTCTTGCCGTCGAGGGTGAATGACCCGCGGTAGTCGGGCCGAGCTGGGTTGTTGCCCTTGTCGTTCTCGGACAGGATAAAAGTTTTCTCGGGATCGAAGCTCATTTTAGACAAGATTTAGACAAAGAAGACGGTTTCACCTATGAGAACCACGCGATTACGACTCACGAGGTTGATGGGGGAGATTCTGGAAGTGGCTTACTGACCAAGATTTCCATCGGTTTGGCCTTTTCGGCGGCTTCGACCAACTTATCGAACGTGGATCGCAGCGACGCACGCGCTTCCGGGTCGGCCATGAGCGCGGTCATGAAGCCCTCGCTCGATTCCTGGCCAGACTCGCTCGCGCCCGGTGTGAGATTAGCCGTGATCGACCGGGCCACCGGTTTGCCAGCCACCCACTCGACGACTTTACACGCCGCGGCAACGCGAATTGGGTAATCCGGGACATCATCGTACATGTAGGCCCCAGTCTTTGGATCCTTCCCGGCTCGAACGCGGCGAGTCGCCCGGCATGCCTCCACCAGGGTCTTCTTGGCAAGTTCGAAGTCCTCCTCGGCGAACAGCGGTGCCAGATTAGCGGACAGCTTATCGAGAGCGCGTGAGTGTCGGTCAGACATTGTAAGCCCCTTCCCCGTGCCCGCCAGGGGATTGCAGCTGACATAGGATGCGCAGTGTAGTCTTCATTTTCGAGTATAATGTTTATTTCGGTAAACTGCCGTTTACCTCATCATCGCTTCGATCATCGAGAAAAGCCGCAGTCTGCAATCAAGTGCAACCAAGGCTGGTAACTCTCTGAAAAATGGGGTCATTTTCTAAAAGTTATATGGGTTGGTTGCACTTGATTGCTTGGTTGCAGATTCGGGCGTTTGGAGCTTATTCGATGCGGTAAACCTTTTCTTGGTTCCGGGTCGTGTCCTTTGGACATGGTTTGGACATGGTTTGGACATGGTTTCTTGCCGTGTCCACCGTGTCCAAGATGGTTTGGCGGTGACGCCGGACGGTCCGGCGGTCCCTCATTTCCGCGGATTAGGCAGATACCAGAACAGGTAAGTCAAGCCGCGAACATCAGGGCGTCCGTCCCGGCGCGTCGCTTTTGCGGGGGCCAGCTCAATATGACACTAGGGTCGGCTCAGTATGAGCCAAGGGGTGGGCTCAATATGAGCGGAGGGGTTGGCTCATCGACCTCGAAGCCCGTGAGCTACCTCAGAAGAGACTCTGAAGAGACGGTAGAGACTCTTTCGCTTTCGGCTGCGCCGAGGCGGGCACGCTGGTATGGACCGGTCCGAGATCGTGGCGCCTGAGCGACTGGGTGGCTCGCGATTCGGCCTAAATGAGGTCCTTGACCCGAATAAGCTCGACAAGATCAAAAGTGAGGTGAGTAGAATACGTGAGTCCCGAACGTGGCTCTTGGATGGCTGGATTCCGGGATGGTCGTGCCGTTTGAGCCGTTGGACGATTCGGAGCCGGAGAATGGGTGTGATGTAAGATCTAACAACGCATGTGATGTAATCTATGAGAAGGAATCCTCTCCTCTCTCTCCGATAAAGCAGGACGTGGAAGCCGGTCCTTTTATGGGAGTCGAGAGGATGTCCTGCGCGGGGCCTTCGAGATATGCGGACGTGAAAAAGCCCTCGGGCCGGGTGAGGGCGCGCGAGGGCTGAGAAGGGTTGGCCTTGGAGTGCGTGCGGCTGCTACAGGACGGTGCGGGCGAAAGCTTCGGCGTGCATTGGGTCGTGGCGCGGGTGCGCAGGGTGGAGCGGCGAGATGTAGAGCGGGCCGAATAGCTCGCGACCGTAAGCCTCATTGACCGCGCGCTCTACCACCGCGGTTTTGTAGCATCTCCATTGTTTCGCCATTTGAGCGATCTCGCTCTTGGTCGCGCGCCCGAGGCGCATCGAGGTCATGACGGCGCGGGCGGATTTCTCGAGGCGGGGCCGGCCTGCGCGGGGCCCGGTGGTGCGGTTGCCTTTGCTCATTGGGGCGCGTGGATGCTGCGGATCATGGTGATCATCGATGCCGCACACACCTCGGGATCGTCCGGGGCGTAGGACGATAGCTCGCCTGCCCACTGTGTCGCGAGGGTCAGCGGTGCTAATTCGAGACCATACTCCATGCACTGTGGGAGGAGCGCGGCCAAGTAGTGATCGACGCCGCGGCGAACCCTGGGCAACCCCACTGCGATCCATCCACCGAGCACGGCGGGAGCGCCCATGAGTTGCTCTGCCCGCCCTTGAGTGACGCATCGTAGCCGGAAACCGTCGCGAACGCCAGCGGCTTGTGCGGCTTCCCCCGCTGCAAGGACCGCGAGGCGCAGGGTGGCGAGCTCGGCCTTGAGCCGGGCCTGCTCTGCCAGATAGCGGATACCCGCAGCCTCGCGGTGACTGGCGAGCTGCCCTACTGCGTAGGCTCGTTGGAGGGATTTGGTCTCCGGGGCGGATGGGGCGTGCCGTTGCGCGGCTTGAACTTGATCTAGGGTTTTCATTTTGTTTTTTTCGAAGCGTAATTGCTCCATGGAGCGCCGGGTTGCCGGCGCTCGGGGAGGAATCAGGCGCCGTACGCGCGACGGACTACAGCGCCTCCGCAAACCCGGCCCGCGCAGTGGAAAGTAGCGATAGGCTTTCCGCTTCTAACGAGTCCCGATCCGACTACGATGTAATCGCTCGGACATACAGGCAAAACCTCGCCCGCAAACTTTGCCGCATTGCTCTCTGCCTCTGCCAGTGTCGCAAACCGATTCGGCTTGCCTGTGTCGTAGCCGGCTGCAGACCGACCGTTGCGGAAATTGCGAATGACGTAATAGCTGTTTTTCATTTTGTTTTGAGGGGCGTCTCGGGCGTAATTGCCTCCGACAGACTCACCCAATCACTCCTTTATGTTTCCGTCAATAACGTATTGACGGAATTTATTGGGACTTTTCCAAAGGCTAAAGATGGCGGCAGTGTAAGCAGCCAATGCAACCGGATTCCCCCGTCCTTGTCTTCAAACATTCTCAGCTTCATGCGTCGAAAACATCGAGGTGTTCGCGGACGAGTTCCGCGCCGAGCAATCGCGCCCGGCTCGGTGTCCAGTAGCGATATTGGTTCAGCAACGCCACGAGCAACCCGCCGCCCACCTGCTGGATTATGCGGGTGCTACCCGTGTCGTCGGCCAGCTTGAGCAGCACATCGCGAAACAATCCGTCGGGCGCGGGCATCGCTGTGCCGCGTTTGGAAATGAGCAGCAGGCCGAAAGGCGCGGAAGTTTGGAGGAAAGCAACGTCTGGTTTCCAAAGCTCAACCTGCGGTTCATCGCCCGTGACTTTGAAGAACGGGCGCAGGATGGATTCGAGGCGCTTGCGGAATCGCTTGCGTTCCACCGGGCGAGGAGGATTGCACGCACGGGCACGCGATTCGATGTAGGGCATGGCCACTTCCACCGTGTCATGCACGACTTCCATGTCCTTGCTGTCGAGTCCGAATAAGTTCCCAAAGAAGGCATCAATCTCGTCAAAGACTAGCGTATCGCGGGCGATGAGCCGAGAAGAGAGGCTGGCCACAGTCTGGCGTTGTGCCGCTGACAGTTTCTCGAACGGAACAATCGGGCATTCGTCGAAATCGGTTTTGTAAACAACCCGTCTTTCCGCGCCGAATACTGGCGCGGTGATAAGCGCGTGATGAATCCAAAGGAACGAATGGCTGAAAAGAAGAAGGTATCGAACCAGTTGTTCGCCATGCGCATGACCAAAAGCCGAGTAACCGTAAAAATTCTGGTTGAAGGCAACGTCTTCCAAGCTCAACAAGGCCCAACCGTTTCTCCTGTCAGAGCCTGGCGACTGTTTCGTCAGCAATAGAGGCGCGCGGTAATTTTCTCTCTTCCTGGGCCTACACGCCTCGTCACGTCCGAATGGATTCACCCCACTCGTTTCGACGATGAACTCCCCGTTCGCAGTGGTTGTGAGGTTTGGCAAATCCTTGAGGAAAGAAGCATCATTTTGCTTCTGTCCCTCCTTCACCATGTAGCCCGCGACACTGAGCAGGCCCAACTCTTTTTCCCAGTAGTCCTTAAGTTGAGGGCAGTCAGCTTTGTGTAACCGCCTAACGACTTCCGCATCCAACGATGTTCCCAACGCCAGCGCCTTCCAAATCCACGGTTGCTCGAAAGTGGCTTCGACCTCAACAGGCTGCACGGACTTCATATCAATCCGCATCTCGCCATTCCGATTCAGTGACTTGTCATACTGCGGCGTGATGAGCCGCAGTGTATGTCCGGCTTTGGGCTTCCGATTGCGGGCGAACAGCAGCATGAAGGGTTGCCCCATCTTCGGCCAAACCGGCGTGTCAGAAAGATTCGTTCCGTTGACGATGCCCGTGACTTCGACCAACCGTAAAAATGTTTCACGGGCACGGCGCGGAATCTCTTCCTGCTTGAGCAGAATGCGAGCGGGTAGCGCCATCGCGATTCGTCCGCCGGGTTTGCACCATTCCGTCGCCTTCCAGACAAACGGCAAATCAGGGCCGAAGTCTGGATTCTCATACAGAGCGGCAGTTTTCTCATCTGCACGGCGCGTGATGATGGCCTGGCTGAGTCGGTTGAACTCTTCGGCTAAAGGACGCTCCTTCCTCTTGAGGCTTGTCCACGGTGGGTTGCTGAGAATCAGGTCGAACTGCCCGTCGAAGCGTTTGCCAACGTGTTCACCAAGGCTGCCAGCAACCGCTCCTTCCTCCGGATCAATGCCCTCGCGGCGGAAGTTGAAGAGCACCTTGTTGCGGAGGTGATTAAAACGCAGGTCTTCCAATGGGACAGGTTCTGGGTCGAGTTCGATCGCTGTGAGATAGAGGCTGAGGGAGGCGAGTCGGATGGCGGACTCACTGATGTCGAATCCTGCAAGCTGAGTGTCTAGGATTTGCCGAATGGTTCGTCGGTTTGGACGCTGCTTTGTCTCCTTCCACCGCTCCTGATAGAGCCGTCGAAAGGCGAGCACGAGAAAGACCGATGCTCCGCAAGCCGGGTCGAGGATACGGGCGGCATGGGCGTCGGGAAATTTTGCGAAAGCTTCATCCACCAGCGTGGATGCGATATTGCGCGGGGTGTAATGGACGCTCGTCTCCTTGGCTGTCTTGTGCTCCCACTTCCACGCGAAGCGTTCATAGACCTGGCTCAACAGGCCAACCGGGACATGGGCGAAATCATATGTGCCCCACTTCCGTCCTTCTGGACTTAACCGCAGTGGAATTTGCCAACCAGAATCTGCGGACGGTTCATCGCCTTTGAGAATCGCGCTGAGGTGCCTGAAAACATGCCCTCCAGTCAGTTGGCCGATTTCTTCAAAGTAGCTGGTGCTACCGTCGTCGGTGAGCGGCAGCAGGTCGCCGTTAAAAGTCTTGTCCAACCATGCGGATGTGCTGGCCGCATTCTCCGCATTGGCAAAACAGTCCACGATGCTGGAGGCATTGGGCGCAATCTTCTGGCGGTCAATTTCGCGGACAACATTTCGGTCGCTCAAAAAGCGAAAGAAGAGCGCGCGCCCCATCAGCGACAGAACATCCGTGCGTTCGACATCTAACTTCGCGAGCCGGTCGGCCACGCTCCACACCAGCTTGAACATCGCGGAGAAAACGTAATCCGCCTCCTTCGGCTCGCCTTGGCCGTCATACTGACCGTGAGCAAGGCGAGTGAAAAAAGTCAACGCCTCTGGCGTTCCAGAGGTGTAGAGCTTCCATGCAGGCGTTCTGTCGTCCAGCGACACGGGCACAACTGCGAGTTCACCGGGACGGATGCGGGCGAGATAGGCGCGGTCGCCTCGACAGGCGAGTTTGCGTCGTAGAGTTTTGAGTTGCTGCTCCTGTTCGAGGGGCGCTTGTGCGAGCCGGCTTTCGTTGACGATGAAAAGCAGCGGACGCCCCTGACTTTCAGCAACACCGTCCGGCAGCAGATTTTCTTCCTCAACCTGACCGCCATCACCCGCCTGAAACAAATCGAGATAGTCCAGCGATTCCGACATCGCCGTGCCGCCAAGTTCACGGAAGCTGCGGCTGGAAACGCCGTAGCTTTGAACCGCCGACTTCAGATTTAGTGTTTCACCGTTGGGCATGGATGCGTCCGCAGGTTAATGACCCGGCTGAATTTTTGCACGCGACAATCGCTCGCGTTGCCCTTGGGCGGGACGCCGAACTGCCAGCGCATGTCGTCGTCTTGGCGGAACCAGTCGGAGTCGTTGAAGGGCGGGTTAGCGAGGACGTAGTCGGCGCGGAGGTCGGGATGGAGGTCGCGGCGGTGGAGGATGGTATCATGGTTTTTCGTGGAGTTGAGTTTTTTGAGTTGGGGCGATTTCAAAAGCCCTCTCAACCTCAAGCCCCCGGGATGACCTTGGTATGCCGGCGGAGTCGGTGCCGTGGGAAGCTGCTCGTGCGTCGATGGCATCGAGGGTACGCGGCAGGACGCGGCAGGAGAGGTTTTTGCGGGCGAGGCCGGCAGGGTAAGCAACGCGGCCAGAGTTGGGGCGTTTGCCCCCATGTGTTGGTTTCTTGGGCTTACTCATGGTCGGCGTAGGGTGCGCGATAATGAGAGGGTGATTCCACGCGAGCTCGGGCGTCGCGGTCGTCGGGAGTGATCGCGGTGCGGCCGTAGTCGCGTCGACGGCAGGCGCGTAGGTAGGCGCAAGCCTGGCCGTACGATCGAGATTGGCCGCGGCGCAACATCATGTCGGCGGCGCGCTCGATGGGCATTGAGGGCGGGATTGGGCGGAATCCGGAGTTCATGGCTTTTTAGCGGTGAGTGTGGCAGACGTGGCGCCCGCATCGAAACAGAGTCTCGCGTAACGGCGGGCGTGGGCCGAGGTGGGCCATGTCGAGGGCAGTATCTTACCGCTGAGTTGCACGTACCAGCGCATGGACGAACTGCAGCGAAGCACGTTGGCACGTTGGCCGTCGGGAAAGACCGCGGAAAAGAAAAAGAAATTACGCCGCTGGCCGATGGGGTAAGTGGTCCAGCGCACGGGAGTGTGTGTGCTCATTTTGTTTTCAGTTTAGAGTGTAGAACGGAAATTCAAATCAACCCGGCCAACCGGAATGAGTAGTAGCCCTTGCCAGCAGGATCGGATTCCGCGCGGCCGACGATCACATGGTCCAGAAGCAGGACATCCATAACGTTGCACGCCTTGCGGACGTTCCTCGTAACGATCACATCGGCGGACGAAGGCGCCGGATCACCGCTGGGGTGGTTGTGCATGATCACCACGGCTGACGCTGCGGCCGCCAGCGCAGGCCTCAGAATCTCGCGGGGATGCAGCACTGAGGAAGTGAGGCTTCCAATGCTGACGAGATTCCATGCCTTGAGCCTGCTCTTCCGGTCCATCAGGAGCACTACGACCACTTCCTTTTCGTGATCGTACCAATCGGCCTTTTCCACCACGTCGCGGAAAAACTGTAGGCAAAGTTCCGGTTTATCGCATGCCCGGAGCACGGCTTTCATGTCGCATTCGCGAACCGATACCGCGCGCATTTCCAAGATGCGGTATGTGTCTGAAATGTGGAATTCTAGGGTGTTTTGAGCATTCACAAACCAGACGATGCTCGCGATCTTGAAAAATGCAATGCTTTTTTCAAGTAAGTGCTCTTTTTAGGTCAGTTCATGAGCTGGCGGACGTAGGCGGAAAGTGCGTCCATCTCTGCGCGAATCTTCGTCTCGGTATTGCGACGGCCCATGAGAGATCCGAGGGCAAACTCCACAGTTCGGTGGCTGCGCCCGCCGAAGCGCCGTCCGATCTCCGTGAGTGAGTGTTTCGTGAGGGCGCGGCAAAGCCACATCGCGAGCTGGCGACCGTAGCAGTAGGGCGCGGTGCGGATTGGCGATGTCATAGCCTCGGCTGGCAGACTGAGGTGGTCGCAGACGAGATCCTGGATCAGGCGGATCGAGGGGGTATCGCGCCGGGTTTGCTCGATGAGTTGCGCCTTCACGCTTCGGAGGTCGGCGGTTGCGATTGCCAGTTCGCGGAGGAGGAGCTCCACGCGGCGTAACGAGGTTTCGATGCTCAAGTTACGGTTCTGGGTTTCCATGTCGTGTGTATGCATTTTGGTTAAGCCGCAAAATTCTCGAATCTGGTGATGTTGCGAAGGAAGGTGAGTTTCACGTCGCCGACAGGGCCATTGCGCTGCTTGGCGACGATCAAATCCGCGGTATCTGTTGCGACCTGAAACGATTGGTCGGCGTCCTTGGGGCGGGCCAGCATGAGGACGACGTCGGCATCCTGCTCGATTGCGCCTGATTCGCGGAGATCTGAGAGCCGGGGGCGCCGGTCCTCCTTATCGGCGGCGCGATTGAGTTGGGAGAGCACGATTACAGGCACGTCGAGTTCTTTGGCGAGAGCCTTGAGTCCGCGGGATGCGTCGGCCACTTGCTGCTCTCGGGGTGCGCTCGGCGTGGTTGCGGACATGAGCTGCAGGTAATCCACGATCACTGCCCCGAGGGGCGTGCGGGAATGGAGTCGGCGCGCCCTGGCTCGGATGAATGATACCGGGATGGCGCTGGAATCGTCAATGTAGAGCGGCGCCCTCGCGAGTTCGTCGGCCGCTGCGAGCATGCGTGATTGCTCGACGCCGTTTTTACCGAGCAGGCCGTCGCGCAGGAGCTTCATGTTTACGCGAGCACGCGAGCATATCATTCGCTGCATGAGTTGTTGGGCGCTCATCTCCAGGGAGAAGATAAGGACGGGTGCGCCCTTACCGTTCTTGGGCGGCGCGACGATGGAATCCGCGATGTTGAGGGCAAGTGACGTCTTTCCCATCGAAGGTCTTGCCGCCAGTATAATGAGGTCCGATCGCTGAAAGCCCCACGTGAGTTGATCGAGATCGTGGAACCCGGACCGAATGCCGGTCATCTCCCCGCGTCGGTCCGCCATCGTCTGGATTACAGCCATCGCGCCCGGGACGATCTGCGAGGAGTGCGTCGTGCGGTCCGCTACCCGGTGTTGCGTGACAGCGAAGAGCTGTTGCTCGATACCCCCGACGAACTCGTCGATACCGCCAGAGAAGGCGTAGCAATCTTCGACGGCTCCGGTGGCGGTGCGGATCAGGAGGCGCAGGAGAGCCTGCTCGCGCACTTTGTCGATGAAGTAGCCAGCTTGTGCGGTTGTTGGGATCCGGCCGCTTATTTGGGCAAGGAACGTGTATCCTCCGACACGCTCAAGCTGCTTCGAGGTCTTGAGGTCCTCGGCCAGCACGGAGATATCGATCAGGCGTTGCTCATCATAGAGCTTTAGGAGGACCCCGAACACGATCGCGTGCTTCGGATCGTAGAAAGCATCGGGAGAAATACGGGCCTCTAGGCATCGGGGAATCACGTCGGCGGCATCGATCATACAGCACGAGATGAGGTACTCCTCGGCTTCGAGGCTGTGCGGGAGAGTGCGGCCAATGCTCATGAGTCTAATCTTTAGCGGAGCCAAGCCGGCAACCGGCGTGGCTCATCTTGGATGTTGGGCAAGGCATACAGTAAGCGGTTGCGGAGCTTGATCCGCGTGGTCTGCCTGTCCTGCGATAGGTATGCTAGATCGGCAATGGTTTTGCGCAGGCGGTTTCTCTCACGCTCCAATTTTCGCGAGTGCTCCTCCCAACACACTTCGAAGCCGCACTCTTGATCGTACTCAAGGCGGTCTGTCTCGGGAGTGTCGGAGGGCGCAACAGTCGCGGGAGCCGTCGGAGGCAGTGGCCCTGACGCTGTCGTTTCGTTCGGGACGTGCGCTCCCGCGTCCGGCTGTCGGTAGTCTTCGTTCATTTCTGTTTTGGTGCTCATATTATTTAGGTCCGTGGATGTAGTCCCAAGCCGAAACGCTCCGAAGTCCGTTAGCGTCAGCATGGGCCACGTATTTCTGCCATTCCGCGAAAAGCGTTTCGTCAGTCACCGAATTATTCACTAGAGCTGCTCGTGGGGCGTCGACGTCACCGTCCATTGGAGTCTCCTTTTCCGTCGTGGTGTTCTCCCATAGCTAGATCGATGGCGGCACGGGTGATCGGTAGGTTTGCTCGAAATAAGGAGCAAGGAAGCACAGCCCACGACTTCATGGCATCCTTTTCGCGGTCCAGTTCGCCTTCGAGCCAATCGAGACGCACTTTATCGGACGCCTCCTCCGCGTCCCACGGCACAGGAGGCGTGTGCGACTGCGCCTCATCAAGTGCCTCCCGAAGTCGCGTGCACTCGCATTCAAGCTGCGTGTTTAATTTCACTTCGGTCTCGAATAGCCGCTTATATGATTCGCGCTGATGTCTGATCTCCATTATCTGCGCGATTAGTTTTGCTCCTGTTTTCATGTTATTTGGTTTTCGCTGCAGCGATGTCGCAATCGATCCAAGTCGTCGTGTATTGAATGCCGCCGTGAAGCTTCAGTGCCTCGTCTGCTTTACTGAGTAGCCCCCGCAGTCGTGTGCACTCGGCCTCCAGTCGCTCAATCGTACCGTGCATGGCGTCGACTTCGCGCAGGAATTGACGTATCGCCCAAGGGTCGTTGAACAGCCCTTCGGCTACGCAGTCGCGGATTTCTTGTTCGTATTTAGTCATGTTGTTTTTCATCGCGACGTTGACGCTCCTGAAATTCGAAGGTTAGCATTTTGCGCTTTTCAATATAGAGCGCCGATCCGCAGTAGGTCCGTGCGCCTTCCATCATTGTCACCGCATGCAGTATCTTTTTCAGCGTGCGCTCTTTTTCCACTAGCTCTCGGTATCGCGTGAGCACGTACTCCGCCCACCGATCGGAGCCCATAGGCATCCCGTCGCTTTGAAACTCGTCGAAGAGTGTGGCCAGCGTGGATGGGTCGCGTAGCCACCGGATGCGGGCTGATACCCCGGAGCCAACGCCGGGACCTGGGCGCTGTCCACGCGGCGAGGAGATCCATCTGCTTCAAAGTGCTGGCGCATGTCTTCAGTCATATTAGTTTGGTTTGGAAAGTAGCTCAACGTCGGGCTTCCATGCGATATACCGCCAAAGAGGTTTCCCTTTGCGTTTATTCTGTCGATTTTCGGACGCGAGGCACCATTGGCAGTGATAAGAGCGGAAAACGAACCGGGGTACCTCGCCGTTTATGCCGCAGGGGCCGTGCGCGAACTGGTGAGTGAGTTTTCCGGGTCGGTTGTGACATCCTTCGCACGACAGGCCGAACGCGCCTGATGACCCTGCGGGTTGTGTGTCGTGGCTCATGTTAGGTGTTGGGCGAAGAAAATAAGTCGGCGATTTGCTGCTTCATCCGAGCAGCAACCTCTACATGGTTCTCTCCCGCGTTCATCAGTTCGTTCCGCTCAGCGGTGAGTACCTTGGCGTTCTCGATCCACCACGCCTTGCGCTCCTTCAGTTCGACTATCTCGCGCTCAAGCTGGCGGGCGAATTCGAGCGGCACGCTTGGACCTGATTCGCCTTCGCCGGATTCGTAGGCCGCACACGCTGCGTTTGCCCGTGGCGTTTCCGATATGCCCGCCAAGTCGCCAGAGCGCAACGCCGGGACTGGCGCTGCGGGTTCATTTTGGTCGTTGGCGTTGAGCATCCTTAAGACGGTTCCCGTGTCTTCGTAAACGCAAAAAGGGTCATCCTGCCCGCTGAGCCAAAGGCGTGTTAAAAAAGGAGATCCTTGCGGGTAGGGCGTAATTGCCGCGATTTTCTCGACGCGAATGTATATTGGCCCAAGGTTGGAGGTGAGTTTAAGCATTATTTTCATTCGGAATCCCCTAAGCTCTCTTTCTTTATATTTTTTTGAATAACATAGAAACAGCCCGTCACCCCGTCATTGAATGTCGTCGAAGGGTCCATTTTCGGGCGA